>Ga0209284_10001235_pt1 | contig 40118 bp, 33 predicted proteins | sample FRY03_FD_187211 | JGI IMG/M metagenome (GOLD analysis project Ga0209284, IMG submission 187211) | Freshwater microbial communities from Lake Fryxell liftoff mats and glacier meltwater in Antarctica - FRY-03 (SPAdes) (version 2) | ecosystem: Environmental > Aquatic > Freshwater > Ice > Glacier... | reverse complement strand
GTCATCGACCCCAGCTACAGCGACACTTGTCGCACGCTGATTCGCACCAGATCCGGGGTCATCGACCCCAGCTACAGCGACACTTGTCGCACGCTGATTCGCACCAGATCCGGGGTCATCGACCCCAGCTACAGCGACAGTTGTCGCACGCTGATTCGCACCAGATCCGGGGTCATCGACCCCACCTACAGCGACAGTTGTCGCACGCTGATTCGCACCAGATCCGGGGTCATCGACCCCAGCTACAGCGACACTTGTCGCACGCTGATTCGCACCAGATCCGGGGTCATCGACCCCAGCTACAGCGACAGTTGTCGCGCGCTGATTCGCACCAGATCCGGGGTCATCGACCCCAGCTACAGCGACACTTGTCGCACGCTGATTCGCACCAGATCCGGGGTCATCGACCCCAGCTACAGCGACAGTCAGCGGCGCACCCGAAAGAAATTGTTTTCTGGACGGCCGACGGCGGGCACCGTGTACGGGCTGAAGACCGGCAGGTCGGTCCAGGTCCCGAGGGTGGCGGACTGCGAGAGCTTGCCGGTGAATGTCAGCGTGGGCTCTCCGCCGGTGAGGGCGATGTCGAGGGTGGGCGGGTTTTGCTGCAGGTACAGCACCGCGCCGTCACTGCGCACGAGCGGGCTGTAGGTGCCGGCACCGACCCCCAAGGCGGTCTGGAAGTGCTTCAAAATTTGCGCGCCGGTCAGGGCGGTGCGATAAAACGCCACCTCGTCGAGCTGGCCCGTAAACGGGGTGCCGCCGTTGTCGTAGGCGCCGACGGAAAACGTGGCGGTGGCGCTGGCGAGGAAATTCCCGGATTTGCCATCGGCATTGGTGGTGTCGACCGACTGGCCATTCACAAACAGCTCGGGTTCGCTCCCGTTCCAGACAGCCACGACATGGTTCCAGGTGTTCATGGTGTAGGGACCGCCGGTGAGATCCCAGCCGACATCGCTCCCGACGCCGTCATACATGCGGAAATTCCAGCCCTCTGCTTCTCCGCGCTGGAAAAAGACCCAGCCCGAGCGGTCGCCGTCGCTGACGCGATTGAAGACGGGTGCGTCGTCGTTGTCCCAGGCCTCGGGCCGGGCCCAGAACTCGATGGTGAACGGGCTGTCGGAAGGAGGGTTCAGCTCTTCCAGAAAGGGAACCGTGGTGTTGCTTCCACCAGCGTAATGGCTTGAATGATCGCCGCCGGCCGCCACGGCTCCCGGCTGGTTCAGGACCACGCCCGGGGCGTTCACTCCGTCGGCCGCCGCGCCCAGGCTGCCAATATTATAGGAGGCGGTGGAAAATCCCATCTCGTCGAAATCGATGTCATCCAGCGCCAGGTCGTCCTCGGTGCCGGCGATCCGCTTGATGACGAGGACCACCGGCTCGTTGTCGGGCTCGGTGCCGGTCAGGCCGGTCTGCACGACGACATTCTCGCCATTGGCGAACGTGGCGGAGCCGGAGGCCAGCACGGCCCCGGCGGCGGTGCCGCGGGCGACGCGCCACTGCACTTGATGGGCGACAGCGTCGAAATAGCCGGCGCGATCGTCGAGCACGAAGGAATTGAGAACCACGCCGCGGTTGGAGCCGGGGGCGGGAGTGAACGTGACGCGGTACTCAAAGCCCGAAGGCATCGCTCCGGCGTCGCTGCTGATCGGAAGGCCGGTGCGAAACGACGGGGACCACAGCCAGCAGGCCCCGGGCCATTCGGTGGTGAGGGTGTAGTGCGGAAACTCGCCGGCCCTTTCCGTAGCGTAGGCGACCGTGACGTTTGGGGTCCAGCCGTTGCCTTCGAGGTAGAGGTTTTCGCGCGCGCCCTCGGCCGCGGGCATGGAGGCCGCCGAGACCCCGTCTCCGTAGTCCTGGGGCATGGGGGAGTTGGACGCCGCCGCCGGTTGGGTCTCAAACGTCAGGATGGTAGCGAGGACTCGCGTGGCCGGAGCAGCCAGCAGGGCGAGGGTGAGGAGCATGCGGACGGCGGGGCGTTTCATTGGGGCTGAGGGGGGTGATTGTTCGGTCTTTCGGGTGCGGCGGGCGGGCGTTGTGACGGATGCCAGGGAAGGCGGAGGAGCGGGCGGCGGACGACCCGGCGGCCCCGGTTTTACGAGACCATGTACGCCTCGTCCTCGTCCTCGTCATCCGGTTTCGGTTCCGGCAGGAACTGGGTGAGCGCGGCACCGACGAGGGCGTAGGCTCCCGCAACACAGGCACCGACCACGGCGATGCGGGCGGGGTCGGGTTTGTCAGAGGCGGCGAGGGTGAGCGTGAGCCAGGCGGCGGCGGTGCCGAGGACCCGGCCGCCGATATTGGCGGCGAAGCTTTCGCCGGTGCCGCGGAGGTGCAGCGGGAAGACGAGCGGGATGTAGTTCCCCCAGAAGCTGAATTGGGCGACCACGAAGAATCCGGCCACAAAGATGCCCAATTTGATCCAGATCAGGCTGTCCGGGTTGCCCAGCTGGCCGCTGATCCACCAGAAGAGCAGGGGAACAAAGAAGAGCGAGGGGATTTGGAAGATGCGGAAGAGGGTGCGGCGGCTGACCACGGCCACGGCCAGCAGCGCCAGGGCGAGACGGCCCATCATGCCGCCGATTTCCTGCCAGAAAGTGACCTGGGCCACGGCCTGGTCGCTGGCGTTGCCCCCAATCTGGCGCTTTTTGCCCTCGGGCAGCTCCTCGCGCTTGGCCTTGGCCTCCCCGGCCGCTTTGCCGACGGCCGCCTTGGCGTCGGCGATCATGGCGGCGTGTCCGGCCTGCTGCGGGGTGTTGAGTTTTTGCGCGCCGAGGATTTGCGGGAGCTGCTGGATGGCCCCGAAGGCCATGCCATAACTGGCGGCGAAGACCAGGGTGGTGAGGATGGTGGTGGCGCGGAGTTCCGGGGCGAAAAGCTCGCTGAAGCGCGGCCGGCGCAGCTTTCCAGCCGCCTTTTTGGCCTCCCAGTCGGGGGATTCCGGCAGGAACGGGCGGATGAGCAGCAGCGGGAGCGCCGGAAGGACCCCGGAGATCAGGGTGTAGCGCCACGCCTCGTGGCCGCCGTGGATGGCGGGCAGATCGAGCGCCCATTTGGCGGCCATGACGTTGGCGGCGGCCACCATCAGGCCGCCCAGCGAGGAAAATGCCTGGGTATAACCCAGCACCTTCTCGCGCTGCACCGGATTCTTGAAGAGCTCGGCCAGCCAGGCCACCGCCGCCACAAACTCGACGCATACGCCAATGAACACCAGACAGCGGAAAAACAGAAGCTGCCAGAGGGTGGTCGAATAACCGGCCGCGCAGGCCGCGAACGCATACAGCAGGATGCTGAACGTCAACACTCGGCGGCGCCCGAGGCGGTCGGTCAGATACCCGCCCAGCAAGCCAAAAACCCCTCCCGCCAGCGCCGGCACGAAGAACAGGGTGCGGGCCCATTGCACATAATTTTTTCCGCCCGGTGCCCACGAGGCCGCCGCCTCCGCCGGGGCCATTCCCCCGCTGATCATCTCCCTCACCAGCGGCTCGCTCAGGGCGGCCAGCGCAGGCTTGATGATCAGCGGCAGCATGAGCAACTCATAGATGTCGAAGGCGAAACCGATCGAGGCGATCACACAGATCAGCCATTGGGTGCGGGTGAGGCGGGGCAGCGGGGCGGACATGGCGTGGAAATCGGGGCGGTGGGGCGGCAGTTCAGTGGAGCGCGGTGCCTGGCGGCACGGCGCACGGAAAGAGGGACTAAGTGAGGGGGCAGCGTGGAGACGGTTGCCCGAGTCCGCGCCCTGAGCCTCCCTTACACGAATCCGGGCGGCGTGGCCGCGGCTTATCCCGGCAGGAGTTCGCTGATGGCCTCGCGCTCTTCCTTCAATTCCGCGTTGGTCGCGTCGATTTTTTCCTGGCTGAACGGATTGAGCGGCACGCCGGGGACGATTTCCCACTGCGCGCCGGGGCGGACGGCGATCGGGAAGCTCGTCATCAGGTCCGCTTCCACACCATAGGCGGAACCGTCGGAGTAGACCGCGACGCTGGTCCAGTCGCCGGGCGCGGTGCCGAAGGTGAGGGTGCGCACGGTGTCGATGGCGGCATTCGCCGCGCTGGCCGCGCTGGAAAGGCCGCGGGCCTTGATGATCGCGGCTCCGCGCTGCTGCACGGTGGCGATGAAGTCGCCGCGCAGCCAGGCGTCGTCGGTGATGACCTCGGGAACGGGTTTTCCAGCGATCTTCGCATTGAAGAAATCCGGGAACATGGTGGAGCTGTGGTTGCCCCAGATGGCCAGGTTGGTCACCTCGCGGACGGGGACGCCGGCCTTTTGGGCGAGCTGGGTTTTGGCGCGGTTTTCGTCGAGCCGGGTCATGGCGAAGAAGCGGTCGCGGGGCACGTCCGGGGCGTTCCGCGCGGCGATCAGGCAGTTGGTGTTGCACGGGTTGCCGACGACGAGGACGCGCACGTCGGAGGCGGCGTGGTGTTGGATGGCCCGGCCCTGGCCGGTGAAGATCTTGCCGTTGATGGTGAGCAGGTCCTTTCGCTCCATGCCCGCCTTGCGCGGCACGCTACCGACCAGCAGCGCCCAGTTCACCCCGCGGAATCCCTCATCAAGGTTGGCGGTCGGCACCACCGAGTTCAGGAGGGGAAACGCGCAGTCGTCCAGTTCCATGACGACCCCAAGCAGGGCGGGCAGGGCGGGTTCGATCTCGATGAGGTGCAGATTCACCGGCTGGTCCGGCCCGAAAACCGCGCCCGAGGCGATGCGGAACAACAAGGCATAGCCAATCTGTCCGGCGGCACCGGTGACTGCGACGGAAATGGGATCTTTCATGGATGGTGGCGAACGCGCGATGGAGTGATCCTAGAGCGCTAGGCGGCGTTTGCCGTTTGTCATTCGGCATTTCTGCTTCGGCGGCGGGCGTAAGCGGCGGGCCGCGTGGCGAGGCCAACTTCCATTTGCCCATTGCGGTTCAGCCGGTAAGGTTCTCGTTCCCTATGTCGGCTCTTTATATCATCCTGCTGATCGGCATCGTGCTGGTCTCGCTGTTTTTGCTCCTGCTGGTGTTGATGCAACGCCCGAAACAGGAGGGGCTTGGTGCGACTTTTGGCGTTGACGCCACCAACCAGATGTTCGGCTCCCGGACCACCGATGTGCTGCAAAAAACCACGACCTACTTCACCGTCGTTTTCTTCCTGCTCGCCCTCAGCCTCGGCCTCCTGAACGCCCGCGAGACGAAAAATGCATCCCGCCTCGGCAAAGATCTGGCCGCGCTGCCAGCCCCGGAAGCGCCCGCGCCGCCCCCTCCCCCGGCCGAAACCACCAGCCCGGCGGTCCCGGTGCCGGCCGCACCCGGAGCCGAAGCTCCGATCACGCCCGCCCTCGACGAGGCCCCCGTGACCCCGGCGGAAGAATCCACGCCCCCAGCAGCCGAAACCCCGGCCACGCCGGAGCCCGCCCCGGCCAACTGACCAATGACGCGGCGGCATTGGCTTGCGGCCGGGCCGCCTGCTGCCGCGCTCACGCTCGCGGGCTGCGGCCGCATTGAGGCGCGGGCCGACCTGGTTTTCATCAGCCCGTCGGAGCCCGAGACGCTCGATCCGGCGCTGGCATCCGATCAGGCCTCGGGCCGGGTCATCACCTCGCTCTTTGAGGGGCTGATGCGGTGGAACGAGGCGGGCGAGGCCGTTCCCGGAGTCGCAGAGGCCTCGCCAGAGATCACCCCCGACGGGCTGCGCTACACCTTTCGCCTGCGCGCCGGGGCGCGGTGGAGCACCGGTGAGCCAGTCACCGCCCATGATTTTATCGCCTCCTGGGAGAGGGTGCTCAATCCGAAGACCGCCGCCGACTACGTCACCCTCCTGCACCTGATCAAAAACGCCAAACCCTACAGCGAGGGTGCCCTGGCCGATTTTGCGCAGGTGGGGGTGGCCGCGCCGGACGACCGCACGCTCGTCGTGACGCTCGAGCATCCCGCGCCGTATTTCACCGACCTCTGCGCCTTCACCACCTACTGCCCGGTGCACGTGCGCTCGCTGGCCGAGGCCGGGAAGGACGCCTGGAAACCGGGCCGGCTCATTGGCAATGGACCCTACCGCCTGGCCGAATGGCGGCTCAACTACCGGCTCATCCTGGAAAAAAGCCCCACCTACTGGGACCGCGACTCCGTGGGCATGCGACAGGTGGAAATGCGCACGATCAATAATCCAGTCAGCGCGCTGAACTATTTTGTCACCGGCACCGCCGACCTGGCCATGGACAAAAACGGCGTGCCGGCGTCGCTGGTGGAGTCGCTGCGCCGGCAGGCGTATTTCCACAGCGGGCCGATGCTGGCGAGCGGCTTTATGCGCTTCAACTGCGCCGTCGCGGACAGTCCGTTCGCCGATCCGCGCGTGCGCCGCGCCTTCGGCCTGTGCCTCGACCGCCAGCGGCTGGTCGAGCGCGTCACCCGCATGGGCGAGCCGGCCGCCTACAGCTTTGTGCCCCCGGGGTGCGGCGGCGGCTACCAGCCGCCCCGGCCGGAACGGCTCTTCGACATCGCGCAGGCCCGGCGGCTGCTCGCGGAGGCCGGGTATCCGGGAGGCAAGGGTTTTCCCCTGGTGCGCTATCTTTTCCCCATTCTCGAGACCGACCTGGCCATGGCCATCGAAGTCCAGGCGATGTGGGAAAACGCGCTCGGGGTGAAAATCCTCCCCCAAAAGCAGGAATGGAAGGTCTATCTCGATTCCATGCGGAAGGTCAACTACGACATCTGCCGCTCGCCCTGGGTCGGCGACTACAACGACCCGAACACCTTCCTGGACATGTTTCTCTCCGACAGCGGCAACAATCGCACCGGCTGGAAAAACGCCGACTACGACGCCCTCATCGCCGCGGCCGCGGTCGAGGTCGATCGCGAAAAACGCTTCGAAATTTTCCGGCAGGCGGAAACCCTGCTCATCCAGACCGACGCGGTCATCGCACCCGTCTGGCATTACGTCGGCGTGCAGTTTTACTGGCCGGACAAACTCGCCGGCGTCCAGAGCAACCTGGTCGACGAACACCCGTTCCGCTGCATGCGGTGGATCTAGGCAGCGCTCATCCGGCGTACCGCCCGCCGCGCGGGCCGGTCAGCCAGCGCCAGGCGGTTTCGATCATGAACCGCGGGTCGGGATGGACCGCCTGCCAGCCGAGCGCCGTCCGCGCCAGCGCCGGGTCGGCGATGAGCGCTGGCGGGTCGCCGGCGCGGCGGGGGCCGTAATCGAGGGGGACGGGGCGGCCGGTCACACTTTCCGCGAGGGCGAAGATTTCGCGCACCGAGCAGCCGCGCCCGGTGCCCAGATTGCATCGCAACGAGGCTCCGCCCCCGCGCAAGTGCCGCAGGGCCGCGGCATGGGCGCTGGCCAGGTCGAGCACGTGGATGTAGTCGCGGATGCAGGTGCCGTCGGGTGTTGGATAATCCTGGCCGAACACGGTGATTTTTTCGATCTCCCCGGTGATGGCCATGAGGACCCGGGGGATGAGGTGGGTCTCGGGCTGGTGATCCTCGCCGATCAGGCCGTCCTCGGACGCCCCGGCCGCGTTGAAGTAGCGCAGCGCCACGCTCCGCAGCCCCCAAGCCGGCCCGCTGTCGGCGAGGATTCGTTCGAGCATGTATTTGGACCAGCCATACGGGTTGATCGGCTGCTGTGGGTGGGATTCATCCATCGGCACGCTCACCGGGTCGCCGTAGGTGGCGGCGGTGGAGGACAGAATGAACGCCGGGCAGCCGTGGCGGCGCATGGCCTCGAGCAGCACCAGCGGCGCGGCCACGTTGTTGGCATAATATTTCAGCGGCTCCGACACCGACTCGCCGACCACCGAGCAGGCGGCAAAATGCAGGACCGCACCGAAGCCGTGCGCGGCGAAAAGTGCGTTGACCAGGGCGGCGTCGGCCAGCTCGCCGCCCACCACCTCCACCCCGGCAGAGATGACCGCGTCGCGATGGCCCAGGCTGAAATTGTCCAGCACCACCACCCTTTCTCCGGCCTGCGCCAGGTGCCGGACGGTGTGGGAGCCGATGTAGCCGGCTCCGCCGATGACGAGGATGGGCTGCGGGGCGGAAGAATCGCTCATGTCAGGCGATGACACCGTGGCGCGGGCTTGTCAATGTGGCGGCGGCGGTTCCCGCAGCTCCCAGCGGGCCAGCCGCGCAGCCAGCGCCTCCAGCGGCAGCCCGACCACATTGCTCCACGATCCCTCCATGTCCTCGATAATCAGGCCGCCGTGCTCCTGGGCGGCGTACGCTCCGGCCTTGTCGAGCACGTGGACTTTGCCGAGGTATTCGGCGATGGTGCCGTCGTCGAGCGGTAGGAAGGTGACGCGGGTCAGGTTGTGGAAGGATGCGGCCTCGTCCGCGGCTGGCCCGCAGAGGCAGACGCCGGTGCAGACAGTGTGGGTGCGGCCGGCCAGACGGCGCAGCGTGGCCGCAGCCTCGTCGAGGCTGGCGGGCTTGCCCAGCGGTTCCCCATTCAGATAGACCAGCGTGTCCGCGCCCAGCACCAGCGCCCCGGGATGCCGGCGGGCCACGGCAGCGGCCTTGAGCCGGGCATTGTGCTCGGTCAGCTCCGCCGGAGTGAGCGCGGCGTCATGCGCCTCCTCCACCTCATCGGCAGTCACCACCGTGAAATCAGGCACCAATGAGCCCAGCAGTTCGCTGCGGCGGGGCGAGGCGGAAGCCAGGATGAGAGGCAGGGAAAGTCGCACCCCCAATGAGGGGCGCGGTCGGACAGGGCGTCAATCGCCTTTGGATATGGAACCGCCGCGGCCGCCGCGCCCCGGGCGGGGAGCGGAAAAACCGCCGTTTCCGGCGACTCCACCCCGGCGACTCCACCCCGGCGGCGGCGGCCCCAGGAGCCCGGAGCCCAGCCCGCCAAGTCCGTTTGCGCCCGGCCGGGGTCCGGGTAGTCTTTTCCGTTCGTGATGGCTCCCCGACTCTTCCTTGTCCTGCTCAGCGCGCTCTGGTGGTGCGCCGGCGTGACCCCGCTGTGCGCCGAGCGCATGGCGCGGGTGCCGATGGCCGATGGCTTCGAAATCCCGGTGGGCAAGCCCCCCGGCGATGGCTATTACGTCTTTCGCGGCTACGCGCCCAACGGCCACCTCGGCGAGGACTGGAACGGCAAGGGCGGGGGCGACAGCGACCTCGGAGACCCCGTGTACTCCTGCGCCGACGGCATCGTGGTGTACTCTTTCGACGTGCGGGTGGGCTGGGGCAATTGTGTGATCGTCCGCCACGCCTACCGCGACGCCGGCGGTGCCATCCAGCAGGTCGACTCACTCTACGCCCACCTGGACCAACGCAGCGTGCGCAAAGACCAGATCGTGCGTCGCGGACAGCAAGTCGGCACCATCGGCACCGCCCACGGCCGATACGCGGCCCACCTCCACTTCGAAATGCGCAAAAACCTCCTCGTCGGCATGAACCGCACCAAATTCGCCAAGGACTTTTCCGTGTATTACAGCCCCCGCCAGTTCATGGCCGCCCACCGCACGCTCAAAGGCGGAGGCATGGCGACCATCGCCGTGGACACCTTCGGCGAATACGCCGGCTCCGGGGCCAGCCCGGACAAAACCACCGACTCCAGCGGCGGCCCACCCCCCGCCCGCGACATCCCGACCCGGGAATCGACCGCCTCCGGCACCGACAATCTCAAGAAGAAATTCGATCAGCTCGAGCAACTCGTCGAAAAAAATAAAAAGAACGTCGAAGCCCTCACCGACGAGGACGTCGACGGCTTCTGGGACCGCCTCAAAACGCGCCTCAAAAACGGCAAAGGCACCACCAGCGGCGAAGGACAAAAGCCCTGATCCTAGGCCATCTCCCCGGTCGAATTTCCCCTTGCATGGAGGGCGAATGCACGGATTCTCGACTGTCCCCATAGACTTTTGGGTGATTCTCATGCCTTTTTCTCTTTCTGATCACCCCGAACTGGACGTGCATGCCCAGGCCGACGCTTTTGAGGGGGCTCCGCTGGCCGATGTATTGACGTGGACGTGGGAAAAGTTTGGTCCGCGCGCGGCCATTGGGACCAGTTTTCAGGGATCCGGGCTGGTCATCATCGACCATGCGGTCAAGCTGGGGCTGGGCTTTCCGGTTTTCACGCTCGACACCGGCCTGCTCTTTCCTGAGACCTATGAATTGAAGGAGCGGCTGGAGCGGCATTTTGGAATCGCGATCGAGGCGATGCACCCGGAGCAGACGGTGGACGAGCAGGCGGGCACGTATGGGCCGGAGTTGTGGCGGACCAATCCCGACACCTGCTGCGCCATGCGCAAGGTGCTGCCGCTGCAAAAAAAGCTCGCCACCCTGGACGTGTGGATCACCGGGGTCCGGCGCAACCAGTCGGACACCCGGATCACCACCAAACTTCTGGAACTATACGAGTTCGACAAACTCCGCAGCCACCACCTCCTCAAGCTCAACCCCATGGCCGCCTGGAGCCGGGAGGCGATCTGGAACCACATCAAGCGGGAGGGCATTCCCTACAACGCCCTGCACGATCGCGGCTACCGGTCGATCGGCTGCTGGCCCTGCACCAAACTCTCGACTGCCAGCGACGGCGAGCGCGCCGGCCGCTGGGAGGGGTTCGACAAAACCGAATGCGGCATCCACACCTTCATGGGAGCCAATATTTGAAGTGGCCGACGGCCGCTCGTCCTGGACCCGGCCGAGCCTGGGCGTGGAAGGTCGTCGCGAGGAGGACCCAGTGACCGTTGACGGCCGGCGAGTGCCCCATGACAAGTGACCCATGACCGCGTCCCCTGACATTCACCCTGAATTCCACCGCCAGCTCGGCCGTGAGGCGAAAGAAAAGCGTCTCGGCCAGCGCGCCGGCGTGGTGTGGCTGTACGGGCTGTCCGGGTCGGGGAAAAGCACCCTAGCCCATCTGCTGGAACAGGCCCTTTACGACGAGGGCCGGGCCACCGTGCTGCTGGATGGCGACAACCTCCGCACTGGCTTGAACAGCGGGCTGGGTTTCACCGAGGAGGACCGCCGCGAAAACATCCGCCGCGTCGCCGAGGTCGCCAAATTGTTCGTCCACAGCGGCCTGATCACCATTTGCTCGTTCATCAGCCCGTATCGCAGCCTGCGCAGCCTGGCCCGCCAGGTCATCGGCGAGCCCGACTTTCTCGAAGTCTACGTGCACGCCAGTTTCGAGTCCTGCACCCGGCGCGACCCCAAGGGCCTCTACCAAAAGGCCGCCGAAGGCCGGGTCGCCCACTTCACCGGCCGCGACTCGGTCTTCGAGGAGCCGGACGAATCGTTCACCGGCCTGCGCCTCGACACCGAGCACGAATCCAAGGAGCAAAGCCTCGAAAAACTCCTCGCCGCGGCCCGCCCGCGGATCGCCGTCCGGTGAGGCCGCACGTCCTGCGAGGCCGCCCCCGGAGGCCGGGAACGCGGCCCGTCCGCCCGAGGAGCCCGACCGACCCACTCCTTCCAGCCTCCCGCCGGCCCTGCCGACATCGGCTCCAGCGCTGCTGATTCGCATCAGGATCCGGCCCACGTCGGTTGTCGCACGCTGATTCGCACCAGTTCCGGGGTCACCGACCCCAGCTACAGCGTTGCGCCCAGACCGAAAGCATCCACACGTGGGTGGCACCCAAAATCCTTAAATGATCAAACAATCATTGCCAGAGCACTAAAATTATTGTAATTTCACTTTGCCTGTTTGCCATGAGACGCTCCCAATCTTCCCTTACTGCCTTCCTTCTCTCGGCCATCGTTTCTGTGGGCTTCGCTCAGGAGGCAGCGGTATCGTCGGATGGACTGGCCCCGCTGGAGCAGGATGGACTGGCGATCAATCCGGTGGACAGCAGGGCGGCGGCGCTGACAACCGAAGGGGCGTCGGAAGTGGCGGAACTCACCGGGCAGGCGGGGCCGAGCGTGGCGCGGACGGTGCGTCTGCACGGCTCGCTCGGCACCGTCTACGACGACAACATTTATCAATCCGCCACCGACACTGAAGCAGACAGCCTATTCTTGATTGGGGCTGGAATGACGTGGACGCCGCGGCTGACGGAGAAGAGCGCTTTTGCTTTTGGCTATATGGCCACCGCGTTCCAGTATCTCGACAACACGGACATCGGCGGCGACATCAATCACGACGCCCGCGTTGACGCGAAATCGCTGTGGGGTGCGACCACATTTTCCGGAAATTTCAGTTATCGTCACTTGGCCGGCACCGATGTGACCTTCGCGCGGGGAGGGACATCCATCGCGCCATTGACTTCCTCCCCGGAAGACCGGGGACTGCGTCCGCAGCAAAACCGCGATCTGATTTCCCTTGATGCCGGGCTCAGCCGCCCGATCGCCGGGAAAACGTCGCTCTCGGCTGGTGTGCGCTACGTAGCGAACCTTTACGACGACAATCTGGCGTCGACCGACGACCTGAGTGGCCGTTTCGGCCTTGGGTATTCGGTCGGGGCACGGACATCGGTGGGTGTGTCCGCGGTGTTCGGGCGCACCGGTGGCGACGAAGGCGCGCTGGAGGAGAGGTATCAGCAGGCGCTGGTGACCGCGAGTTACGATGCGACGGAGAAACTCGATTTCTCCGCAAGTGCCGGCGCGGATTTCCGGCAGGCCGAGATCGCGGGCGGCGATGACCGCACGGATTTTGTCTTCAATCTGTCGACTCGTTATCAATGGCGCGACCGCACAGGCTTGTATCTCACGACTGGCCGCGACACCCGGGGGGCATCGACGCTGGCGGGCACGGCCAACAACCGAACGTCGTTCTATTTTGGCATCAACCAGAAGATTGGCGATCGTTGGAGACTTGACCTAGGGGGAGGGTATGACCTTTCCGATTACCAAAACCCGTCGGAGAACTATTCCAGCGTGGACGAGGAAGACTTTGTCATCGCTCGCGTCTACCTGAATTACCAACCATCGGCGACCTGGTCGATCGGCACGTTCTACGAATACCGGCGGAGTGATTCGAACGAGGAAGTCTTTTCTTACGAAGGGAACCGCTTTGGGCTGCAGATTGCCATCGCCTTTTGATGCCCTCACGTGTAGATTGGGCTACGATGCTCCCTTCCCTCATGATCCGTTTCCGCCGGTGCGCGCTCCTCCTGACCCTGTTGCTCGGGGCCATGGTGTCCGCGCTTGCCCAGGAAGCCGCGGCACCGCCCTCCGGTGGCGCGCCGCCGAGCAAGAAAGCCGGCGAGGAGGCCAATGGCGAGGCTGACTCCTCGAATCACCGGTTGGCTCCCGGCGACAGCATTGAAGTCCGCGTGTTTCAGGAGCCGGAATTAGACTCCAAGGTGACCCTGAGCAAAGACGGGCGGGCCGCCCTGCCGCTGGTGGGCGAGGTGGCCCTTTCGCGGCTGACCACGACGCAGGCGGCCACGGCCATTGCGGAGAGGTACAAAAAGGGCTATCTCAAAAATCCGCGCATCACCGTGGCCGTCGTCGATTACGCCCGCCAGCGCTTCACTATCCTTGGTGCCGTGACCAAACCAGGGTCGTACTTTTTTCCGACCGGTGAGTCGCTTACGCTGCTTCAGGTCATCGGCATGGCCGGTGGTTACACGCGCGCCGCCAACGCCTCGAAGGTGACCGTGCAGCGCGGCGGCACCAGAGGTCGGGTCATCGATGTCGATGCCAAACGGCTGTCCCGCTCATCGGACGCGACCCCTTTCCGCATCGAACCCGGCGACGTCATCACCGTCGCTGAATCCATCTTTTAAGCACTGCCTGGCCGCCGGGATGCTGCCGCCTCCAAGGGTATATCCCGTGCCCGCCGTCCTCACCGACCCCATGAATTTCCACCGCTACCTGTTCCTTCTTCTTCGTTATTCCTGGCTCATCGTGCTGCTGACCGGGCTGGCCGTGGCGGGCGCCTGGATTTATCTCGGCAAGCAGTCGCCGGTGTACGCCTCGCGGGCCACCCTGGAGGTCGAGAGCGAACAGGCCAACGTCGTCAACATCCAGGACGTCAAAGACAACCGGATCGCCACGCTGGATGCCATCAACACCGTGGTGCAGAACCTGACCAACAACACCCTCATGCTCGCGGTGGCCAAACGGATCGGCCGCACTCAGGAATGGGAGGCCCTCAACCCAACCGGTCAAATCACCCCGGCTCAGGAAAGCCAACTCGCCGCCTCCGTGCGCGATCAGCTCGCGGTTTCGCTGCGGCGCAATACCCGGCTCATCAATGTCATCGCCGAGGCTTCCGATCCGGAAAAAGCCCGCGCCCTCGCGGACGCGGTGACCACCGAATTCCTGCTCTCGCTCGGCGACGATCGTTCCCGCGTTGGCAAGGAGGCGAGCACCTTCCTCATTGAGGAGGCTGATCGGCTGAGAAAGAAGCTCGACGAATCTGAAAACAAGGTCGCCAAGTACCGCCTCGAAAACAACGCGGTGTCGGTCGAGCAGAACCAGAACATCATCGTTGGCAGGCTCACCACGCTGAATGTCGAGGTCACCGACACCAGCACCAAAAAGGCCGCGCTGCAGGCGGACTTGAGGGCGCTGGAGGCGGTGGATCCGAAGAATACCGAGGACATGATGCGCCTGCCAAGCGTGGCGGCCCTGCCGCAGGTGGCCGTCCTGCGCACCGCCCTCACCGCCAAAGAAGCGGATTTCGCCGCAGTCGAGGAGCGATATCTGGAGCTGCACCCGAAATATGTCGCCGCGCAAAGCGAACTGAACGACTTGCGGTCGAAATTCCGAGACGCCGTGCGCGAGGCGGGCGCGCAGCTCCGCCAGCAGTTTGACACGTTTGTCGAGACCGAGAGCAACCTGAAGGCGCTCCTGGCCGAGCAGGAGAAGAAGGCGCTGGAGCTCGACCGCATGACCATCCCGTACCGGGTGCTGCAACGCGAGGCGGAGAGCGACCGGCAGCTCTATGAAACGATTCTGACCCGGCTCAAAGAAACGGACGTGACGAAGGGAGTGAAGAAGTCGCCATATCGGGTGGTGGAAGAGCCGATGGTGAGTTCCTTACCGATCCGTCCGAACCGTATGAAAACAATGATGACCGCCACGCTGCTGGGCTTGGCGGCGGCCATCGGCCTTATTCTGCTGCTCGATCACCTGGACTCCTCGATCCGAACAGTTGACCAGGCGGAGTCGGAGCTCGGACTGCCGGTGCTGGCGGCGGTCCCTGAAATGAAGGCGGATGCCATGCCGCTGGGAGGGACCGTGCTCCAGCACGCCCCGGGCAGTTCGCAGGCAGAAGCTTTTCGGTCGCTGCGGGCGTCCCTCTCGCTGCTGGGGGACGAGTCGCGACGGCGTATTTTCCTAGTCACCAGCTCGATTCCTTTGGAAGGCAAAACCTTCAGTTCGCTCAACCTCGCGGCGGCCTTAGCCAGCCAGGGGTTGAATACCGTGCTGGTGGACGCGGATTTGCGTCGCCCGGCGCTCAGCGCCTCGCTGATCGGCACCGAAAAACGGCGCGGGGAGGAATACCGTGGCCTGAGCGATGTGCTCAGCGGGCTGGTCCCGCTGGCCAAGGTCATCCAGGAAACGCCGGTTGAGAACTTGTACCTGGTGCCCGCCGGCCGACGCGCCCCGAACCCCGCCGAATTGCTCGCCCAACCGCTGACCGCCAAAGTCATCGAAGCCCTGGCGGCCGCCTACGACCGCGTGGTCATCGACAGCGCGCCGATCAACGCGGTCAGCGACTCGCTTTCGCTCGCCGGCCATGCCCATGCCGTCTGCATGGTCGTCCGCTTCGGCAAAACCCCGCGGCGCGCCATCACCCGCGCCCTGCAGTTGCTCAATCAAACCGGTGCCAACATGGCCGGCCTGGTCATGAACCGCGTGCCCAGCAATCGCGGCGCGGCGTATTACTACTATTATTACGGCGACTCGTACGTAAAGGACAGCGTCTACGGCAGTGACGCCGCCTCCGCCGAGGGCAAACGCAAACGAAAAAGCCGGGACCAAGAGGCCCCGGCGGTGTGAGCCTTTCGAACGTTTATCCTCGAAGGATAAGGATCCTGTTGCCCATCCGGCACCCGCCGACGATCACAGGTCAGGCACAAAAAAGTCCGCGTTTTCAAGCGACGATTCGGGGTCACCGACCCCAGCTACAGCGCACGCTCATTCTCACCCGGAGACGATCCGATCACCTACCGGCTTCGTGCGCGTCGGCGGCGCCGCGGGAGCCGCGGGATTTCCAGAGGGCGAGCAGGGCGGAGCGGTCGTCCGGAGAGGCGGTCGCGAGCAGGGCGGGCATTTCGGCGTCGAGCAGCGCCGGCGAGGAGTGGCCGGCCCAGGCACTGAGGAAGGCGGGATCGGGGCGGGCGAGTTCGAGCACCCGCTGCATCAGCAGGTCGCTGGTCCGGGCTTGCTGAACGATCTGCTGCTGGACGCCGGCCGCGCCGGGATGGACCCAGGACGAAACCCGCGCGGTTTCCTGCGCCCGCCGCAGGGCGTCGGCCCAGAGCCCGGCCGCCCGCTCCGGATCGATGCCGACCCAGCCCTGGGCCTGCCGGAGGGCCAGGCCCGGAGGCATGGGCTCGAGGACCCGCTGCACGGCAAATGCCTGGTCGGCGACGGCGTCCAATTCATCGAAGTGCAGCGCCAGCATCCCGCGTTGATAATGCAGGGTGGTGTTGAGCGGGCTGTTGCGAAGCCCCTCCGCGGTCACGGCAAGGGCCTGGCGCAGGAGATCCTCGGGCGATTCCGCAGAGGACGCAGGAGAATCCGCCGCGGCGTCCGATCCGGAGGCGGAGGCGGCCGTTCGCTGCGCGTCCCGGTCCTCGTTCCACAGCCGGGTGGCCTCGTTGATGGCGAAGGGAGCGGCCACGACCGGGCTGGGGCGTCCCCTGCCCCATTCCGCCCACAGCAGCCCGCCACCGCCCGCCACCGCCGCGACCCCGGCCAGCCGCATGGCCAGCCGCGCCCCGGCCCCCGCCGGCCGAGGATCCCCGCCCGGCGGACGAAACGCCGCCGCCGCCAGCAGCAGGGTGAGCAGGCCGAGCACCGGCAGGTGCCCAGGCATGTCGAAAAGCCCGTGCACCGGCACCACCATCGCCGCGACCAGGCCGCCCCAGCGCAGCGACCAGCCGCGGCGCCGCCAGCCGGTGCGGACGGCCGCGACCGCCACCGCGGCAACCAAGGCCGCCAGGGCCAGGGCGCACGGGGCGCCCGCTTCGGCCGCCAGCATCAGCCAGTCGCTCTCCGGGTGCAGGCACTGGCTTTCGCACGCCGACCGTTGACGATACTGGGGGATGACATGCTCGAACATGCCCCGCCCGATCCCGGTCAGCCAGGTGTCGCGAATGAGATCGAGGGTGTCGTGAAATATCAACCAGCGTCCGTCCTCCTGGACCCCGATGTCGAGCTGCACGGCGGGCGCGGCCGCGGGGTCGGCGGCGGCCGCCGCCGCCGGCACCGGCACCGGCCGGAGCAGGCGGGATTTGATTTCCGCATCGGAAAACCAGAAGAGGGCGGCGACCGCAACCAGGACCGGAACGACCACAAAGGTGGTCCGGCGCGACCACCCGCGGGCCGCCGTGCCGGCGATCCACGCGGCCAGCCCAAGCCCGAGCAGCAGCAGCCCGGCGCGGCTGATGGAATACCCGAGCAGGGCTCCGGCGCAGAGCATGCCCGGCAGGGTGGCCAGCCCGGCCCGTCCGCCGCGGCCGTGGCGGATGTGGTGCGCCATCGCGGTCAAGGCGCACAACAGCCCGACGACGAGGAGCGTGGCGGTGTGGCTCCGGTTGGCAAACAGCCCGAAGTTTTCGACCGGATCCCAGACCCAGCGGTCGCTGCGGCCGCTCAGCGCCACACTCAGAGCGGCATACGCGCCCGCCGCCCACGCCACCGTCAGCAGGACCCGCGCATGGCCGCGATCGGTCAGTCGGTGCCCGAGGATCCACAACCCGACAGCCACGGTCAGCAGCAGGCGCACCCAGTGCTGGAACGACACCGCGGGATGAGCGGTGATGTGCCCGCCGGTCGGCACACCGAGCGCCTCGACCTGCCGCCGCCACTCCGGATCAAACCCCCATGCCTTCGGCAAAAACGCCAGCGCCGCCATCACCACCACCGCCCCCGCCAGGGCCCACCACAGCCGCGGCACCGCCACCCCCGGCGCCGCCAGCAGCAACCCCAGTCCGACCACCACCGCCATCACCCCCTGCGTCACCTGCAAGGGGCCGCCCGACGCAAAGACGCCGAAGACCACCGCCGCCGTCAGCAGCCCAAACGCCCACCCCGCCCCGGGGGTAGCCTCCGGGTCGCTCGCGATGTCCCGAGTCGATCTGTCCATCATACGTTCATGTGGTTGTCAGACATTGGAGCGGGCCCTTGACGACCGACGGGAGCCGGAAGGCCTCGGAGCGGGGCAGGAGCGAAACCACCGCCCCGGGGGTAGGACAAAAAAGTGAGACAAGTCGGGTGGTGGAGACACTCCGCGGTCCCTCCTGTAGCCGGGGTCGGTGACCCCGGTCGTCGGCCCGGGGGCTCCGGGGTCACCGACCCCAGCTACAGCTCGCCGACTCGCCCGGGGGTGGAGCGACGCTCCGCGGTCCCTCCTGTAGCCGGGGTCGGTGACCCCGGTCGTCGGCCCTGCCCACCGGCCCTGCCCTCGTCGGTCGATTGTCGCACGCGGATTCGCACCAGCACCAGCTCCGGGGTCACCGACCCCGGCTACAGCTCGCCGACTCGCCCGAGGGTGGAGCGACGCTCCGCGGTCCCTCCTGTAGCCGGGGTCGGTGACCCCGGTCGTCGGCCCTGCCCACCGGCCCTGCCCTCGTCGGTCGGTTGTCGCACGCGGATTCGCACCAGCACCAGCTCCGGGGTCACCGACCCCGGCTACAGCTCGCCGACTCGCCCGGGGGCTCCGGGGTCACCGACCCCGGCTACAGCTCGCCGACTCGCCCGGGGCGCGTTGCGCGCGGCAACGCCGCGAGCCCCGGCGCGGCCGCGCGGTCTATTATGATCGCCCGGTCAGTTCGCCGAGCCCGGCGTCGAGCATGGCCCGCTCGCGGCGGGCCAGGGCGAGGTCGGCATGGACCATCAGGGCGCACAGTTCCTTGAATCGGATTTTCGGCTCCCAGCCGAGCACGCGCCGGGCCTTGGAGGCGTCGCCGACGAGCAGGTCGACCTCCGCGGGTCGTTCATAGCGGGTGTCATATTTGACGAACTCGCGCCAGTCGAGGTCGAGCACGGCGAATGCCTCCTCCACGAATTCGCGCACGCTGTGGGTTTCGCCGGTTGCCACCACGTAGTCGTCCGGCGTCTCCTGTTGGAGCATGAGCCACATCATGGCGACGTATTCCTTGGCGTATCCCCAGTCGCGTTTGGCGTCCAGGTTTCCGAGGTACAGGGCATCCTGCAGGCCGAGTTTGATGCGGGTCGCCGCCCGTGTGATTTTGCGGGTGACAAATGTTTCGCCCCGTCGCGGCGATTCATGATTGAAGAGGATCCCGTTGCTGGCATGCAGGGCGTACGATTCGCGGTAGTTCACCGTGAGCCAGTGCGCGTACACCTTGGCGCACGCATACGGCGAGCGCGGCCAGAATGGCGTCGTCTCGGACTGCGGCACCGCCTGCACCTTGCCGTACATTTCCGAGGATGAGGCTTGGTAAAACCGCACCGTGTCGACCAGCCCAGCCTGCCGGATCGCCTCCAACAATCGCAGCGTGCCCAGCCCGACGATGTCGCCGGTCGATTGCGGAATGTCGAACGAAACCCGCACGTGGCTCTGGGCCCCAAGGTTGTAGATTTCATCCGGCCGCAGCTCGACCAGCAGCTGGGTCAGACTGGCGGTGTCCGTGAGGTCGCCGTAGTGCAGCCGCAGCCGCGCCGACGGCAGATGCGGGTCGCGGTAGAGGTGCTCGAGCCGTGCAGTGTTGAAGCTGGACGAGCGTCGAATGATGCCATGGACCTCGTAGCCCTTGTCCAGCAGGAGCTCGGCCAGATACGAGCCGTCCTGGCCGGTGATGCCGGTGATGAGCGCTTTTTTCATTGATGGTTTTTGCTTCTTTGTTCTTTGTTCTTTGTTGTTGGCGGAGCGGGACAGCGTTGAAGGTGGGACGAGACCTCCTGGGCTCGTAGGCGGTGAAGCCGATCCTTCGCTTTGCGGCCCCCGCCTCCTTGGACGATTTCCGCGCGGATGCACGGACTTGTGCCGCGGACGGTTTTGTACTTTCCCGGACCCGGAGTGACCGAGAAGGGGAGCTTGGGACGCCCGCACCGCTTATGTCCGCCATAACCACAAATACCACGACCGCGATGGCTCCGACGCGTGACTGTTCGAGGTCGGTCGTGGACGTCCTAGAAGTTATTGCGGCCTCGGCCCGCCACTCCCAGCGAGCAGGCCGTCGATGGTCGCGGCCCAGCGATCGAGGCAGCGGTCGCGCGAGACTTCGTCGGCGGCTTCGGCGGCGGCGGCCTGCATTGCGGCCCAGCGGGCGCGATCGCGGTCGAGCCGGATCAACGCAGCGGCGAGCGCCTCACCGGTCGCATTTTCCAGCACGGCGCCCGCGCCGGTGTCGGTGATCAACTGCGCGGCTTCGCCGCTGGCCGGGCCGAGGAGCAGGCACGGCCGCCCGACCGCCAGGGCGCCGTACACTTTGCTCGGGACCACGGTGCCGGCGAGGAAATGCTCCATCGACGCCAGATGCACGTCGGCGGCTGCCAGCGTGATGCGCAAATCCGCCCACGGTTGGGGCGGCAAAAATGTGGTATTCGGCTGCCCACCGACGGCGTCGCGCATCCACGGGAACTTCGGGCCGTCGCCGATGAACGCCCAGTGGATCGATGGATCCTCGACGGCCGTGCGGCGCACCGCCTCCGCGATGGCCGCAAACGGATGGGCCCGGCCAAAATTTCCCGAATACATGACCAGCCGCGCCCCGTCCGGCGCCACCGACCGCCGAAACGCCATCCGCCGGTCGTCGTCGTCAGGCCGCGGCTCCGGCAACGGCGCCCAATTCGGAATCACCTCGGGCCCCGGCCCGCCCGGATCGCGCGCTGCTAACCGTGCCGCCATGCACCGCCCGACCGCCACCACGCCGTCATGTCGCCGCAATGCGGCCACCGCCAGCCGACGACATCCCCGTGCCACCAGACCGCCTCGCCGCAGCACGCCGAGTTCCTCGGCCACATCCGGATACACGTCCTGCGCCCAGTGGAGCAGCCGCGTCCCCGCCGGTTTCATCCACGCCACCGCCACCGCCTGCAATGGCGGATCGGTCATGCTGATCCACAAATCCATCGGCGGCATCCGCCGCAGCTGCCACGCCAGCGACGGGTATTGCCGCGCATACCCCCATGCCTTAGCCGCCAGCCCGGTTTTAGCCCCGCCGCCACTACCGTAGCGAACGACCGTCACCCCAGCCGGCGCTGCGTCCTCGCCGCCACCCGCCAGCCCGGCCGTCAACACGGTGACCTCATGCCCCCGACGTGCCAAATCCGCCGTCAGCTCCCACATCAACTGCCCCGTCGCCCCCGCCGCTGGTGGGAAAACTCGGTTGATGAAGAGGAGGCGGGGCATTGCGGGGGAGAGAGGTCAGTGGGCAGTAATCAGAGGTCAGTGGGCAGTAATCAGAGGTCAGTGGGCAGTAATCAGAGGTCAGTGGGCAGTAATCAGAGGACAGGGGACAGGAGACAGAGGTCGGCGGTGAGCGGAAATAGGCTCCGTGATAGTCTTCGCCTAGGGAGAGGAGCGCGTACGTGGAGTTGGAGTGCCGGCGGAAGAGCCGGAATCGACGGGGTAGTGGTTGGTGAAGAACGTGTGCGACTGGCGGTGCAGCCGGGCCGACGATTCCGCCTCACCCGGCGGGACTCCAACCCAGGCCGCTCTCTCCGAGCCTCCCCCCGCCCTTCGATCCTTGCAGCCTAAGCCTCGCCCCTCCACTGACCACTGATCACACGATCCTCAGTGCCCCCGCTTCGACCTCCGCGAGGAACGCCTGATACGTCTGGCGCAGGCCATGGTGGAGCGAGGTGCGGGCCTGCCACCCGAGCGCCTCCAACCGCGACACATCGAGCAATTTCCGCGGCGGGCCGTCGGGTTTATCGGGATCTATGACGATCTCGCCCGTAAACCCCACCGTCTCCGCCACCAGCTGTGCCGCTTCCAGGATCGAGACGTCCTCGCCGGTCCCGACATTCACCCAGTCAGGCGGGTCGGGCACACCGAGCAGATGCAGGCAGGCGTCGGCCAGGTCGTCGACAAACAAAAATTCCCGCCGCGGCGTGCCCGTGCCCCAGATCGTCACTGTGCGATCACCGCGTCGCGCCGCCTCGTGAAACCGCCGCACCAACGCAGGCAGCACATGCGAATGCTCCAGGTGATAATTATCCCCCGGACCGTACAAGTTCGTCGGCATCGCGGAATGAAACAACACCCCGTGCTGCCGTCGATACGCCTGACACAATTTCAGACCGGCGATCTTCGCGATCGCATACCCCTCGTTGGTCGGCTCAAGCGGCGACGTCATCAAACACTCTTCCGCCATCGGCTGCGGCGCCAGACGTGGGTAAATGCACGAGCTCCCCAAAAACAACAACCGACCTACCCCCGCCCGCCGCGACGCCTCAATCACGTTCTGCGCCATCGCCAGGTTCTCATACAAAAACGACGCCGGGTGGTCACGATTCGCCACAATGCCTCCCACCCGCGCCGCCGCCATCACCACCACCGCGGGCCGCATCCGGTCGATAAACGCCTCGACCTCGGATTGCCGCGTCAGATCCACCTCGCCACGCGTCGCCGTTACCACGTCGACCCACCCCGCCGCCCGCGCCGCCCGCACCAGCGCCCCCCCCACCATGCCCGTGTGCCCGGCAATGTAGAGTCGCTTGGATCGTTGGTCGGTGGTCATGGGGAAGGGGGAAGGGGAGCGGATGCGCTGCGGGAATAGAGAGCTGGAGTACCGGCGGAAGAGCCGGAACCGCCGGCGAAGTCACCCGTTCGAGCGACAGGTTGTCACAAAAGGCTTCTCGATTCCGCTGAGGGTGAGGGCGCCTGGCTCGGAATGGTCGAGCGCTCCTAATAATGGTAACGGGCTTGGGCAAAGAGCAGTTTTTCCTCGGTGACCCGGTAGACGAGGCGATGTTCTTGAGTGATGCGTCGGGACCAAATGCCTGAACCGAGATGACGAAGGGGCTCGGGCTTGCCGATGCCGATGAAGGGATCGCGGCGAACAGCTTCGATCAGATCAAGGACCTTGAGGGCGGTTCTCCGGTCCGTAGCCACCCAGTGAGCCAGATCCTCCAAAAAATCCCGGTCGAAGACGAGGAGGCGATCCTGGCTCATCGGGCGCTTGCGAGGCGGGCCTTCAGGTCGTCGGCCGAAAGTTCCTCACCTTCCCCGGTGCTGAGCCGGTGCAGGGCAGCCAGCAGGCGCCGCGAGTTGGCGGGAGAGCGCAGGAGATGGGCGGTTTCGACGAGCCCTTCCCATTCTTCAAGAGGAACGAGCACGACGGATTCCGACCCGCGGCGGGTGATGACTACAGGTTCGCGCGTGGAAACGGTCTCGTCCCAAACGCTGGCGAGCCGTTCGCGGGCTTCGGTGTAGGAGATGGTGCTCATGACGGGAGGGTAAACCTGTACGGGTTTTCTGTCCAGGGGGAAGGGGAAGGGGGAGCGGCGCGGTGACAATGCGCGGCGGGAATATAGAGTTGGAGTACCGGCGGAAGAGCCGGAATCGACGGCCAAACCTAAAAACAGAGATGGGAACCACGAATCACACGAATAACGAAGGCGTTGCGAGACTATTGCCCCCTACGTGACGGGTGAGGGGGATGGCTTTCCGTAACCACTTGATTTTTCGTGGCGATTCGTGCTTTTCGTGGTTCGACTGACAAAGTACCCGTCCCTTTATCGCTCCCCAAACCATCGGCCCAGACCAACGAGTGGGGTTAATCGCGCGCCTCCAGAATCCTCAGTCGGATTTCTTGGAATTACCGGCGCTTCAAGGACGCCAGGCGACAGCCGGCGACCCCATCCATAAACCCGCGTTTGAAGAATAAGGCTTCGCTCCAAAAAATTCGGGCCAGCCACCGGCAATTCGGCAGTAGGTGATTCATTCTGGGGGCAATAAAGGGCGAATGACTTTGGCAGGATTGCCTCCAATCAATTCGTTAGGACCAGCCGACTTGACGACCACGGAGCCCGCCGCACAGACGGTGTTTTCCCTCAACACAACCCCAGGGCCAATGAACGCTTGGGCGCCGACCCAGCAACCGTCGCCCATCACAATCGGCCGCGTTATTAAATCAAAGCTGGCCTTCGTGTAATCGTGGGAACCAGTGCATAGAAACGCCCGTTGCGAAAGGCAGACGTGGCTGCCGAGAACGACACGGTCCAAGCTAAGAATCATCACCTCGTCTCCGATCCACACGTGATCCCCGCACTCAAAACGCCAAGGAAAGGTGATGTTGACCCGGCTGCGGATCACGACGCCGCTCCCCACTTTGGCACCGAAACACCGCAAAACCGCCACCTTTACGGGTGACGGAACCGGAAACCAGGGCGCGAAAGAAAGAGATCGGCACAGCCACCAGAGGGCTTCCTGCCAGCGTGGGTCGCCACGGGAAAAGGTCGCGTTGTTGAACTTGGATAGATTGATCATGGGAAAAGCAACGGAGCTCGCCGCAAAGACGCAGAGTGCGCCAAAGCAACGCGGAAAAACAAGGAGTCATGACACTCGTGTGGTGCAGCGAAGCGGATTACGTGGATACAGATTGTCAGAATCTATCTCTCGCCTTAGCACGCCATAGCAGTTTTCTCACTCGATCCGTGTTGCGTTCAAACAACCACCACATGAGCACTGAGCTAGCTAGAATTAAGGTGGCCAAGCCAACGAACCAGAGATAGGATTCCCCATTCTCGGGGAACTGCCTGCCCTTCAGCAGCATCGTAGCCACGAATAACAGCAAGGGGAAATGCAGGACGTATAGAGTGCAGCAAATCTCCGAAAGCCCGGCCCCAATGCGGTTGACCATACGCGGAAAACATAAACGTCCAGATAGCGATACCATCCACAGCGAAATCGCGGCCCCAACTGCAAAGTCACCACCCATCCAACTATGCGTCTTTGACGCCGCCAAGACCGCAAGGAAGATCCCACCCCCGACCACTCTCCACATCCAGCCACAGAAAAACCCAAGTATGATAATATAAACGGAAAATGAAGTAGGGCCTTGCTCGCCGCCCATGCCTTCTTCCTGTCCCCCGACTTTGAACTCCCGTCTTCCATGCTGCATTCCTTTCCACAGCAGCCATCCCACCGCCGCGCCCATCAGCCAAACCAGCCACCCTGTTACAATTGAATGTGGCAGCCACCACGCGATCAGCCGAGAAACAACACCTGAAGCCACGCGTGCCAGCGGCGCTGTATAGCGGCCACGGCGATTAGCGAAAACATCACGTAATACCAGAACTCGTTCGCAAGACTCCAGAGCGGACCATTCGTTCCATAGACCGGAACGCTTACTGTTTGAACAAAACCAAGATTTTCAAGCAGGTCACCCAATCATGAGCCGCTGGTTGGGACCACGTAGGGCCGGACATAAAACTGGCGCTCAACCCTCCGCCATACGCATCCGTTCATATTTCAGGATTTCAGCGAACTGGAAAGTTCCGGATTCTGACGGAAGCCTTTTATTTTCATGACAGGCTTGGGCCACCAAGCGGTGATGGCTGTCGCGGTGGTTCATGCACATGCAATGTCTTTCAGTCTATTGCAGACACCAACGCTCAGCTTCGTTTGCTCTCACTCAAATCCCCGCGTCTCAGATTCCTCCCATGGCATTCCGATATGCCGCCTCATATTCTCCAGCCAATACTCGCCAAGCGAAGCGATTGCGGGTCCACGCACTAAGCTTGGCTCGGTCCTCTCCGCTCCACCGCGCTTTCAACCTTACATCAGCTTGCCGCAAGCAGTCGCGGAGCGACTCTACATTTGGATCACAAATGAATACTCCATCTAAATCTATGTGATCCCGCCAGGGAGTGCCTGTAGTCGTCAACACCGGCGTGCCCACATGAAGCGCCTCCAACACCGCGATGCCAAAATTCTCGCTGTGGGTAGGCAGGAGGAACAAATCAGCTGCCTGGAAGTAAGACCACCGCTCTTCACCCCACACCGGCCCGAGCCAGTCAATCCGGGGCAGGCGCCTGCCATGTAGTTCTTGGGTTTTCCTGAGTTGGGCTAAATATTCCGCCGGGCCATCACCTACAATGACCAAACGCCAGGTTGATGCGATCTCGGGCAGTTGGCCAAGGGCATCCAGTAGCAGGTCAACACCCTTCTTCGGGTCCACCCGCGACAGGAATAGTATGGTTCGTTCTCCTGGTTCCCACCCGAGAAATTGGCGTGCCGCCTCGTAGGCTGGTTTCCTGGCGTCTCTGGCTCCCAATGGCAGGACCTCCACGCGCGGATGATGCAACACCCGACGGAGGTGCTCCTTTTCCATTTCGCTGGTGACAAACAATGACGCTGATCCCATGAGGAACCGCCGCTCAATCAGCCAGAAATACGGCATCTTTTTCCAATGTCGGTGGCGGTAAGCCCAAGGTTCCAACATTCCATGGGGTGACACCACATAGCCCGCTCCATGCTTCCGCAAGTGTCCGGCAAGCCGGCTATGAGCTGCATCCCAGAGGCCGTGGAAATGGTGGATAGAGCTCGAGTCGCCTGCATCGCCTCCGTCCACCACCTCAATGCCACGCCGCTGCAGCGCCTCGCGCAGGCCCTCGACCGCATTGTGAACCCCGCCGGTCTGCCTGACCAGGGGCGGTGTGATAAAACGGACTCTCATGGCATATCCCTGCGCCAAGGAGCCACTGGACGGGGACCGCCGTGATAAACATTTTCTAGAATTTCCTCCAAATAAGCCGCCACTGCCGCCCCTTCGATGCACCGCGACCATGTTCTAATGCGCTGCCGTTCTCTGATTCCGTTTTGGACATTTGCGACCCATTCCCCCAAAACAGCGGAGAGATGCTCCACGCTGCCGCTGCGGAAAACTCCGCCGAGAAATTTCTGCCGGATCAGATCCGCCGCTCCACAAGCATCGCTACAAATCACCGGCGTCCCGACCATAAGCGACTCGTTGACCACAGCGCCCCAGCCGTCCTTGCGGCTCGGCAAAACCAGAAAATCGGCCCGCGCCATGAGCTTTGGAATTTCTTCCGCAGGCTGCCTTCCCGACCACTCCACCCGTTCGTCCACGCCAAATTCTGCCGCCAAGCAACGCAGCTCCGATTCGACCGGACCTTCTCCCACGATCCGCAGGTTCATGTTGCACATTCGCGACATCGCCATTGCCCTTAGCAGCAAATCCAGACCTTTCAGGTGGACCAGTCTCCCCACGAAAAGCATCTCCCGCACATGCAATGCGGAGAACTTCTGAACATTAGCAGGAACCTCCGTCACGTAAGCAAAAGGATAGAGCCGTGTCGCTTTATAACCACATGCCCTAAACCAATCCACCCCCATCCCTCCCATTCCCAGGATAAAATCAAAGTTCCGACCGCTATTAAATCGCTCGACTGTGTATTTTATCCGCCTGGCAATTCCTAAAATTCCCCGGGGATCAGGTGCCTCAGTAATGATTCCGGTTCGTCGTCTGTATTTCCGGCAGGCCTGGCCAACTTGTACACCCAAAGGCGTACTCCGGGCTCCGGCGATAAAATGAATGGATTTTGACGCGCTATCACGAACGATCTCGCGAACTTGAGGAAATGAAGGATTGACCACTACCTTGGCTCTGCCCAATTCCGGCACTGTCCAACCCAGCCGAAGACGGTCCTCGGACATGGCCTCCGCGGCTACTACCAGCACCTCATGCCCGGCTTCCGCGAGGCAGCGCATGAATGGCGTTTGGTGCGGGCTGATGATGTTGTGCCAGAAGACAAGGTGCATGACGCTTGGTGCATTCGTTCGGCGCGGCAATAATCAGCGCTCGTTGTGTGAAAGGCGGGCAGGTGGAAGCGCGATTGGAACTGGGATCCCCTCAAGCACCCGGTAATTCATTGCGCGGTGGCTGTTCGGTCGCCTTGTTTCCTCTGTTCTTATCGAAGGCGGTTTGAAATTCCGATTGATCCACCAGCAAAGTCCGAATCCGAAGACAAAGGGATACAGATCCAGGAATGTAACATCACGCCCCAGGGTGAAAGTGATTATCAAGCCCAGTCCATAGAGAGGTATAAACCCGATCTTTTGCCCCATCAGATCCATTCGTGCGAGCCAACAGACCCACAGCGCCATGAGCAAGGCGGCGAACGGGGCTCCCGCATAAAGTCCGAAGTTCGCGACTCCTTGTCCGATTAAACCGGTAGACAGCGTCGCATAGACGCCCGCGTCGGTATCAGCTCCGCCCATTCCCCGCGCAGCGGCGTAATCCAAACCAATCGTGGGCTTGCCGGGCCAGAGAATGCGTGGAACGGGATTGACCAGGTTGGCGAGGTAATTCTCACCCCAGTTGGGTTCGTAGATGCCGTCCGCGGTCAACTGGAAGACCCAGCACAATTCTTCGAACATGTTCAGACCCTGGTGCTTTTCCAAGCTGGCCTCGGCAAAGTCGAACCCCTGCTGCGTGAAAGCCTCACTGATGGCGAATTCGCCACGGTGGCCGATCACGAATCCGAACCAGGCATTCACCATCAGCAACCCCGCGACCACACCTGTGACCTTGATCCACAGACTCGCGCGAAGGCGCAGGAACGCCCAGCCGAGGACAGCCGGAACCACGATGGCCAGAATCGACTTTCTGGTGCGATCAAAGATGAAATAGGGCCAGGTACAAAGGATGCCCACCAACGCCAGGAAACGAATGTGGCGGTTGGTGGAAAGGACCGCCACGACACCAAGAATGGCGCCCACCATGATTTGCAAATACCCAGCCAGCGCGAGAAAGGTATCAATGGCACCGCCGGCCTTGCCGCTCGTCACCCACGGCCCCGGGTGTTTGCTGAGATACGGACAGAGGTAGCCAAAAAACTTGGCCTCGAAATTCCAGGCGGCAAACGCCAGCAGGAATAACCAGAGTCCGAACGCAAACCAGAAAATAGTCGTAAGGCTGCGTTGAAAGCCTGGCTGGTGCACGCCGTGCCCGTACAGCACGATCACCTGACTGGGCTGGCTGATCCAGCGACGGTTGATTCTTCGATGCAGGTGGGGAGTGAGCAGCAGGAACGTAGCAAGAAACAAGGCAACCTGCCACCACCCCTGAGTCAGAACCCACGAATCGAACAGCAGCATGTGCCACACCAAGTAATCGTTATAGAGGGCGTCTCCGACGTACCAAACCGCCACCGTGACGAGAACGGCGCTGGTCGGAATCCCAATGGCCCGCTGTACATTCCGGGCGCTCCACCAGAATCCGGCAATCAGCAGCAGGATGACCACCCAGAATGATCCAGGCATGACGCTCAATGTCTCCAACATGAATCAACTCTTGGAATTGGTGCCGAGGCCGCACCCGATTTCTCGGAGATGCCCGGCGACACGCGACAGGGAGAATTGCCCCGACTTGATCAAGGCAGCACGACCTTGTTTAGCCAAGACTTCGGCAGACTCCAGATAGCGTTGGAGGGCGATGGCGAGCGCCTCCGGGTCGCGGGGCGGCACCACAAAACCGTCGACTCCATCCGAAACGACTGTCCCGCAGTTCGGGGTGGCGATCACGGGCAATCCGTGAGCCATCGCTTCGATCTGGGTGATGGCGAAACCGTCGGACAGCGTAGGCAACACGAACACATCCGCTTTTCGATACCAATCCGAGATCCGGTCCCGGGTGGCGCGGCCATGGAAGACCAAATTCGGCGGTGCCGACGCGACCGCCTTAGCGGAAACCTGGATCGGACCAACTACATCGAAGCGTACAGGATCGGACTGCATGAGCCGCGCGGCTTCCACCAGATACTGAACTCCCTTGCGGAGCATCACCTGCCCGAGAAAAAGCACGCGCAATGGATCCTTCTTGAAATTGCGTATTGACTGGAAAAGTCCGGAACTTCTTTCCCAGGCATCGCCGGGTTGTACATCTTTTTTGTAACAAAGCGGCACAACGACCAGTTTTTCCGCTGGCACGCCCTGGAGCAGAAGCGCCTGCCGACTCCACTCGGAATTCACCACCACCCGGTCTGCAAGAGCCCACTCCTGGTAGTGCCGTTCGTAGAACTCGTCCGGCACATCCAACACGGACTTCTCCCATCCGGGCCAGAGCATCTGCTCCGCCTTGACCAGTTCCACCTCCGTCCGACCGGGATCGATTTGGTCCAACACGCAGCGGAATCCACGATCCTTGAGAAACTGCATGACCTCAAGACTGGCAGTATCGTATCCAAAAAAGAAGCCCTCATCTGGAAGCTCCGGCAGCGCACGCAGGTGGCGGATGGCCGCTGCGGTAAAACGCTTCCCCACCTCGCAATAGCCCAAGTAGCGCTCCGTGACACCCGGGCGCGCCATCCGGCGCAGCGTTGCTTCCCAGCCAAGACACCGGAGATTCCAAGATCTCACGACGTCAGTCGGCAAATCCGCATGATTTCGCGCGGCCAGTGCCCGTATCGGCTTTGCCGAAAATCGCTTCCCAAGCGCACGCGTGAGATTGCCTGCATAAAAATCCGTCAGGCACAGGCGCAAGTCTCCGGTCGCATGCAAGGCACGAGGAATCGCATAGTGCTCACGCCCACCCATCTGGGCACAGATCCATTTTGGAGTCGCTTGCATGCGGATTCGCGCCTCAGCCATGGCCTTTGTCAGCCCAGAGGCGTTTCATCTGCCGGCGGACCCAGCCCGTGTTTCTCTCGAACGGCAGGTAAAGAAGCCATGCAAAGAGCAGGCACGAGGCGATGCGCAAAAGATACAAACTGCATGAAAGACCATCGATGGAAGCATGGCGCTCGGGCAAATAATGCTCCCAGACATAAAGCAAGGGGTAGTGCGTCAGGTAGAGAGTGTAGGAAAAGGCAGCCAGTTTTGTACCAAGCTCATTGATTGCCAGTCCTCTTCTGGTTTTCGGCTGGAGCTGTGCCACGTAGGGCAGCACAAGGGCCATACCCAGGCTCAGGACCACCGTGGCCACCTCGGCCGGCGGCATGTAGCGGAGCCAGGCGGTGGTATCCACCGACACGGTCGCGGTCCGCAACTGTGAATTCAAATATCCCAGACCGATGAGAACGCCTCCTGTCAAAGCAAGCGACCACTGCCGTGGTTGGCTGCACAGCCAATACGTCAGCGCGCCCAGCAGCCATGCAAACAAGAACTCCGCTCCCAAGCGGGTGAACACCGCAAAGGCCACCGCCAGTGCGAAGACCGATGCAATCCGCCCTCGCCTGCCGGACAGAACCCATAGCGCAGCAGCACCGGCCAGGAAGTAAAACCAGATCTCATAGGCAAGAGACCAGAGAGGGATGTTTTCCGCGAATGAACGAAACCAGACCACTTGCAGGCCCAGCAAATTTCCGCCGAATCCCACCCACGAAACCGGTTTGCCAACCCAATACGCGACAATGGCGGACCACACCAAGGCCGGCACCAGCGGCACCCAGAGGCGGGAAATCCGATCGATCGCGTAATCACGTATTCGGAAACTTCTATCGGCCACCCGTTCGATCAGCTTGCCACCGACTAGGAATCCACTGAGGACAAAAAACACCAACACACACTCGGTGCCCGCACGGGTCAGCGCGAAAAAGACGGCGACCAACTTCGTTTGGGACGCCTCGGCGAGACGCCCCCATTCCACCCATGTGCCGCCGCGGGCATGGATCGCCACCACCATGAAGGCCGCGGCGAAGCGAAGCCAATCCAGCCAGTATAAATGCCCCGCGTTTTGCGGGGACCGTGCGCTGCGTGTGACCATCCGGATTAGCGGTTCAGCAGCCAATACGAAAGCCGAGGGCGGGCGCACACCCAGTTGCGAATCCACGTCCGCAAACCCTCCGGCAGTCGTTGATATCCTCTTGGCGAAAGCGAAGACGACGTGGGTTCTACCGGTGGCAGGCCCTTTTCGCGGCGGGCGGGCTGCCGCTCCGCGTGCTGCATCAAGTCCTGGACGAAGCCAGCGAGACTCGCGCTCATGACTTCCGCGTTGAAATGGGTGCGGGCGCGTTCGATGGCCCCGACAGAGAGGCTGGTGAGCCTAAGTCGATCGTTATGCAGAGCTTGAATTTCAGTGGCCCATGCCGCGATTTCCCCCAAGGGCACCAAGAGGCCGCTTGTACCATGCTGAATTATTTCCGTCGAACCAGACGGGATATTGTAAGCCACAGGCACACAGCCCATGCTCATGGCCTCGACCGTCACCATCCCAAACGATTCTTTCCGGCTGGTCACCAAGAGAAGGTCCGACTCCGCCGCAATGTCGTAACACCGTACATGCGGCACGCGGCCCGTCCAAATAACCATGTCTGCCACTCCCTTACACCGAAACTTCCGGCGTAGTGCCTCATTTGCCCCGCCGACCAAGTTTAGCGTGACCGGCACGCCCAATCGCCTGAGACGTTGGAGTAGCGGCACAAAGTCGAACACGCCCTTGAGCGCATCCACCCGCCCCACAAACAGCAGGCGTAACGGCCCGGCATAGGGCGGACGAGGTTTGAGGGCTGGAAAGTTGGCTCCATTGTGAACCGTGCGGAGCAAGCCGCGAAAACCCACGGCGTCCAAACTCTTCTGCAAGCGCGATTCAATGTGCCGCCCGACGCAGCTCACGCCATCCACCCACGCCGCGTGTCGCGCGGCCACCTCGCGGTAACGGCGTCCCGAATCATGAATCTGAATAGCGTGACGGGTGGTGGAGGGTAGGAACCGAAAAGCCAGTTCAATACGACAAACATCGCTGGTGATGATCAGGTCCTGAGGGTTGGCGGCCAGCCACGCCAGGAATGCGCGGGGGCAATTCCCATCCAGCCCCAGCCCAGCTATGCGGAAACCACTGCCATCATCACGGTCGACATCGGGCGCATCGTGGAGGCACAATAATGTGATTGCCCAATCGGTCCTTCGGGCGAGCCCTTCCGCGGCGTACCGGCAGACCGAGCCAACGCCACCCGCGGTGAGTGATGGGATCACCGATACAACCCGTAATGCCCGTTGGTATGAATCCGGATCACGCATCGGGAAGGAGCATCACATTGTCCAGCGACATCGTCTCTAGTTGCGCAAGGAAAAGACGCTCACCCGGGGTGCCATCCTGTTTCAGGGCGTAAGGGAAATACCGCGCCGACTCAAACTCACGCCAAAGGTCGGCAGGAGAGAGCCCGACCGACCGCAGGTTGCCTGGGCAAATCTCGATGAGAATGGCCGCTATTCGTCGTTCTCGCAAAAGCATCGCTGCCCCTTGCAGGGCATAAGGCTCCATTCCCTCGACGTCCAACTTCATAAAATCAATGTGAGCGACCGACTGACTGCGGCAATAGTCATCCAGACTGGTCACTGCCACCAACTGGGTGCTGGTGCTGCTGGCCAGGGGGGCCATTCCCGGCACGATCATCCGGTTGGTGGCAGCTCCAAATTCCTCGGTGTGAAATGTCACGAGACCCTGCTCCGTGCCAACGGCAAGACAGTTCAAATGTGCGAATCCCAGAAGACCGTTCGATTTCGTGTTGTTTTTCAGCCGGCAAAACGTCTCCGGAATGGGTTCGAAGGCATGCACCGTATGGCCAAGCGAGGCCATGAGGCAAGTGAAAGCCCCGACATTGGCCCCGATGTCGAAGGCGATAGACTTCCCTTCCGCGGTTTCCGCCAGACATCGCTGGACACACAGACGCTCCGATTCTGGCAGGATATCCCGGAAACTCCAGTATTCAGAGAATGACACCCACTCACCCAGATGAGCTCCGCCAACCAGAGCCAGGTGCGGAGGACGACGCAGAACAGATTTCGCGAACACCCATTTGAGATACGCTGATAGCATCTTCGGGTCCGATGCCAGGGTTCCAATCTTGGAGGCGAAGTTCATTGTGTTCCCTATAGTGAGGAGCCCAGAACAGACTGGAATTGCACAGCGTACTGGGCCGGGCTACAATGCTGACCTACCCAAGCTTTTCCCCTTTGTCCGATTGCGGAGGCTATCGGCGAATTCGTCAACAACTCCTGCAACTGACCGGCGAATGCGCCGGCATCGCCGACGGGCGCGAGAAAGCCGCCACCGGAGGCGTGCGTGATTTCCGCGCAGCCGCCAACATCCGAAGCCACCGTCGGCACGCCCTGCGCCCAGGCCTCCGTAAGCACCATGCCAAAGGATTCGGATTCACTGGGCAACACGCAGACCGAACAGGACGCAATGGCCGCAGGCATTTGATCGGCAGAAAAGTAACCCGCAAAAATCACCGCCTCCGATAGGCTCATGTCCGTGGCGATCTGCCGCAACTCTGTCTCGTAAGCCGCTCCGGCGGCCGATCCGTCGTGTCCGCCGATGACCAGCAGGCGGACATCACCAAGCTGCTTCCGCACTCCGGCCAGCGCCCGGATAGCCACCTCGATGCGCTTGCCCCGGTGCATACGCCCCACGCAACCAATCAGCCTGGCTTCCCCCAGATTCCACTGCTGCCGGAACGCCGCTATCTCCGCAGCGGACACTTCTCTACCGGTGTAGGCCTCGTAAAACCGATGCACGCGTTCGTGAAAACTTGCGGGCGCCCACGCCAACACCTGCTGTTTGACCAACTCCGATGGGCAGATGACCGCCCGTGCCCGAAGCAAGCACCAGCGATCGAGCCAGCGCGTCGACGCTTCAAATTCGAGGCGGCAAAAGCGGATGATGGGAATACGTGCCAGGGCGCAAGCCAGCGTGACCAGCGGCGTATTGCCATCCAGATTGATCACCACCGCGTCGGGCTGGCTGACTTTGAGGATCTGGCGAAAACGCCGGTAGAAGCCAAGGTGCCAGAGTGGATTCTGCCGCAGGGAAAACTTGCCGAATTCGAGATGGTGGACGAGGGTATTTAGTCTGAGTAACTCTCGCTCCAAGGCCCCACCGCCGGGGCAGACAAGTACGGCTTCAAACTGACGCTCCCGTAGCAGCGCTAACATACTGCGTTCGGAGCCATAGACGGCAGCCGCAGGGCTGACAAAAAGCACGCGAGTAGAAGGCATCAAATCAGTCATTGGGAGCGTGCTTGATCACCTGCACCGCCAGATTGCCATCATCCGCCAAGGCCGGAAAAATACGCTTCATAACGGCGCCGAAAAACCTGTAAAAAAGCCCACGGTAGGCGACCGCAGAATGGATTGCTTCAGATGTCTTTGGGGCATCCAGATACGCCGCCATGGCGCGCTGCTTGTCAGCCAGCACTGTGGTGATATCGAGAGGCCATGCGCCGCTGGTATCCAATCTTTTCCGAAGTCCAGAACTGGCGTGATACCACATCCACACCGGGTAGTATAACAAGCCACACGGGTGAGACCAAAGGAGCAGGGCTTGATGAGTAAGCTGATTCGACGCGATGTGATCGCTGTGCCCATCGTGCCAATGCGGGCAATACACCTCGCCTGGCGCAAAAGCCTTGATTTCCGTCAGTAAGGCTTGGGCCGCTTCATCGAAGCCCGGCTGCCCCGAGCGCGGCAACTTGCCATCCGGAAGGTGAAGCCAGCGCACGGAATCGGCCTTCACTCCGAGACGCTGGCAGGCATCGAGTAACTCGCGCTGGCGGTCAGTCCGAACCGTTTCTGGTCGTTCGCAACGCCCGACTCCGACCGCTTCCCCATCGGTTAGAACAAGGATGCGCACCGGCACCCCAGCAGCACGTTTCAATCGAATGAGACCGGCGCAACTGAAGGTTTCGTCGTCGGGATGAGGCGCCACGATCAAAGCGGGTTTCACGTTTGTATTTTGATAGCCGATCCGGCTGCTAATCAGGGTGGAACGTAGCAAGCAACGAAGATCCGTGGCTGCCAGGATGATCAAATTTGGAGTGAATTCCAGAAAAATACGGCGGAATCTCATAGCACATTTGGAGTGAATGGAACAGCAGTTTTAGCGACACGTTTACGGAGACGACGTCGCAGCGTCCCCATAGGGGTCTTGCCGACCAAACAGCGGACCTTGAAGGGCAGTTTTCCAACCTGGACCCAGAGCCGCCTTACTAGCGTCACCGGGCCTGCTAGTTCGACTGAGCCGCTGGCAGTGGGGACGAATCCATTCATCAGCCGCGTCTTGTAGGAATGTTCCCCACAGCCCAGATCAATGGTGTTGATCCCAATGTTGGCGGCGGCCTCCGTCATCTTGAGCAACAACATGACACCAGGCGAATACTTGGCAAACGCAGGGGCGTAAGACGGAAACCAGTAATGCCAGACCGTGGCGGAACGCATCCCAAAATGTGCCGCCACCAATTGATCCCCGGCATAGAGACCAGAGAGCATCCCGGAGAAATCGGCAGTTTGAGCATCATGAATACCCTGCATAGTGTGCCGCACCCAAGGAATTGAAAACAGATCGCGCCAATGATTTTGCCTGAACTGCCCCGTCTTCCATTGGAACAACTTCTCTAGGATCGCCTTGTCCGGCGAGTGCATGATGAATCTCAACGGTCCGACTTCCCGCTCCAGTCGACGCATGAGGTTGCCGTTTTTTTTGATCTGTTCCGTGCCCGCCTCGCGGCGTTCCCTAATGTAAGCTTCATATCCGGCTGAAAGGTCTATGACGGGCGACCGGTGCTGCTCACCAAAAAAGGGGGCGAAAGAGGTCTGCGCGATAGGGAGGTGGTTGAAATCCCAAGCCACCAAACCACAGGAGCGCAGCTGTTCCTACGGTTGAAATTTGAGATTAGGCGCACAAATAAAACCATGATAGTCGGAAATGAAGGAGCCGACCGGACCAGCGAACTTCCAGCGATGACGTTCAAACGGAAGGAATCCGGCAATTTTTCCATCGTCCTCCAAAACAGCAAGTTCCACATTGTTTCGTGCCTCAGCTACAATCCGAGTAAACTCGGGAGAAAAATAAGGGCTCTGAAGGGCCGGGTTTTGCTTCTGCAAACGCTTCCAGCCTTCCCGGACTTCACTCGAAATGCCGCGGCGGAGATCAATGATGGTTGTGCGTGGGGGTTGCAAAAACGAAGTTGTGCTCAAGGCAAAGGAGTGCGGCAAATCTTCCGGAGTATCGCGCCCGCGCTCCAAGCCCTCGCCTGAAATTCCGGAACGCGTATTTGCAATTGGGCACGGATGCCAGACTCATTGGCCAGCAGGACACGCAATGCCTCCGTAAAGTTTTCGGGGGTAAGTTCGGAAACATGAATACAGTGATCAAGATGGCCGTAAATGTCCCGATTGAGTCCCTTGGACTTCAGACTGTAGCCTATACTGAGCGTGGGCACATGAGAGGAAAACGCGGCAATGGTGGAATGCGTGCGCGCACCCGCAAAAATAGCGCAGCGGGCAATGATCCATTTGAGTTCGGTAGCGTTTATCCCTTGGGGAAGCACCTGAATAGGCACTCCCACTTTATGCTGCACAGCCTCGCACAACGGATTCAGGAGGGCGAAGTCATCATTGCCGGAATCAGACGAGCCTACGTGGGGGACGAGCAGGATGGGGCGATTGAGGGAAGCGGCGGATTTAACCAGCTTGATGCAAAAAGCTAGCCACTCCTTGAGATCAACGTCAGCAGGGTGCTGGCCACGATAGAAGGCCACCATCGGACTAAGATTGATACCAATGGCTCCCTCAGGTATCGCATAGCCAATTTTCCCCAGTGGCGGCTCAACAGGCTTCATCACAAAGGCCGGGTCGGCCATAAGGTGGACATTCTCTGAAACACCGTTGGCGCGAAGATAGATGTAGCTGTCGCGCTCTCGGACAACAACTGCCGATAGGCTGCGTAGATGCTCAAACATTCGTGCAGCGAACTTCGAGTCTGTATCGAACGGCCCCACCGAGGCACCCCAAAGAACCACCGGCAATCCCCGAGACTGCAAGAAACGATCCATGGCGATGTAGTAGAGCGGCTTGCCGTAATCGAGGGAGTAGTTATCGCCGCCCACTTCAAGAACAACGGAGGGCGATTGGTCGTTCGCCCTCAAATCTCTGATTTGCGGATGGAACGCGGTGCCGAGACGTTTGTTTGCCTGCTCGGCGCACCATCCGAATGACCAACGCGGACCACCGGGAGGGGCTAAAGCAAACGAGCTCAATCCTAGGTCGTTTTCAGCTGCTGCTTGCGTGTTAACGACATCTAGGTTTCCAACAACACCCAACCTGGCGCTGGTGGCCGGGCCAAACTCGCGGCGTAGAATTTCCATGGTGCCGCGCACAATGGCTTCGCAGCCTCGGTTCTGGTAAGAGCCAACGCTAACGAGCAAGAACGAGGGTGTATCTGATGGATGTCGCTCGGTCATATTGAAATGGCCTACCTGAGATTAAGGCTTCGATCGAAGCAGGCCACGGATTGTGCGCTTGATTTTGCCAAGAACCCGCAATGGAAACGGACGGCGGTAGTGCCGTTCGTACCGAACGACCAATGGTTTCATGAGCTCCACGAAAGCCCCCAATTTCTGCTTCACCTTGGCAGCGGCAAAGGCGACATGACTGAACTGCCCCAATTCGTATCTTAGTTCGTAAATTTCCCGCAGCTTTGGCGTGAGATGGTTCGCGGATGGCGCAACTCGTTTGGTCGGCCGCCAGCCTCCTACTTGATCTTCAAGTTGCAAGCGATAGGACAGACCCTGCCGCCGGTGCCGGAAAGCTCCCGCTTGAGATTCTACAACTTTTCCCGCCGAGATGGAGTCAAAGTGCAATCGCCCTGCCGCCACCGCCTCAGCGAGAAGCGAATTTAGAGTCGGCGAACGCACCACCACGACATTCGTTCCGGCGGGATCGGGCTCGTATTCCGGCAACCAAGCATCTCCGATGGATATGTCCGCGGTTTCTCCCACCACATCATCACAGAAATCACACGCCTTGTATTTGAAAAACCCCTGTCCCCAGTTGCTGCCAATTAGTTCAGAAGTGGGTTTTGTAACCGTAAACCGCCGACCGTCACGTTCCCCTTCGATAGATACCGCGTAGCTGCTGGCTGGCCGTTCGGGCAATTTGGTTCGGAAATCAATGCTCCTCAGCTCGGATGGCGCAATGCCGCATTGCCATGCAAACAATTCGGCAAAAGATGTGCTTTTGAGATGCCCACAGACGATGCCGACGGTAAATGTCACGCGCTCCTTAAGCGCGGCTGACTCCCGGCAGGCCAGCCGGATTGCCTTGATAAAGCATGGGATTCCCACCACTGCGTAACGCCCGGGCTGTTGAAGCATCCGCGTAATGACTCCAGACATCTCAACAGGGTAGTAGCGTGATTTGGATTTGGCACGGACTTCATCCGGTGTGGAGGAGATGGCGAAGCGGAACAGCGGAGCTCCGGCAACGGTCCCGGGTTCAGGAGCCACATGCACGGCATAATCCACCATACGGCGGTTCAGCAACTCCACCAAGAGCCAGGAGGCCAGCCCACCCGAAGAACCCCGCGCACGAAAATCCGACTCGACCACCCATCCTGCGTAGGTGGCCAGCTGGTGGCCGATGTGTGGGTCGAGCGTGATGTGCTGGCCAAAAATTTCCCGAGCCAAGGCGTTTTCATCTGGCACGCCGTCCGCAAACGGACAGACGTGCGCGGCGGCGGGATTGATGGGAAAACGCTCAGCCGGGTGCGTGGCCACATAGCGGCCATAGTCATCGAATCTGATCTGGATCGCCGGGTCAAATGCCGCGCAGGCTCCACAGCCAATGCAGTAGCCGTTAGCTACCACTGTGGCGAACAGTTCAGCTGGCGAATTTTGTGGGGCGATCATGATTGTCTGGGGTGGACCCGAAAGTCCGGCCACTGAGGGGCTAAATTAGGTTATGGTGTGGGGGAGGTAAAGGTGTACTGCGATGGGAGGAGTGGAGCAAGACTGAAGTGTGGATTTTGGGGGCAGGATGCGATTTTTGGAAGCAGGAACGGAAGGCGGAGCAGGCCACGGAGCGTAGCGGAGTGGGCTGCGGAGCCTGGAGTGGAGGCTTCCAAAAATCGTCGCAAAATTCTGCGGGCTCATGCGGCCAAGAGAACATTCGCTTCCACGGCCTGCGGAGGGGCCAGGGGCTGGTGGTGGTAGACGACGTGAGGCGTGAGGTTTCCGAGCGCCTGGTGGGGCCGCCAGGTGTTGTAGCGGTGGAACCAGCGTTTGAGGCCGCTCTCCAGCACGGGAATGGTCGCGTGCTCGCGCAGGTAGATTTCTTCGTACTTCACGCTGCGCCATAAGC
>Ga0209284_10001224_pt1 | contig 40257 bp, 38 predicted proteins | sample FRY03_FD_187211 | JGI IMG/M metagenome (GOLD analysis project Ga0209284, IMG submission 187211) | Freshwater microbial communities from Lake Fryxell liftoff mats and glacier meltwater in Antarctica - FRY-03 (SPAdes) (version 2) | ecosystem: Environmental > Aquatic > Freshwater > Ice > Glacier... | reverse complement strand
AGTGGGCAGAGTGGTGAGGCGATGGGGAAGGTATTCATTCACAACGATTTTCTGCTGGAGACGAAGGCGGGGCGGCGGCTGTACCACGAGTTCGCGGCAGGGGAGCCGATCGTTGATTATCACACGCATTTGCCGCCGGCGGACGTGGCGCGGAACCGGCAGTTTGCGAATATTGCGGAGATTTGGCTGGAGGGAGATCACTACAAGTGGCGTGGAATGCGAGCCAACGGGATTGAGGAGCGGTTGATCACGGGGGATGCCTCGCCAAAGGAGAAATTTAGGGCCTGGGCGGCAACGGTGCCGCAGACGCTGCGCAATCCGCTCTATCACTGGACGCACTTGGAACTGAAGCGCTACTTCGACATCGACACGCTCTTGTCGGCGGAGACGGCGGAGGCGATTTGGGAGGAGACGGCGGAGCAGTTGGCGTCGCCGGAGTTGTCGGCGCATGGGATTCTGAAGAAGTTCAACGTTGCGATGGTGGGGACGACGGATGATCCGACCGATGACCTGGCGCATCATCAGGCCATCGCGGCGTCGGGGATCTCGACGAAGGTGTTGCCGACCTATCGGCCGGACAACGCGTTGAACGTGCATCGGCCGGAGCTGTTCAATCCGTGGGTGGAACAGTTGGCGGCGAGTGCGGGAATGGAGATCGCGACCTACGCGGATTTTGTGGCGGCGTTGCGGAAGCGGCATGATTTTTTCCACGAGCAGGGCTGCCGGGTGTCGGATCATGGGTTGGACCGGGCCTATGGGGATTATTGCCTGGATGCGGAGGCGGAGGCGATCTTTGGGGCGGCGCGTTTGGGCAAGGCGGCGGATGCGGCGCACTACGGGATGTTTGTCTCGAACCTGATGCGCCTGTTCGGCCAGTGGAATGCGGAGCGGGGCTGGGTGATGCAGTTGCATCTGGGGCCGCTGCGCAACAACAGCACGCGGTTGATGGCGAAGGTGGGGGCGGATGCGGGTTGTGATTCGATGGGGGATCTGCCGCAGGCGCAGGGGCTGTCGCGGTTTCTGGACGGGCTGGATGTGGATGACCAGCTGCCACGGACGATCGTCTATAACCTGAATCCGGCGGACAACTACGTGGTGGCGGCGATGGTGGCGAATTTTCAGGACGGGACGCTGGCCGGGAAGTTGCAGTATGGGAGCGGGTGGTGGTTTTTGGATCAGAAGGAGGGGATGGAGTGGCAGTTGAACGCGCTGTCGAATCTGGGGTTGTTGTCGCGATTCGTGGGGATGCTGACCGACTCGCGGTCGTTCATGTCCTATCCGCGGCACGAGTATTTCCGGCGGGTGCTGTGCAACCTGATCGGGCGGGATGTGGAGAAGGGGGAGATCCCTGACGAGGATGCGCTGGTGGGGCCGATGATCCGGAACATCTGTTACGGGAATGCGGCGCGGTATTTCGGGGTGTAAGGCACGAGTGCAGCGATCCGGCTACTCTCCGCGCTGCTTCTGCTGAGGGGCGTCTGCTTCCTCGTTGCGGAAGCCGTACATGGGGAGGAGGCGGTAGTAGACCTCCAGGCTGAGGGTGGAGAGGGTCGTGCTGATGACGCGCCCTCCCTCCCCGGCCATGCTGCTGCTGGGGTTCCAGCTGCCGTCGCCCTTCTGGAGTTGTGGGAGGACCACCTTGAGGCGCTCGTTCCAGTCGTGCCAGATCGGGCCCTGGTGCTGGTAGAGCGCGAGGGTTGCGTAGTAGATGTAGTAGAGGTCCGGTTTGTCCGCCTTTATCGGGTGGAGCTTCATGATGCGGGCGCTCTCCTGCATTTTCGGGTTGCTGGGGGGGACGAGATCGAGTTGGCGGCAGAACATGCCGGTGGCCACCATGGCGACCGAGACGTCGCGGCGCTCCTGGTATCCATAGAGGCCGCCGTGCTGGCCGCCGCCCATCTTGTCGAGGAAGCCGCGGGCGCGGTCGAAGGCCTCCTCCGGCACCTCCAGGCCGGCCATGCGGGCGCTGTGCAGGGCCATGAATTGCCAGCCGGTCACGGAGGTGTCCGAGTCGTTTCCGGGCGAGTAACGCCAGCCGCCGAGCGTCTTGCTCTGCGCTGCGAGGGTGAAGGCGATGGCGCGTTCGGCGGGTTCCTTCAGGCGCTGGTCGTGGGTGAGGCCGTAGGCTTCGCAGAGCGCGATGGTCGAGATGGCGTGGCTGTACATCATGCCCGGCCGCTCCCCGAGGTAGCCGTCCTTGTCCTGTTGTTTGAGCATCCAGTCGAGGGCGCGGCGCGCATTGTCCTGGTAGGCGCAGGCCCGGTCGTGCCGCTCGCCCCAACCGTAGAAGCAGAGGAGGGCCAGGCCGGTCCCGCCGTTGTCGAAATTCTGCCGGGCGCCATGTTTCCGCGTGTCCCAGTGGCCGTCGTCCTCCTGGTTCTTGACGAGCCATTGGAAGGCGGCCTTGATTGCTTTCTCGGTGCCGTCGGAACCGCCGAGTTCCTTGATGGTGTCGATCCCCGGCTTGCCGCGCTGCTTCTGGACGACGAGGGCCATGCCCTTGGGGGCGATCGAGGGGTCCGCGTCGAGCTGTTCGGGCAGGAGCGCATCCATCGGGGTGGCGGCCGCGAGGTCCGGGGCGGGGCCGTTCGTGGGGAGGTCCGGTCGCGGTCCGGCCGCCTCGAGCTTGACCGGCATGATTGTCGCGCCGCCGGTCAGGTCGCTCCGGGCTTCCGCGACGGCGGCGGCGGCCCCCGGATCGGCAACGGCTTGGTCGGAAACCGCACGCCCCGCGGCCGGCGCGGTGGTCAGGTTGGAGGCGACGTTGCCCGGCTTGAACTGGTCTTTTCCGGGGTCGGCCGGCGGGCCGGCCGCCATCTTGCCGCCCTCCTCGAGTGGCGGCGCGCCGTCCTCGACGAGCGCAAGCGCCGGCAGGCCGCCCTCGATGTTGGTCGGGGCGATCTTCTCGGCGGGTGGGCCGGCGGCGGGCGCGGTCGGCCGCACTTCTGCAAGGGCGGAGCCGCCGACCATCCCACCGCGATCGACCGCAGCCGGGTCGGTCGCGGCGTTCACGGCGGCGTCCGCGACGGCCGAGGTTTTCGCCTGGGAGGTGACGAGGGTGGCGGCGAGTCCGCCGGGCTTGAACATTTCCGCGGCGGGGTTGGCAGGGACACCGGCCGGTTGCGGAGCGGGCTCCTCCAGCATCGGGGCACCCGGATCGAGCAGCGCCACCTCGGGTAGCGATCCGAGTTTGGCCGGAGCCGCGGCGGTCGGCGGCAACGATTCGGCCGGGGCGGCGGAGGTCAACTCGGGTGGGCGAGCCTCGATTGTCGGCGCCCCCGCCACCAACTCGGCGCCGGTCACCGCCGCACTGTCGGGCTGCGTGGCGAGGGCGGTGTCCGCGACACTCTCGCTGGGGGTGGGCGCGGTGGTGAGACTCGGGGCGGACTGGTCCGGCATGAAGACGTCGTTGGAGGGATGGGCGGGTGCGCCGGCCGGGGCGTTGTCCGGCTCCTCCAACATCGGCGCGCCGGGGTCGGTGAGGGTGAGCTCCGGGAGCCCGCCCGGCGATCCCGCCTCCAGGGCGGAGGCGGGCAGGGACTGTTCCGCGGCGGATTCGGATGCGGTGTTGGCCGCGACCGCGTCGAGGGCGGACGGATTACTCCCGGCTTCGCCCGTTGCGACCGAGGCGGCATCGGCGACGCTCGTCATGGCAGAATCGGCCACCGGCTCACCCGGAGCGGGGGTGTTGCTCAGGCTCACCATGGCGTTGTCGGGGCTGAACTCGTCCTTGGAGGAATCGGCGGGTGCCTCGGCGCTCTCCGGATGGCCCTCGTCGAGCGCCACTGCGGCCGGATCCTGAAACTCGGGCGGGGCGAGTTCGCTGAGCATCGCCGACTCGAGCGGCTGCCGCGCGGCGGGTGCCTCGACTGGGGTCTCCCGGGGGGTGGCCTCCACCACGGATTCCTTGGGTGCCTCGGCGAGGGCCGGTTCGGTTTGCGCCTCGGTGACGGCGGTCATCTCGGGCTGCGATTCCACCGCCGCGTCCGCCACCTCGGCCGCCTCCGCCTTGGCCGTCTCGGTCATGAGCGGCTCCGGTTCAAAGGTGTCTTCGCGGGGGTCCGCGACCGGCTCGGCCTCGCGCGGGGTGGCCTCCTCCAGGAGCGGCGTATCGACCTCCGGGAGGGCTGCTGCGGCCAGCTCACTGAGCATGCTGGCCTGCTCCGCCGGCTCAGGCAAGGGCTGCGCGACGGGTTCCGACATGGCGGGCTGGGCCTCGACCAGCTCGGACTCCTTGACGGTCTGCGCCGCCTCCGGCATCGGCTGCGCGTCCTTCTGCTCCTCGAAGCCGGGGGCCCCGAACTCCGCCTCGACCTTCTCGGTCTCGAGGTTGGTGGAGGTTTCGGTCAGGAGGGCCTCCTCCGGCTCGCTCTCCAGCGCCAGTTCCTCCTCCGCGAGCGCGTCGATGTTGATGGAAACCTCCTGCTTGGACTTCTCGGCGTCCTCGATTTGGTTGGCGATGAGCCAGAGCATGGCGAGAAGGAGCAGGGCCAGGTGCACCACCGCGGATCCCGCGAGGCACTTGTGGAACAGGGACGTCATGTCGCGCCACTTCTCAAGAATGTAGATCAGGGCGATCAGGGCGGCCACCGCCAGCACGATCCACCACGCGATGTGCTGCATGAGCGCCTTGAACTCCTCCCAGCGCGAGATGTCGGTGTAGCCGACCACCTCCCGCGTCGTCGAGCGGAAGAGTTGGTGGGCGGAGTCGCCGCCGTCCGCCGTTTCCGGGCCGGTGCTGAAGAGCAGGTCGAAGCCGTCCATGCGCACGGCCGGATCGGTGGCGTCGCCCTCCTTGAGGTAGAGATCGACGAGCTCCGGCGGCAGTGGCTTGCCGTCCACGATGCGGCTGATGTAGACCTTGAATCCCGCCTTTGCGTCGCGGTCGCGGTCGGAGGCGAGGAAGACATGGTCGCCGCGGCTCGTCATGGCCGCCTCCACGTCGGCGGCCTTGGAGTTGAGGTCGCTGACCGGCTCCGCCGCGGCAAAGTCGGGCTTCTCCGGCGCCGTGATGGCAGCCACGAAGATGTCCTCGCCCGCGCCGTCCCGGTCGGAGGAGAAATACAGTTGTGTCCCGTCCCCCGCGAGGGCCGGGCCGGATTCGTTGGCGGCGCTGTTGACGGTCGGTGGCAGGGCCTGCACGCCGGTCCACAATTCGCCGTCCCAGGTGGCCAGGTAGAGGTCGAGTCCGCCGAGGCCGCCGTCCCGGTCGGAGGCGAAATAGAGGAAGCGCCCGTCGCCCGAAAGTTCCGGGCTGCGCTCGTTGGCCTTCGTGTTGACCGACTCGATCGGCTGCGGCGGGCTCCAGGAGCGGCCGTCCCAGTGTGAGAGGTAGAGGTCGGCGCTTTCCCCGCGGCGCACCAGCACCATCGTGGTGCCGTCGGCGGAAAAGGCGGCCTCCAGCGTGTCGGCGGCGTCCCCGGTCATCCCCTCGAAATGCTGCGGCTCGGGGTCCTGCCACAGGACCGGGCGCGCCTTCTTGTCGGTCGCATCGGTGTGCACACCCTCCCCGTCGGTGTAATAGGTCCACACGTCCCGGCGCAGTTTCGCGAAGAGGATGAGGGCCGCCACCAGCGCCACCACCAGCATGGCGGCAGGCAGCGCCCAGCGTTTCAGGAGGGCGGAAATTCCGCGACGGGGATGCTCAGACATTGGCGTCCTCCGGTTGGTGTTCTCTCCGGCCCGCCGCGAAGGCGCGGCGCGTCAGCCACACGCTCGCTGCGGCCGCCCCCGCAAAAAGGACCAGCCAGGGCAGGTTCATGCGCAGCCAGGCGAAACCCGGCAGATTGAAATAGTTGTGATGCTTCACGAGACGGCTGCTCCGCACACTGAAGAGCCCGGCCGGTTGCCCCGTCCCGCCGGAGCGGTTGAAGAAAAGCTGGAAGCCCTCCATGCGCAGCGCCGGGTCGGTCTCGTCGGCCGCACTGTTGACCTCCTCACCGAGATTTTCGAGCGGGGTGGGCACCGCCCCGCTGATGCGGGCGCGGTAGATGTCCATGCCTCCGAGTCCGCCCGCCCGCCCCGAGGAGCAGTAGAGGAAGTCGCCATGGTCGGTCACCACCGGCGCGCGGTCGTCGGCGGGCGAGTTGAACTCCTCCAAGAATTTCGCATTGCGAAAGTCCGGCGTCGGGGGCAGCTGTGATTCGTCGAGCGCCCCGGTCAGCGGACCGTCCGAATTGGGTTCAAAGCCGAGCCCGTAGAGCGGCGTGTAGCGGTAGTGCGCCTCGAGGCAGAGCACCGTCACGGCGGTGCCGATCACGCTACCCATCGCGCCGCCGAAGTTCCCGCCCGGCCGCCACGAGCCGTCCGGCTGCTGGCTCTTCGCGAATTTGTCGTGCATCATCCCGCGCCAGTCCCGCCAGAGCGGGCCCTGGTGCTGGTAGGCGGCGATCGTTCCGTAGTAGAGGTAGTAGAGGTCGCCTTCGCCCATCCCGACCCCTCCGAGGATTCCGGCCGCCTCCCAAGCCTGCTCGGAATTCGGCGACTCCCCGGTCAGCTGCGAGCAGAAGAAGCCGGCCGCGTTCATGCCGTGGCGGTTGGAATTCCCGCTCCCCGGCGGGTCGGTGTAGCCGAATGAGCCGCCGTGCTCGCCCCCGCTCAGGCGCTTCAGGAAGGCCAGTGCCCCGTCGAAGGTCTTGTCCGGCACGGGGATGCCCGACATTCGCGCACTCGTCAGCGCCATGATGTACCACCCGGTCACGGAAAGGTCGCCGCGCTCGCCGGGCTGGTAGCGCCAACCGCCCTCCTCGTGCTGCGAGTTGGTCATGAACTCGATCGCGGCGATCGCGCGCGGGCGCAGCTCCACGTCCTTCGTGACGCCATAGGCCTCGATCAGCGCGAGCGAGGCGATGCCGTGGTCGTACATCGCGTTGTGCGCCGGGTTCTTGCCGCGCAGGTCGCCGGAGACGCGGTCCTGCTGGGAAAGGAGCCACTCCAGCCCGCGCGCCACGGTGTCCCGGTACTTGCAGTCCACGTCGTGGCGCTGGCCGCGGCCGTAGAACGACAGCAGCGCGAAGGCGGTCGCTCCCACATCGTGCCCGGCCTGCCCGCCGCCCTTCTTAATGTCCCAGCGCCCGTCCTCCCCCTGCATGTCGGCGAGGAAGGCCAGGCCGCGATCGATCGCCGACTCGGTCTGTGCGGTTCCCCCGAGCTTCTTCATGACCTCCTCGTCCGCCAAGGCACCCTCCCGCAGCGAATACAGCATGCTCAGCTGCCGCTCCACGATCAGGTCAAAGGGCGTCTCGGCCGCCAAGTCCGCCTCGTAGAGGTCGAAGTCCTCCTTGAGGTCCCGCACGTCCTCCAGCGGCTTGCCCGAGAAGGCGGACGTCTTGATGGCCTGCGCCTCGGTCAGGTAGGGGCGGTTCGAGGCGAAATAAAGCCGTGCGTTGTCCGGCGAGGGGGCCGGGTCGGTCTCGTCGAACGGCGAGTTGAGGCGGCCGGTGAGCGGCAGCGGCCAGGCGAATTCCACCCCGTCCCACTTGGCGACCCAAATGTCGTCGCCCCCCATTCCGCCGGGCCGGTCGCTGGCAAAATAGAGGTATTTGCCGTCCGCGCTGAGGGCCGGGGCGGTTTCGTGAAAGGCGCTGTTGAGGGCGCGCATCGGACGGGTCGGGCCCCATTGGCGGCCGTCCCAGCGGCGCATGAAGAGGTCCGCGTTGCCCCCCTCCTTTCCGCTGGAATACACCATGCGGACGCTGTCGGAACCGATCGCGGGCTGCCGCACGGCCTCCCCGTCGGCCGGCTCCGCCGCCGCCGCCGGCTCCCATACCACGTGCCCGACCTCAACGTCCCGTGCGACCTGCTCGAAGGCGACGTGATCGGTGTACTTATACCAGCGCGTCGGCTGCAGGTAGATCCATGCCCAGACGAGGTATCCCACCACGATCGCCACCGCCAACCACAGGTAGATCCTCATCCGCCGCCGCCGGGTCAGCCCGAGGAAGGGCGGCTTGGCGGGACGGGGACCGGCGCTGGATGGCATTCCCATGGGCTAGTTCTCGGTGCGCACCGCGATGTTCGCCTCCGGCACGCCGACATGCCGGCAGATCGACATCACGTTCGCGAGATGGAGGTGCTCCGATTTCTTGTCGCAGCGGATCATGACCTTGAGCTCGGGCTTGCGGCCGAGCTCTTCCTTCATCCAGGTCGAAAGCTGCTCCTCGGTCATCTGCGCGCCCATCACGATGTACTCGCCCTGCTGGCGGATGTTGATCTTGATGAGACTGCCCTTCGACTGGGTCAGGGACTGGTTGCGCTTGTCGGTGGGGAGCTTCACGAGGTGGTCGACCTCCTCCTCCTTGAAGGTCGTCGTGATCATGAAAAAGATGATCAGGATGAAGAGCACATCGATCATGCTGGAGAGGTTGATCACCTCGCCGCCGTCGTCGGGATTGGACTTGAATCGCATGGTCGGTTCTCCTCAGACCGTGATGGATTCCGCCGCGGGCTCGGGGCCGGGTTCGCGGGCCTCCTGGGCTTCCCGGGTCGCCGCCTCCTCCCCGAAGACATCCCAGCGGGCGTGCTTGACGATGAACTCTGTCCCGATCTCGTCGATGTTGTCGATGAGCCCGTCCACGCGGCTGGAGAGGTATTGGTAAACGAGCATCACGGGAACCGCGATGAGGAGGCCGGTGGCAGTCGTGACAAGCGCCTCGTAGATGCCGATCGCGAGGTCGGACGGCTTGGCCGCGCCGCCGCTTGAGGCGGTCTTCTGGAAGGCGTTGATGAGGCCGAAGACGGTGCCCATGAGGCCGAGGAGGGGGCAGACTCCGGCGATCACGGAGAGGCCGCGCACGCTGCGCTTCATGCGGGCCGCCTCGCGCGAGCCGGCTTCCTCGATGGCCCGGCTGACGGCTTCGAAGCCGTAGTTGCGCCACTCGATGCCGGCCTTGAAGACGTGGCCCGCGGCGCCGCCGGAGCGATCGCAATACTCGATGGCCTTCTGGCCGGTCGGGTCCGAGCGCCAGGCCTGCCCGAGGCCGTCGAGGAACCCGGTCGGCAGGATCTTCTCCTTCTTGAGTGAGATGAGGCGCTCCACCGCGAGGGCGAGTGCGATGATGGAGGCGATTCCGAGCGGGATCATGATGAGGCCGCCCTTCTTCATGAGGCTGAAGACGGTCTCATTGGGCACGCCGGCCTCTTCGTTGACCTCGGCGCCCATCAGGAGGGGGGCTGCGATGAGGAGGAAGCCGAGGCAGAGAAAGATCACCCGGGTCAGGTTGTGTTTAGAGGGAAGGTACATGATGGGTTACTGGGAGCGCAGTTCGTCGAGGTATTGCTGGGCCACGGTGGCGGCCTTCTGGTCCGGGTAGCGGGTGATGAGGTCTTTGAGCCGTTCCGCGGCCTGGTCGTTTTTCTTCTGCGCCATCAGGACGCGCGCCATTTCCAGGACCGCCTTGGCCTGCCAGTCGGGGTATTGTTTGTAGTTGATCTCGACGTTCACGAACTCGCCGACGGCGTCCTCATACTGCTGCAGGTTGAACCGGCATTCGCCGAGTTGGTAGCGCCCGCGCACCGTCCACAGGTCGACCTCGCCGCCGGTGAGCAGCTTCTGGTATTCGGGGATCGCCTTCTCCGACTCGCCGGCACTCTCCAGCGCGAAGGCCAGCCCGAACTGGGCGTTGCGCTTCCAGCGGCTCTCGGGAAACTTCTCCAGGAAGGCGAGGTAGGAGGTCTGTGCGGCGGCGTGCTGGTTGGTGAGGGCCTGCGTTTCGGCGAGGCGCATCGCGACGGATTCGGCGAGGTTGCCCGGCAATCCGGGCAGGACGGCGGCCTTCGCGAAATGGTCGCGGGCCGGGGCGGTTTCGCCGAGCTTGAGGCGCGACTCGCCGGCCTGAAAGAGGATCGAGGCGAGGAGCTTCGAGTCCGGGTAGTCGGCCAGGAGCTGCTCGAACTGTGCGGCGGCCGTCTTGTGGTCCCCCTTGCTGAAATGGGCGGTGGCGAGCTGGTAGCGGATGTCCTCGCGCAGGGCGGGGTCCTTCACCTTCTCGAGCGTCTCGGTCAGCTGGGTGATGACCTTGTCCTGCGCGCCCCTCTCGAGGTTCAGCTCGGCAAGCTCGCTCTGCACCTTCACCGCCAGCGGGCTGGCCGCGTAGGACGCGAGGAGCTGGTCGTAGAGCTTGATGGCCTCCTCGTTGTGCTTCGAGCGCCGCTCGCACCACGCCCACTCGTAGAGCGCCTGTTCGGCGAACTCGGACTCGCCGAACTCCTGCACGACGCGCTTGAACTGCGCCTTCGCCGGATCCCATTGTTCCTGGCGCGCCAGCGAGAGCCCGGCGTAGTAGACGAGGCGGGCGAGCTTCTCGTGCTTCGGGTGGCGGGCGAGCATCTCGGTGAAATGCTTCGCGGCCGCCTCAAAATTCCCGGCATTCACCCAGGCCACGCCTTCCTGCAGGGCGGCATCCGGGACGAGCGGGCTGTTCGGATCGAGCTTGAGGACCTCCCCGAAGCGCTTGGAGGCCGCCTCATGGTTGCCCTCGTCCGCCTCGATCCAGCCGAGGTAGTACATGACGCGGGGCCGCTGGGCGGGCGCACCGTTTTTGAACGGCTCGGTGTCGGCGGCGTCAAGGGCGATGAACTTCTCGAGCGCCTTGCGGGCGAGCTTGCGGTCGCCGCCTTCGAAGGCCAGCCGTCCCTGCTCGGCGAGGGCGAGCGGCAGCTGCGGGGAGCTCGCGGGCAGGTCATTGACGAGGATGGCGAGGTCCTTGAGGGCCTCCGCCTCCTGGTCGAGGCGGTCGTGCGCCACGGCGAGCTGCATGAGGGCGGTATCGACGTTCGGCTCGGCCCTGCCCTTCTCCGACGCGAGGCGCGGTGTGACAAATTCCTGCAGGCTCTTGATTGCTTCCGGCCATTTCTCGAGGCGGAACTCGCAGTCGCCGACAAGGAAGGGAAGCTGGGCGTAGAGTCGCCCCTCGGGGTGTTTGGCGAGCATCGGGCCGGCGATGGCGAGGCACTCGGCCCAGCGCCCCTGGTCGTGGTGGATCTGCGCGAGACGGTAGTTCGCGGCTTGCGCGCTGGAGTTGTCGGCGTGCTTCGCGCCGAACTCCCCGTAGGCGACCGCCGCCTCGTCGAGGCGGTTGAGCAGGAAGAGGTTCTCGGCCCGCATGAAGTGCGCATTCGCGGCGAGGGCGTGGTCGGGGTGCTTCCCGAGGAAGGCGTCGTTGCTGGCGAGGCTGCCCGCGTAGTCACCGAGTTTGTGCTGGCAGACGGCCCGCTGGCTGAGCACCTCCGCCATCTGCGGAAACGAGCCGCGCGCCTCGATCCCCTGCAGCAGGTCCAGGGCGGTCTTCCAGTCCGGGTCGTCGCGCGCCATGAGGGCGTTGGCGTAGTCGAACTGCAGGTCGTCCGTGACGGTGGAGTCCTTGAATTTTGCGACCGCCATGCCGAGCGCCTCGGCCGCCACCGCGTAGCTGTCGCCCTTGCGGGTGTGGACGCGCGCCAGCCAGAGGCTCGCGCGGGCGGCCGTTTCGTCGTCACCGGCACCCAGCTCCTCGAGCAGCACCTTCGCCTTGTCGTAGTCCTTGAGCTCCAACTGCGCACGCGCGATGTAGAGTTTCGCCTGCGGGGCGTTCGGGCCGTCCTTCGCGTTGACGAGGTGGGCCTCCAGGTCGGTGAGGGCCTCCGCGTATTTTTTCAGGACGAAGCGTGTGAGGCCGAGCCGGTAGCGGCACTCGACGGCATCCTTGCCCTCGAGCCCGGGAAGCGCGGCGACGAAGGAGGCCTCGGCCTTGTCGTATTCCTCCTTCAGGTTGTAACACTCACCGAGCAGGTAGTCGGCGCGGGTTTTCCATGACTTGTCCGCCTCGAGGTCGGCGATTTTTCCGAGGGCGGCGATGGCGGCGTCGGGGTCCTTCAGCTGGTAGAGCGCGTATCCCAGCTGGTAGTTGCCGCGCGCCGCCTGTTCGGGGGTCGGTTTGGCGGCGAGGAGCTGGCCGCTCCACGACTGCACTTCCTTCCAGTCCGATTTTCCGAAGCTCACGTCGCAGACCGCAGCGAGGGCGCCGGCACGGTAGGTGTCCGTCTTGAGGTTCTCCATCTCGGCGACGAAGAGCTTCTGGGCCTCGTCCTTCTTGCCGGTCAGCATCAGGCACTGCCCCTGCAGCATGACGAGGCGCTCGCGGCTGATGGAGGGGTCGAGGTCGTCCTTGGCAAGCAGGGCGGTGAGGGGCGGCATGGCCTTCTCGTATTGCTTGAGCGCGTAAAAACTGAGGGCCAGCCCGCGCCGCGCCAGGTCGGCCTTCGCGTGGTCGGCGTGGGCTTTCAGGAACGCTTCGTAGTAGGTGATCGCGACGGTGTAGAGCTTGCGGTTGTAGGAGCCGTTCCCGAGGAAGTAATCCTGAAGCACCGGGTCGTTCCCGGCCTCCTCCTCCTGGGCGGGCAGGGACGGGACGAAAGCCACGATGGCGAGTGCGATGAGGATGGCGCGTAAGACAGTGTGCGGAGTCATTCTTTTCCGAGGCGTTTGGTGGCCGGATCGGAGACTCTTACAATACACCCCTAGGCAAGGCTATCGGAAAACCAAATCCGTTGCTGCCGGGGAATCTGCTTTTGGGGTAGGTCTCTGATAAACAGATGGATTTTTTGCCGTGCGGGTCGCCGGGCCCGTCGGGGAACTTGCGGTGGCCGATGCGGAGGCCGCCTTCGTGGCGGCTTTCGATCCAGTTGTGGGACTGTCAGGACTCGATGGATCCAATGCTCATGTGCGGGTGGAAAGAGTTTTGACTTCCGTATGCCGGATGAGGAGTTTGTCCGAGGTGATGAGGATGAGTCGGTGAATCCGGACGGTGGCAGTAATGACGCGGTCGGCAGGGTCGCCGTGAAAGTCCGGGATGCGGTAGGCATCACATGCGATTTCCGGGGTGATGGGCAGGAGGCTTATTTGTGGGAAGTGTGCGGACTTCACCCATGAATCCGGATCCCAATACCTGCATTCATTTCACACCCGAACAGATTCTTGAAATCCACGCGGCGGCGATCCGGTTGTTCGGCGGCCCTCCCGGCCTTCGGGATTCCGCCCTGCTTCAATCCGCAGCGGCGGCCCCTCAGGCTACGTTCGGCGGCAAGTCCACGTTTGCGGACACCGTCGAGGGCACCGCCGCATACCTCTACTACCTTTGCAGCAATCATCCATTCATCGATGGCAACAAGCGGGTCGCTCTTGGCACCTGCCTTGTGTTTCTCGAACTGAACGCCTACACACCCGCTCCCGATAGTGAGGATTGGGAAAACCTGACCCTTGCCGTCGCCTCGGGCTTGCTCAACCGCGAGGACATCACCGCCACGCTCCGCAAGGTGCTGGCCTGATCTGTCGCGTCTTTAGGAGTAGGCCCCTGAACCAGTCGTCTCTCCAGCCTCGCGCCGGGGAGGCGGTTTGTTGCCAGAGAAGCGGGTTGCAAACCCGCTCTCCCCATTGGGGTTACCGGGCGGTCTGCTTGAGTTCCTTGAAGCGGGTGCGCATTTCGGCGAGGCGGGTGGCCTGGGCGGGGTCCTTGACGAGGTCATTCTCCTCGTGGGGGTCTTTTTGGAGATCGAAGAGTTGTTCGACCTTCTGCTCGGGCCAGTAGAAGTATTTGTAGTCCTTGCGGACGAGGGCCTCGGAGGCGGGGATGAAGGAGGCGTTGTTGAGGGTGGCGTGTTCGTAGAAGAACTCGGTGCGCCAATCGGGGGTCTTTGCGGCGAGATAGAGGGGGGCGATGTCGCGGCCCTGCATGTTTTTGGGCTCGGGGATGCCGGCGGCGGCGAGGATGGTGGGGGCGAGGTCGACGTTGAGGGTGAAGTCATCGTTGGTGGTGCCGTGTTTGTCCTTGGGCATGCGGGGGTCCTGGATGATGAGGGGGACGCGAATGCTTTCCTGGTGGGGATACCACTTGTCGGCGAGGCCGTGTTCGGCGTGGTAGTATCCGTTGTCGGTGGTGAAGATGACGAGGGTGTTGTGGAGGACGCCCTGCTTTTCGAGTTCGGCGAGGACCTTGCCGCAGACCACGTCGACCTCGCTGGCGAGGCGGTAGTAGTTTTTCATCATGGTCTGGAATTTTTCGGGGGTGTCGAAACGCCAGTGCCAGCGGTTGCGGCCCTCGTTCTTTTCGTCGAAGAAGTCCGGGAGGCGTTTCCAGGACTCCTCGGTGGCGTTCACGGGGACGGGGACGGTGGTGTCCTTGTAGAGGTTCATGCTCTGCGGCATGGGGAGGAACTGCAGGGGGTTGCCGTCCTCGGCGTGGGTGGCGAAGAAGGCCACGGTGAGGCAGAAGGGCTTGTCCTTCGGGCGGGTGTGGAGGAAGTCCAGGGCGTCGTTCTCATTGCGTTGGGTGACGTGGATGGGCTTGCCGTTCTCGTCCTTGAACCAGTGCTTGCCAAAGTAGGAGCGGCTGTAGTCGAATTTTTCGGCGGGGATCTTGCCGTTGTGCCACTTGCCGACGTGGCCGAGGTAGTAGCCGTGGTCGCGGAGGAGGCCGGGGTAGGTTTCTTCCCAGGGGGTCTTCCAGGGCTGGAAGGCCTTGTTGCCGTGGCGCGCCATCCACTGGCCGGTGAAGAGGGAGGCGCGGCTGACGCCGCAGATGGCGGTCGTCACGCAGTTCTGGGTGAAGCGCACGGAGGATTCGGCGAGCTTGTCGAGGTGGGGGGTTTGGACGACGGGGTTTCCGGCCACCCCGAGGGTGTCGAAGCGCCAGTCGTCGGCGTAGAGGACAACGATGTTGAGGGGTTTCGCGGCGGAGGCCAGGGAGCAGAGACCGGAGAGCAGGAGGACGAGGAGGATGCTGAGAAGTTTCATGGGACGAGAAGGAGGATACGGGAGGGAGAGTCCTGTTAGAACGTCGAATTGCGCGTTGTTTCGCCGACGGTGCGGGAGAGGGAATCGGTCTTGATGGCCTGGCCGGCGGCGGGGAGGCGGGAGATGCCCTCCTGGAGGGAGTATTGCCAGTTGCGGGCCTTCCACCCGCCGGGTTTGGGGTCGAAGGGATCGTCCCCGGCGGCTTTCGGGGAGGGCTCGGTTTTGACAGGCGGGGCTTTCACGAGGAGGTTGCCCCATTCGCCGGGGGCGTGGTAGCGGTGTGGCTCCATGCTGGGAACGCGACCGAGTTCTCTCGCGCCCTTCAGATGATCCCCTCCCGCAACGCCTTGGCAACGGCACCCGTGTTGGTGTTGACGTGGAGTTTGCAGTAAACCCTGCGCAGGTGGGTGGAGACGGTGTGGATGCTGATCTCCATATGCGCGGCGATCTCCTTCTTGAGCAGGCCGTCGGCCATGAGACGGAGGATCGCCAATTCGCGGTCGGTGAGATGGTAATCGTCGGGGCTCTCCTGGTTCTCGGAGATGGTCTCGATCCTGGCGAAGGCATCGAGGACCTTCCGGGCGACTTCCGGGGTCATCGGGGCGCCGCCGGCCATGACCTGCTTGATCGCAGCACCGATCTGGTCGATCCCGGCCGATTTCAGGACGTATCCGGAGGCCCCCGCGCAGACCGCCCGGAAGATCTTGTCGGCGTCGTCGAAGACGGTGAGGATGATGATGCGGGCGTCCGGGGCGAGCACCTTGAAGGATCCGAGCGCCTCGATGCCGTCCATCCCGGGCAGTTGCACATCGAGCAGGATCACGTCCGGGGCGGCAGTCCCGTCGAGCGCCGCGAAGGCCGCCTCGACCGAGGTGAAATTGCCGCCGCAGGTCATTCCCGCGAGGCTGTTGACGACGCGCTGGACGCCCAAGCCGAACATCACATTGTCCTCGACGAGCCAGACATCGGTCGGTTTCTCGCTGCTTGTTGTCATCATCAGGTCAGGAATTGAGGGAGGCGTCGAAGAAGACCGTCGTGCCATGGCCGGGCGCGCTTTCCAAGCGGCAAGTTCCCTTGAGGCGCCGGGCCCTCCGCTGCAGGTTGGTCAGTCCGTGGCCGGAAATCCCGGTGGCTTGCGGATCGAAGCCCGTCCCATCGTCCCGGATCGTGAAGGCCAGGCGGGTCGGGCTGATGGCGATGTGCACCTCGACTCTGGTGGCCATCGAGTGCCTTCGGATGTTGTTGAGGGCCTCCTTGAAGGCAAAAAACACGTGGCGGCGGAAGAGCAGCGACAACTGCCGGTTGCGGAACTCGGGAGGATCGACCATCACGCTCACTTCGAGGGTCCCGACGATCATCTCCACCGACTTGCGCAGTTTCACGACCAACTGTTGGAGTCCCAGGCTTCCCGGCTGGATCAGCCAGACGATATCCTGCATCGACTCCGCGGTCTCCTCCGCGGCTTTTTTGATGGCCTCGAAATCACTGCGCACCTGGTGGTCGATTCCGCTGTGACGGCTTCCCATCTCGCTCAACAGGACGATGCCCCCGAGGTTGCTGCCGATGTCGTCGTGCAGGTCCCGCGCGATCTGCTCGCGCAACTCGGCGAGGGCCCGGCGGCGCACGGTTCTCTGTCTCGTCAGCATCCACGCCCAGCCGAGCAGCGCCATGGCCCCCAGGCTTCCCCCGCCGACGGTCAGGTTGGTGGCGACCTGGCGCACCTTGCGGTCTCGCCGGTCCCTCAGGACGATCTGCTCCTTTTCCAGTGTTCCCCTGCGTGTGATGAGTTCGAGGTAGTCGGGAATTTCCGTCAGGCGGCGGCGGCTGGTGTAGCCATCGACCACGAATTCCGGCGCCCAACGTTCCGACCCCGGCCTGTCGGTGGCATCCATGACGCGCACCGGCTTGCCGAGCGCGACATTCTCGTCCCCGGCATAGGCCTGGACTTCAGCCAGTGCAAAGCTGTGTTGATCGAACCGTGCCCAGAGAATTTGGGCCTCGACCCGGAGGTAGCGGGCCAATTTCCCCTCGCATTGCCGCACGAACGCGCATCCCCATGGGTAGCCCAGCACGGTGGAGGAGTTCCCGACGTGCCAAACCACGTTTTCGAACCCGGGATCGGTTGAGAGCTCCATTGCCAGTTTTTTTGGAAAGCCCCGGCCACCCACCACCTCATCGTCGTCCGACTCGGCCGGCAGCAGTCGGATCTCGTCAATCCTGAACTCCCGGCCGAGGTCCACCACCAGCCATTTGCCGGTCATCTCTTGTTTGGATTGCGCGCTCAGATAGCCGTTGGTCGGACTCGGCTCCACGGTGACCGGCATCCCCAAGGTGCTCTGGCCATCATTGATCCGGTCGAGCGCCCAATTGGGATACAACACCAGCTGGTTCGATGCGGTGACGTCCGTGAAGGTGGCCCAGGTCGCCACGTTCCGGTTCCCCGACAGCACCATCAACTCCTCCATCGCCCACATGAACCCCTCCTTCGAAGCGGCGTGTTTGGTGGTGGTGAACCGCACATAGCGCCCCGCCGTCCCGGCGAGTCGGAAGACCATCGGGTAGCGCCCCGGGTTGGGCACATCCGCGGCAGTGCGGTCCACCACCAGGACCGCATCTTCCATCCCGGCATTCTCGGCCACCTCGATCTTGAAACGCAGCGGAAACCCGTAACCCTCCCCGGACGTCTCGATGGTCGGGATATGAACCGGCATCGCCACGATGCAGTCGATCGGACAACTTGTCCCGAGATCGATCTGCACCCAGTTTTCCTCCAGCTGGTCGAAAATCGTCCCGCTGTGAAAGCCATAGCGGGACCCGCTCGGCCCGTTGCGCAGGGAGGGGAGGCTGTCCAAATCCCCGGCCAATTGCTCCAAGCGCCGTTCAGTATCCCGGACCTCCCAGCTGAACAACCGCGCCAGGCGTTCCCCCACGCCCTGGTGGTCCGGGGCTTGTGCAACGAGATCTCCGGCCGCCCCCACCACCAGGACAGCCAGCCACAGTGTCCGTATCGCCGGCACGCGGCGAGAGGCGGAGACCTCGCAGGTTTCCCGGGAGTGGCAGCGGGCTTCTTGCTTCATGAACCATGTGGCGGCCGGCTACTCCTTGATCCAGACCGTCATCGGGCCCTTCTCGCGGTTGCACCAGGCGTAATAAGGGATGGCGGTCAGCTTGAGGGGTGTGTTCTTCCCGTCCGTTCCGGCGGCCTTGTCGAAGTTGGTGATATGGCCGTCCTTGTCGAGTTCGTCGAGGGCGTGGGGGATGGTCACTTGGGCAGGTTGAGGGTTCGCAGCGGACGGGTGTCCTCGGGAGCGCTCTCGAGTTGCTTGATGAGCGCGGCGACCCGGTCGGCGTGACCGGACATGCTCTTTTCCTTCATGGTCCGAAGTTGCGTTTCGAGTGCCCGCAGTTGCGGCAGCACCTCCCGGGCGGCGGCGCCGTAGGACTCGAGGGTCTTGAGGCAGGCGGGGATGCGGGCGTTCTTGCCCCACTTGTCGATGTCCATCACCTCGATGCACAATGGCATGCCCTCCTTGATGCGGTAGTGGGCAAACAAATCGAGGCCGCGCAGCCGAACGCCGCTGGCGAACATCACGCCGCTCGGGGACTGGTATTTGATCGACTCGTAGATGGCGGGCAGGAGGGGCTCGATCTGCTCGTAGCTCAACTGCATGTAAACCGAGGTGACCGTGCCACGGGCCCGGCCATCGTCGTTCTTGAGCAGGCGATCGACGGCGGGAAAGAGCTTGTCGAGATCGACCCCGCTGGTGGACTTGGCGAACATTCCGGCCTTGCCCATCGCCCCGCCCGGGTAGAACAGGGCGTAGCCGATGTAGCGCTGGGTGAACTCCCGCGGATCGTTGGGGTCGGAGGCCACCGCCAGGTCGAGCAGTTTGGCGGCGGACTGGCGGGCCGGTTCGCCGATCGCGGAGAGGGCATAGGTGGCCTGGATCCGCAGCCAGACATCGTCGGAGGCCAGGGCCTCGGTGAGGGCGGGCACTGCGGCGGCAGCCTTCATTTCGCAGAGGGCCACACAGGCCCCATAGCGGGTGTTGGCCTCCTTGGAGGAGAGCATGGTGAGAACGGTCTGTACGGTGGCGTCATCCGCCTTCGAGGCGAGGGCGTTGGCGGCCCGCTGGCGAACCGCCGGGGACCAGCTGGTCAGGTCCTTCACGAGGGCCTCCTTTGACTTGGCGAGGTAGGGGGTCATGCCCTTTCCGGGCACCGTGAAGCCGCGTCCGGCCTCGATGGTTTCAGTCAGGGCGGCCCCGGTCAGTTCGGCCTGCGGGTGGCGGCCCTTGCCGGTGATGTAGAGGTTCTCGCGGGGCAGCAGGTAAGCCAGCAGGAAGGCTCCGGTGCAGTCCCAGTTGTTATATTTGTCGCTCTTGTCGGCACCCTGATAGGGAAAGCTGCCGTCCCAACGGCGGGAGAGGTCGTAGTACCAGCGGAGTTCGTTGAGGAAGGCCGAGGTGGCGGCCGGTCCGGCCCGTCCGGCTCCCAGCGCGCCCCACAGGTAGCTGAAATAGTTTCCGGTGTGGCCCATTTCGCGCTCGCCGTAGGAGGCGATGATCATCCGGGAGAAAAACGCTGCGCCCTCGACATGGCCCTGCGCGTCGAACATGACGGCGGCGATGCCGTTTTTGCCGTTGCCGGCATGGTTCGAGCCCGGGTTGTGGTCGCCGTAGGGAACCGTTCCCTTGTTGATGTAGAACTCGAAGAATTTCGTGCCCTTCGCGACCGCCTTGTCGACCTCCGCGTCCTTCACCCCGCACTTCTGGGCGAGGACCATCGACAGCTGGCAGACGAGACCGGCCTGGTTGAGAGCGCCGTAGCCGCCGAGCGGTCCGTGGTGTTCGCCGTGATTGTCCTCTGGCCAGGCCATGCCGTGGCCCCAGGAGCCCACCGCGCTCTGGCCGCGGGCAATGGCGTTGGAGTAGGCGCGGATTGCCGGGAGGACATCCTGGTCGCCGGTGGCCAGGCAGTATTCGGTCAGGAACAAATTGTGGTAGCCCCAGTGCCACGCCACCATGCCGCGATCGGAGTCGTCGATCTTGAAATCCTTCGGGCCGACCTTGTGGGCCAGGGCGGCAATGAGCGGGAGGTGCTTCTTGTCGCCGGTGGCGAGCAGGGCCAGTGCCCCGATCTCGTCGGGGATGCCGGGCCCGATGTTCCCGGCGAGGTGGGCTGCGCCGAGCTCGATGATTTTGGCAGACTTTTCGCAGTTGCCGAAGGGCCACTGTTCGCCATAGCTGCCCATGACCCGGAGCGGGACGATGACGGCAAGCTCCTTGCCCCCGCGCCACAACTGCAAGGACAGCCGGCCGCCGACCTTCGTGGTTTCAGCGGCGGTGATGGCGTTGGCGAAGGCGACCCGGGCATCGGAATCGAACGTTGCCCCACCGGCCCCGAGGATCACGTCGTTCACCTGCACGATGCCGTCAGCGGGCGAGCCCTTGTCCACCTTGGTGACGAGAATCTGGCGGGCTTCGGTAGTGACCATCGACCAGGCCCAGGTCAGTCCGCGCAGGCCGGTGGGCCCGAGGTTCCAGTCGTGGTTGTTCTTCGCATCGAACTTGCCGCCTTTGGTGAGGTCTGGAACGGGGGGCGTTTCTTTTGCGGCGAGACAGGCCGCCGGGAAGGCCAGCCCGAGGGTCATGGCCACTGTCGCCAGCCACCGGGCGGATCGGGGCGGCCTTGTTGATTTCATCGTCTTCATGCCGTGGTTCTTCAAACGTTCCGTTGGTTTCATTGGTTCAATTTCTATTAGTGGCTCCCGGGATGGCCACGGGTAATTGGCGAACAGTTCATTTTTCAGGTGGTGTCTTTCCGCCCTCCTTGCCCGCCCCGCCCTTGCCTCGCGCCCCGCCTCCCACCGGGTAGAGGGTGGTGGGCTTGGCTACTTCGCCGGCAGGCCGCCGCGCGGTGGGCTCCTTGCCGCCGATTTCGGCCTCCATCGCCGCGGCGAGCGCGGCGAGTTTGGTGACGATGTCGGGATGGGCCGCCGCCACGTTGGTGCGTTCTCCGATCTCCTCATCGAGGTTGTAGAGGCGGGGCGCGGTGCCGCTGGCATCGGGCAGAGCGCCCCGGCCCATCGTTTCGTTCTGTGGTAAGACGGCGAGCTTCCACGGTCCCTGGCGCACCGCCTCAAGGTCGTAGGCCCGGAAGTAATAGTGTGTCTCGCGGGGCGATTGGGTCGTTTTTCCCAGCAGCAGGGGTGAAATGTCACGGCCATCGATGACCGGCCCATCCGGCAGGGTGCCCCCGGCAAGGGCGACGGCGGTTGGCAGGAGGTCGATCGTTCCGGCGACCGCGTCGCACACGCTGCCGGGGGCGATGGTGCCCGGCCAGAGGGCGATGGTTGGCTCGCGCACCCCGCCTTCCCAGGTGCTGCCTTTGCCCCCGCGCAAGGGTCCGGCGCTGCCGCCGTCGGTGCCCTTGCTCAGCCACGGGCCGTTGTCGCTGGTGAAGAGCACCAGGGTGCGGCTGTCGAGCTTCAGCTCGCGCAGGGTGTCGATGATGCGGCCCGTGCTCCAATCGACCTCCTCCACCCAGTCGCCGAAACGGCCGTTGGCGGACTTGCCGGCAAAGGCGGCACCCGGACGGATCGGGGTGTGCACCGCGGTGTGGGCCATATAGAGAAAGAACGGCTTGTCCCCGGCTCCACGGAGGAAATCGAGCGCCTCGTTGGTGTAGCGTTCCACGATGAGGCTCTGGGCCTCGTCGTCGAGCAACTCCTCGACCTTGTCGTCGCGCAGCAGCGGCACCACCGGCTTTCCCGACTCGGCGGACCTTTTCTGCATGTCGTTGGAGTAGGGGATGCCGAAGTAGTGATCGAATCCCTGCCGGGTCGGCAGGAACTCCGGTTGATCCCCGACGTGCCACTTGCCGATGCACATGGTGGCATAGCCGTTCTCCTTCATGCGTTCCGCGATGGTGTGCTCGGCCGGGTTGAGGCCCTGCTTGCTGCCGGGCCCGTAAACGCCGGGCACCGAGATGCGGGGACCGTAGCAACCGGTCAGAAGCTGTGCCCGGGAAACCGAGCACACCGGGGCGGCATAGAAGCTGGTCAGCTTCATGCCTCCGAGCGCCATCCGGTCGAGGTTCGGGGTTTTCTGCGCGGTCGCGCCGAAAGGGCCGATGTCGCCGTAGCCCATGTCATCGATGAAGATGATGACGATGTTGGGCTTAGCAGCGGGGGTGGGCTCCGCGGCGTGCAGCGGGACCATGAGCAGGGGTGCGAACAAGAGCGGTTTGATTTTCACGGGTTTGGCTATTTGGGTTAAGCTTTCGGGTTGGGGTTCTCGACGAGCCTGCCGACCAGATTGTCCGGGTGGGCGACACCTTCCCATCCGTGGTCATCGGTCGATCTGAAGTCAAGGAGGAGATGTGCCGGCAACCCGGCAACCTCCTGGGAGTGGCCGACGGGCGAATGGAATCAGCTTGGAAAGGGTGCGATCAGGGAGCGGTCCGGGGAACCGCCACATCGTTGTTACCGCCCTGATTGGCGAGGTAGACGGAGCTGCCGACGGTCGCCTCGAGAACGAGGTCTGGATTCATCGTCACTCTCAAGTCGTTACCACCAGAGAACAGCGCGTCGGCCAGATCCCCACCGCTTGCGTATAAGTGGATGGTGCCGGGGCCATTGATAGTGGTGGTGGACACCGTCTGTATGCCAACAATATTGTAGGCATGCACATCGCCGGACACACCCATCTCGAAGCTGCCGTCGGCGTCGCTGTTGACTTGAACATTGTCGCCGGCCGTGGTGGTGGCGCTCCCACCGTCGGAGAACGCGCCGGTATCGTCCGCAGTCCAGAAGGCATCCGTGCCCCAGGTCCCGCCGCTGCCGAATTCAGCGGTCGCGCCATTGGGGTCCCAGTAAAGGCTCGCCGCCTGTGCTGCCCCGATCATCATCACAGTTGCCAGTCCTATTCCTAGATTCTTGCTTGTCTTCATTGCTTTCAAATTTGTTTTTTAGTTTCGATTTGGGGCAATTCCACCGAGGAACACCGCCGAATAGGCGACTTCAAGGCTATGGGGCAGCAGGGCACCGACAAGGGATTAATTGTCGCACGATGATGTGATTTTGGCGCACCTGCCTTGTTTTGGCCGGTGGTGTGACGTGCCGCCCCCGCACTTCCTCGCGTTTGGAAGGCTCCAAAGGAAACGGCGACTCCGGGTTGGAGCCGCCGTTTCGTTGGATTGCCTGCGAAAGGGATTTCCGGGCCCGCCGTCCGCGGTACCCGGGAAGCCGGGCCGCGGATAGGGGCGGAATCATTATTCTGGTGCGGTCTCCGTGACTTTCACGTCGTCGATATACCAGCCCAGGTACTCGGGGGTGGTGCCGCTCAGGCACCATTCGATGCGCACCATCTGGCCGACGGCGGCGGTGATGTCGATCGCGGGAACGTCTTTCCAGGCGGCGAGACTCACTTCACCGGAATCATCCGCAGTATAGACGGCGGCCAAAATCACGTCATCGGTGGTTGCATTGATGATGTTGACCACCGCCGTGTCGTCGTCCTGGAGGTCGAGGGTCTCGGCAAAGGTCAGCTCGGCACCAGTTACGCCGGTCAGGTCGATGACCGGCGAACGCAGGCAGGTCTCGGTGGGAACGATGTATTCCCCGGCATCGGCGAGGCCGAGGTTGGTGCCCCAGCAATTGGTGGAACCGCCGTTACCAGTGAGGACATCACCGCCGGGGCTGGTCGAGTCCGGGTCACCGTGTTCCCAGGAGCTGCCGGTCGCGCCCGCCACCTTGAGCGTATAGCCGCCGTCGTCAGCCTCGAAGTCCTCCTCATAAAACGGAAGCGGATCCTTCTCGAGCACCGCGAAAAAGCGGGTCGGGTCACTTGGCGGCAGGGGAATGGTCAGCAGGTTGGTCCCGCTCCCCGAGGCCGGGATGTTCTCGTTGCTGTCCCAGACCGGCCAGCTGGCGCGGGGGATCGAGAGATCGGTGGAACTAATCAGATCATAGACCTTCCCCGCCTGGCTGTTCCATGTGAGGTCGAGGTTCGCGCCGTCCTGATCGATGGTCAGCACGAAGGTGGGGCCGCCGGAGGAGACGACCTCCAATAGACCGTCTCCCGTGAAAAGGGCGCTCTCGTTGTCAGCGCCGAGGGCTATGATCGATCCAACCCTGCCCCATTTGCCTCCGGCCTGCTCCAGGCCTTCGAAATACAGGCCGGCAATCGTATCGGTGCCGGTGAAGTTCAGCTCAAAAGTCCCGTCGTTGGTGATGTAGATCTTGGTTGTATCGGGCAGCGATGAGGCGGTCGTGAGGCGGATAATGCTCGTATCGAGAATCGTGTCGCCCGTGTAGGCGTTGCCCGAGTTGGCGAGGACCAGCCTCCCTTTGTCATTTGAATGACCGCCCAGCGGGCCTGACCTCTGGACATGGTGGACGCCGGTGCCGAGCGCCCCGCTCACCGTGTGGAGCTTAGGTCTGAAACTGCCCCCTGATTCGGAGAGGAATGCCCCCCCTGGAGGTCAATGTCGCCGTTCAAGGTGAGAGCCCCAGGGCGCCCAAAAAGAAGGTCTACGGTGTTCGTGCTCACGATCGAACCATTGTAGGTGGCGGCTGCTAGGAATTTGCTTTTGGAGGGAGGTCCCTAGAGCAGCCGTGGGGCCGGACCGGAGGGCGGGGAAATGGGGGTTGGTGCTTCCGATGGTGTTTCACCGGCATTTACCAATTGAGCTATGAGTATAGCTAGTAGAATGAGGGTCTTCATTTTCTTTGGATAACGTCCAGCTTCAGGCGCGCGGGCGCAAGACGTAAATTTCAACTCCGGCGTCAATCCCGCGTCGCCTGCAAGCGCTTGTTATGCCTTGCTATTTTCCCGAGAGGATGAGGACAATGCCAAGAATGATGCAGCCAATCACTATGAGAATCGGGACGAGGAATTTCGTGTCGCCACCTTTGATCTTCACTTCGATACTTCCTGAACCGGTTTCCAGCTTTTCGTGAACTGAATATATCTTTCGTTCGTGATCCAAGTCTTGCACCTTCTCGGTCATCATAGCGAGGTCACTTTCCGCATTCTTTGACTTCATAAGCCGCCGCTGCGCCTCTGTCTGGAGTTCGATTCGATTCTCGGCCATTTTGAGCATGAGTTCCTGCCTCTTCTCCTCCGGCAAGCCGGAAAGATCGACAGGCAGAAACTGCTCGACTTGACGGGGATCAACTTTTTGCAAACCGTGCTGTCTGTTTTCGTTCATAGTCTTCTAATTGTTTCTTTGATTCTTGAAATGTCCCCCACAGTGCGGCGAGAATTCCAAACGCTACAAACCCGCCGGGAAATAGTAGTAAACCGATGTATCCGTGATTGAGCCCGTGAAAATAGATTCCAGCTATTAAGACACATGCTCCACCAAACATCCAGCCACTCTTTGACGCTTCGTAGCGCATCCTCTGCACGTCTCTTCGGATGAAATGAAGGGTAATTCGCCCACCTTCCCCGTTTGCGTCGATGGTTGAATCAATCTCTTGGGACGATGCGACTTGAATCTGAGAGAGCGCCATCTGGACATCGTTGGCAGAGATGAAGGCCTTTACAGTCGCGTCCTCTTGTTCGTTGCGCATCTGAATTGCATCGTCGGAAAGCACCTTTAGCAAATGCTCGTCGGTCGTCTGGAATAAACGTGGAACAGGCTGGTTGATTCGAAACGCTTGAGGATTAGGAACTGTAGGTGAAGTCAAACTCAAGGAGCGGCCAAGGTAATGGATGTAGTAATCAACCGATACTGGGAAATCCACACGGCGCACGAGATCGTTCAAGCGCTCAAGGTCTCCGCATACGCACTGGTATGAAAGTTCAAGGCGCTTCAAGAGCATAAACTTGAATGCTTGCAGGAATTCTCTGACTTCGTCAGCAGAGAAGACTTCGTTGATGAACCAGTCGAGCTTGAAGTCGCGTTCCAAAACGTGTCGAGCCGCCTCTTCGTATGACTGAACAAGAGAATCTGCAGAAATCGACGAAGACGAAAGCTCCGCTTCCTTCAGTGTTTGAATCCAAGGCAAGTAGAACTTCAGCAAGGAGATCTGATCTTCCCGTGACAGGAACCTTGGGACGCACGTAAGAATTCGAGTCCCAGTCTGGCCTGACATCGAAGTAATTCCATCTTTCCACATCGGGTAGGTCTTCCGAAGATAAGATGCTGCGGAGGAGCCATACTTCCCCGAGTAAAACCTCACGAATGCTTCAAATGTTACAGGGGAGAGTGAAAAAAAGCGCTCTCGAACAAACTTGTAGGAATCTGTTTTCGCCCGACGGCGGATGGTCTCCAACGGGGTGGGCGTTGGCGAATATCGCGAACTGGAGGAACCGTAGTAGCTCCGCCTTCTCCGGTAAGGGCTGTATCGTCGGTAGGCCATCACTTGTTAGCTCGCCACTCCCACGGAGGTGTAGGATTGCTGCGACTCCACACTCCTAAACCTTTTTCCCGAGCACTATTCTGGGCACTCTGGAACTCTACCCCAGCATCAGGGCTTGCCCATGCAAATCCATTCAAGACAAGCTGTAGATTGAGATTCAGGCCATCCAATGACACCATGCAGACCTTCCGCCCATATTTACCGTTTTCTTCGAAAGCCATTTCCGGACGTTGATGCTCAAGCTGGCGCTCAAGGTTTTCCTTCGCCTCGAAGCCGTAGTGCTGTCCTAGTTCCGGCGCGTCGATTGCAGCAAGTCGAATGGAAACGGGAATATCAGCGCCGAACATGACCTTCAATGAGTCGCCGTCAATGACGCTGAATTCAGTCGCCGTAGAGACGGACTTCGAGACCGAGTCCGTTGAACTCGCCTGCCCAGTCATTGCAATATCGCTATCGTTTCCACGGCGACTGATGACTACGATAACAGTTAAGGCTGTGATTGCGGCAACGGGAAGCCAGACTGTGAGAACGTCTTTCACGCGGTGGAATTTCTTGGCATAACGTCATAGGACAGGCGCGCCGGTGTCAAGCCCGAATTTAATCAGACGGCTTCCTCGGCGTCGCCTGCTCCGACTTGTTCTGCTTCTTTTTGTTTCTGTTCGGCTTGCTGCTTCTTGACCTTCTCAGCGAATCCATCCGCCTTAGGCTCTCCCCATCCGCCATACTCTGACCAGAAATAATCGCACTTTCTGCCCTTGCCGATCAACCACTCGGCGAACTTATGTCCCATCTCAGTCAATCTCACGTATTGTCCACCCCCCGCGGAATGCAGAACGCCAGTCCCCTCAAGCGAGTTACGAGTGAATCCAGAAAATGCGCCTGTACCCCCGCCCCCTTGATTGTGTTCGTAAACATGTTGCGCCCACTTCCCAACGTCCTTGCCGCTCTCGTGCATGAAGATCGTCCATTGGCATTGAGCATCGTCAGCCATCGTATCAATCAGCTCAAACCGAGACTCTAAGTCAAGAGGGTTAGCATCGACGGACTTGGCAAGCTTGATCTGTTCCGAAAGACCTGGTGACTCCCGAAGAGCAGACATGAAATCCTTCGGGTCAACGTGTTGATACTCCGAAGGCGGGTAGAAGACCCACGGACGATGCCAGAGGATGAGAGCTGCTAGGAATTTGCTTTTGGAGGGAGGTCCCTAGAGCAGCCGTGGGGCCGGACCGGAGGGCGGGGAAATGGGGGTTGAATTCGGACCCCAAATGCCATCAGGGATTGCTCCCGCAATGACTTGGATCTCTTTCGTGGTTTCTGTTAGGCTCATTTCAGTATTATCGCCGCGACCTCGGCCGCGTGTTGTTCGATGGTCATGGCGTCAACGTCTTCAGGGAGGGTCGCTTGGCCCTTCGGGGCCTCCACCACCGTCCCCGCTGGCACTCGGAACCGCGTCGGAATACTCGTCGAGTAGGCGCTTGAGGTTGCGGACTCTCCCCGTGGCGAGCAGGATGCTTGCCCGATCAGGATCAGTGTTCCCGCGCACCAGAGCGACAAGGCCAGCTTGAGCGGCCCCAAGGTTTGAGTAGAGGTCATTGAGCGTTCGGAGTCGATAGTTCCGCTCTCGCTCCCGCAGATAGCCAGCGAGGGCCGATAGCAGGGAGACGATGGCGGAGAACATCTCACTCGGGGAAGATTCTGATTTTGTCCTTTGTGATGAGGCGAAGTGCAACGGAAGCGACCCCAATGCCAATCAGGACAGCAGAGGAGTTAGCCGAAACCCACTCGTTAACCGATGGGAAGAATGCGCCGATGGCCCCGGCCAGAGTGGTCAGGAATCCGAGTGCGGCTGTCTTGCTTGCTGCTAGGAATTTGCTTTTGGAGGGAGGTCCCTAGAGCAGCCGTGGGGCCGGACCGGAGGGCGGGGAAATGGGGGTTGGCTGGCTGCTAGGAATTTGCTTTTGGAGGGAGGTCCCTAGAGCAGCCGTGGGGCCGGACCGGAGGGCGGGGAAATGGGGGTTGATTTCACAACAGATATCAGATCAGAGTCTGACATGTATGGCGCACTTTTTTGGGCGGGGCTTTCAGGCTGGTATCTACTCCTCAAATCGAACGTGCGAAAATATTTCAACAAGAAACCGAACAAGTCGGAGCAGGCGACGCCGAGGAAGCCGTTTGATTAATTTTAGGCTCGACACCGGCGCGCCTGTCCTCTAACGTTCGCGGGTGGGAATTCAGACTTTTGGACACATGGCTTGCTGTCCGTTTCATGGATAGCGCTCCTTCGTTCTGGGTCAGTCACTGCCGGGCAGCATTATTTTCCGATGCAATGGTTACCGTTCGCCACTTCTGGCTGGGCTTGTGTTCTAGGGTTCCGGCTAGGTGCTTTGCTGGCTGGTGATCGGATTGTGCTGTGTCGTTCTCCGCTTGCCGCCGTTTCGCGTAGTCATTTTAGTTTGCGGAGTTCTCACATGGCTGCTTCCGCACGGATTCTCCAGAGCGTTCCGTCATACGGCTCCTTTCCGTAGTAGCTTCGCGAACAAGGCGCAGATAGCGACGCCGATAAATCCCTCGGATTATTTTGAGCTTGACCCCGGCGCGCCATTGCTATGACGTTCGGTAAAGAAATGAAGAGTATCATAACAGCCTGTTTCCTTACGCTCGGTGCATCTGCCGTCCATGCAGGAGAGACGATACTTCCATATTCTGCATTTGGACCACAGGCTGCCGCATACGAACTCATCGGAATGGAGTGGTGGCAGTGGGACACACACGGAGACGGCACTGACCCCGACTACCCAATCAAGGTAGTCGTATTCTGGGATCAGACTCGCGAGGAGACCACCAAGAGACATCCCGTCGATGAAGCGAAGTTACAGGACTTCCGATATGTCGAATATACGAAGGCGGTGGAATACATGGAGAACACTATCCACGATTTCAAAGAAGCTGGGATGGATGCTTCGTCCTTGGAGCGCACGTTAGCCAACCTCAAAGAAACCAAAAAGAAACCGAACAAGATGCTGCGTTGAAAGGTCAACCCTAAATCGTGCTTTTTTTAGGTTGGTTATTGGTGTTGGTAAGGGCGGTTTTCATGTTCCGGCGTAGCCGCGTTTTTCGGGGTTGTAGGGTTGTCCGGATTTGAGGATCCCGTAGATCTGGTGGAGTAGTTTGCGCATGATGGCGATGATGACTTGCTTGGGTTTCTTGCCATTAGCAATGAGCCTGTCGCCGAAGGTTTTGAGCAGTGGATTATTCACTCTCGCGGTCATCGCTGGCATGAATAATCCGCGCCTCAGGTGGGCCGATCCGATCTTGGTGATGGGCGTTCTGGTTTTGCCGGATGTGCCACTTTCAAAATGCCTCGGAGTGAGGCCAGCCCACGCGGCGAGCTGACGAGCATCGTCGAATTGAGTGAGGTCGGGAAGCTCGGCGATGACGATCTGAGTCGCTATATCACCTAAGCCTGGGATGGATTTGATCAGGGCGCTTTTGATGTGAAGTTCTGCATCGCTTTTGATAAGCTCTTTAATCTTTTTTCGCAGTGCGAGCGTTTCATTTTCCTGAAGCTTAATGCGTCGTTTGATGGATGCTACTGCAAGTTTTTCGGTTTGGCTTTCGAGCATGGTTTTGAGGCGCGCGGTGTCTTGAGTGAGCGAGTCCGCATAGCGGCTAAAAGCGGTGATTTGTTGCTGTGTATCGCTTCTGGGCTGCCATGGGCGCAATTCTAGGTGCTCTGCTTTAAGGAAGCGGGCGATGAGTTTTGCATCAGCGGTATCGCTTTTATTGCGTCTGAGCTTCTGCATTCCGTAGGCCTTGATGCGCTGTGGGTTGACGAGAAACAAGCCGGCGATTTGCATGTCGTGCAGGGCTACGGCGATGGCGTCTCCGTAGTGGCCGGTCTGTTCGAGGCAGGCGTATAGCTGGGCTGAGGCACAGAATTTCGCTATCCATTTTAGAAGTAGCTTGATGCCTGATTGAGTATTGTCGAAACGCTCGGAGCAAGATTGATCCGGCCCGATGATGTGGCAGAAGAGGTCCTTCTTTCCGATATCGATTCCGAGAAAAAAGCTCGGCCTAAGTGTGGTTGGTATGGTAGTTTTCATATTGCTATTGGTTGTCCGTAAAGGGCACTCAAAACATCTCTTGGCGGAGGAGTCACAGTCTCATCAAAACAGATTCGCAATGATCTAAGATGCTGCTCGGACTTTGAGGCCAGGAGAGCCGCGTGATGCCTTATCTTGTTCACAGACTCATCCGCTTGTCGGGGAGGTCTTTTCGTAGATTCAGATTGCATCACGCGGCCGTTTTGGGTTCCTATCATGGAACGATTGTTATAGCCTCTTTTGTGGCCGAAAGCCATCTTATGAGGCGCAGATGGCGACGCCGAGGAAGCCGTCTGATTAAATTCGGAGCTTGACCCCGGCGCGCCATTGCTCTAACGTTCTACAAGAAATAAGACTAATGAAAATATTTTCGATACTTACCCTCATAATTTTTTCGAGCTTCATTCAGCTCTCACACGCTCAAAAAGAAACCACCCCCAGGGAACCAAAATGGAAGCAGGTTAGTCAGGCACAAGGTTTCTTCATGGCTCAGAACTATTCATTGAATCGGATTGCAGCCGAATATCCAGACCTTGCTCCGCAGGTGAGGCAGGCCAATTTCGCATTCATGTCCACAGCTCTAGGCGAGGGAGCAACTGCGCTAGAACCTTTGCTGCAACGAGAATGGGCTGAAGAGTGGGCAGAAGCGCAACCCGAGATGGAAGCTCAATTCAAAGAGATCGTCCGTCAGCAGGTTCTCACTCGCGAAGGATCGGAGGCATATCTTAAGGAAGTCAATCAGCGCGCGAAGGGAAATATGCCAGAATCCATTCGTAATACGCTGTTGGCCAACTGTCCTGCATACGTCAAGTCGCCTGGTGCAGAGATGTCTGCCGGGTGGCGTCAGAACTTTTCTACGCTTAAGCATCCCAAGTCGGATGGTGCTAATATTACAATCGGGCTTCCATTAAGTTGGAGGAAGCGAGAGAGTACGAGGCAAGGAGTCATACAGGTCTTTAGAAGTGGCGCGGGGAACGGCTCCATTTTAGTCACGATTAACTCCGCCAAGGCGCTAGATGATACGGACGGCGATTTTAACGACCAAGATATGAAGGAGCTTTTCACTGATGCTTTCATCAACGACTCGTTGCCGGATGGTGTAACCTTAATCGAGGGGCGACCGATGACTATCGCAGGGAAGACAGGGACTATGAGTGTGTTCGATCTGACTCAAGAAGAACTCGATATCAAACTCACAAGTCGTTTTACGACTTTTACAATTGCCCACAAGCAACACATCATTTCTGTCAGCTTTCAGATAATGGGTAATTTTCTAAAGGATATGACTCTAGACGATGCGCAGAAGGCCTATTTCCCAACTTATCGTAGCATCATGGCTACATTGGTCAGGAACTAACTAACTAACTAATCAATGAAAGAACTAATCGATAGCTTTCATCAGAAGCAGATTTTACCTGTCCTGAACATTGATGCACATGAACCCTTTTTGAAGGACTTCATTCCTGATTACGCAGAAGAGGGTTTCCCCGCCTTAGAACGTTTTGCGGAGGAATCTGGTTTCGGAGTCATTCAGAGAGATTATGGTTTCCGTTTCGTATTCTACCCGAATCGCGGCAGAGACGACACACGCAAATGGCCTCAGGAAGACGTCCCCGTAGAGGGGAGCAATCCATAAATATGAAGAGTAGAACAAGTCGGAGCAGGCGATGCCGAGGAATCCGTCTGATTAAATTTGGGCTTGACCCCGGCGCGCCTGTCCTATGACGTTGATATGGCTGATGTTTTGTCAAGTAGGTATAGTAATTTTGTCCTATCATTTTGATGGGTTGGATTTTGGGGGACAACAGAGTGGAAACGAGGAACGTGGCGGGGTGATGCGATTTCGCGCAGACGGGTATGCTGATATGCGTGGACTTACCTGCTCGGAGGCGGGATTTACCGACATGCTTTTGTCTTCACCGGTGGTCTTGTTCTCTATCTCGAATCGAGGGCTTGGTCTGCCTTGCGGCGGACTTTCTCATAACGTCATCTAGTACTGACCTTGCGCCTGGGAAGCTCCTCGTCTCCATTCTATTGTCGGGATTGGTTTGGTTTTCGATTTTCTGGTTCTTGGTGTGGTCTGTGGGCGGGTTGTGTTTCGAAGGGTTGTGGGTGGCGGTTTTCCCCTTGGAGGGAAGTTGTCCATGATCCGGGTACCCAAGTGAGAATGGGACATGACCAACTCGTCGGAACTTGGGTGGATTGTGGGCAACTTCCCGGACGTGGAATTTCCTGAAAGGTTCATTGTCCGGGCGGTACCGTGGCGGGCATGGGTAGGTTGAGTTTGACCTGCAGCTCCCAGATGAACGCCGAGAGCTCGCGGGCGATGGCGACGATGGTTTTGTTTTCGTTGCTGGCTGCTGCTGCTAGGAATTTGCTTTTGGAGGGAGGTCCCTAGAGCAGCCGTGGGGCCGGACCGGAGGGCGGGGAAATGGGGGTTGATCCAGAAAAGCCAATCTGGACGGGTGCAGTTTTGCCAGACGTCGGACATGTGCCCGAAATTGATTGCGTATTTCCGTCCCTCTCGACAGGGGCTGTGTTCTTCGCAGAATTGCAGTGTTGTCATAGTGTTGGTTGTCATTTGGTCGGTCGGTTTTTGGTTGTTGGAGATTAGTCGCGGCCTTTTAGCGCGGCCCTGTAGACGTCGCTGTCCCTGGCTTCACACGCAGGGTGTGCCCACACTGTGCGAGGTTCTATCTCAACCCGCTTAACGACTCTTGCATGTTCATTTCTTGTAGTGGTGTTTGATGTATTCGTTGCGACGTTTGATCGCGTTCTTCTTGTTGGCGGTGGTGGTGACGGTAACTCCGTCAACGATCACCCGGTAGTAGGTGACCTTGTAGACGCACGCCATCGACTTCGGGTCTCTGATTGCCCGTGCAAGCACAGGCTTGGAGTGAGGGGCGGACCCGGCATACACCGCGCCTGCCTTCACCTTTTCCGCATAGAACTCATCACGCTTTGCGGCAGCACGTTTGATGTCTGACTCTCCCGTCCGGCGTGACCTCACCTTACCATTGACATAGTAGATGACGTACCACCCGTTCCCCACCTTCCGAAGTCCACTCGCGGGGTGCTTGATACTGGGTAGCTGGATCATTCTTCGTCCTCCTGTTCGATGCTATCCACGACGCTGTCGTCGAGATGCGTGTCCTCCTCTTCAGGAAGATCAGCATCCTTGTCTAGTCCACACACGTAGCAGTCGGGGTCTCCCCCGCCGCAGCGGGAGCATGTCTTGATTGATCTGAATTTACTCATTGTCTTTGTTGGTCGGCTGGATTCATCCGTTTGTTACTTCCACTCGAACCGGGATGAAGGATTCGAGTGTGAACGCGCCACGTAGTATGACGTGTGAGTGTCCGGGTCTGAAGCAGTGGACATTGAATCCACCGCCGATGTGCCCGTAGCTGAAGCGAATGATCAGCTCGTCCGAGTTCTTCTCTGCATAGTCCTGAGCATCGGGTATCCGGTGCTCGTGGAACTTACAGAGTAGCGCCGTGTTGTGCTTGTCTGCGAAGTAGCGGTCATCGAACTCCACCATCCGGCGCATCCGAACGACTGGTCTGTCTTGCTCCCGCTCGGGCGTTCCGCCGTGAGTCACCTTGGAGGGGCCATTGAGGACGAACCCGTAGGGGGTCATCGTGCCGGGGTCCACCCCGCCCGTGACCCTGACCAGCTTGGGCTGATCAGGATCTCCCACGCCGTCCGCAAAGAGGAACAACTCGATGAGTCCGGCATGGGCGTTAGGCATCTGCGCTGCCAGCAGCGCGACGACATGGGACAGCTCGTTTGCTGTCAAGCCACCGTCGTTCAGGAGTGTGGCGACGTGGTTGTAGGCGCTGTTCGCTCGTTTCATAGGTAGTCGGGTTGGTCAGGGAGGTTTTCTTCGAGCCAATCAATCACCGAGTCGGGGAGAGGATCGCTCCTCGACTTTAGCTTAGTCAGAACCTCATCCTTGTCCCACTCGTAGGTATCATCCATCATTTCATCGAGGCAGATTTCGTCCTCCTCTCCCGTCTCGTTGTCTGTGATGGTCAGCCTCCCTCTGACGGGACAATCCCAGCACAGGTGGTCAACGTATCTGTCGATGCTGGCACGGTGCTCGCCGTCCCATCCGTTGATGTTGGGGATGATGACGATGGCGTAATCACCTTGGCTGTGTCCACAGGACGCTTTAGTTCGGTATAGGTCTGCTGCTAGGAATTTGCTTTTGGAGGGAGGTCCCTAGAGCAGCCGTGGGGCCGGACCGGAGGGCGGGGAAATGGGGGTTGATGATCAGTCATCTGGAACCGGACCGGCGGACATCACCAATGCGGGCGGACTGAGCGCTTACGGCACGATGGCGCAGGACGGCAACGTGCGGGAATGGGGCGAATCCGGCTTCACGGCTCCGAATGATACGTCGGGTGAGTCGCGGCTCATCCGCGGCGGTCTCTGGAGCGCCAGTTCCGGCTTCCTCGCGTCGTCCAACCGCGACTCCCACAGCCCCGCGAGCGGGAACGTCGGCGTGGGGTTCCGCGTCGCAGCTGTTCCTGAGCCGTCCGCATTTTTCTTAACACTCATCAGCGCGGTGTGCCTTGTTATCAGAAGAAAGCGCTGATCAAGGATGGTGTCGTCTGAGGCTGGACATCCTGACCTCCGAGGAAATTGGATGACCTTGGACAGAGAGAGCATCCTGCGTTTTCCGCATTGCTGACTGGTGAAAAATTTGCCCGTTCTCCCGCCCTGTAGGGGCGGAAACATGATAGCCCGGGGCAAGGTCGCGTTAGAGATAACCGCCCTGGGTTTCGATGCCAAAAAAACCGTCGCAGGCTGAAAGCCTGCCTCATACGGCAACGCAAAATCAGGGAAGAATGCAGCAAGCCTTCAGCCTGCAAAACGCTTTTCCAACTCACCTAGGGCGTTGCCCCAGGCTTGTGTATGAACCAACCCGTTGGGCTGAAGAACCACAGCGCCTGCCGGCCTGTCACTGCACGATACATGCTGCGTGATAAAGGCTCTGGACGGGATCAATCGTTTTCCTCGCCTGTGCCCCCAAATCTATCGCCTTCATTGGTAGGTCAGGATGTCTGAGGCTGGAAATGGGGGTCGGCAGCGGCTGGTGCAGGTGGCTTCTGATATCTCGGAGGCCGCCACGTTCGGGCGGGCGCTGGCGGGTGCGCCGGCGGAGTTTCCGGAAGCCGGGCGCATCCTGTTGGCCGGGACCGACCCGCCGCGGGGCGCGGAGATGCCGGACGGTGTCCGTCTGATGCCGGTGTGGCGGTGGCTGTTGGAAGAGCCAGCGGGATAGGCGGGTAGGAATTTTCCCGAATTTTTTTCTTGTCAGCTTGGAATAACAGAAGTCAGATTTATCACCATGAAGGCTAGCAAAGTTAAATTCACAGCCGTTTCCATTCTTCTTCTCGCCTCCCCGGCGTTTGCCGACACCTTCGGCACCGGCGGAAACCAGTTCGATATTGACTTCGCGACCATCGGTAATGCCGGGAACACAGCGGATAACACGACCTATGGCGCGGTCGGCTACACCTACCGGATGGGGGTGTACGAGGTGAGCCGGGACATGATCACGAAATACAATGCCATCGGCACCGGACCTACGCTCACGATGTCCGACATGACTTCATTCGGGGGCAACGGTGCTGCGAGACCAGCAACCGGCGTATCTTGGAACGAGGCTGCACGCTTCGTGAACTACTTGAACACGAGCAAAGGGTTTGACGCTGCCTACAAGTTCACCACGGGCGGAGCGAATGACAATATCGCGCTGTGGCAGTCTGGCGACACGGGCTACAATGCGGCCAATCCATTCCGCAACAGCAATGCGCACTACTTCCTGCCGAGCGAGGACGAGTGGTACAAGGCGGCGTATTACGATCCGAACAAGAGCGGTGGCGCCGGCTATTGGGACTATGCGACGGGTAGCGACACGGCACCGACGGCGGTGGCGAACGGCACGAGCGGCGCAGTTTACAATGGACAGCCAGGACCGGCGGACATCACCAATGCGGGCGGACTGAGCGCTTACGGCACGATGGCGCAGAACGGCAACGTGTGGGAATTGGGCGAATCCGGCTTCACGGCTCCGAATGATACGGCGGGTGAGTCGCGGCTGATCCGCGGCGGTTACTGGTTCAACAGTTCCGGCTTCCTCGCGTCGTCCTACCGCGTCGACGGCAGCCCCTCGGCCGAGAACTTCTTCGTGGGGTTCCGCGTCGCAGCTGTTCCTGAGCCGTCCGCATTTTTCTTAACACTCATCAGCGCGGTGTGCCTTGTTATCAGAAGAAAGCGCTGATTTCTTCCCTTTGCCCTCTGGCTCTTTGCCCTTTTCTCTATTTTTCTTAGCGAGGTAGGCAATAGGGAAATCTTGGGCTGGCAGGATGCCCCAAACAATCCCGCGAAGCGGGCGAAATTTTTTTGATGAAAATCGTCCGAGGAAAAGACCAGCCGGAAGTATTGGTGAAGTGGTATGACTACACGAAGTGGGCGTTGGATCGGGTGGATGGGTTCCCAAAGAACCAGCGCTTCGTGCTGGGCACGCGTTTGGCGGATGCAGTGGTGAAAGTATTGGAGCTGTTGGGTGAGGCGGCATACTCGGAGCGGACAAAGAAGCGCGAGCTGCTGGAGGAGGCGAACCGCAAGATCGAAGTGGTGCGTTGGCTTGTGCGGCTGAGCATGGACCGGAATCTGATCAGCAACCGGCAGTTTCTCTTCAGCGCGAAGGGGCTGGAGGAATGCGGGCGGATGGTGGGTGGCTGGGTGAAATCGCTGGGATCGACAAACGGTGCGGAGGGGGCTAGGGTGCGGACATGAAACATTCATTAACAGCTGTTTTGACGAGTGAAGGGGATGGGTTTGTGGCCTTTTGTCCCGAAATCGATGTTGTCTCGCAGGGTGATACGGTGGAAGAAGCCAAAGCGAACCTTCGCGAAGCGGTGGAGTTGTTTCTCGAATGTGCCTCCACCACAGAAATCGGTGAGCGACTTTCTTTCGAGTCCTTCGTTTCAGCCATGGAGGTGGAAGTTGCCTAAGCTCCCGCTTCTTTCCGGGCGGGCGGTCTGCCGCATTCTGGCAACACATGGGTTTGCCGAGGTGCGGCAAAAAGGCAGTCATGTGGTGATGCAAAAAAACTTAGCCGACTCCACCGTGACGGTGCCGGTCCCTGATCACAAGGAACTGAAGATTGGGACGCTGAGGGCGATCATCCGTCAGAGTGGCTTGCGGGTGGAGGATTTTGCCAAGACTCCGTGAAACGGCACAAGCAGCTTTGGGGCAAGGTGGCCAGTTTGGATAACCTGAAGGAGGCCGCAGTCGATGCGCTGCGTGGAAAGCGCGGAAAGCGGGCGGGGGCAATTTTTTTCCAGAGATGGGAGACGGAGGTGGTGCGGCTGGCGCGGGAACTGGAAGATGGCAGCTACCGGCCTCACTATTTCCCGTCCATCGACCAAGGCTTGCTGCGGGAAAAGATCGCGCGGGTGGTGGGCGACCGGCGGGTAATCGAATTGGTGGATCGGATTCTGGAGAGCTATGTGGACGATTTCCTGCTGTTCGGGGAGAACGCGTCGGAACTGAGGCGGCTGGGTGCGCGCTGCCGTGAGTTTCTGGATGCCGAGCGGCTGGAGATTCACCCGGACAAATACCGACTCATTCCCAGCGCACATGGCGTGGATTTCTGCGGCTACGTGGTGCGGGCAGATGGGCGGGTGAGGGTGCGTAACTCCAATGCCCGCAGATTCCGCAAAAGGTATGAGCGGATGCGCTGGGAGGTGGCGCAAGGTCGCTGTGAAATTGAGGACTTAACAGCCACGGTGCGGGCGTGGATCGCCCACGCGGAACACGCGCAGAGTTGGCGCTTGCGCCTGTCGGTGCTAGGGCGTTGAATCTTTTTAGGGATGACCGGGCAAAAAACGACGGGTGAGTCGCGGCTGATCCGCGGCGGTAACTGGAACAACAGTTCCGGCAACCTCGCGTCGTCCAACCGCAACAACAACAGCCCCACGAACGAGAACAACAACGTGGGGTTCCGCGTCGCAGGCTCCTGGCCGGGAAGGGCTTTCGTGCGCTTCCTGGAAGAGCCAAGGCTTGCGGCCAGAATCGCGGAGGGCGGGTGCCTTCCGCGACCGTGCCGCACTCAGGAACCACCGGTCGTTCCGGCGGGAAATCCCGCAAGGGGTTTCCGGCGAATCAGCAGCGGCTCCGCTGCGGTGAGTAGCCTGCGAGGCGAAAGCCGTGGCGGGCGCCATGCGGATTATGAGGAGGTGTGGGGATGAGCCGAAAGCGTGTGCGTCGCCGCAAGGAAGATCCGTCTGCCGCATGGGGGTCGGGATCAGGCAAGCCCTTGACCTCGTCGCGGTGGTTCCGGGTGGGTGGGTTGGCTTTCCTGCTGCTTTTATGTGGCATCGTGACAATCTTGCTTTGGCATACTGAAATTCGGAAGGTCGACAAGATTTCAGCTCCCACCGCTGAGGACGAGATCCCAGATAGCATTGGGAAAGCCGAATCGGTGGCGAAGGCATTTCTGGCTGGGGCTGACCCGCAGGAACGGCTGCGCTGGGTCCGCGACGCGGAAGGGGCACGCGGGCGGATGGACGGTTATTCAGATGAGGCGCGAGAAGTGCCGGGAGAGATAGAGAAGATGATCGGGCATGTGAGGGAGGGAGGGCGGACGGTGACTTCCTTTGCCGTGGCCATGCCGTCGGGTGATATGCGACTTTTGGAAGTGGTCGAGACAGAGAAGGGACCGAAGGTGGATTGGGATGCGTATGCGCGGTATGGCACGGCAAGCTGGGAGGATCTTTTGTCCGGCAAGGCGGAGCGGGCGGTGGTGCGGGTGTTTTGCGAACCATCGTCGGAGCGACCGGAACCTTTTGGGAATCAGGCGGAGTGGACTTGTTTCCGATTGAGCAGTCCTGACCTGCCACAAGCGGCGCTGGGTTTCGCGCAGGTGGGAAGCGTCCGGGAGGCGATGATGAAGAAGGTGATCCTAGGCACGCCGCGTTATCGCCAACGCTTCACCTTGGAGATTTTGCGCCACGAGGGAAAGGACGAGCCGCTCTTCGAGATCACCCGCTGCCTGGCTGTGGGCTGGATTCTCGGCGAGCGGGACGTGGAGGAGGACTGGCGGGAGAAGGGTGAATGAGCGGAACTGCCTGGTTTGCCGATGTGGAGATACCATCAAGATTTCAGACAAAATGAATTATCCCGTGCCGTTTTTCGTGACCTCCACCAAAGACAACTACGTCCATCCCGGCCACGCCCGCAAAATGGCCAGGAAATTCGAAGACGCCCAGTTGCCGTTTTATTATTACGAAAACACCGACGGAGGCCATTCCGCCGCCGCCAACCAGACGGAACGCGCCAAACGCAACGCTCTAGAATTCACCTATCTCAAACAACGCTTGTTTGGAGGCGAGTGAGCAAAGCCTCTGGAAAACTGAATACGGTCTTGCGCGAAGACTGCTTTCAGCTTGTTCCGTTCTCCATGAACGACCGGATGTTGGCCGAGACCGACCCGCCCCGGGGCGCGGACATGCCGAACGGTGTCCGCCTGATTCCGGTGTGGCGGTGGCTATTGGAAGAGTCAGCGGGAGCGCCCGGGGATGGAATCAAAAAATGCCTTTTGATCAGTGTGTGAACAATTCGAGTGCCTTCTTCTTCGCGGAATGCGGAGTGTTCGGGGCATTGAGTGGCTGGACGACCCATCGGTTAAAAGCGTTCAGAGCTTCGTCCCCCATGCCGGCTGCTAGGAATTTGCTTTTGGAGGGAGGCCCCTGGAGCAGCCGTGGGGCCGGACCGGAGGGCGGGGAAATGGGGGTTGGCTGCTAGGAATTTGCTTTTGGAGGGAGGCCCCTGGAGCAGCCGTGGGGCCGGACCGGAGGGCGGGGAAATGGGGGTTGATCACGTTGAGATCCAGCCCTCCTGTTCCGAGCTTCAAGATGGTGCCGCTGCCTTTGAGTTCACGGCCGTTCGTGGTGTTGAAGGCGGTCAATCGAATGAAGCTCGGCGAGTTAACCGTTAGG
>Ga0209284_10001222_pt1 | contig 40269 bp, 49 predicted proteins | sample FRY03_FD_187211 | JGI IMG/M metagenome (GOLD analysis project Ga0209284, IMG submission 187211) | Freshwater microbial communities from Lake Fryxell liftoff mats and glacier meltwater in Antarctica - FRY-03 (SPAdes) (version 2) | ecosystem: Environmental > Aquatic > Freshwater > Ice > Glacier... | reverse complement strand
ACAAATCTGTCGATGATGACAAATCTGTCGATGATGACAAATCTGTCGATGATGACAAATCTGTCGATGATGACAAATCTGTCGATGATGACAAATCTGTCGATGATGACAAATCTGTCGATGATGTTTCGTGTTTTTATTATTCAATTCAGTCTAGGTTGACTCATTTGAGTCCATGCAATGAACCAGACAAGCCATTGGAGCTTGTCATTGAATTGAAAGATTCATTTGGAAATTCATACTCCAGAAAGTGGAGTTCTTGTTTAAGTGGCGCTTATTTTGTGGCTGAACCATGGATCAAAAGTGGAAATGATTATAAGCCAAAATACAAAAAATCACACGACGAAAAAGATGAAGTGTGGTGTAAAACTGGCGGTTGTGGGTGGTGGACGCTTCGATATGCTGCTCTTGCCATGCTGCGATTAAACAGAGGCTCCGCAGAAGGAAAATTAAACTACAGAGACGGCTACGACAATGTCACACAATCTGTTCGATATGAGTTTCGAATAATAAAAATTTCCGTGTCTACTAAAATAGAAGCTGTCTTGTGTGAACAATTGATCGACGCTTTAATTGAGGAGGATGCACATGAACAATAAAAAAGCTGTACGATCAAAGTTTAGAAAAGATGTGTTTGTACGAGATCAGCACAAATGTCGATGCTGCGGAAAGTCTGGATATGATCGACAAGAAGAATCTGTCGCATCTAAAGTCCCGTTAGATGCTCACCATATAACGAACAGAGATGAAATGGTAAATGGTGGATATGTCAAAGAGAACGGCATTTCCGTTTGTGATGACTGCCATGCAAAAGCTGAAGCATTTTGGAGCACTGGAGAACCCGTAGAAGGTTTTTCTCCAGATGATCTCTATAAGTTGATTGGATCATCTCTTGAAGTCTCAAAAACAGCTTCTCAAAGGATTCTGGGCTGATAGAGAATGAATTAGAATAATTTTATAAACAAACTGTAAGATTGAAATCAGATCTTTGAACTCATAGCATTTTCACTAAAGTTCGCCGTAGCGGCTTCGCATGAATTATTCGCCACCCCATTTTATATTCGGGGTATTCTTCAACATCTTTGTGCAATGAAATGGTTCCTCCATTTTGGGAAACCATTTTTTTTATTGTCGCTTTGTTTCTTGTGGAAGAATACGTCATTTGGCAATCACAAACATCTAGTTCTCTTCCGTCAAGACTATATGCGTATTGCATCGCCAAAATTCCAGTTGGCTTTAGGCAGCGAATTGCATTGTTGAAATGTCTTTCTAATTGACGATTACTCAGATGTTGAGCAACTAAATGATGTATAACAATATCAAAAAATTCATCTGGAATGTTTTCAAAATCAGATTCCAGCCAGAATTGTGAGTAAAGCTCTGCTTTTGGTCTGGCGTTTTCTGCAATGTCTAAGCTATGAACAACACATCCTAATTCATGTAGTTGTTCTAAAGCAGATCCGGTGCCAACTCCAACGTAAAGAACATTTGTATTTGTAGTTAATAGATCAGAAAACTCCATGTAGTCACGAATACAGAACAAATCATAGTTGCTCAAATTTATTATTGAATTTTCTGAATGATATTTTTCCCAAAGTTGTTTTGATAATTCCATGTTAATGATCTGGGCAGATTTGGTTAAAGTATTTGATGCCTGCCGGTGAGTTGTCCATATAAGTTTTTAAGATAGACGAATTTTTTGCATAAGATTCATATTTTCTCATCGCATCTGATTTTGGTTTGCATTTAGAAGCTTCAGACAAATATGATCCACCCGGATGACTTACAAAAATGTCATCTGTTTTTTTGTTCGGAGTATTGTTTTCATATCTGAATTGAATTTCATCAGATCTTTTTCCAAGGATCTGAGCAAATAATTCAATCATCCACGCTACGTTCTCTGGTGCGTAATTTGCCTCTGATGGAACCGGAGCGTTTTCTACAGTTGGCAAAGGGAATTGATACCTAGAACCAAAACCATGTGAAAAAACTTTATTTCTTGGTTGATCAGAACATGTTCCATTGCATTGATACCAGTTTTCATTAACAGTCATAATTTGATTCCCTCCGATTGTATATATTGTTATTAGACTTTCTAAGTTCGCTTGATGGAATCATAGATAAATCATGAAGTTTAGCAACTGGATCAAATTAGACGAAATACAGCATGTTTCTTTGCCAGAGCCTATGTCGATTAATGGAATAACCACTGATTCTATTGATTTTCGGTTCGAAGATTGGAAGCAAGGGTTTAATCCTGATAAGCGCCGTGATGTACTTGCTCCTTCTGCTAGCGGACAAAGATTCTTTACAGGATCTTTTAGCGTTCCTTTGAGTTCTAGACGGTGGCTTAATGTGGATCGTGAAATAACTCAAACACATGGAAATTTAGGTCTTGCTATTGCCGTAAATCCACGGACCCAAATAAGCAATGTTGCCGAATATACCACTCTTCCGGGACGCTGGTTTGATTTCGCTGTTTTTTATATGGGAAACAAGGTTGTAAAATCTCCTGAATGGATTAGACACAAATCGGAGATTGTTCCATACACTGCTGTAGAATTAGAATAAATTAAGAATATTTGGTGAAAATCATTTCTTTGAGATAATCAAGACGGTCCCATTGATGAATTACACAATAAGGTTCTCCTTGAGGACTGAAAACCATTTCATCTTTAAGAATAGGCTCGACTGCCCCTTCTTTTATTCCTTCTCCCGTTAAGCACAAATTATCAGTTTGAGGGAACGAAACAGAGTATTTGTCATCGTTTTCAAGGTAGTGCATCAGCCAATTTACAGTCGCTTGATCTGTGCATCGACCAATTGTCTTAAGCTGTGTCATCCAAACTAAGAAATGCCAATCTTGAAGTGCTCGTGGTGTTCCAAGGAATGTTCCGCCGTTAATCACATATTTACTGTTGTCGCTCTTTAGGAAAGGACGTGGAATGTTCCTTTCAAACTCAAAATGCTCAATACAAGCAAAACCACTCTGAGACATTCTGTGACCTTCGGCTGTCATAATTACGAAATCGTCGAATGATTTATGTCTATTGATGTTTGAATGTCTGGATTTCCATTTTTCTGCCCATTGAAAAGGGCTTGATTGAAATATAACATCTCTGCAATCACACACAAAAACATATTCGTATTTATGTCCATGATTATTGAGGTATTCCCAGAAGCACAAATGTCTGTCTCTATAGAGAGAGTGCAACTCTCCGGGAGTTACATCTACAACCTCAATTTCAGAGTCTTGCAGTCTTTCACGAACTTCTTCTGGCATTTGATGCGTCAAAATGACAGGATAAGCGTTTTGTATTCTTTTGACAGAATTGACCCAGATCCAAAAAGTTGGATCTAAAAAAAAATTTGGATCGCCACCGGCGAATGTTAGAATGAGGTTTTTTTGAAGTTCAATCATTCAATAAAATAGTAATAATAACACAAATTGATCGTCTAATAAAGTTTTGAATAACAAGTTATTTCGTTAAAACTTCTACGCCATCATTTGTAACGAGTACGGTGTGCTCATATTGAGCCGATAACAATCCATCTCTTGTTCTCGCCGTCCATTTGTCATGTGGATCAACGACCGCCTCACGTACGCCTTGATTGAGCATCGGTTCAATCGTAAAAATCATTCCGGGCTTCATTTTACGCACATCTTTTTGTTTCGGATCAAATGCGTGATTTATCTGTGGCTCTTCGTGAAAATCAATTCCAGTCCCATGTCCACAAAATTGGTAAACAACAGAATATCCACGATGATGTGCATAATTTGTAATAGATTCGCTGATCTTGTATAATTCTGCTTCTGGCTTTACTTGACAGACCCCAATCGCCAAGCAATCCTGAGTTACAGACATCAATTTTCTTGCTGAATCAGAGATGTTTCCGACTCCGAACATTGTGCTTGTATCTCCATAATATCCATTCAGAATTGTTGTTACATCAATATTGATGATGTCTCCTTCTTTGAGAATGCAAAGATCAGAAGGAATTCCATGGCAAATTACTTCGTTTAATGAAGTACAAATAGCTTTTGGAAATCCATGATAATTCAACGGAGCAGGTATTGCTCCGTGATCTCTAATGAACTCTTCGGCCATTTCATTTATCTTTTGAGTGCTTACCCCGTCTCGTACACTGTATTTAATATGTCTTAGTGTATCAGCAGCAATTTCGCAGCTTTTTCTGATGCCTTCTATTTGTTGTTCGTTTTTAATGATTATCGGCATAAATCCTCTATTATTCTAGTTATAGATATAGTAAATGATATTACCATTTTGGATTTGTTAAAACAAATCCAGATTCTTTTAAGATTTCTTCTGGATTTCCATCTCCGTAATACCGAGCGGCACATTCCATGCAAGTCTCAAAACCATTCGGTAGATTTACTGCAACATCTCCATTGTCTGCTTTTGCTACCTCTTCTGTTATTTCATCTTCTGACAAAAATTCCAATCCATCTGGAAGATGGCTGTGTTTATCGTAAAATTCTATTGGAGCGAAATACCAAGTGAATTTGCCTTCTTTATCTTCTTTATCTTCTTTATCTTCTTTATCTTCTTTTATTGCATACCAGCCCTTACCCCATAGAACAGAGTTTTGACTTAGAGTTTGGTTTAAAACCAGTTCTTCGCCAGATTTTCTAATTGCAACAATAGACAATGCTCTGCGTACTTCATCAATATTTGATCCATCATAACGGACCACTCTTGGATGCGTGAAATCTTCGTTGTATGTATGGGCTGGCATTATTGCCAGCCCTCTGGGACGATGTTTTAACCAGTCTATTATATATGGCGGGTAATCATCACACAAGAATGATCCGTAATATCGCTTCTTCGTTTTTCCAACGATATTTGGAACTACGTCTTCTCCAAAGTGTCGCATGATGCACTCGACCTTTTCAGCCCATGCTTGCGGTTTACTTCTTGGACCCTTGGTTAAAATGTCTATGCAAAATCCAAGCTCAACAGCAATTTCGTAGACATCCCATCCAAGTTTAAATTTCGGAAGTTCTCTCCACCATCCCGGCTGAGATTTAATCAAGTTCATTCGAGCCTTGACCCAAGGAATGTTTTCATCGAAAATATTTTTTGGCAGAACCTCTTCTGGAGACATCAATTTCTCCAGATCTTCACGAAGCTTTCCCTCATAATCGAACAACGTTCCATCCATATCTAAAATCGCTACTAAATCTGACGGCATATTATCCCTTTGCTATGACACCCAATGTTTCGCCAATGTTTTTCATGGCGTCTTCAATGGTGGTTCCTGTGACTTCGCACGAACTTTCGCCTTTAATGGCGACTATTTTCCACCTAAGAACTATTCTTTGAGCGGGGTCTGGATGGCTTCGCTTTATTGGAACCTCCAATAATCTCCATCCAAGTCCATGTATTCTAGCACGAATTGAGTTAATGTCCACTTTTCTCCTTATCCGATTATGAGGATGGTCCAAAATTTGTTTTGGCTTATGCGGCTTCCAAAAATTGGTTATCCATTTCCACATTGTTATAATAGTGTCGCTTTCACGGTTCGGGCTAATATGCCTAAATACCTCTGTGAACACAATTTTCACGGAGGTTCAAATGGATTTAATTCGTTTACTTTTCGCCTTGTTTCTTCCACCTGTTGGAGTTTTAATGCAAGTCGGATTTACAAAGCATTTTTTCATCAATATTTTGTTGACAATGTTTGGTTATTTTCCGGGTGTTATTCATGCGTTTTATATCATTTTGAGAGAAGACGATTAAAATATTATTGCTTTTTCGTACCACTTTGATGAAAAATCCATTATGTCCTTTGGGGAACGGTTGCAAGGATTCTCCTTAACATCCATTCCCCCAGCAATCATAGCTCGTGTTGTCATCTCAGCACAATGAATGGTTTTCTCTGGTTTTCCAGACAAGAAGCTTTTGATTCTGTATTTTCTGCCTATTTGTTCTTCGCAGTATTCTTTCATTTTCTTTACATTTTGTGCATTAAGATTTATAGGCTTTTCGATCCACAGTTTTATTTTCTTCTTTTTTTCAATCTCTTTTACATAATCTTCAAAAAGAATTTTACGACACACAGGACGGATTGCCTCATATACATATGGCTTGCCGTCTTCATTAAATATGATTGCAACATGTGAATATGAACTATCTGTGAAATCCATTACTATCTCATTGCCGCCTTCTATAAACAGCAATGTTCCGTCTGGAATGTCTTGAGTGAAGATAATAGACGCTAAAATAAACATTGTTTCATACATGATTGTATTTAGCACAACACAAAAAATAAGCCCGGACATTGCAATGTCCGGGCTTAAAATCTATTATGGATTCTCATAGAAGTCTGTCTTAAATCACCTCCTTATAGATGGACTTCTGCTTAAATCCTGAGATATTGTATATTTAATTTAAAAACAATTCAAGATCTATTATCAAAAGATTGCACAAGTTATCAATCGACTGCAATACGACTAACGTTAGTTTCAGTATATTTCACTGCATCTTAAGATTAATCGGATATCTTTTTGGATTCCAGCCAGCCAATTTTGATACAAATGTTGTTGGGTTTTTCATAAGTTCTTCTGTAAATTTACTTGTGTCGCTAATTGGACTTACAACTCTGTCCCAATAGGGATTACCACGAATGTAAAATGGACGACCAGATCCACAACAGTGATGATAAAACATGTCATAATAGATTCCGCACGCAACAGGATTGATGTTTGTCTGATTAGAACGCATCAAAGGAAAAGCTTTATCACGAAGCTCATTTTCATACAAAGGGATGTGAATGTCTGATTCTTTAGCTCCCATTAAATCTCCTCTAGGGATTTCTCCATATTTAAACTCTAAATTCTGCAACGCAGAAGCCTTCGCAAATAATATTGATGCGTGCAGACGGCTTTCCAAGTTTTCAGATCGCAGAGCAACGGCAATATCACGGTGATGACCTCTGGACAATACTGACATTCCAGATTCAATTAACTGTGTCGGCTGCATTTTCATTGTTAAATCGCCAAACCAGCTTTTTCTAATTGGAAATGCGTCTGCATCAAGAAACAAAAAATGTGAATAATCATCGATTCTTTCCTTAAAGTAAGACAATAAAGTTCTTAATCCGTTTAAGTGAGCTTTATTTCCTGTAATTGGTTCGTCAAATGTTATTGCGGTTGTTTGATTCGAAAAATAATCTGTAGTCAAACCTTCTGACACAAGAGCCACATGATCATAGCTTTTGGTTGTCGCCTTAATAAATTTTAGTTGTAGGTCTAACCACTTAGGCTGCATTTCAATATCATTTGCAAATACAGACCCAATTAATACGTTTTTCATTATTAGTGTTCCTGTTCATTTCTTGAATCGAGAGACATAACTAACATGCAAGTTAAAAGCAATTTTAGAGGAGAACGCATGTCTTATTTTCAAAACCCATTTTCTCAAGATTTCATCGCCACATGGCTTTTGAGTGATCGTCAATACAATCCAGATTTCAAATGTCCTAGAAACGCAGGTCGAGGCGATGAAATGGTCATTGCTTTCGGTGATGCTCCATTTAATTTCAGCGGAAACGATGGAGATGGTAACTCCAAAGCTGTTTTGACTATTAGCTTCGCCTTAAATGACACAAAAAATTGGGCAGATTTGGCTGTCACAATTTCAGCATCTTCGCTTGCGGCAACCACAGTAGAAGAAGTTGTCATATCATTCAGAGCCAATACTGTGTTTGATGATTTTTTTACGACAAGAATCAGAACTGATGGAAAAGTTGAGATCAAACAAAAAAAGCCAATAACCAGCATGAAATTCTTTATTAAGAACGGAAGAGCAGAATCTGTTTTAAAGTTCAATAAGCTTGCTGGTGTTTCAGAAATTCCATCATTCTTTAATAGGCACTCCATTGCCAACAGATTCATTTATAATGATAGTCAGAATGCTTTGATTTTGTTAAATCCATCTGGAGTCGTTGAAGATGCGGCTGTGATCGATAACGCTGTTGATGAGAAATCAGTTTCAAGAGGATTTTCTTCAGGAACAGTTCAGGAAGACTGGCAATTAATCAAAGGTAGATCCGGAATGTTCAAATTCCAGAAAATTACTGTAGATGGCAGCAATAGAATTACTCAGATTATTGAATATTCAGCAGGATCATTAGCTGGAGATTTATCAAAGAAAACTGCTTACGCATACACAGGGGCAAACACAAGCCCAAACAAGATCACTGAGATCCCTTATACATTACAATCCGGAGATCTAGTGACTCCGTAATCTAGAAACAAAACAACATGGATTGTGGAAGCTGGCATTAGATGACAATGCCCAAATGGTCAACAAGGAGAGAATGAGATTCAAAGATTATCGTAATATCGACATTTAGATAAATTTTTTGATTCTTTAATTTTTATGCTTAAACATTTCTGGCACAAACATTCTTTGTGATCATCATGTGAAACAACTAATGGCAAGGACATACACCAACAATGGCTTCGTCCGAGAGAAATCTCACAGACGAAGCCATTGTTACATTGAGCACATATGTTTTCTTCACTCATCATCAGAGTCTTCAGAAGCATCAGAGTCTTCAGAAGCATCAGAGTCTTCAGAAGCATCAGAGTCTTCAGAATCCTTTGACTTGTTAGCAAAAGCGTCAAGAAGAGCCTTTGCTTCATCTCTCCACAATCCATGCCGACGCACGATACAGGAGAATTCTACTAAATCTGGTGACTCTAAAACAAGTTTTACAGGATCTGCTTCGTCGTCATCCTCTTTTTGATTGGCTTCTGCCCAAGCGTAACACAAATAGTGGTCAACCAGAGCAGTTCTGCTATTAAGACTTAGAGCTTCCCAAATGGGTTCTGGGATTGTGACAACAAAGAATGGATCACTGCCTTCTTGCTGATTTGCAAGAAACGCATTTTGACCAGATATCTTTTTGCAACTTCCCCAGACTTCTCTGCCTTTTGATTTTGGAGTTTTATCTATAAACACATACTCAAGTTTAACACTGAAATCAACAAGATGTTTGTGATACTTTTGGATCAATTCTTCAGCTAAAGCTTTAATTTCGGGTGCTGGACTGTATTTTGCAGATGCCATTTCAGGTTCCTTTGGGAGTGGATGTCAAACAAACATTCTAACAGAATTATCTGTGAATGGAAGGTCCAATTTGACTCATAAGTTTATGACGTTCCATCATTTCTTTTTCCATCGCCTTTTGTCCCATGAACCTTGTGATTATCCATTTTCGATAATCAGAACTGAGTGCCTCGGCTTCGCTGGGCTGAAAGCTCATATGGTACATCAAAAAGAATCGTTCTTCATCTTCTTCTGTATTATTATACTTAAGCTCTTCTTCATTTGTGTTTTCTTCATTTGGAATAATAATTTCTGGCATTAGCAAATCTCCTTTGCCTATCAGAGTTACCCAAAATTGTTTATCTTTGCACAAAATGTTTTTTTCTTTTCATATTTCATTTTTACAGAACCAGTATATCGACTCCACGGTTCATCAAAATTTGTTGGAAGTTGCCACATACATGGTTTAAATTCGCCAAATGTCTTATTTAACTCTTCAGTCCTATCAATAAGATTATTTGATTTGTTTGATACAGAGTTAACTTTGGCATTATTCTTTCTGTCGGCTATTATCAATATTTCGGCATTTTTATCTATCTCTAAATCACTTTTCTCTTTTGGATTATGCTTCCAGCCATTGTCGCTTAGATCAGGCATCGTTTTTGAATATACAGATGTAAATTTGCCTTTTATTGTTTTGCTTGGATCTAACCCATGAAATTTTCTTCCCCATTCATCACGTTCTTTTTTCCAACGTGATTGAAGAAATAGATAGTTTTGGGGGTTTGATATATCATATTGCCAATCATCAGCATCAGTTGGATACAAACTGTTTCCGTAAAACCAGTTACTTCCATCATCTGTATCATCTTCTGTAATCAGCCAATCTTTGAATTTTGCCATATTTTATTTATGTAAACATCAAATAAAAAGCCGACTTTCAATAAGAAAGTCGGCTTTAACTTGTAGCCTCGGAGGGAGTCGAACCCTCACATCCTTTCGGATAACGATTCTTAAAATCGTTGCGTATGCCGTTTCGCCACGAGGCCGATTACAAAATCGAACAAAGATGACGCCTTGTACTTTGGCAAACGTAGTTAACGCCTCTGAAATAATCGTCAACTTTTTAACGTCTTTGTTCAATTTTTTATTTTATAACTTCAGCAACAACACCAGAACCAACGGTCTTGCCACCTTCTCGAATGGTAAATCTGCTGCCCACTTCAAGAGCAATAACTTTACCAAGATTAACTTCCACTTCCACTGTATCTCCCGGAACTGCCATTTCCACTCCATTAAGCAGATTTGTAGAACCAGTTACATCTGTTGTACGAAAGTAAAACTGTGGTCTGTATCCGTCGAAAAATGGAGTGTGTCGTCCACCATCTTCTTTAGACAAAACGTAGAGTTTTGCTTTGAAACGGTTGTGTGGTTTGATCGAATCTGGAGCGACAATTACTTGCCCTCTTTCGATGTCTTCGCCTTTCATGCCTCTCAGCAAAACTCCAACATTGTGTCCAGCCAAGCCTTCTTCAATCGGTTTGTTGAACATTTCAACGCTTGTAATCACGGTTTCTTGGGTGTCATTCAAACCGACGATTTGGACTTTGTCACCAACTCGCACACGTCCTTGTTCGATTTTTCCGGTAGCAACTGTTCCACGTCCTTCAATCTGGTGAACACCTTCAATCGCCAACAGAAATGATTTTTCTGTACGACGTTCTGGAACCGTTACATAATTGTCCAGAGCATCAATCAAATCGACAATGCACTTATTTGCGTTAGCATCTTCAGGAGTTCCTAAAGCTGCTCTGGCGTTGCCTCGAATGAATGGCGTGTTTTCTCCGTCAAATCCAAATTTTGTAAGGAGTTCACGAACTTCCATTTCGACCAAATCGAGAATTTCTGGATCATAAACTAAATCACACTTGTTGAGAAATACAACAAGAGCCGGAACATCAACTTGGCAAGCCAATAGAATGTGTTCACGTGTCTGAGGCATCGGACCATCGACTGCTGAAACCAACAAAATGGCTCCATCCATTTGGGACGCACCAGTAATCATGTTTTTAATATAATCGGCATGTCCCGGACAATCGACGTGTGCGTAGTGACGGATTTCGCTTTCGTATTCGACATGCGAAGCTATGATTGTGATTTGTTTTGTCGGGTCACGAATGATGCCGCCTTTTGACACATCCATGTAACTTTTGGCGACAGCCAAACCTTTTGTAGCCTGTACTGCCAAAATTGCGGCTGTGAGTGTAGTTTTGCCATGGTCGATGTGACCAATGGTTCCTACGTTGACGTGTGGTTTTTCACAAGTAAATGTTTCTTTTGCCATTTCTAATATCCTTCAGTTATACCTTATTTCTGTGACAAAAAGGTTGGTATAATTTTTGGAGTCAACAAGTAGCACGGGTGGGACTCGAACCCACAATCATCTCACGTTCTAAGCGTGAGTGGTCTGCCATTGCCTACCGTGCCGTTTCATTTTTAATTAGTCGTCGTCTTTCACGAGAATACAGTGCATTTCCTGTAAGTTCTGAAAAACCTTTTGATCCGTTATATCCAATCGTTTGCGTATGACAATTAGGACACAAAAATCTCAAGTTTTCTGGGCTATCATCTAGCCAGTTAGAATTTTTGTGATCCCTCCACTTTTCCTCAACTGTCAAGCAATACTTGACAGTTGAACTATTAGACAATTGGGAGCGTCAGGAATCGAACCTGCTATCCGTAAGGCACTAGATTTACAGTCTAGTCAGTTTCCCACAACATTAGCACTCCCATGCTACCAGTTTTACACCTCAACGCATTCAAGATCTTTTGAAGTGACTTCAAACTTTCGTTTGCCGACTTCTATGACATCCCCAACATGGAAATTATATTTCACATTAAAGTTTGTTACAACAAAGCCATTCAGTTTTACCGCACCCATTGCGATCTGCCTACGTCCTTCAGACATACTGACAGTTGCTCGGAGTTTGGACAATAATTTCGTTAACGTCATTTTTCTTTTTCTTATTAAATATGGGTTGAGAGGGATTCGAACCCACGAACTCGAATGAGATTTGATTTACAGTCAAACTGCTTTATCCACTTGCATATCAACCCGTTGTTTTCTTACTTTTACAAAAAGCTAATGAGAAAAATTGTCGTTTTCTAATTCGCCTTTTCCGAAGAAGCAATGATTTGTGGATCTCCATGTTCTTCTGAACATGTTAATTCACGCAAATCACGCTCATGTTTTCTAATTTTAATATCACATATGCTAATTGTCAAGCATCGTCCTTCTCCATACTTTTTTGTTTAAGAATATACTTGACTTCAGACATCGCAATAATATCTTTTATTTGTTTGTGTAGATTTTGCGAATGAAATATTCCACAGTGCCATGAATATCTGCACGAGTAGTTTCAGAAACTATTCGTTCTTCGGCTTCTTGGTAAGTGTTATATCTATCAACCTCACTTGATCCACGTTCATTACTAGTGATTTCCATCACTAAAAACTTGATTTTCATTTTAAGTCATTTTTTCCTTCTTTGAGCTTTAGTTTTGATAGCAACTCTTGTTTTGTATCTTTTCGTTTCGGATATTTGTCCGAGTGACACATAAAACATCGTGTGTTGCCACAATCCAAAGCATCAGTTTTTCTGTACCGTCCCTTTTGTTGATCACATTTACAATCAACCTTGTAGGGATCGATTCCCGCAATTTGATTGTAATTGATATTTCTTTCAACGTGTGAAAGAAAATGTTTCTTCCACTCCCGATGAGTTCGGGAATATTCTTGATGCCATCTTTTCATATAGGACTCCTGCATGGTAGTTCGCTCCCACCGCAGCGACCATACAAGATCGACACTGCGATGGGCTACGCATGATGCAGTAGTCCTTCTTGAATTTGTGCCTTGATAGCATCATCACTTTTCCTTCACATTTCACTTCATTTTCAACCATAGCGGAAGCGACTGGAGTCGAACCAGCAAGGCGGCTTTCACCGCCTGTCTCTTTAGCAAAGAGGTTAGTATAGCCACTTACAATCACTTCCAATGACCAGACAAGTTTTGATAAAAAATTCGTCTGGTTCGTCTCATTCTACTCAATCACCTTGTATTGAGTTTTTCTATATTGTTTCCAGCAATCATGATTGATGCAACTTCTGTTTACATCATCCCATGCCTCGACAAGATTGCTTGTGTTTCGACTTGCTCGAAGTGAAACTTTGTATTCTCCCCAATAGATAAAATTTCTTTTACCGTTTGCACGACGCTCTTGAGTAGTCTTGGGTCGTCTGTGTCCACGGTATTTTTTGTGATGTCCCATTTTTCTCTCCAAAAACGCATTATTGCGTTAAGGAAAGAATTGTTCTCGATGTTTCATCGGCTCCTCATTTCTAATAGATTATAGATGTATTCCCAATCGCATTCCGCCGAAGCAGACAAAATAGAGACCTACGCAGTTTCAAGTTTGAGAAGTGGTCAGTCTCGGAGTCGAACCGAGTTCTTATCCTTTTCAGAGATACGCTTAATAACCGTACTAGCTCACTGACCAAAATATTTAAACACTATCGAGATTTTTCCTACTCTCGATTTCCATTGATCTTTTTCCACAACTATATATTCGTCATGGTAAAGATTATCTCTGCCTGACAACCAAATAGCTGTCAATCGGTGGTGCCCGTCTTCGACTTGGATTTCTCCATCTTCGCATCGAGCCAGCGTGATTTGTGGCAATACGCCACCCTCACACAATGTTTTAATCATAGCTGGGATTTGCCCAGAACGATGCAGATTTCTCTGCGAAAACCAAATCTTTGTGATATCCATGAAAGCCTCCATAATTGGAGGACCAAGGACCATCACGAATCAAAAATAAAATCATCTAGTAAATTCCTTTTGTGTCTGAAGTCTTCGTAGTAACAGTATCCGCACAAGGAACGACTCAACTTCAATTCCTTGAAGTCAAGATACCAACAACAAGTGCTGATTTTCTTTCCCCAGTGATCGCTCCATCGTATCACATTTTCGTTTTCATGCCAATATGTAGATCCACTAAAGGAAATATAATCAGGATCACGATCAGGTAATTCACATCGAGTGAAATTGGCAACTGTTTCTATGAAAAAATTGTCAAAGTTATATTTTATCAAGCGGAAGATACAGGAGTCGAACCTGCAACCCCCTTTCAGGGGCACCTGCTTTCCAAGCAGGTTGCTAACCATTCGCTTATCTTCCAATTTACAATTTGTTTGGGACTCGCCATTGTTTAAACCGCAGGCCAGACTTCGAACCTGTATTAACGCTCCCCCGGTCCCATAGTCTTTAGGAAGAACAAATTGCAAACAGAAGACGGAGAACACGATTCCCAACCATTGCTGGTCCAACCGTTTTCGAAACGGTGCTGACTCCTCGTCAGTTCATCTTCTAAGTAAGTGTCCAAGAGAGGAGTCGAACCTCCACGCCATTACTGGCGGCAGGCCCTCGACCTGCTGCGGCTACCGTTACGCCACTTGGACTTTTCTTTTTCAATCTTAAATTTCTACATTGTTTGGCATTGCCAAATATTTATCTCGCTGGAGGGACTCGAACCCTCAATCCTCTAGGGCATCGAATTTTAAGTTCGACGTGTATCTCCATTTCCACCACAACGAGTTATACTAAATTGAATTAAGTTTTTAAAGATCAACAAGCGGATAACAGAGGTGCCGACCCCCAAGCCATTCGCATGGCTCCAACCGCTTTCAAGGCGGTGCTTACAGCCGTGTAAGTTTATTATCCAAAATTTGTATTACATCGGAAAGATTCGAACTCTCCTTATCAGCACCAACCACAGGGAATTACCCATACCAACTAAATGTAACACAGTAGCACGGGAGAGACTCGAACTCTCAGCATCGGATATTTTGAGTATCCGTGGTCTGCCAATTGCCTACCGTGCCATAAAACTTCTTTTCTACAAACAAAAAAAGCTCGGCAACCACTTTGGTTGACGAGCTTTTTCTCCCTAAGCTTAGTCCAAAGCGATTGCTATTCCTCTCCTAGTAGGATGGAATAATACAAACTCGACAGTGAACTAAATAAGGATCGCATGATTTTTCTCTTTTTTGTGTGAGCACTTTGCTCACTTGTAATATAGTAGTCATCTCGAAAAATTTTTGCAAGAGGACTTGCAAAAATTTTTCATCCATACCAATAAGACGCATGGTTGAATGAAAAGGTTCACGTAATTTTTGTGTGAAATAAAAAATCTCAGACGGTTTTTTGCAAACCGTTTGAGATTGGCTGGAAATAATTTTCAGAGCTACCTTTCCTGCCACAGCTTTTAACACATCAAGTAACTGATCCGTTCTTCTTGGCATACTGCGAATCGAAGTTCGGATGATTTGGGTCATCCGTGTTTCGACGATTGTGCCGAGTTAAAAATACAGACAACCCACAGATTGTTGAAGCGAATCCAAGTCCAATCATTCCCCAAGCCACAGGAATTGATACGATTGATTCTTCTGCGTTTATTGACGATTCTTTCACAGGATCAATTGTGATCTCTTCGTATGGAACTGGAAGAACAGAATTGTCCAAAGAAACAGGAATCAATTTTCCTTCTTCAAGTCGAAATACAGTGTCGCTGTTGATTTTCGAAAGTTCCTTTTCAGAAACATCTCGAATTTCCGCATACCTGAGAACTTCCTTTACGATTTCCGGAGATACTTTGTTTGATTTGATGATCCTCAAGAGATCGTAGTTGCTCATTCCGATAGTCTCAGCTTCAGCTTCAGTTGTTGGTCGGCTATTCAATTCACCGATACCCAATCCTGTCGTTCCGAGTCCAGCAGCAAGCAATACCGCTGAAGCAAGACCCAAGAAACTTGCACGTTTGGCAACTCCAGCAACCATTGAGTATGTGCCCTTTGCTGTTTTCCATCCAATCCAAGCCGTTACGAGTGCTCCAATTACGGTTAGCACTTCTTTGGTTGCATACTGGCTGAGGATTTCTCCAATTTGATTCATGTGACGCTCCTTAAGGGGTTTTTAATCCTGACGAACATTTGGATGCCAACGTTTTATGTCGGCTAGCCTGCACTCTAACATTTAAAAATCAGTTTGGCAATAGTAGATTTGTTTTAATCCGAATTTTTGTATCGCAAAGCTCTAAATACAAATATGCGATTTAGACACTTTATCTTATTAGAACAAGATCCAATGGGCGGCGGAATGGACCCGATGGGAGGACCACCGGGCGGCGGACAACCGATGGGAGGACCACCGGGCGGCGGAATGGACCCGATGGGCGGACCTCCGATGGGCGGCGGAATGGACCCGATGGGCGGACCTCCGGGCGGAGCAGCACCAACTCCTCCAGAACCGCAGCCAATTCCTCAACATGCTGATGTGTGGACTGTTTTGGACTCTCTTCTAAGTAGGAAGCCAATAGAACAAGAAGAGAAGCTAAAGAAGTATCAATCTCAGAAGTCACAACTTTCTGTTCAAAATTCTCCTCCGTCACCGGGTGGTCCTCCTCCGGGAATGGGATCTGGTGGCAATCCAATGGGCGGAATGGGCGGACCAGCCTTGATGAGCTAGGCTTTACTTTAAGAAAGGTTTTCTGTTAGAATGCCTGAATGTTTAAGAAGGCTCGAATAGTTCTCGGCGAAGGTTTCCTTGATCGTTTTGCCAATTTTGAATGGAAACGATTTTTCAGCATCTACTTCCATATGTTTAATACAGTGGAACAAGATCGCTTCCATACTCACGTTTTTAATGGAATTGCCATTTTGCTATATGGCGGATATGAAGAAGAAGTTAAAGTAGGTACGGTTTGTTACAGAAAATGGATTGGACCTAGTATTCGATTCATTCCTCATAACGAACAGTTCATTCGTACCGTTCCAAAAAACCTAAGTAATTTGGTTTACTAGGACAAACTAAGTTTTCTGATATTTGGAAAACTTATTTTAATGTTTGCCCTGTATGGCCTTGCGGCAAGGCTCCTATCCCTTATTCCTAAGAACTCAGGGATTACTTATGTTTTAATTAAATTTAACCTTATTGGAATCAACAAAATGTTGTCTTGGTTAGTATTTCAAACATAAACTTTTTTCACTTGAAAATTTTCTCATACAAAGAGTAACTTTGTAAACCATTGAACTTTCATTAGTTTAATATAGTTTATTTGTTAATCTTTTATTGAGAAAAAACTAGATTTACGTAGATTTAACGGCAACTGCTACCTACCCTTACTTGGGGGCAGAAAAGAAATTAAAAGGATTCCACATGCAATAATTCCATACAAAAAATAATTTCAAAAAAGTATTTGCTCGCCTTGTATTCCTTGGAAGTGCATGAAGTATAAGTTAATGGAGACACACAATGAGTAAAGTTTTGATATTTAGTGACTTGCATATTCACGACCATAAAGACAGAGTTGAAAGACTTGATGATTGTTTGCGTGTTTTGAGGTGGATATTTAATATAGCAATTGAAAACAATTGTGATTATGTGTTTTTTCTTGGGGATTTATTTCATGAAAGATCAAAAATTGATGTCAAAAATTATTTAAAAACATTTGATATTTTTATAGATTGTATGGAAAATTCAAATCTCCAACTTATGATGTTGGTCGGCAATCATGATATGTATCATAAAGAACGGTGGGATGTTAATTCCATCAAACCATTGTCGGCTATTACAAGAATTACAGTTATTCAAAGCCCTGTTTCTCTCTATATTGGTGGCAGAAAAATTGATTGGCTTCCTCATACAGAAAATCCAATTGAAGCTCTGAATGAATTCAAAAAGAATGGTGCCGGAGACATTCTTTTTGGACACATGGCTGTTAGTGGTGCGGCAACAAACACATTTTATGGAGTAAAATCAGATGTCATTGTTGAATATGACAATGAAATGGTCCATGTAGACGCATCGTTGTTTGACGATTGGAACATGACGATGCTTGGGCATTATCATGGGGCACAAAATATTTCATCTAAAGCAGAATATGTAGGTTCTCCTTTACAACTGTCATTCGGAGAAGCTTTTCAAGAAAAGCATGTGATTATTCTCGATCTGGAAACGATGGAGAAAGAATATGTTGTTAATGATTTTAGTCCAAAACATTTGATTGTTACAGAACAAGACATTGAAAATGAAGCTTATAATCTAAATGGACAATTTGTAAGAATCGCTGTAGAGAGCATGGGAAAGAAAGATCTTATTGATCTTCAAAGAAAAATTGCCAGAGAAAACAAGCCTCTAACAGTTGATCTAAAACAAATCGATAAAAAAATCGGAGAGCAAGACGCTACTGTGATTGAGCAAGCTAAATCAATCCTGACAGACACAAAGCAGATGCTAGAGCATTACATCAAAGACAAAGGTGTGCCAGATGGATTGGATGCTAAAAAATTGCTAGCTGCTGGTGAAGAATGCTTAGCAGATATCATCTCTGTTTAAGTTAAAATCGTTTTAAAGAAATTTTCTGTTCTTTAAGACATGTCCATTGTCGCATCGAATCCGATGCTTTAAGATTGTGTTCTAAGAATTGGAGTTGGCATGAGAAATTTGAAATTTCGTTCCGCACATGCAGAAAATATCCTGTGTTTTGGTCCAGAAGGAGTGAATTTTAACTTCACTGATTATGGACAAGTTGTTCAAGTCAGAGGAATCAATCTTGATAACCCCGGAACCAAAGAAGATCCTGCTAGCAATGGTTCAGGCAAGAGTTCTGTACAAGAAATTCTTTCCATTGGATTGTTTGGAAAAACAGTCAAAAGTCCAACTAAACTAAAAGGTGGACAGATTATTAACACAATGGCAACCAAAGCTCATGTTGAAGTTCAATGGGACGATTATCGAGTTCTTAGAAGTTTAAAAAGAACAACTTCTGGCAGCATCACAGGCAAACTTCAGGCATGGGAAAGCAAAGATCATATTTGGGATGAAAGCTCTGAAGTCACTAAAGGCGGAAAGCCCGGAGTTACCCAAGATTGGATTGAAGAAAAGCTTGGTTTGAATCATCATACATTTTGCAACATTGTAATTTTCGATGATTCAAGTTTTTATTCCTTTCTCGAATCAGACGCTGCTACTAAAAGAGAATTCGTAGAAAACTTATTAGGACTTGATCAGTACCGCAAGTATCACGAAAACGCCAAATCATTGCTTAAGATCCGCAAGAAATCTGTAGAATCTTTGGGAAGTGAATACAATCTGTTATGTAATTCTGTTGAGTCTTGTGAACGCCGAATACAAACTTTAGAGCAGCAACAACATAGCTGGAAAAACTCAAAGAAAACGGCTTTCATGGATATGATCGGTCGGATTAAAGCCAAACAAACCTCATTGGAAACAACTGATACCGGTGAACAATTGACAAATTGGCAGAAAGGGCAAGATAGAGTTGTTACTTTAACGGCCAAGATTGAAGACAAAGAATCAAAACTCAAAAATGTTAAGGATGCGTTGAAAGTCGCTCGTGAAACTTTAGAATCAGCCAGAGAACACAAAAATGCGATTACATCAGTAATTCAACAACACACGCTTGCTATCAAAGCAGCCGAAATTGAGTTAAGCAAACAACTTAAGCAAATTGAAAAACTTGACAAGCTTGAAGATGGTGCCCAATGTCCAGTTTGTCTTGGAACTATTAAGAAGGATAGTTACGGCAAAGTTCTTAAGCATAGCCATACTACTGCTGACGAGCAACGTTTCACTATTCGCAATGAAAGCACTTCAATTGATCAACATTCAGAAGAACTCTCAAAGAAGACGCAAGCTGTTTCATTGAGCCAAAAGGGCATTAGCGATGCTGATGGCGGTATTGCTGTGATTGAAGGAGAGATTCGTGAATACAGAAAAGAAATCTCTAAGTTATCAGCAATCAGTAAGCCAGAAGGAAGTTCAAGAGAGCAAGTGTTAGAAGCAGAAATTGCTGAATTAAGGAAGCAGGCTAAGACTCTTAAAGAAGAATATGAAGGCAGTTCTCCTTATGCAGAGATTTTGGTTCAAGCACAATCAGAATTGACTGAAACTAAAAGTCAGTCAGATAAAAAAGCCAATGAAATTTGCGTAGCTGAAGAGCAGCTTCCTTATTATCATTTTTGGGTTGAAGCGTTTGGTGATCGAGGAATTAGAAGATATGTGGTGGATGGAATCATTCCTGCTCTTAATTCTCGTATTGCTTATTGGTTAAACTATCTAATTGACAGCAAGATTGAGCTAACCTTCAATAACGAGCTTGATGAAACGATCACTCGCAGCGGAAACACAGCTTTCTATTACTCTATGTCTAATGGAGAAAGAAGAAGGATCAATTTAGCTGTATCTCAAGCTTTTGCTTATGTCATGATGCTTAACTCTGGTTGTTGCCCAAGCCTAGTGTTTCTTGATGAAATCACAGGTGGCGGCATTGACAAGGCAGGCGTTGTAGGTATTTACAACATGATATTTGAGCTTGCAAAAGAACGTCAGGTTTTTGTCACAACACACAATGAAAATCTAATGTCGATGTTACGAGGGTGTGAGACTTTAACACTCAAAAAAGAAAATGATGTTACTGTTCTTTCCTGATAATCAATGGCACTTCTTAATACAAATTTTAAAAATTTATAGTTGGAGTTTTTGTAGCTGATAAGCTTAGCTACTTTCCACCTATATTAAAGGAACAAACAATACATGTCGGTTAAAGCATTACAAGATTATACGTTCGTCAGCAAATACGCTCGCTACTTGCCCGAACAAAAGAGAAGAGAAACATGGGTAGAAGCAGTAGATCGAGTTCGTGATATGCACATCAGGAGATATCCTCAAATCAAGGAGGACATCACTTGGGCGTTTGAACAAGTTAAGCAACGCAAGGTTCTTGGCTCTCAGAGAGCTTTACAATTTGGCGGTCCACCAATCGAAAAGAAAAATGCAAGAATCTACAATTGTATAAGTTCGTATTGCGACAGGTTGAGATTCTTCCAAGAGTGTTTTTGGTTATTGTTGTGCGGTTGTGGCACAGGGTTTTCTGTGCAAAATCATCACATTGCAAAATTGCCAAATTTTAATTCTATTTTGCTGGAAAAGAAATTTCTAACAAAGAAAGTATATGTTATTCCAGACTCTATTGAAGGCTGGTCTGACTCTCTCGGAGTTTTATTAAGTGCATATTTTGAAGATGGAGAGTCTCCAGAATACTATGGAACAGAAGTTATTTTTGATTACAGTTTAATTCGCCAAGAAGGTGCTTTGTTGGGTTCATCATCTGGGAAAGCTCCGGGTCCAAAGCCATTGATGAGAGCACTGGAAAAGATTCGTAATGTTCTTGACAAATGTGTTGCCGATGAACAGAAGTCACTTCGTCCAATTGACGCATACGACATTATAATGCACGCATCTGATGCGGTTTTGTCTGGCGGAGTTAGACGATCAGCCACAATTTGCTTGTTCTCTCCAGACGATGAAGAAATGGCTACTGCCAAAATTGGAAATTGGTTCATTGACAATCCTCAGCGTGGTCGATCAAACAATTCTGCTATTCTTTTACGTGGAAAAACCACTAAAGAACAGTTTGAAAAACTGATGGGATATGTTCGTGAATTTGGAGAACCCGGATTCGTTTGGTCAGATTCTTTAGAAATTCTTTTCAATCCTTGTGTTGAAATTTCGCTCTACGGATATGATATCGAAACTGGTTTGAGTGGATGGCAATGTTGCAATTTGTGTGAAATTAACGGGAAAAAATGTCATACTTTGGATGATTGGATTATCGCCGCAAAAGCAGCGGCTATCATTGGAACATGTCAGGCTGGATATTCAGATTTAACATACCTTGGCCCTGTATCAAAGAAAATCATTGAACGAGAGGCATTATTGGGGGTCAGTATTACAGGCGTGATGGACAACCCAGAAATTTTACTTGATCCTGAAAAACAACGATTTGTTGCTCAATTAGTTTTAGATGTTAATGAAGAATTCGCTGCTAAAATAGGGATAAACCCTGCTGCTCGTGCAACATGTTTGAAGCCTGCTGGATGTCTTGAATTCAACACAAAAATAAAAACATCTGAAGGCTCATTTACACTTTTGGAAATATTTGAAGACCAAGGATATTCGTTTGATGAAATTAAAAACATGAATAAAGAATGGCTGGAATTAAAAAAACCTCTTTTGATTTTAAACGAAAACAATGAAATAGAAAATGTTACAAGATTGTATGTAAATGGAGAAATTCAAACTTATGAAATACCATTGGATGATGGATCTGTTGTCAAATGCACACCTTGGCACAAGTTTAAATTAACTGATGAAACTTGGAAAAGAGCAGACGAACTAAGCGAAGGTGATGACATCCTCTCTTATTAGATTTATTTGAAAAACCTGTGTTAAACCATATATATCGTATATGGTTTAACACAGGTGGTTATATGAAGGTTGTATTGGCAAAAGACACAGTAAATGAATTTGAATTGGACCTTCCATTTAAGTCCAAACGAGAAATGCAAAAAGCTAGAAAGACATTTAAAGAAGAAGTTTTTGGCAGACAAGATCGTGGCCCGTGCTGGGAATTTTATTTACAATTTCTTAGTGAATCATACAGTGTAGATGACATAAAACCAAACAAAGATCGTGGTTTGAATTTTCTTATAAGAAAATACGGAGAGGAAAATGGTCGTCAGAGATATGAACAAAGATTAGAAAATGATCGTCGCAAGAATACATTAGCAGGATTTATAGAGCGATACGGACAAACTGACGGTAGTGCGAAGTATTTTGAAAAGAATAAAAAACTATCGGTGTCAGTTGAAAGTCTTGCTATGAACGGGTTCTCTGAAAAAGAAATAAATGAAATCAGGAACACTCATTCAAAAAAATCTGCTTTAACATTAGACAACTGCATAAGTAAATATGGAGAAAATTTAGGCAATAAAAAATATAATGAAATGATAGAAAATCGAGTTACTCATTGGAAATCTTCTTATTGGATTAAGAAAGGATTTTCTGAAGATGAATCAAAAAAAATAATTTCTGGATTACAAACAAGAGACTTGAATTATTTTATAAAAAAATACGGCGACAAAGAAGGCAATGATCGTTACAGAAACTTTAACTCAAAAAGAGTTTCTGCAACTAGAGGAACAAATGTCTCTAAATTAGAAAACCAAATATTTTCCAGTGTTTTAAAAATATACAAAGATTCCCAAAGTACCCATACTTTGGGAAGATATGTGGTGGATATTTTTGTTCCTAGCGAAAATTTAGTTATAGAAGTTTTTGGAGACTATTGGCATTGCAATCCGATCAACTGGAGTTCAACAGAATATAACAAAACACTGCACATGACAGCTCAAGAAAAATGGGAAAAAGACAAGATTCGTACAGAGAACATACAATCTCAAGGCTACAATGTGGTTGTGTTGTGGGAAAACGAAATTAAAAAAAATAATTTTAACATTAAGGAAGCATTAAATGAAAGTAACAAATAAGCCGATTTTATCCAAAGACAAATGTTTGACTTTAGATATAGAAACCGAAAAAACACATACTTATCAGTTGGCAAATGGTGTGATATCTCACAATACAACTTCATGTATCCTTGGAACAGCGTCAGGAATTCATCCCCACCACGCCATGAGGTACATCAGACGTTCTCAAGCTAATCATCTTGAGCCGCCAATGCGTCATTTCAAGAGCTTTAATCCACTGGCTGTTGAAAAATCAGTTTGGAATGTGAATGGAACAGATGAAGTCATTGCTTTTTGTATCGAAGTTTCAAAAGGAGCTAAGACAAAGAATGACATTGATGCAATCACATTGTTAAAACATGTAAAACTTACTCAACAAAACTGGGTGTCCACTGGAACTAGAAAAGAACTATGTGTACACGAAGGACTGATGCACAATGTTTCTAACACAATTTCGGTTCGTGAAGATGAATGGGATGCTGTTACTGATTTTATCTATGATAATCGTCAATGGTTTTGTGGAATCAGTTTGTTGCCAATTTCTGGCGACAAAGATTATCCTCAAGCCCCATTTACTGCAATTTACACTCCAAAAGAACTTGTTTCAATGTATGGTGACGGTTCTGTTATGGCAAGTGGTCTAGTTGTAGATGGATTACATGCTTTTGGAGACAATCTGTGGAAAGCTTGTGATGCTGCTCTCGGTCAAGGCGAACCATTGATGGCTCCTGAACCGTTAAAAAACACAGGAACAATCAATCTTCAAGAACATCAAAAATTCGACAAAGATGTAGTCCAATTCAATGAAAAACAGGACTGGATTCGTCGTGCAAAGCAATTTGCTGATCGGTATTTCGAGAACGATGTGCGTAAGATGACTTACTGCCTCAAAGACGTTTCAAACTTTCATTATTGGTCTAATCTTAAGAGAACCTATCAAGACGTTGACTTCTCATTGATGATTGAAGAAACAGATGCTACAAAAAATGTCACTTTAGAATCAGCTTGTGCTGGCGGATCTTGCGAACTTTACGCTTGATCTTGACCGACTATCAACATCTCCATTAAGATACAAACTCTTAATGGAGATGTTTTAATGGATCATTCAAAATTGTTGGTTCTTATGTTTATTTTTGTTATGTTAATAGCAATTTTAATTTTCGGACCTATATTCACGATCTGGAGTCTGAATACACTTTTTGGACTGCAAATTCCAGTTGCTTTTGAAACTTGGGCAGCCGTAATTTGGCTCATGACGATATTTAACAGCATAAGATTCCAAACCAAGAAGAACTAAAATGATTCTGTTAAATGAGGTTAAATGTGATATTAAACCCATATACAAATGTATGAAAATTTTATGTGTTGATGATGTTCTTTTTTTGATTTCAAAAAACATTACTTTAGAAGAAATTTCTAAACAATTGCAATGTTCTGTTGTCACATTAAGAAAATTTATTAAAAAAAACAACATTGTTAGGGAACGTGTTTCTGGCAATAAATTAATTGGGAAAAAGTATGGTTTTCTTACAGTTGTAAAAGAAAGTGGTCGCAATAAATGGAAGCAAAAATTGTGGCTTTGTAAATGTAGTTGTGGAAAAGAGCATGTTGTTCATGCAAGAGAATTGAAAAATGGAGACACAACTTCTTGTGGTTGTTTGACTCATAAAACTGGATGTTCACATCATAAATGGAGCGGATATGGAGACATTTCAGGGACTAAATGGTACAGAATATTACATGGGGCAAAAACAAGAAACATTAAGGTAAATGTGACAAAAAAATATATTCACAATTTGCTGTATAAACAAAATTTTTTATGTGCTGTGTCAGGATTGTCAATTGATAATTCCAATATGTCGTTAGACAGAATAGATTCAAACAAAAACTATGAACCAAATAATGTTTTTTGGACTCATAAAAATGTTAATGTTATGAGATGGGAGTTTGATTTAATTTATTTTAAATCACTTTGCAATTCTATCGCAAACAAATCACATCAAACTAATCCGTCAGCTTTAATTTTAAAAGAAAAAAATGGAAATTGGCGTGGATGCGGCAATATTGGAATGAAGTATTGGGGAGATTTGATTCGATCCAGCAAATCAAAAAAAAGAGGAAGATACATTAATTTTGATGCTGATATCAAATATGCTTGGGAAAAATTTGTGTTACAATCAGGAGTTTGTGCTTTAAGTAATTTGCCTATAAATTTTTCAAATCATTATAAAAAACGTGGAACTGCATCTTTTGATAGAATAGACTCTACTTTAGATTATACGAATGATAATACGTGGTGGGTTCACAAAGATGTAAATCGCATGAAATGGATTTTTGATCTCAATTATTTTTTAAAATTGTGTCAATTAATTTCAAGCTACAAAGAAAAAGAAAAACAAAATGAGTAAATTTATTTTTGTCGTTGGTGGAGTGTATAGTGGAACTGGCAAGGGAATTGCGGCAGCATCACTTGCGTTGTTATTAAAAATGAGAGGGAATACTGTTTCCATAATAAAATGTGATCCTTATCTTAATGTAAATGCTGGAACAATGAGTCCGGTAGAACATGGAGAAGTATTTCTTTGTGATGATGGAACAGAATGTGATTTAGATTTAGGACACTACGAAAGAATTGCTGGAGTGTCTATGTCTTGTGAAAACATTTTGACTAGCGGAACTTTGTATAAAAATCTAATTCATGATGAAGAACAAGGTAAATATCTTGGTCAAACAATTAGTATTGTTCCTCATGTTACAGATAAAATCCAACAGCGTTTGGATGATGTCGGAAAAGACATGGATTTTGTAATTGCTGAAATCGGAGGAACAGTTGGTGATTTTGAAAGCGGTTGCTTTTATGAGGCAATCAGTCAATTCAAGCATCGTTGTCCTGATGATGTAATGGTCGTGATGGTAGCTCCTATCATTTGGAATGCTACTGTTAAAGAATTTAAAACAAAGCCTCTTCAAAATTCAATTCGTTCATTACGTCACGATGGACTTTCTCCAGAGATGCTTTTATGTCGTTGTGATCGTGAAATACCAAGTCACATTTTAGACAAAGTATCTAAGTTGACAGGAGTTCCTAGAGTTGCTGTATTTGAGGCACCTGACGTTCAGACAATCTATCAGGTTCCTATTGAATTTTTCGATAGGCATATTGACGATTTGGTTGCAGATCGCTTCCATCTTCCTCGTAGGGGTGTTCGCATTCACAAGTATCGTGATCTTGTAGAAAAATACATCAATGGACACGATTTGAAGCATGTAACAATTGGCATTGTTGGAAAGTACGAGAATTGTGAAGAAGCATATATTTCATTAAAAGAAGCTCTCACACATGCTGCCGTTCAGAACAACGTAAAGGTGTCCATCAAATGGATTTCTGCCAAAGATCTGGAAAAAGAAAATGGCATCGAAGAAATAGAAGATGTATCTGGAGTGATTGTTCCGGGCGGCTTTGATTCTCGTGGCGTTGAAGGCAAGATTCGTGCTATTCGTTATTGTAGAGAGAATAAGGTTCCGTTTCTTGGCATTTGTCTCGGTTTGCAATGTGCTGTAATTGAATTTGCCAGAAATGTAATGAAACTTGAAGGTGCAACAAGTCAGGAATTTGATGGAAAATGTCAAATTCCAGTCATTCATTTTGTTCAAGGACAAACGGCAGATATTAAGAAATCTGGAACAATGCGTCTTGGTGCTTATGATTGCGAGTTAGAAAAAGACTCATTGATTCGTGAGCTTTACAAGAAAAAACTGATTAGCGAAAGACATCGGCATCGCTATGAAGTAAATAATGAGTTTGTTGCCGATTATGCCACAAAAGGCTTTGTCGTGTCTGGAAGGAATCCCCAGTCAGGGCTTGTTGAAATGATGGAGCTTAAACGTGATATTCACCCGTATTTTGTAGGGACACAAGCTCATCCAGAATTCAAATCGTTGCTACAAGCTCCTGCTCCATTGTTTACAGGTCTTGTTGTAGCAGCAATAAATTTTAGTCAAGTAATTTCCACATAAAACTACCTAACTTTTTCTCTTCCCGCTAATGCCAGTGTTAGAAAAAGTAAATAAAATCTGCGGCTAAGCAGATAAATAAAGACAATGAATAAATTTAAAGTATTTTTATTGAATGAACAAAAGAACTACCTTGGAAGAAAGGTAGCTAGCGTATTGACTCCAATGCAAGAGCTTCAAAACGATATGCAGAACATGGGAGCACGGCATTTAATTCGCATAGCAGAAAAGCTTGTGAATGATATCCGGAAGATTTTGCATGGACATTGGGAACAGCAGCAACAGCATTTTCTTAAAGAATTGCAAAAAATTGGAGTTGCTATTCAAAAAACCATAGAAGACAAAGGCGATTTACGTGAAATAATTCCTGCGGCCACTCAAGCATTGCAGACATTGTCAGGAAAACTTGGCGTAAAAATCAATAATTTGCAAGGGCCAGAAGTTCAAGCTGGAGAGCCAGTTTCTCAAGGCGATTTTGAAGAAACTGGAAATGGTCCTGCTCCACAGCAGCCACCGGGCGGCATGGACCAACCACAAATGAGCACGCCGCCTTCACAATAGATCACTCTGGGTAATAGTCATATTTCTTAGTATCCAAATGATACTTCCAGTTATTTTCGTGTTTTTGCACATTTGGTTCAAATGAATTAGATTTATATTGGTAGTAAGGTTCTACCTCTCTGTTTGTCATCTTGTATCCAACATCAATACCTAAATCTAACTCATTTCCTTGATCATCAATCATATACTTGGTTTCAGAGGACTCTTTGTCCATATAGGACTTCATTTCTTTGCGACGAATCTGCTTCATTAGACCAGATTGATATTTTGTTTTACTATCAACAACCAGCCAAACTTTATATTCGCAGTCTATTAAATGCGAAACATCAATTAAAGAGTTTGCTGGAATTTTTATATTCTCGCCACGTTTTTTGCGACGATCTCTTTGAGATTTGTTTTCTAAGTTGTGATATCCAAAGTGAAATGGATCTTTAGAGACAGAAACAAAAACATCAGATTCAACTGGATCAACTTCTGTGATTTCGCCAGCTTTATCCATGATATCTGCGTATTCTAAAGACGGAATTCCATTGTGAATCTTATAATAACGATCCAATTCATGAATTCCAAAATAAACTTTGTCTCCTTCTTGCTGTTTCATGTCCAGCAATGGGTTATCAATTGCTTCTTGTAGAAGTCTTTTTTGTTCAATCCATCTATCGAAATTAGCCAATGTCATGTGAATGCCCCTGTTTCATGTATTTATGTGTCTTGATCTTAATTTAACTTACTGTTATAATAATTGATTGGAGTATAATTTATGTGTGGTGTGGCTGGTTTTATTGGCTTGTCAAAAAAGCCAAAAGCAACTTATGAAATAATGACCAATTTGTTCGATTTGCTCGAAATTCGAGGAACCGATGCTGCTGGCATTTGGGCGGCTGAAGCTGGTAAAAACGGCAAGGTATTTTACCAAAAAGAACCTATAAAATCTAGTGAGTTTGTTAAGAAAGACTTTTGGAAAAATACTCGTAAAGCCAAATTGAATATTCTTTTGGCGCATGCTAGATCTACATCCAAAGGCGCTGGTCATGCTTCTACAAATGGCAACAATCATCCATTTGTAAGCCTTGATAAGAGAATTGGTATGGTTCATAATGGAACCATAGATGAAGCAAATTTTCTCAGCAAGAAATATCAATGCTTTTCAGAAACAGACTCAGAAGTAATTTTGAGGATATTTGAGAAGGGCATGGAAGATAAACTTGAATTAACAGATATCCCAGCAAGGATATCTCACCGTTTAGGCGGAATTAAAGATGTTTGGTCCACAATTACAGAAGGAGCTATGGCTGTTGCTATTGGAGAAAGAGAAGATGATTCGCAAAGAAATTTGTTTCTCTTTAGAAATGATCAACGTCCATTGTGGATTGCCGACCTTCGTATTGGATTAGGACAAGTTTTCTTCTTCTCATCACCAGATATCTGGTATCGAGCTATGGATTCCTGTTCTGAAGGCGTAAAGGCGGTTATTAAAGATCAAAAATTGATTGAAATTCCGCCTAATGAAGTTTGGGCCCTACATGTTGATGATGATAATCCACAGGTTTCTTCTCAGGGTCAGTTTTATAGATTTAAAATGGATGTTCAAAAAACTGGAAAAGATTGGGAAGATGAATTTTTCGTTGTGCAATCTCCTAAAACACAAGTATCAGTAGTTACTGAACTTGATTTTGAAGATGAACTTACATATAAAAATTCTCCAACTCCAAGACTTCCTGATCATTGGAAGCCAAGATGTGAAGAAATAATTGAATATGATGCAAGATATACTCAAGGCGGAACAGAACACGAAAGCATTTGTGACGCTATTGTGGATCTTGTTCGCAACATTAAGACCATATCTACTAATGCTTGCTTGGAGGGAACGATGCCTCCGCAATTTTATAATGATATTTTAGAGTCATTAGAGAATACAAGAGTTGATTTACAAGGAACGCTACGTTTAGTAGGCGAATAAATAATCAATCCTTTATAAGAACTATACATATAACAGATTTTCAAGGAGAAAAATGGATGACAGTTTTGAATTGCAGATAGATGATATCATTGCAAATAAAGTTGATGTGAAGAAGAAAAAAGTTGATGGAAAGAAAAAAGGCAATAGAGTAGAATTAGAATTAACAAAAATATTGACGGCGAGATTCAATAAACCATTTAGCAGGACTGTAAGTTCTGGGGCGAGATGGTTTCAGGCAGAATTATCACAAAATGCCAGAGAGATTTTTTCGGGGGACTTAGTAGTTCCAGAAGGTTTTAAATTTGTAATAGAGTGTAAGGGCGGTTATGATGATATTGATATGAGTTCTGTATTTGTAAAAGGAAATAGTGAGTTAGATAAATTTTTAAATCAAGTAACAGACGACAGTGTGAGATGTGGTAGAAAACCAATGTTGTGCTGGAAGAAAAACAGAAAGCCTTGGCTTGTTTTTTTGCTTACAGAAGATATGCCTGATAAAATTTTTGAATACATATTGAATTACAGACAATGGTCTGTAGTTTCATTGGACAAACTTTTAGAGATTGAAAATTCTTTTTTTGAAAATCAAAAATCATGATTGAAATTCTTCAAAATTTAATCCCAGAAGTCTTTGCGAGCATTAATCGTGGCGATGAATGGGATAGCCTAATCGTTAATCGACGAAAGCCGTGGACATACCGTGTGTTTAGAAAGTTCGGAGACTATCGAGTTTGCTTACACGCTTTCGACCCTTGTTCAACTGAAGAACCTCATCCTCATCCTCATCCTTGGCCCGGAGCATTTCTGATGCTCAAAGGATCATATGTCCATCGAATTGGATTTTCTCAAGACCTCCAATCAGAGCCTGTTTTTCACTTTAGAGAGATCGTGCGACCTTATTCAACATATGAAATAGTGGATCGTCGTACATGGCACACAGTACAACCACTGGAGAGAACCTATACGATCATGGTTAATGGAGATCCATGGGAAAATGCTCATGCTAACGTGCGAACAACGAAAGGCAAAGATCTTGACAAGATGCAGCAAAACGAACTACGTGAACATTTGAATGAGTTTTTGGTCTTATTGAATAATTATATGCTCGCAACATCAACTGGATTTTGTCAGAGATTTATCAATGGAGCGAGCGAAGCGAAAGACCCATAAAATTTGGGCTATTGGTTGGATCGGAAGCCCCGCCGTCTTTAGCGGCGGGGTAGTTCACCAATGGAGGCATTAATGAAGCTTGCCGACAACTCTTGATTTTGCAGTTCTTCTTACAGATCTATCAGATTCTTTAAAATGAACATAGTTAAATTTACTTTCTGTGCCAACAACTATTTTTGGAGAGAAAATGTCTTTAGCATTTTTATTTGGTCCATAGATTCTGATTTTATCAGTGTGATCGTCATACAGTGATCTGTATTTTCCTGACTCTATGTATTCTTCAATTGAAAAGCCTGCTTCAAGGAAACCATTAGAGAACATGATTTGCCCATTTGAATATTCTCCCATATCATGAGGCAAACAACAAAAATGAGTTCTGATTTTTTCTAATACAAATGAACTGGCTATGCCATTTGTAATTCCAGCGTGTTTCTGAGATTTAATGCCATATCGTCCAGTTTCATCCAGAACTAATCCACATAGGAATCCACAGTTCTTGCTTTCATACATATCAATCAATACAGAGTCGAAGTTATCTAGCACTGGCTGATAATCATCTTCTATGAAGATATAATAATCGAATTGATTTCTGTATTTTTCATAGATTCGTGACCATTGTGTAAATCTTATAAAAGTGTTTGTGCAAATCTGTGCTTTGATCAAATGTTTTGTCTTTAAAAAAAGGAACTATTTCATCAAGCCATTTGTCGAGTTGAGACAGATCTTTAACTCCATAGTGTTCTTGCACTAAATTTTTGAAGTCAAATCTTTCTGTATCGTAAGAAATCTTGTGCGTCTGCATGTAATTTCCCTTTATTTTTAATCAATGTATTTATGTCTCGAACAAATCATAATTTTTAGCAATCCCATATCCATTTGCATTTACTTCTCTTAATTCGTTTAATGTTTTTGCTAAATTTTCTTTTTGTGAATCATGTCTGTTTTTAACAAAGAATTTGCTTGATTCTTCTTCTGTTGTATGAAGATTCTGAAAATCTCCGCCTATCCAAAAATTCTTGTGCCCAGCTTTAATTATACGTTTTCTGAAGTCAACATCTTCATAACTCCAATTTTTGAAATCTTCATCATACCCAAGAACTTCTTCACAAATTCTTTTTGAAACAAAAGAAGATAGAAGAACATATTTATGTTCTTCTTGTTTTATGTCACTTTTAAAACATTCCATTTCTAATGATATTGCGTCACAGGCATATAATCCAAAATCCACATGATGAGCCGTTGAAAGATCGCTTGCGTAACTTACGAATTCACAATTATTGGCAGACATTGAATTCAATGCTTTTGATATGTAGTTGATTGGAGGAATGACATCTCCATCTAAAAAAGCGATTATATTAGAATTACAATGTTTTATTCCAATATTTCGACAACGACTTAAGTTAAAAAATTCTGTGTTATCACAAACTCTTAAACAATGAAGGTTTGGATGATTTTGAGATTTAATCCAATCAAATGTGCCTTCTGGGCATCCATAGTCAACTACTAAAATTCTGTACCTTACAGACGATTCAAGATTAATTAATCTAGGAACCGTTATTTTCAAATGTCTCAACCATGCTTTGCATGGAATTATGATGCTTAAATCGTACATGTGTTATCATAAATATTATTATGGAAGACCATATTTTAAAAACATTATATTTGATAGAAGCATCTAACCCGGACATTTGCATTTGCGTAACAGATCAGATGCTTGATTTTCCCGGACCAAATATTGTTTATGTTAACAAAAAATGGAAAGAAATTACTGGATATTCCGATGAAGAAGCGATTGGCAAGTCGCCAAGAATTTTGCAGGGTCCAAAAAGCTGCAAAGAAACTTTGAGTAAACTCAAGGCTAATCTTAAAGAAGGCAAGAAATTTGAAGGAACTTCTATTAATTACAGAAAAAACGGAAGCGAATTCAATATAACATGGATAACCATAGAACCGATGTTTGGTTGTTTTATCTCGTTGCAGAAAGTACATGACGAACAAGAGATAATTCTGGAATTGCTTAAAGAAATCGAAGTTGGACTTGTTGAGAAACTAAAAGAATATATTTAAAGATGTGCATCCAATTGTTGCTTTCAATGACGGCAACTTGTCGAATGTGATTATTGGATTGATTCCTATCCAGCAATTTTCACTGATCCACATATCAGGATCGAGCTTTTTAAAGCATTCATGACAGACAATTGTTAATTTCCATTCTCCAGATTTATCTTTTGGCTGACATTCCAAATTCAATAGCGGTTGAATTGGTTCATTGCAAAATATTTCGTCTTCTGGAAAAGGATATGTTTCTAAAACAGACATATCCTTTTCAGCACCGCATCCACAGCATTTCATATTTTACTCGCAGCATATCAATTTTGATATTCAAAAAAATTTATCGCAATATACAACTAATAACATAACACGCAAAAATATCCAATGGCTTTTTCTCTGCAAAAGATGAATTGAATTACTCCCAGTGTTTTTCCCAGTTGCCTTCATATAAAGCTTTCAAAGCTTCTTTATAACGATCAGTTTTTATCTTGCACGTCCAGAGATCGTGTCCAGTGCCACCCTTGCAGATAACGCCTTCTGGAAAATCAACTTGTACATCATACTTGGATTTGATATCTATTGTTTCTTTGCGAACAGATTCAACCAGCAAGTCTCCAAAGTTTCCAGTGCAAACAAGTTCCGCAACTTTTAGATGTCCGAACATGTCCAAAAATTGTTTTGGACCCAACATCCCCTTCTTCATCGGGTTTACATCAAAAAGAACGATGTCGTAGTTTTTATCCCATGGGTAATGTTGTCCAGCAAAAGAAAGTTCGCCATACCATTCTGCGAACACAACGATGTTTTGCACACCATGAAAATGTTTTTCGGATTTGAACGACTTTGACAGATCATCTCCGTATTTTTGCAAAAACAACGGAATTGCTGCTCCAAAAATTGGAGTGTTCTCGTCAATCATTGTTTTTCGAGTTCCGAATTTGTACCATCCACGCTTTCGACTCCATTCTGCTCTAAAATTCGAACCATCATATTTCACGAACGTATAGCACGGTTTGTGTTGCCCGCCTGTTGGTCCCGGTATTTCAGGATATGTCTTCATATTTGCCTCTTGATTAAAGATCTTACATCAATTACAATATTCAGTCAATAAAAATAATTAGGAGTAATTGTGAAAATTCAATTTGCAGGGGTCGGCAGTGCGTTTACTACCCAAGACTACTGGCAGTCTAATATGGTCGTAACATCTGGAAATCAAAGTTTGTTAATTGATTGTGGCGGGGATATTCGTTTTTCGCTTAAAGAACTAGGTCTCAATCACAGAAACATCAATGCTGTGTATATTTCACATCTTCATGCTGATCATATTGGCGGCTTGGAATATCTTGGATTTTCAACTTATTTTGACTCTGAATGTTCAAGACCAAAACTATTCATTGTTAATGAACTCATTGACGGTCTTTGGGGAAGTCTCAAAGCAGGAATGCAATCACATGAAAGTTTGGTTTTGAAGTTGGAGTCTTTTTTTGATGTCATCCCAATTAAAATTAATGATTCATTCTCTTTCGGAGATGCTGTTTTCTTTCCCGTACAAACTGTTCATGTAATGAATGGATATGGAATAGTCAACAGTTATGGATTAATGATTGAACGTGGATCTAGGAAGACATTCCTTACAACCGACACACAGTTTTGTCCACGTCAAATTGAAAAGTTTTATCTCAAAGCAGATCTTATTTTTCAGGATTGCGAAACTTCTCCGCACCACAGCGGAATTCACGCTCACTATGATGATCTAAAAACCTTAGATGAATGCGTGAAGTCTAAAATGAGACTCTATCACTATCAACCAAATCCTCCTCAAAATTTTAAGAATGATGGTTTTGGCGGATTCATTCGAAAAGGCGATATTTTTGACTTGTAAGATTTTTTGATACAAATTTTAGAGTCTGTGCTTTACAACCAAAAAATCAAACCTACAATTACGGAGGTGTTGGAAACAACTTTCAAGTTTAATTCAAATTGTGGAGAGGATGCCCCATGGCACCAGTGGCAGTAGCAGTATCAAAACTTCTTGAAAAGAAGGAGCCTCGGAAAATCGACGTGGAGTTCCATGGCGATCGATTCGTAATTCCAGAAAACATGGATTACGATGAGGCTATCGAATCATTGTCTCGACAGCGAGACGAAGAGAGAACGGAAGTTTCCGTTCAAGAACCAATCAATGCCTTTCCTTTGGATGGGGCTGTAGCTTTTCAAAAAGCTTTGAAAGAGAAGTACGGATGGGCTAATCTTTTGCCTACTCCCGGATTCTTTGGAGATGATCCACCATCGATGATTGGTGTAGAAGTCGCTTTTGGAGAAACTTTGCAGATCCCTTGGGGTCGTTGTAGAGTTCCAAAGGTTGATGGCGTTCTTTCGACTGGTTGGAAAGAAGACAACCAGATGCCAATTTTCAATCTTACGGCCAATGTGAAACGACGGCACGAAAAAGTCGTGGCAGAGATTGCCAGACGAGTTCGTGAAATCGTTGCTACAGATTCAATCTATCGTGGTCAAGCAGTAAAGATCAACTTCCGAGATAGAGATGGCGATCGTCAAAACAAGTTTGATCCAACTTTTGCACCACGATTCATCGATCTGAAGAAGCATGCTGGGCAACAGATTGTTTATTCTAACGAAACTGAACGCATGATTCAGACGAATTTGTTTAACCCTGTGATTTACACAGATCGCTGTCGCAAGAACGGCGTTCCTTTGAAGCGTGGGATCTTGCTCGAAGGACGATATGGAACTGGCAAGACCTTGACGGCACATCGCTTGGCACAACTCTGTGTCGAAAACGGATGGACTTTCTTGTACGTTGAAGATGTGCGTGATCTCGATATGGCAGTGGCTTTCGCAAAACTGTACTCACCTTGTGTGCTTTTTGCTGAAGACGTTGACAGGACGATGCCGAATGGTCCTCGAACGCCAGAAATCGATCGCATTCTAAATGTTCTTGACGGCGTGGAAAGCAAGCATCTGGAAGTGATGACAGTTCTTACCACGAATCATGTGGGTGGAATTCATTCTGGATTCTTGCGTCCCGGTCGTATCGACACTGTGATTCCAATTCAGGCTCCTGATGATAACGCTATGCTGCGACTTGTTCGTCATTATGGCAAGTCAAAAGATGGTGTTGCTATCATCGAAGGGACTGATCAGGAGATTATCGCTGCTGTTAAAGGATTGGCTGGCTCCAATGCTGCTTTCGTTCAGGAAGCTGTAGAACGTGCAAAGCTTTCCGCAATCAGCAATAGCGAAGACAAAATGCTCATTCGTGCCGAAGATATCAAAACCGCTGTGGCTTCCATGCAGACTCATATCCGTATGGTTTGTCCTGAAGCCGGAATGCAAGTTGACGAAGGGGAACTCATTGATCCAATGAAGCTTGCTGCTGATTTGTTGATGGATCAGTTTTCTCATGCTCTTCTCAGCAAGATCACCAATCCAAGAACGATTGAAAAGGTGATTTTGAAGCATACTTCAAAGTCAAAGAAGCGTCCCGGATTCAGCAATAACTAATTGAAAAGAAATTGCTGAAAAACAAAAGCCCGGCAGATTAATCTGCCGGGCTTTTTTATTTATTCGTTCTTTCTTGAACGTGGCTTAGCTTTTACTCTTGGTTTTGGCTTTTCTAAAGCTGACAATTTATCTTTGAGTTGTTGGTTTTCAATCTCTGCTAATTTTTGTCGAAGATTTTCGTTTTCCATCTCCAAATCATCAACAAATTTGGATTGGTTTGTCTTGCGTGTTTCTGGAACTGATACAAAATTTGCATTCTCGTTTCCATTAAAACCTTGCAAGAATAACTTTAAGCTCGTGCATATGTCTTCTGTTTCGATAAACACAGTGTGGAAGTTTTGACCAGTGCTATTTCCTTCAACCGTACAGCCGTCCGTGAGAGCTTCTAAAGAAGTAATCGCAGGAATTTCATTACAACTATAATTAGTTTTAGGTGCTGCGGACGATCCTCTAGCTCTAGCTCTATTTGACGCTCCTATTCCACCCAATGAATCTTCTTCAAAGCCCAAGTCGTGCCTAAGATGTGGAAATGGTTGCGGTCTTGGGTGATTGTAGTGAATATGGTGATGGACGCCATTGCTGAAAATTACTTGTGGTCGTTCTTTTTCAAGATAAAATCTAGCTTCTATTGTGCCTTTTACTTTATCTTCGTTTGGACCATTCTTGCCAAAATCTACAGCATCACTACTGTCTAAAGACACGAACTTGAAAGATCGATCTTTGTCATGATGCCGTTTAATATCAACATGACTCTTGCTATTAATGATATAGCCTTCTCCAGAGACGTTTTCTCCATCAATGTAAATCTTGACGACGGCTCGGCGGTCATTCTTGTTGCGAAAACGTAAGGAATATTCGCCAAATGGAATATTCACAGTTCCGTTTCCAAGTTCTTTTTGAGGTTCTCCGTTTATTAAAACACAGAAAACGAAATGATTTGAGTACATCAACTTATCCTCCTGACGCTGGGAACCCTCATCCTCTGTTGGGCTTTGCAAAATTGCTTTGGGAGCTAAGTCATACTCCCGAGGAATGTTCCAGTCTGCAAGTATTATATCAGTTCTGTAAGTAAATTTTCAAGATTATTTTTACAGTTCTTCGGAGCCGAAAGCCAATGCGGTTTAATTCACACGGTGACTTCTTGCCACTCTTCATCGACAATTATGTTTTCATCTGCATAAGATCGACGAAAATTATCTTCTTCTGTCCTTGTTTTTGGAATCATTTCACATTCTGTATAATGTATGCTTATAGAATGACACAAAGAATCTTGATGTTTTTTTGATAAATAGCAGAAGTGTTTTACAAGCTGCAAACCGCAAAACTTAATGCTTGCAACTTCTTTGTCGCATTCATCCATAAAAATAAGCAACAGGCTGTCTTGGTCCAAATCAACAAAAGAACTTTTTTGTGCTTCAGACATTCTTTTGTTGATCCCACCAAACCAATTGTAGGAATCGAATTCTGCTGTTTCTTTGATCTCAATATTGATCGTTTTTTCTGCACAATTCCATGACGCCTCTTTAATAAACTGCGACAAGAATGGAATATACTTTGGGACAAGCTTAAAATTTTCTGACATCGGCGGTTTATTTTTGGAGTTGCAGTATTTGACTGGCGGATTCTGTTTTGCTGTTAGTTCGATTCTGACTTTTTCTGTTTTGTTCATTTGAGCCTCTGTATTCATTACGGTCGATGCTTCATATCGCATCTCATCATATTTTAGTATGAGTTGAACTTTTTTTGATATTCTGAACCTTTCTATTCGGACTTCAAATCAAATTTCATCACCGACACCCTCGTTTCTTGGCTTCCCGGTACGCCAATGCTGGAATGCCCAAGTCGGTCAAGCCGGAAATGCAATGAATGTTCTTCGGCGAGAAGTCCTTTTCAATCTTGTCAAAAGCTTCCACGATATGGGCTTTTGCCTTAGAGATATCAAACTTCTGGGCTGAAAAGCCAACGACGCCGACCTTTACCGTTTTTTTATGATCAACGAATTCTTGGAATTTCATGCCGCATATCCTTCATTACTAATAGATGATTGTATTCCGACCAATTGATTTTTAACATTCAAGTCGCATGTTTTCTATACTATACATTAAGAGTACGGTTAATCATACACCTGAATGTTATAACGATCACTAATATATGTGTTTCCGCCAAAGTCGAGGCGGAACCAAACATCGTATATTCCGCAGTCCATGTCTTCAGTGTTGATTTTGTAGTATCCATATCGCTTTTCACGATAATCGACGGATTCTTCATCAACAATCAATCTAAGATCAGCTTCTGCTGGAACGCATGGTCCACAATTTTGTGAAATTGATATTTTAAGATCTGATACAATTGCTAGGTTTTCATAGTATTTTCTAAGGTCTCCTGCTGTTGGTACATTAGGAACAATTTCAATGATAAGAAATTGTTTTGAACCTTTACGAAATTTATTTGGTTGGAAATGAAAACTAAAATCGTACACTACTGGGATTGGCGTTGTGTACCAGAGATTTGGGTAAATATCAAAAACCTGTTCGATTCTTTCTGATGGCTGCGAATCTGATACATTGACTGTCCAAACATCTAAATATTTTCCAATGACATACAAAGCTTCTTGTGCATCAATTTCAAGCAGATGTGTTCCAGTATCCTCAACTATCACAGCAGATCCATTAAAGGATTCAACCAATCGCCTGCCATCTGGGTTTTCAGCAGAGATAAACTCTCTGTCAAAATAATAAATATCAACCTTGCTTATGCTTGATAGATCAGCAAGGTTGTTACTGTTGTATGTGAACAGTCTCAATTTGACCGAATCACCTATAGCTGGGTTTTGGTATCTTTCAACTGTTTTACTCATTGTTCTCCATAATCTACGGTTTGTTCCACGGCATTTTTCCCATAAGAATTCTTACTTTTTTTTGAATGGCGAGTCTAACCGCTTTTTGAACGGTCTCTTCAATTTTCTTTTGAGACTGTTTGTTATTATGGCGACTAATCCAGAAGTTTTTCATGACTATTCCTACCTAATTTTAGAAAGAAAAATTGTGATATTTACGGTTAAAATCACTTATTTCTTTTTCTTCATACGATCAATTGCTTCCCCCTCCTTCTTTTTTTGTTCTATGAACCTTTGGATCAACCACTTACGTTCGTGAATTGGAATCGTCATACAATCTTGCTTGCTCATGTGCATGTGATACTGGAAGAAGAATAACTCCTCCATGAGAACTCTCCAAAGCTCTACGCTTGGGGTTTTTCCTCCCTCTTCCTTGGGAAGAAAAAACTTGTCTCCAGTGGGAGGTCGATTTTAAACTCCTCCGTACATGATGGGCATAGCAATGGAACTTCTGTTTTTACGCCGAAAGGCGGTTGATTGATTTCATTTCTAAGATAAGCAACATCGGCAATAGGCAATTTCTTCAACAAGAACTGAATTTCTTTTAGCATCTTGACGCCTTAG
>Ga0209284_10001218_pt1 | contig 40342 bp, 26 predicted proteins | sample FRY03_FD_187211 | JGI IMG/M metagenome (GOLD analysis project Ga0209284, IMG submission 187211) | Freshwater microbial communities from Lake Fryxell liftoff mats and glacier meltwater in Antarctica - FRY-03 (SPAdes) (version 2) | ecosystem: Environmental > Aquatic > Freshwater > Ice > Glacier... | reverse complement strand
GTCGAATCTTCGATTTCTTTCAATAAACGCTCGCGCTGCGCAACTGGCAGTGAGAGTATTTGTTCTTTAAGCTTTTCTGTTTCCATAAACTCAATATACAAATAATAGCTGGTTTAAACTAGAGCCTAGTTTTTATATAAATACAAGTTTGGCGATAAAGAGCTACAAAGCGAGTTTGGGGTGGAGATGTATGATTTTGGTGCAAGGAATGGAGCCTGTCCTGAGCGAAGTCGAAGAAACCCTGTTTTGGGTAGGCGGAGCACTGAGCCTGTCGAAGTGTGGATGAACATCGACCCGGGCCGAGCGTTAAAAAAATGTCCTCAGGACATTTTTAGCGAAGGAGCCAGCCTGCCGCGTGGAGAAAAAATTCGCCGTCATAGTCCTGATAACTATGCTTTCAACAACCCCATCTATTTTATTGATCCTGATGGGATGGAAGCAATATCAAATGCAGGCTCCTCAGGGGGTGCTATGGCAAATAGTACTGCAGCTGCTACTTTTGGAATGACACCCTTCACTGAAAGAATGGCAAATAGTGGTTTTGCAAGTGCGAGCTCATTAAGTTCAACGCGGACAAGGACGGTTCCTACCAGCAATGGTGTAGAAAGCAGTAATGATGGTGGTCAAGAAAGTGGCTCTACTGCTCAAGCAAGTGCTAGTGGGGTTTGTGATGGTTGCAATCCAGGAGTTATTGGAATATATGGTGCAGGAGGAGAAAATTCAGGAGATGGAAAAAAACTAAAAGAATTAGTGGAAGGAAAAGGAGGGACAATGTACGGATGGACCGAAATCAATAAAATTAAGGAACATATTCAAAAGGCTTGGGATAACGGCAACTCTATTGAACTATATGGTTATAGTAGAAGGGGAAATACAGCAGTACAAATTGCAAATAGAATGCCGAATGTATTATTCCAAAAAATGATATTATTTGACCCCCATATTCTTTTGGATAATTACAGTTTTGGATTATGGCAAGAAAATGTGCGGGAAGTACATAATTATTATCAAAATAACCCTAGGAGTGGTGATGATTACCTTCCCCCTGGAATAAGTTTACTTTCACCATTTGGTAAAAATCCTTATTTAGGTTCTCCAATTATAAGGCAGTATCATAATTTAGGAAACCCTGGCTTTGGAGTGAATAATTATAACTTAACTGGCGAGTATTATGAACCAGGAATACCAGTAAGTCATTTAAATATTATTAGTCATTATGATAAAAATAAAAATTAGCAAACAAATTCTATGTATCTTTTTACTTTGTACAATTTTGGTTAGCTGTGAATTTTATCAAACAAAAGATCCAATTAAGATTAGTGTTAAAGTTATTAATTTGCAAACAACGGAACCTCGGAAAGGAGATACTATTGTAGTGAGAAAAGTTAAAAAGCCTTGGTATAGTATGTGGCAATATATTGAGGTAGCCAAAGGAGTAACTGATAGCTTAGGTATTGTTTTATTTACTATTGACAGAAATAAACGGCATAGGTTTTCAACTTCTGGGATGTATCCAGAATTTGGCTCTAGGGAGTTTATTGAACAACAATTAAAAGAAAATGATACTATTATAATCAAAGTGAAATCAATTCCCCGTTAGAGCATAAAACACCCCGCTGCGCAAAGTCTCGTGACTTTGCACTTTCACAATTGTTATTGAATTTCTAAAATACTATCTGCATCTACTGAGCTTGAAAATTGGAAGTCACAATTTGTGATGTCCAAAGAAGATAGAATCGGCTAAGGTTATGCTCCTTTTTGCTTTACAGAACAAGGTGTCGCGATGCTATCAAGTGTCTTAAATAGTGACAGGGCAATAGCTGTAAATATCAGTATCATAAGAGTCTTCACAAAAATAAGAGAAATGCTCACAGATAATTTAAGCCTGAAACTTGAAATCGAGGAAATCATAAAGAAACTATAAAATCACAGCAAAAACATCGAATTGGTGTTTAACTACCTTGATGAACTTATCGAGAAAAAGGAAAACCCAGAACAAAGACCCAAAATTGGGTATAAAAAAAATAAAACCCCCTCTACCGCGATTTAGAGATTTCGGGAGAATCTCGTGGTTCACGCAGCAGTAGAAGCTCGTCTCTCTCGTTGAATTCAAGAAAACGAAATTTCAGTTATAAATCTCAAAATCTATTTAAATTTTAAACGTAATAACCGGTCTTTTAGAATGATTTACAAGGTCTTCACTGATGCTTCCGTTAAAAAAGTGGGAGATACCTTTTCTGCCATGAGTTGCCATTCCTATAAGATTTGCATCCATAAACTGTGCAAAATTCAATATGCCTTTTTCTACAGAAGTGTCATTGTAAATGTTTAAGGAATAATTTTTAATTTCCATACCATTTATAAATTTTTTCATAATTTCATGGGCATCAGAAGAAGTCATGAAATTAGATGCGGTATTTACAAAAAGAAGGTGAATTTTAGCGCCAACATTATCTGCAAATTTTATGGCCTCCCGGAATGGTTTTTTGCACTCCTCAGAAAAATCAGTAGCAAAGACAAAGTTTTTTATGGCAAATTTTTCGTGTTCATTTTTAATTACCAGCACAGGAATATGGGAAGTTCTTACTACTTTTTCAGTATTGCTACCAATAAACATTTCTTTAAAACCGCTCGCGCCATGGGAACCCATAACCACTAAATCTACATTATGTTTTTTTCCTGCCTCTATAATACCATCAAAAGCTTCCTGAAATTGCACAGTTTCATACACCACGATTCCTTTTAAATAATCTGAACTCAAAACCTCTTCAAATCGTTTACGAGCCAGTTTCATAAAAAAAAGGGATTCCGGCAGGTTGCCCCCGGAACTTGCAGGATCTACAAGATTTAGCGGTAATTCCAGCATATGCAACAAATAAATTTCACTTTGGTGTTTTTTTGCTAATTGAGCTGCGACTTTTAAAGCGTTTTCTGCTTGTGGTGAGAAATCTGTAGGTACAAGAATTTTTTTCATCTGTAAGTTTATTTTATGGGTTTAAGGTATTCTTCTATTTGCACGAAATTAATCCGGAAAAATGTCTGAAATAACGGTATGCTATTTCTCGTTATTTTACATTCAAGCTCCCTATTAGGTTTGCTATATGTTTCTTATAAATTCTTAGTTAAATTACAAAAAAAAATCCACTTGATCTCTTTTTTTTTAATGAGAAATAATTACTATATTTGCCGCGTTGAAAAACAGGATATTATGCGAGGGGACGGAAAGTCCCCTCTTTTTATACTTAAAAATGCTGAAAGAAAAGGTAACAGATCTGCTGGAGGAAGCTTTATCAAAAAACCAATCGTTGTTTCTTATAGATTTTGATATTGATGAAAACAACAATATTAAAATCACTATTGACGGCGACACTGGTGTGACACTTCTTGACTGTATGGCAATTAGCAGGGCAATAGAACATAATATCGACGGGGAAGAATATGATTTTGCACTTGAAGTAGCATCAGCAGGGGCTTCATCACCATTGCAGTTTCCAAGACAATACAAAAAAAATATCGGCAGAACCCTGGAAATTAAGCAAAAAGAAGGCGGCACTTTAGAAGGCGTTCTCAGTGAAGTTACTGAAGAAAATATTACAATTTCATGGAGCGCAAGAGAGCCAAAACCAGTTGGAAAGGGAAAAATTACTGTCGAAAAAAAAGAAGTAATTCCCTTTACAAATATTAAACAATCGAAAGTAAAAATAAATTTTAATTAATAACAAAGATGGAAAATATCGCACTGATCGAATCTTTTTCAGAATTTAAAGACGACAAATTCATAGACAGGGTAACTTTAATGGCTATTCTTGAAGATGTTTTTAGAAGTACTTTGAAAAAGAAATATGGTGAAGATGATAATTTTGATATCATTATAAATCCGGATAAGGGAGATTTAGAGATTTGGAGAAACCGCGTTGTGGTTGCTGATGGTGAAGTAGAAGACCCAAATCAAGAAATTTCTTTAACCGAAGCAAGAAAAATTGAGCCCGATTTTGAAATTGGGGAAGATGTGTCTGAAGAAGTAAAACTTATCGACTTAGGGAGAAGATCTATTTTAGCTTTACGCCAAAACCTGATTTCTAAAATTCACGAGCACGATAATACAAATATATACAAACACTTTAAAGATCTTGAAGGGGAAATATATACTGCAGAAGTGCATCACATTCGCCACAGGGCAGTAATTTTGCTGGATGATGAAGGTAATGAAATCATTCTTCCGAAAGAAAAACAAATACCATCTGATTTTTTCAGAAAAGGAGACAATGTGAGGGGAATTATTGAAAGTGTGGAATTAAAAGGTAACAAGCCCACAATTTTAATGTCCAGAACCAGCAATAAATTTTTGGAAAAACTTTTTGAACAAGAAATTCCTGAAGTTTTTGACGGTTTGATAACTGTTAAAAATGTAGTGAGAATTCCTGGCGAAAAAGCAAAAGTTTCAGTAGATTCTTATGATGACAGAATAGATCCCGTGGGAGCCTGTGTGGGTATGAAAGGATCCAGGATTCATGGAATTGTTAGGGAACTTGGCAATGAAAATATAGACGTAATTAATTTTACTAACAATATAAATCTGTATATCTCTAGGGCTTTAAGTCCTGCAAAAATTACTTCTATCACTATAAACGAAGAAACAAAACACGCTGAGGTAACCCTAAAGCTGGAAGAAGTTTCTAAAGCTATAGGGCGTGGAGGACACAACATCAGATTGGCCGGTCAATTGACAGGTTATGAAATCGATGTGATAAGAGAAGGAGTTGAGCAGGAAGAAGATGTAGAATTAAGTGAGTTTTCTGATGAAATTGAAGGATGGATTATTGAAGAATTTTCCAAAATTGGGTTAGACACCGCAAAAAGAATTCTAGACCACGACATCGCCGATTTGGTAAAGAGAACAGATCTGGAAGAAGAAACAATAAGAGACGTAATCAATATATTAAAAGAAGAATTTGAAAAGTAATTTTTATTACTTACATTCTTTAAAAAACAGTTAAGCATTTTATGGCTGAAGCAAATACAATGAGGTTAAACAAGGTATTACGCGAATTTAATATTTCGTTAGACCGTGTCGTGGATTTTTTAAAGACAAAAGGCCACGAAATCGATGCGCGTCCTACCACAAAAATTTCAGATGAAGTGTATCAAATTTTATTTGATGAATTTCAAACAGATAAGACCAAGAAAGTAGCCTCAAAAGAAGTTGGTGAAGAAAAGCGAAAAGAAAAAGAAGAGCTTAGGGTTGCACGTGAAAAAGAAATTGAAGAGAAACAAAAAGCTGCCCAAGCAAGAGAAAGAGAAATTGTAAAAGCCAAATCTAAAGTAGAAGGCCCAAAAACTGTTGGTAAAATTGATTTAGAACCTAAAAAAGCTACCCCGGTAGTTGAAGAAACGCCTAAACAGAAAGAGGAAGTCTCTAAACCTGCGGCAGAGGAAACTCCCAAGGAAGTTGAAGTTGCCAAAAATGAAGAAAGTAAAGAGGTAGAAGCCCCTAAGGAGGTAAAAGCCGAAAAACAAGAGAAAAAAGAAGAAGTAAAAGAATCCCCTAAGGAAAAAGCAGAATCTCCAAAGGTGGAAGAAAAAGCCGCTGAAGCTAGCGGTGAAGAAGAGGACGCCCCAAAACATTTTGAAACACAATACAAAAAATTAAACGGACCTAACTTTACAGGAAAAACCATTGATCTGGCGCAGTTTAAAAAAGCGGTTAAAAAACCGGTTGAAAAACCAAAGCCTAAATCTGCTGCAGATGCTAATAAAAACAAACGCAGAAGAATAAGTAAAGACCAACCTGCAAGAACAGGAGCAGCACCACAACAAGGAAATACTGCCAATACAAATGCAAATGCCGCCCGTGGTAAAGCCGGAGCAAATAAAAGAGGTGGCCGTTTAGCTCCCAAAGAAGAGCCTAGTGAAGAAGACGTACAAAAACAAATCAAAGAAACTCTAGAAAAGCTGCAAGGTAAATCCTCTAAAGGAAAAGCTGCAAAATATAGAAGAGACAAGAGAGATACCCACCGTCAAAAGTCTGAGGACGATATGGCGCAACAGGAAGCTCAAAGTAAAACACTTCAAGTAACTGAGTTTGTAACCGTAGGTGAAGTAGCAACCTTAATGGATGTTCCGGTCACAAAGGTAATTTCTGCATGTATGTCTCTTGGTATGATGGTTACCATGAACCAACGGTTAGATGCTGAAACACTTTCCATTGTTGCAGATGAGTTTGGCTTTGAAGTGAAATTTGTATCTGCAGATTCTGAGGATACCATAGTTGTGGAATCAGACGCGCCGGAAGATCTTGAGCCAAGAGCACCTATAGTTACCGTAATGGGACACGTAGATCATGGTAAGACCTCGCTTTTAGATTACATTCGTCAGGAAAATGTGATTGCAGGAGAATCAGGAGGTATTACACAGCACATTGGTGCTTATGGGGTACAATTAGAAAATGGCCAGAAAATAGCATTTTTAGATACACCGGGTCACGAGGCCTTTACAGCAATGCGAGCCAGGGGTGCAAAAGTAACTGACCTTGCCATTATTGTAGTTGCTGCAGATGATGATGTAATGCCACAAACCAAAGAAGCAATTTCTCACGCACAAGCTGCGGGAGTACCTATCATATTTGCAATTAACAAGATTGACAGGCCTGAGGCAAATCCGGAAAAAATTAAAGAAAGACTTGCCGGAATGAACCTTTTGGTGGAAGACTGGGGTGGAAAAATCCAGTCTCATGATATTTCAGCAAAAACAGGACTTGGAGTAAAAGAATTACTGGAAAAAGTGCTTTTAGAAGCAGAATTACTGGAGCTAACCGCAAACCCGAATAAACCGGCTATAGGAACTGTTGTAGAAGCATTTCTAGATAAAGGACGTGGCTATGTTTCCACCATATTGGTACAAGCAGGAACTTTAAAGGTTGGAAATTTTGTCCTTGCAGGCCAACATAGCGGAAAAGTGAGAGCTATGCAGGATGAACGTGGCAACAGCGTTAAAGCTGCTGGTCCATCAACACCTGTTTCTATTTTAGGATTAGATGGCGCACCACAGGCAGGGGATAAATTTGCTGTTTTTGAAGATGAAAGAGAGGCTAAAACCATTGCTACAAAACGCACACAATTACAAAGAGAACAATCTGTAAGGACACAAAGGCATATAACGCTTGATGAGATAGGGAGACGTATTGCTCTTGGGGATTTCCAGGAACTAAACCTTATCCTGAAAGCCGATGTGGATGGTTCTGTAGAAGCAATATCAGATTCCTTCCAGAAACTTTCCACGGAAGAAATTCAAATCAATATCATACATAAAGCTGTAGGTCCTATAACCGAAAGTGATGTATTGTTAGCCTCAGCTTCTGACGCGGTAATCATTGGGTTTAATGTAAGGCCAATGGGTAATGCAAGGCAGATTGCAGATAAGGAAGAAATCGACATTAGATTATACTCCATTATTTATGACGCAATCAATGACCTGAAAGATGCTATGGAGGGAATGCTTTCCCCGGAAATGAAAGAAGAAATTACCGGAACAGCAGAAGTAAGGGAAACTTTCAAAATATCTAAAATCGGAACCATTGCAGGATGTATGGTTACCAGCGGAAAAATTATTAAAAGTGCCGGAATTCGCTTAATTCGCGAAGGCGTGGTGATCTACACAGGAACCCTTTCTTCTTTAAAACGATTTAAAGACGATGCAAAAGAAGTTTCAAAAGGATATGATTGTGGTATACAAGTCAATAATTATAACGACCTTGAAATTGGGGATATTATTGAAGGATTCCAGGAAGTGGAAGTGAAGAAAAAGTTGAAATAATTGTCAATGATACATAGAAAAAAGATGCTGTTCCTAAACTGAACGGCATTTTTTATATCTAAAAACACTTAAAATGAATATACTTTAAGACTAATATTTTTTTATAAAAATTATTAGTCATTTATCTGTAACAAAGGATGTGCTTATTACGTCCTTTAGGAAACATTTTTTTAATGAGAATAATAAACTTGCTTTTTGTGTGCCTTTTCTTTTCAGGTTTTTATGCTCATGCGCAAACTATGGATACCATTCAAAGAAAAGCAATCACAATTTCTAAAATCACCGTAGTGCCTCAAATAGATGGTGTGCTGGATGATGAGGCATGGAAAAATGCAGCGATTGCTGATGGTTTTGTGGAACGTCAGCCGGTTAATGGCAGGCCTATACCAGATAGTTTAAAGACAGAAGTGAAAATTGTCTATGACGATTTGGGCATTTATTTTGGAGCAACAATGTATGACCCTCAACCGCTGGAGATATTAAAAGAGCTTACAGAACAAGATAAAATAGGCAATGACGATTTTTTCTATATCCTTTTGAATGGCTATAATGATCGACAGCAAAGTTTGCAATTTATAGTCACTGCAGCAGGGGTTCAGTATGATGCTAAAATGACAAATGAAGGGGAAGACAATTCGTGGAATGCCGTTTGGTACAGTGCCGTAAAAATAAATAATGACGGCTGGGTAGCTGAGGTTTTCATTCCTTATTCTGAACTGCGTTTTCCTGAGAAAAATGTGCAGGTATGGGGATTAAATATGGAAAGGGAATTTAGAAGGGAACGCACCAGATATAGTTGGAGTCACATAGATAATACAAAAGGCAGCTTTTCAATATATGATGGGGAAATTTACGGAATAGAAAACATTAAAACACCGGTAAGGCTATCTCTGCAACCTTATATTTCCACATATGTAAATAGCTTTGATTCCCAGTCTGAAGTAGTTTTCAATGGTGGTATGGATCTCAAATACGGTATTAATGATGCGTTTACACTTGATATGGTTTTAATACCTGACTTTGGTCAGACAAAATTTGATGAAACGGTGTTGAATCTGTCCGCATTTGAAGTGCAATATGCAGAACAAAGACCCTTTTTTACCGAAGGAACCGAATTGTTTTCAAAAGGAGGTTTATTTTATTCCAGAAGAGTGGGAGGTTCACCCACCCGATTTCCGATTTTAGAAGAAAATGAAGAAATAATAAGCTATCCTTCAAGAATTGATTTGTTAAACGCAACTAAAATTTCCGGTAGAACTTCAGGGGGTCTGGGAATAGGGTTTTTTAATGGCATAACAAAAAACACCTATGCCACAATAGAAAATAGCGAAACGGAACAAAATCGAAGAGAACTGGTGGAGCCTCTCGCTAATTATAATGTGTTGGTTTTGGATCAACGTTTTGGACAAAATAATTCACTCTCCCTGATAAATACAAATGTATTGCGGGAAGGAGATTTTAGGGATGCAAATGCAACTGCTCTATTACTGGATGTGACCAATAAAACCAATACTTACAGATATAGATTTGGCTCCAAAGGGAGTTGGGTGATGACAGACAACACTAAATTTGGTATGGAAGGTCAGGCGCAAGTTTCTAATATAAGTGGGAAAAACCGATTTACAGGTGCTGTAAACTACAGAACAAAAGACTATGATATCAATGATTTAGGATTTTCTACAAATACAAATTATATCAATTATAATGGGTTCTACGGCTACAGGATTTTACAACCTAAAGGGTTTTTAAATTCTATGAATCTAAATTTCAACCTTAATTTCGACCGAAGGTTAGAGCCTGACTTGTATAGTAGATTCAACTTCAATTTTAATTCAAATTTTACCACAAAAGACTTCTTTATTTTTGGTGGGGGATTTGAAACAACTCCTTTTGGTGTAAATGACATTTATGAGCCTAGGGAGGAAGGCAGGCATGTAAAAGTTCCTGCATTTTATAACCCTTGGTTGTGGATTTCAACAGACTACCGAAAAAGATTTGCGCTGGATGTAAATCTTGAAATAGTTGCGTTTGATGAAAAAAACCGGGATATAAAGAGTTTTGGCTTTTCACCTAGATTTCGGTTTTCAGATAAATGGAAAGCCAATGCAAGTAGCAGGGTTTCCTTTTCTTCAAACGAGCAGGGATTTGCGGGCAGGCAGGATGGAGATATTATTTTTGGACAACGGGATCGAAATACAATAATAACTTCTCTGGAATCACAGTATATTTTTAATAATAAAATGGCAACAAGTCTCTCTTTCAGACATTATTTTTCTGAAGTGGATTATCAACAGTTCTACACACTTGAAAATAATGGGGATCTTACTTCAAACACTTCCTATGAGAATTCAAACGATACAACCTTTAACAGCTGGAATATAGATTTGCGCTATACCTGGTGGTTTGCCCCTGGAAGTCAGCTCACGTTTCTTTATAGAAATTCTATTGAAAGTTTTTTCAGGGAATCCGGGTATGGAATAGCAGAAAATTTGGATAACTTATTTGACCAACCACAATTGCACAGTTTTTCGATAAGAATAAGTTATTTTCTGGATTACAACAGGATAAAAACTTCCTTACAAAAAAACAATGAGGAAAACCGTATTGGTAAAATGCTTCCGCGAAAAATGAATTTGGGGACGGAACAGGAATATTGGTTATAAAAAACTAATTCCTTCTTTCAGGCTTAAAAATAAAAGCATTAGGAAACTGATTTTTAATTTCTAAAAGTGCTCTGTCTGCTTCTAATCTTGTAATAAAATTGCCGACCCAAACTTTGTAATTGGGCGTTTCATATTCTATGGATGACGGCCAGTCTGTATATGCCCTTCTGTAATTCCGGATAGTATTGTTTGCACCTGATAATTCACCATAATATAATTGAATAGTAAAACCATCTGAAAGTTTATTTTCTCTGTTTAAATTACTTTTAAGAGCAAGTAACTCAGTAATTCTTTTATCCTCATAAACAGTTAACTTTCCTTCCTGTGCTTTTATGTTTTGAACACAAAAAACAAGTGCTGTTATAAGTAGAAATTTGAATGATTTAAATTTTAAAAACATAGTTTTTAGTATTTGTGGCAAAATTAGAATATTAAAACTTAAATTTTCCCAAAATTATTATTTAGAATTGATATAAATTATCACTTAACATACAGTTAGCATTTATAAAATGGACTTAAAATATTACTTTTGTGCAGTAATTTTGAGGTATGTGAACATAACTCATTTTTTATGAGTACATAAGAAAAAAGCGTGCCAATTTTTACACCATAATACACAAAAAAGTATGAAAAAGGTGAAATACCCAACTCTATTGTTCAGGTTATCTTCCATATTGCTATTAGCGATTCTGCTAATCTTGCCCATATCGCTTATTGCTCAAGATGTTACCGATGAACCGGCAGTGGAAGCTGCTCCACAAGATGCAGCTGTTGAATCCCTTGAAGAACCGGCAGTAAGTGCTGCTGTAGAATTAGGTGGGGATCCTGCTGCAGGAAGGCAATTGTTTAATAGTAATTGTGCCGCTTGTCACCAGATGGACAGAAAAGGTATTGGGCCTGCCTTAAGAGGTATGGCAGAACGCTATGAAAAAGAGTGGCTTTATAAATGGATAAGAAATAGCCAGGCAATGGTGGCGTCTGGGGATGCAAGGGCAGTAGCTATATTTGAAGAATACAATAAGTCTGTAATGACCCCTTTTCCGGGATTGTCTGACACAGATCTCGATAATATAATTGCATATACAAGCCAGCCAAAAGCAGAACCTGTAATTGCTGATACAGCAACTGGTACAGGAGCCGCAGGTCAATCTGTAGGAGGTATTTCAAACGAAATAATACTTGGGGTTCTGGTGCTAGTGATGGTTATGCTTGTGGTGATGTTGTTTTTAGTAAACAACGTCCTTAAAAGAATAGCAGAGGCAAATGGAGTTGTCTATATTGAAAAAGAAAAAGGAACACCCATCTGGAAAGCATTTATTCAAAATCAATTTTTAATACTTGTTTCTGTGGTGTTTTTGCTTTTAACAAGTGGTTTCTTTGTCTACGGTTTCTTTATGCAGGTAGGTATTGATCAAGGGTATGCTCCTATACAACCTATTCATTTTTCCCATAAAATTCACGCAGGTGACAATCAAATAGATTGTAATTTTTGTCACTCCTCGGCAAGAAAAAGTAAGCACTCCGGTATTCCATCCTTAAATGTGTGTATGAATTGTCACGAAAATATATACGAATACAATGGCGATGAGGATATCGAAAAAGGATATACCAAAGAATTCTATACAGCAGAAATTGCCAAATTATATGATGCTGTAGGTTGGGATCCCGATGAGCGTGTATATTCCGGGGAAGAGAAACCGGTGAAGTGGGTTAGAATCCATAATTTACCTGATTTAGCTTATTTCAATCACTCCCAGCACGTTTCTGTTGCGGGTATTGCTTGTCAAACCTGTCACGGCCCTGTAGAAGAAATGGAAATAGCTTACCAATACTCCCCTTTAACTATGGGCTGGTGTATTGACTGTCACAGACAAACCAATGTGAATATAGAAACCAACGAATATTACGAAAAAATTCATGCTGAACTATCTAAAAAATATGGTGTGGAAAAATTAACAGTCGCTCAAATGGGAGGTTTGGAATGTGGTAAATGTCACTTTTAGTTGTTGCAAAATTAAACTTACAACTAACTAATTATATAAAAAGATTAAAAAATAAGGTTTTGGTTACTTTAAAGAGTATTATTCTAAAACCAATAACAAATAACTAAGATTGAATATGGCATCAAGCAAGAAATACTGGAAAAGTGTTGAGGAACTAAACGAAAATAGTTCTATTGTGCAGACGCTAAAACAAAACGAGTTTGTAGAGTCAATTCCTACAGATGACTTTCTTGGGGATAAAGAAACACTTGCTTCTTCATCCACTACGCGTCGCGATTTTCTTAAATATGTTGGTTTTACAACTGCAGCAGCAACCTTTGCAGCTTGTGAAGGCCCTGTAATTAAGTCCATTCCATATGTAATTCAACCGGATGAAATTGTTCCGGGAATAGCAAATTATTATGCAACAACACTAGCAGATGGTTTTGACTTTGCTTCAGTTCTAGTAAAAACCCGTGAAGGGAGACCTATTAAAATTGAAAATAACACCATGACCTCTGTAAAAGGAGCTGCAAATGCAAGAGTTCATGCTTCGGTGTTGTCTTTATATGATGGTTACAGATTAAAATCGCCGAAAGCTAAGGGAGAGGATGTTTCTTGGGAAGAGTTTGACAGTCAGGTAGCAACAAAATTACAAGAGGTCTCAGCAAGCGGAAAAGAAATTGTTCTTCTAACACAAACTTTTGCGAGCCCATCTACTTCAAAATTAATACAAGAATTTACTTCTAAATATACAAACCTGCGCCACGTAATTTATGATACTATTTCTTCTTCAGAAGCATTAGATGCTTTTCAGAATAAGTATGGAACCCGTGGACTGGCAGATTATGATTTTTCTAAAGCGGAAGTTATTGTTTCCGTAGGGGCAGATTTTCTAGGAGATTGGCAAGGCGGAGGCTATGATGCCGGTTATGCAAAAGGGCGTATTCCTAAAAACGGAAAAATGTCTAAGCATATACAGTTTGAATCTAATATGACACTTTCTGGTGCTAATGCAGATAAACGAGTTGCTGTAACAGTTGCGCAACAAAAAGAAGTGCTAAAGGCATTACTTGGTGGCGGGGTAATAAACTTACCTGAAAATATACAAGATGCTGTGGCTAAAGCTAAAGCACATTTGCAGATAGCCGGAAGCAAAGCAGTGGTTGTTAGCGGTTTGTTAGATGTTGATGTGCAAACGATGGTACTTACTATTAATGAGAATTTAGGCAGTGAAGTTATAGATACAGCAAAGCCACGATTAATAAGACAAGCTAAGTCTGCAGAGGTTTTAGCGGTTATTAATGGTGTAAAATCAGGCGCAATAGGAGGCTTACTTACTGTAGGCGTAGATCCTGTATACTCTTTTCCGAATTCAAATGAGTTTGCAGAAGGATATAAAAATTTAGACTTGTCTGTTGCATTCTCTATGCGTGAAGATGCAACTGCATCCTTGGCGCAATTTGTAGCTGCAACGCCAAATTATCTCGAATCTTGGGGAGATACACAAATTAAAAAAGGAAGTTTTGCACTTACACAGCCCACGATAAGTCCTTTATTTAATACAAGACAATTTCAGGATACGCTTTTAAAGTGGACAGATAACGATAAAACATATTACGATTACCTTAAAGAATCCTGGGCAACTATTTTAAATGGCAAGTCATGGAATCAAACCTTGCATGACGGTGTGTTAGAAAGTGATGTTGAGGTTTCTTCAGAAAGCGATGCTTTAACAGGTGCTATGGAAAGTAGCACTGCTGCTGGTGCTTTAGGGACTACAACTCAAAACACCGAAGGTTCTTTTGAGTTAATTCTTTATACCAAAACCAATATGGGAGACGGGCAACAAGCAAATAACCCTTGGTTACAAGAAATGCCCGATCCTTTATCCAGAATTTCATGGGATAACTACTTAACTATTTCCGCAGCAGATGCAGAAGATCTTGGTTTGACCAATACCCATGTCGCAAATGGTGGATTAGATGGAAGTTATGTAAACATAAAATCTGGAAATGTAGAATTAAATCAAGTACCCGTTTTGATTCAACCTGGTCAGGCAAAAGGAACTGTTGGGCTAGCACTTGGATTTGGTAAAACACATAATATCCAAAAGGAAATGCAAGTGGGAGTCAATGCCTTTCCATTATATAACAATTTCAAAGAGGTGCAGTTTGTAAATCTTGAAAAAGCTTCCGGAAATCATGAGTTTGCTTGTGTACAATTACACAACACCATGATGGGAAGGGATATTATAAGAGAGACTACCTTAGAAGTTTTTAGTTCTAGTGTGAAAGAAGATTGGAATCCTGTTCCTAAAGTCTCTTTAAACCACGAGGAAACTCCTGTAACTTCAGATGAAGTTAGTTTATGGGAAACATTTGACAGATCTATTGGGCATCACTTTAATCTTTCTATCGATTTAAATGCTTGTACTGGTTGTGGCGCTTGTGTCATTGCTTGTCACGCAGAGAACAATGTGCCTGTTGTAGGAAAAAGTGAAGTAAGAAGAAGCAGGGATATGCACTGGTTGCGTATTGACAGATACTATTCTTCGGAAGAGTCTTTAACTGCTGATGAAACTAAAAAAGATAATATTTCAGGACTTGGACAATCCCTTTCTCAATTTGGCGAACTGGAGTCTCCGTCTGCAAATCCGCAAGTAGCTTTCCAGCCTGTGATGTGTCAGCACTGTAACAACGCACCTTGTGAAACGGTTTGTCCGGTAGCTGCAACAACACATAGCCGTCAGGGTCAAAACCACATGGCGTATAACAGATGTGTGGGTACCAGATATTGTGCAAATAACTGTCCTTATAAGGTAAGAAGATTCAACTGGTTCTTATACAGCCAGAATGATGAGTTTGATTACCACATGAATAATGACTTAGGTAGAATGGTAATTAACCCGGATGTAACTGTTCGTTCGCGAGGGGTAATGGAAAAATGTTCTATGTGTATTCAAAAAACACAAAAGACCATTTTAGATGCTAAGCGTGATGGCCGTCTTGTAAAAGATGGTGAGTTTCAAACTGCCTGTTCAGCAGCTTGTGATAAAGGAGCAATGGTTTTTGGGGATATTAATGATACTGAAGCAGTGATTTTTGAAAAAACTAAAGATGAAAGAATGTATCACTTGCTTGCAGAGGTAGGAACAAGACCTAATGTAATGTATCAAGCTAAAGTGAGGAATACAGAAGAAGCGTGAGCATAAATAATGATAGATTAAAATTTGGTCTACATTTTTTGAAATAAATGATTAATTAAAAATAACAAGAACAGGTTTAAGAGATAGTTTAAAAGTGTTGCTTTTACAAATGAATCTAAAATCTAATAACTAAAAATCTAATATCTAAATGTCTCATTACGAAGCACCTATAAGAAGACCCTTAGTTACAGGAGAAAAATCTTATCACGATGTTACTGTGGATGTTGCCAGACCTGTAGAAGGTAAAGCAAACAAATCCTGGTGGATCGTCTTTTCCATAGCCCTTGTAGCTTTCCTTTGGGGAGTTGGATGTATAGTATATACTATTTCAACAGGTATTGGAGTCTGGGGATTAAATAAAACTGTTGGTTGGGCCTGGGATATTACCAATTTCGTTTGGTGGGTAGGTATCGGTCACGCAGGAACCTTAATTTCTGCGGTGCTATTACTCTTTAGACAAAAATGGAGGATGGCAATTAACCGTTCAGCAGAGGCGATGACTATTTTCTCTGTAATGCAGGCAGGTTTGTTCCCATTAATTCACATGGGTCGTCCTTGGTTAGCTTATTGGGTAGTGCCCATTCCAAATCAGTTTGGATCGCTTTGGATAAACTTTAATTCCCCATTAGTTTGGGACGTTTTTGCAATTTCAACCTATTTATCTGTATCCCTTGTTTTCTGGTGGACGGGTCTACTTCCTGATTTTGCAATGATCAGGGATAGGGCAATAACCCCATTTACAAAAAGAATCTATAGTATTGTTTCCTTTGGTTGGAGCGGAAGGGCTAAAGACTGGCAACGTTTTGAAGAAGTATCCCTAGTACTTGCAGGTCTTGCTACTCCTTTAGTACTTTCAGTGCATACTATTGTATCTTTTGACTTTGCTACTTCGGTAATTCCGGGATGGCATACCACCATTTTCCCGCCTTACTTTGTTGCCGGTGCGATTTTCTCCGGGTTTGCAATGGTAAATACCTTGCTCATTATTATGCGTAAGGTTTCCAATTTAGAAAATTATATTACGGTACAACATATTGAATTGATGAACATTGTAATTATGATTACAGGTTCTATAGTGGGTGTCGCTTATATTACGGAGTTATTTATTGCTTGGTATTCCGGTGTGGAATATGAACAATATGCTTTCCTAAACAGGGCAACCGGTCCTTACTGGTGGGCATACTGGTCAATGATGATTTGTAATGTATTCTCCCCACAGTTTATGTGGTTTAAAAAATTAAGAACGAGTATAATGTTCTCTTTCTTCATCTCTATTGTGGTAAATATAGGAATGTGGTTTGAACGTTTTGTGATTATAGTAACCTCTTTGCACAGGGATTATTTACCATCTTCTTGGACAATGTTCTCCCCAACGTTTGTGGATATAGGAATCTTTATTGGTACCATTGGATTCTTTTTTGTATTATTCTTATTATATGCAAGAAGTTTCCCTGTAATTGCACAAGCAGAGGTGAAATCTATTTTGAAAACTTCAGGGGAAACCTATAAAAAGTTAAGGGCAAAGCACGGTGATCATGTAGACCATTCTGTTGTTTTAACGGGGAAACCCATAATCAACCACCACGAGCATACCGATGATGAAGAGGATAACGATATTAATACTAAAAACAAATAGCCATGGCATCTAAAGTTATTCACGCTATTTATACAGATGACGACGTGCTAATGCAAGCCGTTAAAGATGTGCGGAATGCGCATTATCATATTGGTGAAATTTACACACCTTTTCCGGTTCACGGACTAGACAAAGCTATGGGATTAGCGCCTACAAGACTTGCGATAACTGCATTTCTTTACGGTATCGTAGGACTTTCTGTTTCGATTGTTATGATGAACTACATAATGATTGAAGATTGGCCAATGGATATCGGTGGAAAACCAAGTTTCAGCTACATTCAAAATATGCCGGCATTTGTACCGATTATGTTTGAGTTAACCGTTTTTTTTGCAGCTCATTTAATGGTAATCACTTTTTATTTAAGAAGTAAACTTTGGCCCTTCAAAAAAGCGGAGAATCCAGATGTTAGAACAACTGACGACCACTTTCTTATGGAAGTTGATGTCGCTAATTATGATGTGGAAGAACTCTCTAAGTTTTTATACAATACCGGTGCTTCAGAAATTAATTTAATTGATAAGGTAGACTAACGACAGATGAAAAGCATAAATAACATATTTATAATAGTATTAATCGCGGGAAGTTTGGTTTCTTGTTCCAATGATAAAAAGCCAAACTACCAGTTTATGCCAAACATGTATGAGTCTGTAGCTTATGAAGCATACTCAGAAGGGGACATTTTTTTAGATGGACAGTCTGCAAAAAAGCCTGTAGAGGGAACAATTCCTAGAGGCTGGGCTCCATATGAATATGAAGACAGCACAGAAGGACTCGCAGATGCAAGGGAAAACTTAAAAAATCCTTTACCCGTTACGCAAGAAAACTTAGCTGCCGGAAGTCAATTATATACTTTCTACTGCGCAGTTTGTCACGGGGATAAAGGAGACGGAAAAGGAATACTTGCAACTAGGGAGAAGTTTTTAGGAATACCTAGTTATGCAGATGCCGGGAGAGTATTAACAGAAGGAAGCATTTATCACGTGCAGATGTATGGTTTAAATGCAATGGGCTCCTACACTGCTCAAACCGATGAAAAAGAACGCTGGCAAATCACTATGCATGTTGAAAACCTGATGGCAGAATTAAAAGGCACCCCTAAAAAATTAGCTATTGATGCAACTACAGAGACTCCTGAAATACAAGTGGATTCCGTAGCAACAGATAGTTTACAAACAGAAGTAGAAAACTAATTTTAGATTAAAGAGATAGTTAAAGATATGTATACGCTACCTAATAAATTAAAACTGTTTGCTCTTATATTTATGGTTCTAGGAGCCATAGGTATGGTTATTGGCTTTGTCAATGCGCCAAGTTCAACAGAAGAAGTTAAGGAAATGATGGCAAGCCATGATTCAGATCATGCGACAACTGCTGCACATAGTGACTCGCAGGCAAATGCGCATGACGATGAGGCACATTATGAGCACGTATATCACCAATTGAAAAATAGGCCTTGGTCTGCTCTTTATGTTTCTGCCTTCTTCTTCTTTATGATTGCATTAGGGGCATTAGCATTTTATGCCATACAATATGCTGCTCAGGCAGGCTGGTCGCCGGTACTCTTCCGGGTTATGGAAGGTATAACCGGTTATTTATTGCCGGGATCCATCATAATGTTTTTATTATTGGTACTTTCTGCATTTCACGTCAACCACATTTTCCATTGGATGAATGCCGAACTTTTTGATCCCTCAAGCGATAAATATGATGCATTAGTAGCAGGCAAAAGCGCCTGGTTAAATGAAACGTCCTTTTTAATACGTGCAGCAATCTATCTTATAGGTTGGAACTTATACAGACATTTCTCTAGAAAATATTCATTGCGCTTAGACGAGACTAACGATAATCACTGGTTTAAAAAGAACTTTAAATTATCAGCCGGTTTCTTGGTATTCTTTATAGTTACAGAATCCATGATGTCTTGGGACTGGATAATGGGCTTTGATCCGCACTGGTTCAGTACTTTATTTGGATGGTATGTGTTTGCAGGAATGATGGTTTGTGCCATCACTGTAATAGCAATGGTTACCATATATCTAAAATCGCAAGGCTATTTAGAATACGTGAATGATAGCCACATACATGATTTGGCAAAATTTATGTTTGGTTTTAGTATCTTCTGGACTTACCTTTGGTTCTGCCAGTTTATGTTGATCTGGTATGCAAATATCCCTGAAGAAGTAACTTACTTTGTAACTAGGATTGAAGATTATAATTTACCATTTTTTGGAATGGTGGCAATGAACTTTGTTTTTCCTTTATTACTGTTAATGAATAGCGACTATAAAAGGGTAAACTGGTTTGTGATTATGACGGGAGTAGTGATTCTAGCCGGTCATTATATCAATGTTTTTGTAATGGTAATGCCTGCGACTGTTGGAAAATCTTGGTTTATCGGTTTCCCTGAAATAGGGGCATTGCTATTTTTCTTTGGATTATTTATATATGTTGTTTTCAGCACATTGACAAAAGCGCCACTATTGGCAAAAGGAAGTCCGTTTTTGAGAGAAAGTAAGCATTTTCATTATTAATTAAGAACAGTAAAGAACACCTATAAAGATGACTGTATTTTTAGTTTTAGCAGTAATTATACTTTTTGCCGTAGCGATGTGGCAGATGAGCAAGATTTTTAAATTATCTCAGGTGAAGCCTAAAGATGATTCTCAGGTTGCTAATGATAATGACAATAGAATTCAAGGTAAATTAATGTTAGGTTTTCTGGTATTCTTTTACATTTTCCTTATTGTTGGATTTTGGAAATGGACAAAGGTACTTTTACCGCAAGCAGCCTCTGAACATGGAACAGACATAGATCAACTCATGCTCATCTCCATGATTTTGATATTCGTGGTTTTGATTATCACACAATTCTTATTACATTATTTTGCATTCAAATACCACGGTAAGAAAGAACAAAAAGCGGTTTTCTATGCAGATAATGACAAACTTGAATTTATTTGGACAATTATTCCTGTAATCGTTTTGGCAGCATTGATTATATATGGTCTGTTCACTTGGACAGCTATAATGAATATTGAGGAAGACGATGACTCCCTGATTGTAGAACTATATGCAAAACAATTTATTTGGGAAGCAAGATATGCCGGGGAAGATAATACACTGGGGAAAGCCAATGTTAGATTTATAGAAGGTGTAAACACAATTGGTATTGACGCTTCAGATCCTTACTCAGCAGATGATGTTCCTGCGAGGGAACTACGTTTGCCTGTTGGGCGGAAAGTAATTTTTAAAATGCGTTCTCAGGATGTATTACACTCTGCATTCATGCCACATTTCAGGGCGCAAATGAATACCGTACCAGGAATGATTACCCAGTTTGCTTTCACGCCTTCTATTACCACTGAAGAAATGCGTCAAGACGAAGAAGTAATTAAAAAAGTGGCAACAATTAACCAAATAAGAAGAGAGAAAAGCCTGGATTTGGCAGCAAGAGGGGAAGAGACCTTAGAACCCTATGAATTTGATTTCTTGTTATTGTGTAATAAAATTTGTGGTGCATCACACTACAATATGCAAATGAAAATAATTGTGGAAACCCAAGAAGATTTTGATGCCTGGATTGCAGAACAAACAACGTTTTCACAAACAATGAATCCCTTAGATTAATAGATAAGAATAAAAAAGATATGTCAACAGAAGCACACGTTCATGCAGTAGATCATCACGACGATCACGGGCATCATCATCACAAGCAGACCTTTATTGATAAATATATTTTTAGTACAGATCATAAAATGATTTCTAAACAATATCTTATCACGGGATTGTTTATGGGTATCATTGGAATTCTAATGTCTGTTTTGTTCAGGCTCCAGTTAGCTTGGCCCGATAAACAATTTACTGCTTATGAGATATTCCTAGGTAAATTTGGTGCTGATGGTATAATGGATCCAAATATCTATTTAGCTTTGGTTACCATTCACGGAACTATAATGGTATTTTTTGTATTGACAGCAGGACTTAGTGGGACATTTAGTAACTTACTTATCCCGCTTCAAATTGGAGCGCGCGACATGGCATCCGGACTTATGAATATGTTTTCTTACTGGTTGTTTTTTATATCCAGTGTAATTATGTTAATGTCCCTTTTTGTGGAAGCAGGACCTGCTTCTGCCGGATGGACCATTTATCCTCCTTTAAGTGCATTGCCACAAGCAATTCCGGGTTCAGGTGCAGGGATGACTTTATGGCTGGTTTCTATGGCCATATTTATTGCTTCCTCTTTATTAGGGTCGCTTAACTTCATAGTTACTGTTATTAACTTGAGAACTAAAGGTATGTCCATGACCAGACTACCATTAACTATCTGGGCATTTTTTGTAACTGCAATTATTGGAGTGGTTTCATTTCCGGTTCTTTTATCTGCAGCATTGATGTTGATTATGGATAGAAGTTTTGGAACTTCTTTCTTCTTATCTGATATTTATATCGCCGGGGAAGTATTACATAATCAGGGCGGGTCTCCAGTATTATTTGAGCACTTGTTCTGGTTCTTGGGTCACCCCGAAGTTTATATTGTAATATTACCTGCATTGGGGATCACGTCAGAAATTATAGCAACAAATTCCCGAAAACCTATCTTCGGCTATCGTGCTATGGTTGCATCTATTTTAGCGATAGCATTCTTGTCAACCATCGTTTGGGGACATCACATGTTTGTCTCAGGGATGAATCCTTTCTTGGGTTCGGTATTTACCTTTACCACCCTTTTGATTGCGATACCATCTGCAGTAAAAGCTTTTAACTACATAACAACACTCTGGAAGGGTAACCTCCAGCTGAACCCCGCCATGTTATTCTCTATTGGTCTTGTTTCCACATTTATTTCAGGTGGATTAACGGGAATCATTCTTGGTGACAGTGCGCTGGATATTAACGTTCACGATACATATTTTGTGGTAGCCCACTTCCATTTGGTAATGGGTATTTCAGCATTGTATGGTTTGTTTGCTGGGGTTTATCATTGGTTCCCAAAAATGTTTGGTAGAATGATGAATAAGAATTTAGGATATATTCACTTCTGGGTAACCGTTGTGGGTTCCTACGGAATCTTCTTTCCTATGCACTTTATCGGTATGGCAGGATTACCTAGACGTTATTATACGAATACGGCATTTCCATATTTCGACGACTTAGCAGACATTAATGTGGTGATTTCCATATTTGCGTTCATTACTGCTGCAGTGCAATTAGTATTCTTATACAACTTTATAGCTTCCATTTTTTATGGTAAAAAAGCACCGAAAAATCCTTGGAAATCCAATACATTAGAATGGACAACTGAGGTGAAACATATTCACGGAAACTGGGAAGGCGAAATCCCTCACGTGTACCGCTGGCCTTATGACTACAGTAAGCTTAATAAAGATGAAAGTGATTATGTGATTGCAGGTCAGGATTTTGTTCCACAAAATGTTCCGCTTCAAGAACATGAAGAAGAAATGAACCATTAAAAAAGTAATAGAATTTAATTTCAAAAGATAGTAAAGTAAAGCCTTTTCTGAAAAGAAAAGGTTTTTTTATTACTAAATTACCAAATCATTTCTTTAAACTTATCTTTTGATTAATTCTCCTTTCTGGAGCCATTAAGTGTTTTTTATTTAAGGTTTTCATCCTATATTTACATAAGAAAATAAAAATGGTTTTCATTTTTATGGATTAGCATTAGCCACGTTTGGGGAAGCGTGGCTTTTTCTATTTCGAATAAAATCCGTACCGATTTATAGTATTCACTTCATTTTAATTCGATTATTTTCTTACCATTATAGTATATTTGTTTTTATGAATGACAACTTAGATCCTACAAATGAAAACCTCACTCCCGATGAACTGGAAGTGGAAAAAAAACTCCGTCCTCTCACTTTTGATGATTTCACGGGACAGGATCAGGTATTAGAAAATTTAAAGATATTTGTCCAAGCAGCAAATCTTAGAGGAGAGGCCTTAGATCATACCCTTTTTCATGGCCCTCCAGGTCTCGGAAAAACCACGCTGGCACACATTCTTGCCAATGAATTGGAAGTGGGTATAAAAGTAACATCTGGTCCAGTTTTAGATAAGCCCGGGGACCTTGCCGGTTTGCTAACAAATCTAGAAGAACGGGATGTTTTGTTTATCGATGAAATTCACAGGCTTAGTCCCGTGGTGGAAGAATATTTGTATTCTGCTATGGAAGATTATAAAATTGATATTATGATAGAATCTGGACCTAATGCCCGAACGGTCCAGATACACCTTAACCCGTTTACATTAATCGGGGCAACCACACGATCTGGACTTTTAACGGCACCCATGCGCGCCAGATTTGGTATCGCTTCCAGATTGCAATATTACAATACCGAGTTACTTACCACCATCGTGCAGCGCAGTTCAGAGATTCTGAAAGTAAAAATAGGCATGGAAGCCGCAATAGAAATCGCCGGAAGAAGCAGGGGAACCCCACGTATTGCAAATGCATTATTACGTAGGGTAAGGGATTTTGCGCAAATAAAAGGAGATGGTAAAATAGACATAAAAATCGCCAAATATGCTTTGGAAGCTTTGAATGTCGATGCCTATGGACTGGATGAAATGGACAATAAAATATTAATGACCATAATTGAAAAATTCAAAGGAGGTCCGGTTGGCATATCTACACTGGCAACGGCAGTAAGTGAAAGTGCCGAAACCATAGAAGAGGTGTATGAGCCATTTCTAATTCAGCAAGGATTTATAATGCGAACACCCAGGGGAAGAGAAGTGACCGAAGCAGCATATAAACACCTTGGAAAAATAAAAGGACCCACACAAGGAGGGTTATTTTAATTATTTTGCTTCAAGGGTTACAAATAATTTGAATGACAAATACCTATAAAAATACAATCCTAATAAAAACCGAAGCAAAACGCCTCGGTTTTTTATCCTGTGGTATAAGCAAAGCACAGTTTCTGGAAGAAGAAGCGCCTAGGTTAGAGAAGTGGTTAAGCCAAAACATGCACGGTGAAATGCAGTATATGGAAAACCACTTTGATAAACGCCTTGACCCCACCTTACTGGTGCCCGGAGCTAAAAGTGTTGTTTCATTATTACTTAATTATTACCCAAAGGAATCACAGACCGAAGACACCTATAAAATCTCAAAATATGCTTACGGAACCGATTATCACTTTGTAATCAAGGATAAATTAAAAAACTTGATGCAATTTATTCAGGAGGAGATAGGAGAAGTGGGAGGACGTGCTTTTGTGGATTCTGCACCGGTTTTGGATAAAGCGTGGGCTGCTAAAAGTGGCTTGGGATGGATAGGAAAAAACAGCAATTTATTAACCAGTCAAGTAGGGTCTTTTTATTTTATAGCAGAATTGATTATAGACCTGGAATTAGAGTATGATAATCCGGTAACTGACCACTGTGGCACCTGTACAGCTTGCCTCGATGCGTGCCCCACGCAAGCTATTGTCGCCCCTTATGTGGTAGATGGCAGCAAATGTATTTCTTATTTTACCATAGAGCTTAAAAATGAAATACCAAAGTCTGTGAAAGGACAATTTGACGATTGGATTTTTGGCTGCGACATCTGCCAAGATGTTTGCCCGTGGAACCGTTTTTCAAAATCACACAACGAACCCTTATTCAATACCAATCCCGAGCTGCTTTCCATGACAAAAAAAGACTGGGAAGAAATAACAGATGATATTTTTCAAAAAATATTTCAGAAATCAGCAGTAAAGCGCACAAAATATGAAGGCTTAATGAGGAATATAAACTTCCTGAAAGATTAACAATTAAATTTTCCAAATTTCGGGGATAAACTTACCTTTGCTAGTCAGACAAACGAAACCGATCGATGAGTAAAGAAAGCAGAAGACGCGAGGCTTTAATATATCACGCAAAACCAAAGCCGGGAAAAATCCAGATAGTACCCACAAAAAAATATGCTACCCAAAGAGATCTTTCCCTGGCATATTCCCCCGGAGTTGCTGAACCTTGTTTAGAAATTGCAAAAGATAAAAATAACGTTTACAAATACACAATTAAAGGAAATTTGGTTGCTGTAATCACTAACGGCACTGCAGTTTTAGGTCTTGGAAATATTGGTCCGGAAGCTTCTAAACCGGTAATGGAAGGAAAAGCTTTGCTCTTTAAAATATTTGCAGATATAGATGTTTTTGATATTGAAATTGATACTGAAAATATCGATGCTTTTATAGAAACGGTAAAAAATATTGCACCTACATTCGGGGGTATTAATTTAGAAGATATAAAAGCACCGGAAGCTTTTGAAATTGAAAGAAGATTAAAAGAAGAACTGAATATTCCGGTGATGCATGACGATCAGCATGGTACAGCCATTATTTCTGCTGCTGCTTTATTAAATGCCCTTGAACTTGCCAAAAAGAAAATCCAAAACGTAAAAATTGTGATAAGTGGCGCCGGGGCAGCTGCAGTATCTTGTGCCAAGTTGTACAAAACTTTTGGTGCAAAAGCTGAAAATATGGTGATGCTGGATAGTAAAGGTGTAATACGAAAAGACAACCCTAATCTTTCCGAAGAAAAAAGGGAGTTTGCTACTTCCCGAAAAATAGATACCTTGGCAGAAGCGATGAACAAAGCTGATGTTTTTCTCGGTCTTTCTGTACAAGACATTGTAACCCCGGCGATGTTAAAGACTATGAACAAGAGACCTATTGTTTTTGCCATGGCAAATCCCAATCCTGAAATCGATTACAATCTTGCCATACAAACCAGAAATGATATTATTATGGCAACAGGTCGTTCAGACCATCCTAATCAAGTAAATAATGTACTGGGATTTCCATATATTTTTAGAGGAGCACTGGATGTGCGGGCAACTAAAATAAATGAAGAAATGAAAAGGGCAGCAGTTTTGGCTCTTGCTTCCTTAGCAAAAGAACCGGTTCCTGAACAAGTAAATATAGCTTATGGGGAAACTAAACTAAACTATGGTTTTGACTACATAATCCCAAAACCTTCAGACCCGCGATTAATTACACACATACCACCGGCAGTGGCACGTGCTGCAATGGAAAGCGGTGTAGCAACAGAGCCGATAACAGACTGGCAAAAATATGAAGATGAACTCAGTGAAAGAATGGGTTCTGATAACAAGTTGGTGCGTTTACTGCATAGTAGAGCTAAAACCAGTCCTAAAAAAATAGTTTTTGCAGAAGCAGATCATCTGGATGTTTTAAAAGCGGCACAAATTGTTTTTGAGGAAGGTATTGGTATTCCCATTTTACTAGGAAAAAAAGAAGTAATTCTGGAATTAATGCTCGAGATAGATTTTGACGATAAAATGGAAATTATCGATCCAAAGTCTGATGAAGAGGAAGAAAGGCGTAATCTTTATGCAAAAGAATATTGGAACAAACGCAAAAGAAATGGTGTAACCTATTTTGATGCACAAAAGCTAATGCGTGAGCGTAACTATTTTGCAGCAATGATGGTTAATTTACAATATGCAGATGCTTTAATTACAGGGTATTCAAGATCTTATCCGTCTGTGGTGCGACCTATCTTAGAGGTGATTGGTAAAATGGACAATGTAGATAAAGTAGCAGCTACTAATTTAATGATTACTAAAAGAGGACCTATTTTCTTGTCAGATACCTCTATTAATATTGACCCTACAGCAAAAGAACTAGCTAAAATTGCACAAATGACTGCATTTACTATGAAAATGTTTGGAATCTCACCGGTTATGGCAATGATATCTTATACAAATTTTGGGGCCTCAAAACACGATAGAGCCAGAAAAGTCAAGGAAGCAGTTTCCATCCTGCACAGGATTAGCCCGGATTTAGTGGTAGATGGTGAATTACAAATGGATTTCGCCCTAAATATGGAAATGCACCAAAAAAACTTTCCATTTTCAAAATTAGCCGGAAAGCAGGTTAACGCACTTATTTTTCCAAGTTTAGATGCAGCCAACAGTAATTACAAGTTATTGAAAGAATTGAATAATGCAGATTCTATTGGACCCATTTTATTGGGAATGAAAAAACCGGTGCATGTGTTGCAATTAGGAGCAAGTGTAGATGAGATTGTCAATATGGCTGCAGTAGCAGTAATTGATGCACAGCAAAAAGGAAAAATAAATACAGATAAAAAGCCAAAAAAATAATCCATTCATCCCCTCAACTTTACTATGGATTGAAATACAATTGACAATAAATATGCTATATTTGGCGTTTTAACTTTTAGTTAACAATGATTACACATTTACAGGGAAGAGTAGTAGAAAAAACACCTACAAATGTTGTGTTAGATTGTAATGGTGTAGGTTATGAAGTACACATCTCCTTAAACACATTTTCATTACTTCCGCAGAGTGACAATGTAAAATTGTTTACGCATTTATTGGTTAAAGAAGATTCACATACTTTGTATGGATTTATAGAGCAGTTTGAACGTGAAATATTCAGACTTTTAATTTCTGTTTCGGGAGTTGGTGCAAGCACAGCAAGAACAATGTTGTCATCACTAACCCCAAATAATATTAAAGAGGCAATTGCTTCTGGGGATGTGAGTGTTATTCAATCTGTAAAAGGTATCGGAACAAAGACGGCACAGCGTGTAATATTAGATTTAAAAGACAAAATAATAAAAGTGTATGCTATAGATGATGTTTTATATCCATCAAGCAATACGAACAAGGAAGAAGCGTTATCTGCATTGGAAACTTTAGGATTTTTAAGAAAACATGCAGAAAAAGTTTGTGATAAAATTTGCAAAGAAAATCCAGATGCTACGGTAGAGACTATTATAAAATTAGCTTTAAAAAATTTATAAAAATTGAGCACAAAAAATTATTTTTATAGAAACATTCGGGGAACCTATTTAATTTTAATTTTCAGTTTATGTATTGCGAGTTCTGCTAATGCGCAAGTACCAGACCCCGAAGAAGATACTCAAATCATTCAAGATACCACTAGAACTGGGCATTCCATGGGGCAAATGGTTTTACCAAACCCTCCTAGTATTCAAGATTTGTATACTTATGACCCCATCTCTAACTTATATATCTATAACCAGACTTTAGGATCTTTCAACATTTCTTATCCATTAGTGCTCACCCCTCAGGAATATCAGGATTTAATAATGAGGGAAGAAATGAAGCGTTATTTTAAAACTAAGATAGATGCTGCTGATGGAAGAAAAGAAGGTGCAGAAGAAGAGCAAAAAAATCTCCTTCCTAGTTTCTATGTAAATTCTAATTTTTTTGAAAGTATTTTTGGTGGAAATGTGATTGAGGTTATTCCGCAAGGGTCTGTGGAGATGGATTTGGGAATACTTTATACAAAACAAGATAATCCGTCTTTTTCACCGCGAAACAGATCTAACCTAACTTTTGATTTTAACCAGCGCATCAATTTAAGTTTAATAGGAAAAGTGGGAGAGCGTCTGCAAATCTTGGCAAACTATGACACGCAATCCACATTTGATTTTCAAAACCAGATAAAACTGGAATATACCCCTACAGAAGATGATATTATTCAAAAAATTGAGGTAGGAAATGTAAGTATGCCATTGAATAGCTCTTTAATTCAGGGAGCGCAAAGTCTTTTTGGGGTGAAAACAGAATTACAATTTGGTAAAACCAGAGTAACAGGAGTGTTTTCAGAACAGAAATCTGAAACTAGAAGTGTGGTGGCTGAAGGCGGTGGTACAATTAATGAGTTTGATATCTTTGCTCTAGAATATGATGAAGACAGACACTTTTTCCTCGCGCATTATTTTAGGGATAGATATGATAAAGCATTAGAACAATACCCTTTTATTAATTCGAATGTGCAAATAACCAGAACAGAAATCTGGGTGACAAACTTGTCTAACACAACTGAAAACGTAAGAAATATAGTTGCATTACAAGACATAGGTGAATCTGATCCTTCAAATATTGGACTGAACTTTCCACCCGGAGGATTTATTAATAGACCACCGGGATCCTTTCCTGACAATGCAAATAATGATTTTAATCCTTTTGGGATTGGTGGGGGTGCTCAAAGTATTCTTAACGAAAATATTAGAAATGTTTCTACAGTTCAATCCGGTTTTGGAGGTGTTCAAGTAAGTGAAGGAAAAGATTATGTTACCCTTGAAAATGCGCGCCGTTTACAACCCAATGAATATAATTTAAATTCCCAATTGGGATACATATCTTTAAACCAAAGACTAAACAATGATGAGGTCTTAGGTATCGCATTTCAATTTACGGTAAATGGGAGAGTTTTTCAGGTAGGGGAATTTTCTAATGATGGAGTAGAAGCAACAGGAGAGGGAAATGAAAATACTGGGGTAGTAGTAGGAGAATCTCAAAATCTAGTAGTAAAATTACTCAAAAGCAACATCGTAAATGTAAACCAGCCAATCTGGGATTTAATGATGAAAAATATTTACAATCTGGATGCTTTTCAATTAGAAAGAGATAATTTCAGGTTAAATATATTATATACAGATCCCTCACCTTTAAATTATATTGAAGCAGCGGAAGGAAGTCCAAACTTTCCCGCAGTTCCACTACCGGATGATGTAGATCAAACCACATTGCTCAGGGTTTTTAATTTAGACAGGTTAAACTTTAATAACGATCCGCAGCAGGGTGGAGATGGCTTCTTTGATTTTTTCCCCGGAATAACGGTAGATGCTCAAAATGGCAGAATTATATTTACTACCGTTGAACCATTTGGGGAGTATTTATTTGATGAATTAAGTAATTCGCCCGGAACTGAGAATTATGATGTACCCTCTACTTATAATGCTAATCAAAACAAATATGTGTTTCGCTCACTATATCGTTCCACTAAAACAGTAGCAGAACAAGAGGATAGTGATAAAAATAAATTCCAACTAAAAGGTAGCTATAAATCTTCAGGTGCAGATGGAATATCCATAGGAGCTTTTAATGTGCCGCAAGGCTCTGTAACCGTTACTGCCGGTGGTAGATTATTAGTTGAGGGAGTTGATTATACTGTAAACTATCAGTTGGGAAGAGTGCAAATTTTAGATCAGGCATTATTAAATTCAAATACCCCGATTAATATCACTACAGAAAACAATGCAGTATTTGGTCAACAAACAAAAAGATTCACAGGCTTAAATGTAGAACATCAATTTAATGAAAACTTTTTGGTTGGCGCTACATATTTAAATTTGAACGAGCGTCCATTAACCCAAAAGACAAACTTTTCAACAGAGCCAATTAATAATACCATATTTGGTGTTAATGCAAATTATTCCACGCAAGTCCCTTTTTTAACAAGGTTGGTAAATAAATTACCAAACATTGATACAGATGTTGAATCTAATCTCTCTTTAAGAGGCGAGTTTGCTTATTTATTACCGGGATCACCCAAGGTAGCAGACTTTGATGGCAAAACTACCGTTTATGTTGACGATTTTGAAGGGTCACAAACTCTTCTGGACATAAAAGCTCCACTATCCTGGGCACTCGCCAGCACACCTATAGGTTTAGGAGGAGAGTTGGAAAATGGCAATCCAGCATATAATTTCAACAGGGCAAAACTTGCCTGGTACACTATTGACCCGATTTTTTATAGTTCCCAACGACCTGCAGGAATAACTGACGACGACTTGTCTTCTTTCGCGACAAGACGTCTTTTTATTAATGAAATTTTCCCTGATACAGATATTGTGCAAGGGCAAACACAGGCGATATTTTCATTAGATCTTTCTTATTTTCCAACAGAAAGAGGCCCCTATAATTTTAATCCAATAACCGGGGGGACAAATACCCTTCCCGACCCAGCTTCCAGATTTGGCGGTATAACACGTGCTATTACCACTACAGATTTTGAAAAATCAAACGTAGAATTTATTCAGTTTTGGGTTTTAGATCCCTTTATTTATGATGAAAATGCAGGAAATACTGGTGGGACCTTAAGTATTAATCTTGGGAATATTTCAGAAGACATTCTTAAAACCGGCAGGAAACAATATGAAAATGGATTACCGCGAGATGGAGGTACTGAAGGAACTATTCCCACAATCTATGGAAAAGTGCCGGTTAATCAATCTTTAGTCTATGCATTTGATACCGAAGGACAAGAAAGAACCAATCAGGATATAGGTCTTAACGGGGCTAGTGATGCTGAAGAAGCAGTGCTCTTTCCTTTATTTGGAGGTTTGCCAGATCCAGCTGGCGATAATTATACGTATTTTCTACAAGCAGAAGGAGATATTGTTACTAGGTATAAAAATTACAATGGAACACAAGGAAATTCTCCTGTAGAAGTAACTAATACTAATCGTGGTTCTACAACACTTCCTGATGTGGAAGACTATAACCGGGATAATACCATGAACACGGTGAATAGTTATTTTGAATATGAAATCAATTTATTCCCGGGGATGAATATAGATAACAACCCCTTTATTACCGATGTAAAAGAATTGGAAATTACTACACAAAATAACCAAACGCAAGCCGTAAGATGGGTACAATTTAAAGTGCCAATTAGCAGACCCACAAGAGCGGTAAATGGTATTTCAGATTTTAGATCCATACGTTTTATGCGTATGTTTTTAACAGATTTTGAACAAGACATTACATTTCGTTTTGGAACTTTAGATTTAGTAAGGGGAGATTATAGAAGATTTACCCAAAGTTTAAATCCTTCCGGTGTCTTACCTGAAAACAGTAACACTTCATTTGAAGTAGAGTCTGTCAGTATAGAAGAAAATGCAAGCAGACAACCTATACCTTATGTACTACCTCCCGGAGTAATCAGGGAAGAACTTATTAATAACAACTCTAATATTCGGCAAAATGAGCAATCTCTTGCTCTAAGAGTATGTGGATTAGAAACACAAGACGCGAGAGCTGTATTTAAAAATTATAATATAGATATGCGCCAGTATAAAAACCTGGAGATGTTTATTCATGCAGAATCCCTCATAAATCAAATCCCACTGAGTAATGGTGATCTGGTTGCTTTTATAAGAATGGGGAATGACCTGACAAAAAATTATTATGAAATAGAAATACCTTTAAATCCCACTGCATTTGGGGCAACTTCTGCAGAAGAAATCTGGCCTATAGAAAACAGGCTGAATTTACCATTAGCGTTATTGCAGGAAGTTAAATCGAGGGTTTTATCAAACCCCGGGGAGTTTAATCTTTCTGAAGTGAATTTCTTTGATGAGGCAGATTTGATGGCCGGCACTGCAGGCCCAGAAAACGATATGCGTATAGGTATTAAAGGAAATCCAAGTTTTGGGGCTGTTAGAACGATAATGATAGGGTTAAAGAACGGAACAAATTCTGAGGTATGTGGGGAAGTGTGGTTCAATGAACTTCGCCTATCCGAATTAAAAAATCAAGGAGGTTGGGCCGCAGTTGCTAGTTTGGATACTAATCTGGCAGATTTTGCTACCATAAGCGCAACAGGAAGAAAAAGTACTGTTGGGTTTGGTTCTATAGAACAAGGTCCTAACGAGAGAAGTCTGGAAGACCACCAACAATATGATGTCGTGACAAATTTGAATGTTGGTCAATTACTTCCAAAAAACTGGGGAATTCAAATTCCTTTTAATTATGCACGAGGGGAAGAATTAATAACCCCACTTTATGACCCTGAATTTCAAGATATTGAACTTAAAACGAGATTAAACAATACAGAAGATGCTGCTGAACGTCAACAAATAGAGGAACAATCTGTAGATTATACCAAAAGGCAAAGTATAAACTTTATTGGAGTTAGAAAAGATCGAACCGGGGAAGCTAAGCCACAGCCCTATGATATAGAAAACTTTACTTTTTCTTATTCTTATAATCAGGTGGATCACAACAGTTTTGAAGTAGAGGAAGCCTTGGAGCAAAACGTCAGGGTTGGTGCAACTTATGACTTTAGCTTTACCCCTAAACCCGTTGAACCATTTAAAAATAATGATTCTATTTTTAGGAGTAGCTACTGGCAATTACTGAAAGACTTTAATTTTAATTATTTGCCAACAAATATTTCTGCAAGCTCCAGTATTTTCAGGCAATATAATGAGCAAAAATTTAGGGAAATAAATCTCCTACCTGGGAATATTGGTTTACCTACGCTTTACCAACGCAATTTCTTGTTCGACTGGCAATATACCATTAACCATAATCTTACTAAATCGTTACGTTTTAATTTCAATTCTTCAAACAATAGAATTGTAAATAATTTTATAGATAATAACGGCATTGTAAATAATGAAATTGGTATTTGGGATGGGTTTTTTGATGTAGGAGAGCCTAATCAACATTTTCAAACGCTACAGGTTAATTATGACTTGCCTTTCAATAAGGTTCCATTTTTAAGGTTTATTAGGTCTACTTATGCCTATACAGGAAACTTCCAGTGGCAAAAGGGAAGCGATTTATTTAGAAATTTGGAAATAGAATTGAGCGATGGAACAACAGGTGTATTTGATTTAGGAAATTCAGTCCAAAATTCAAACACCCATACGATCAACTCTACACTGGACATGAATAATTTTTACCGCTATATAGGCTTTACCAAAATAAGGCCTACTACGCAAACATCAAGAGGAGAGGCAGGAGATGGATCTGGAGAGCCCGGTGGTCGAGATGGAGGTAGTGGGAAAGATGGAATTAAATTGCAGGATCCAGAGGCTAAAGAGGGTGGTTCATCCCTTGGCGGAAGGAATACCGGTGCAGGTGACCCAACCACCGGAGGCGCTGCCGGTGCAGTATCTTTAAGTACTGGTGACAAAGCTTATAATACATTTGTGGGTTTTGTAACTTCCGTAAAAAGAATTCAATTAAATTATCAGGAAAACAATGGAATTTTTCTTCCGGGATACACCCGCGGTGTGGGATTTGTGGGAACATTAAAACCCACAACAGCATTTACATTCGGTGGACAAGGTGAAGTCAGGGAGCTTGCTGCCAGAAACGGTTGGTTAACACTGTATCCTGAGTTTAATGAGCAATATACAGAAGTGGAAAGCCAGCAATTAGATTACCAAACAAATATAGAATTATTACCAGATTTAAAAATAGATTTAAACGGAAATAGATTATATTCAGAATCTTTTGCTGAAAATTATATTATTAATGAAGGACAATATCGTTCCTTAACACCAAATACTTTTGGCAACTTTAATATATCTACAATTTTAATCAAAACAGCATTTGCATCCAGTGATGAAATATTTTCTGAAACCTTTGAAGATTTCAGGGCAAATAGGCTAGTGGTTGCAGATCGATTAGCAGAAGAGTTTTATGGCACTACAACTTTTGAGAGGGATGCCGATGGATTTCCAGTAGGTTTTGGAAAAACCAATCAAGCAGTACTTTTACCATCTTTTCTGTCTGCTTATGAAGGTAGTGATCCCGGGAAAGTTAAAAAAGGAATTCTTAGGGATTTCCCATTGCCAAACTGGGATATTCGATACACTGGACTTATGAAAATAGCTTGGTTTAAGAAAAATTTCAAACGCTTCTCTATACAACACGGCTACAGAGCAGGATATACTGTTAACCAATTCCAAACCAATCTGGATTATGACAGAAACAACCCTACAGCAGTAGATCAGGCAGGAAATTTTAAGAATAAAGAATTAATTTCAAATGTAAACTTAATAGAGCAATTTAGTCCATTAGCAAAAGTAGATTTTGAAATGCAAAATTCAATAAGAATCCTTGCAGAGATCAGAAAAGACCGTGCACTTTCCCTAAGTTTTGCTAATAATTTACTAACTGAAATCCAGGGAATGGAATATATTGTGGGTCTTGGTTATCGCATAAAAGATTTAAGGATAGGAACTAATTTTGGAGGAAATCAACAAGTGCTTAGAAGTGATTTAAATTTTAAATTAGACTTGTCCCTTAGAGATAATAAGACTATCATTAGGTATCTGGATATACAAAACAACCAAGTTACTGCAGGGCAAACTATTTACGGAATTAATTTTATTGTAGATTATGCCCTAAGTAAAAACTTGACCGCATTATTCTATTATGACCATACTTTTTCAGAATATGCAATATCAACAGCGTTCCCTCAAACTACAATAAGAAGTGGTTTTACCTTGCGGTATAATTTTGGAAACTAATAAACAATTAAATCATAAAATTGACTATGAAAATACCATCAAACTTAAAGTACACTAAAGACCACGAATGGATTAAAATTGAAAACGACATCGCAACCGTTGGAATCACAGATTTTGCACAAAAGGAATTAGGGGACATTGTTTATGTAGAAGTAGAAACTTTAAATGAAACCCTTGATATTGAAGAAGTTTTTGGTACTGTTGAAGCTGTGAAAACGGTTTCTGATTTATTTCTTCCGCTTTCAGGTGAAATTATTGCATTTAATGAAATTTTAGAATCGGAACCCGAAAAAGTAAATTCAGACCCTTACGGAGAAGGTTGGATGATTAAAATTAAATTTTCAGATGCTTCTGAAATAGAAAATTTACTGGATGACGTTTCTTACAAAGAACTTATTGGCGCCTAAATTTTTACTTTTTCTTGCTATAGTTTATACGCTTTTATTAACTTTTGGGTCGTTTATAAGTCCATCTGCATTACCTAAAGTAGGGTATTCGGTTTCAGATAAATTAATACATCTGGTAGCACATTTTGTTTTTGTATTGGTATGGTTTTTTTGGATATATCATCATTATAAAAAGAAAAAGTTTAGAATAGTACTTTTTGCCACATCCTGTATCGCAATAATTTATGGTATAATTATTGAGATATTGCAAGACAGCTTAACCAAAACTAGAGAGGGTGATTTTTTAGATATTTTGGCTAATGTAACCGGCGTTTTAATAGCTATAATTATACTCGTAGTATTGCGACCAAAATTATTTGCGTTAAAAAAAAGAAATTAGCTTTATATTATAATAGATTTTACATATTTTAGCAACTACAAAACAGGAAAATTATGGAGCCTAAAAAAAATCCTAAAGCAGATTTAAGTCGCAGAAGCGTGCTTTTCTTTCAGCTGGGAATGATAATTATGTTATTCGTTGCTTGGCAGGCAATTGAATGGAAAACTTATGATAAGTCTGCTATTGACATTGGCCAGTTAAATCTGGATGATGAAGATATCGAAGACATTCCATTAACAGAACAGTTAATTCCACCACCGCCACCGCCACCGCCACCACCTGCTCCAGAAATTATTGAAGTGGTTAAGGACGACGAGGAGATTGAAGAAACTATTATCGAATCTACAGAAACCACACAGTTTGAAGAAATTGTAAAGATTGAGCAGATTAAAGAAGCCGTTGAAGAAATTACAGATGTTCCATTTGCCGTGATTGAGAATGTGCCAATCTATCCTGGTTGTGAAAATTTGAGAAATAACGACGAAAGAAAAAAATGTATGTCTGAAAAAATTGATGCATTCGTCAAAAGAAAATTCAATTCAGAACTAGCTAATGATTTAGGCTTAGACGGTAGACAAAGAATTTCTGTTCAGTTTAAAATAGATAATAAAGGTAATGTAGTTGAGGTTTTAGCTCGTGCCCCACATCCAAGACTTGAGTCTGAAGCCAAAAAAGTTATTGGGGAGTTGCCTAAAATGACTCCTGGCAAACAAAGAGGGAAAGCGGTTAATGTAATGTATAGTCTTCCTATTATCTTTGAAGTTCAAAATTAATACCTAAGTTATAGTTTATAAGAACATCCGCTTTTAGCGGATGTTTTTTTTTGGTATGCTTATTGATTTATTAATAGTAGTAACTATTAATTCAATTAAGATGAAAAAAATCCTTAAACTTGTAAACATCTTCAAAAATATTGAAGGGTCTGCGCCGAAATCAAAAAAAGATGCAAACATCAAATTTAATTCTACTTTATTTTTTCAAGTAGGTTTAATAGTTAGTATTATTACTGTAGCATTAATTATTAATGCTACTTATGGGGAAGAAAATAAAATAGTGGCAAAACCATTACCTATTGATAATGACGAACCTTTTCTTCTGAATGATTTTATTATTATAAAACCTGTCGTACCTGAAGTGGTTTTGGAAGAAAAAATTGTTACCAGAAAAATGATCACAGATGTGATTAAAATTTTTGATAAACCAATATCAGATAAGGCTGATGAAATACTTTTCACAGAGCCCGAGCCGGTGTTTGTTGATAAAGCACCGACATCAATAGTTACTATTCCGGCACCGGTAGTTGTAGAACCTAAGGTATACTCGGCATTGGGTGTGGAACGTGCACCTGTTTTCCCGGGGTGTGAGGCATTAACTAATAACAAAGAACGTATTGATTGTATGTCTGGTGAAATAGGTAAAATTATTAATAGAAAATTTAATAGGGATATTGCCGGAGATATAGGATTGAATGGGCAACAACGAATCTATGTGACCTTTACTATCAATAAAGCCGGAGAGGTTGCAGATGTAAATGTTAGAGCCCCACACCCAAGATTGGAAAAAGAAGCCATCAAGGTGATTAATCTAATTCCAAAAATGTTACCCGGTATGCAAAGTAATAGAAATGTAGATGTACTTTTTAGTCTACCTATTATTTTAGATGTAACTTAAATATCCTGATATATTCTAATATAAACCATCCCAATGAAATTTGGGATGGTTTTCTTTTTCGGTTAAATAAAGAAACATCACAAAAAAACGTATCTTTCCCTCTCAATTAATAGGATTTTAGTTTATGAGAAATCTTTCATCTCTAGTTATAACATTTCTTTTTACCGTATCCTCATTTGGACAACAAAATACTACAGAGTTTGAGAAATATCCGGTTTTTCCCTCTTGTGAGAATGAAATTATTGATAATTTAAAAAACTGCTTTAATAGCAACATACAGACTTTTATTTTTGAAAATTTCATAACCCCGGCTGTTGTACATCAAGAAGATTATAAAGGACAAATAGCCGTTTTGTTTGAGGTTGATAAGGAAGGAAATTTTAATTTGCTTTATTCAGAAGCTATTTACTTAGAATTAAAAGAGGAGATTCAACGTGTTTTTGATTTACTTCCGAAAATACGGCCTGCAACATATAATTCCAGACCGGCATATATGCAATTTACGATGCCTATTAAAATTCCACTGGAGCAACCTTTGGCTGAACAAACCGGGCCAATAATTGAGCAATCCACGGAACGATTAAATAACTTGCAGTCTCTAGAGTATGACGCAGTTCAAGATAAAGGCTATACAAATGAAAAATATACCAGCCAATTAAATATTCCCCTGTCGCATCAGGATTATGCCAGACTGGATTATTATATGAATCAGCTAGGAACCAATTCACATACCGCACAAAAACCTTATTTGTATCAAACCGTAAATAAGTATCTGGATTTAGAAGCACATGACAAACAATTATTTAAAGATAAAACCTCATGGTTTGGTAGAAAATTTTGGAATGAACACATGGTGACTTTTAAAGGAGACAACTATTGGTTCACCTTGGATCCCGGTGTGGATTTACAAGCCGGAAAAGATTTTGACAGTGATATAAATTCCACCTATAACAATACAAGACTTGTAGTTGTGCAAGGTGGTTTAGGTAAAAAATTAAATTTTCACACTGTCATTTATGAAAGTCAAGGTAGATTTGCTGATTATTTTAATCGTTATGCAGAATCTATTGCTGCCGATGGTGGCGGTAACCCTGCCATAATACCAGGAATGGGAATAGCTAAAGCTTTTAAAACAGATTCTTATGACTATCCTGTTGCAACCGGTTATTTGTCCTATAGTCCAAATGAAATGTTTAATTTTCAGTTTGGCCATGGTAAAAACTTTCTTGGGGATGGATATAGATCCCTTTTATTAAGTGATGTTGCCAGTCCTAGTCCGTTTTTAAAAGTAAATACTACTTTCTGGAAATTAAAATATACAAACACCTGGATGTCTTTACGTGATGTAAGGCAGGAAGCCACTGTCGATGGTGCTTTTACCACCAAATATATGGCAACACATTACCTAAGCTATAATGTAACAAAACGATTGAACATAGGATTGTTTGAAAGTGTGCTTTGGGATAATAGCAATAATCGGGGTTTTGATGTAAATTATCTCAATCCTATTATCTTTTATCGCGCAATTGAGTTTTCTACAGGACCAAGATCTGGAAATGCACTAATAGGATTAAGTGGAAAGTATAAATTTTCCAATCAAATACAAACCTATGGACAAATGATTATTGATGAGTTTTCCAGTGGGGATATATTTGGTGGTGAAAATAGTTGGAAAAATAAAATAGGATACCAGATAGGAGCTAAATATTTTGAGCCCTTCGGGATACAGCATCTTTACCTGCAAGCAGAATACAATCAGGTGCGCCCGTTTACCTACTCGCATAATACCATTGTTTTAAACTATGGGCACAACAACCAGTCTATGGCGCATCTTTGGAGCGCAAATTTCAAGGAGTTTATTGCAATCGCGCGCTATGAAAAAGGAAGGATTTTTGGTAGCGCAAAATTAATTTTTGGCAAACGTGGATTTGATTTTAACGATGGGACAGATAATTTTAATTATGGCGGGGATATATACAGGGACGAAAGGGATCGTCCATTTGATTTCGGAAATGAAATAGCCCAAGGAAATACCACAAGCGTTTTTCACGGTGAGTTTCAGGCAGGATACCTTATAAATCCATCTACAAATTTAAAAATATATGCAAGTTTGATTTACAGGGATTTTAATCCGGAGGCAAATACAGAAACCACATTTAAGAATAGCACTACTTGGTTAAACTTTGGTATAAGAACAGATATTTTCAACTGGTATTATGATTTTTAAAAGTATACTAGTTAAGTAAAAAACATCGCTTTTTTTTATTGTTAAATTGTGAAATAATATCCCCACTTTTATTGCTAAAACAAGTGTCTTGAAGTATCTTTGCACTAATTTAATAATGCGCATTTTCCCAAGACAGGGCAAACTCAAACAAATTGGAAATCACAAAATTGCAAACGGCTCAAACTAGTATTATCAGGGATTTTGCTGAGATAACTAAAATGCGACTTTCAGTAAGTGTCGTTTTTTCTTCTATTGCCGGTT
>Ga0209284_10001205_pt1 | contig 40540 bp, 28 predicted proteins | sample FRY03_FD_187211 | JGI IMG/M metagenome (GOLD analysis project Ga0209284, IMG submission 187211) | Freshwater microbial communities from Lake Fryxell liftoff mats and glacier meltwater in Antarctica - FRY-03 (SPAdes) (version 2) | ecosystem: Environmental > Aquatic > Freshwater > Ice > Glacier... | reverse complement strand
TTATTTAGAAGTATTGAAGTAAATTCAACAAAAAAATAAATGTTTTAGATATTATTTGCAATTTTCAATATAATAATATAAAGTATTTGCAAATTTGAATGCAAAAACATCAATTGATGAAGAAGTATTCAAGTAATATTATCAAATAAAATAAATATTTTTAATAAACTCATAGAATAATAATAAATATAAGAGTTCAAATTGATATGCTTTTTTTATTGATGGTAATAGTTATCTTATACAACAAACTTAAATCCAAATATAGAGAATTGAATTTAAGTTTGGATAAAATAATAATGGGAAGGATGGAATTTTAAAATTAAAAAATGATTTTGCAGAGAAATTGGTAAGCTAACAACAATATTTTGTTGTTTATGGTTGAAGATTTAGTTTTTTTAATTAATATTATAAATCAAAAGTGAATATTAACATTCACTTTTGACTTGAATAAAAGCCATTACTTCTTCATATTTGAATAATCTTCTTTTGCCAATTTTGAATCCTACCAATTCTCCATTTTTTATTAATTCAAATAATTTATTTCGGCAGACCTTTAATATCTTCATCACCTGCTCGGTCTCTAATAATTCATCATTTTGTACTCTTTTTGATTTTTCTAAAATCTCTGGCAGGTTTGATAGTTTCAGTAATTTTCTATCAATTACTTCTTCCAAAATTGAGATAAGCTCTGTTTTTGAGATAATGATTAAGTTATCATTCATTTTTAAATCCTGTAAAATTGTTTCACATACTAAAATAAAATTATTCATTTTATTAATGTTTTACAAAGGATTTTACTTGCAAATTATGTTTATGTGTATTTGTTAGAAATATAGTAAGATAGGTAAGTATTACTATATCGAATGGAAGGAATTGGAAAAATTTTCCTTTCATATAATTATTTTTTTATTTTTTTTAATATTATTTCTTTAAAGTTAATTTGATTTTCACTCAAATATTCTAAAATTAAATCTTGTTTTGGGATTTTTTTAGTTTCATCAACAATAGTGAAATTTGAAAAAGATTTAACTATTGATTCTATTTTATATGCTTCAATATTAAATAGTTTGTAAAATTGTCTAATACTTTCACTTTTATTAATTTTGCTTATATCAATTGACCTCATTTTAATAATATTAAAGAATAATTGAGCGTTAATTTGGTGAGTATTTGAACTTATAAATGCACGGATTTCATTTTTCAAAATATTTGGTGCTTCTAATTCCAAAAGAAATCGGTTGTAAATGTAATTGTTGGCTTGGATTAGGTCATTAATTAACTTACTGGGGTAATTTAAGATATGATTCACAATTTGTAAATCAATATTTTCATTATTGTTTTCAATAAATTCACTCACAAATTTTTTAAAATTTAATTTTCTATTAAAATCACTTTTAATAATTTCAATTTGCGTTTTAGACTCAATAAGTATAATATTTATATTTTTATGTAAATTTTCAAATTCGTTAATTTTTAAATTAGTTTTTGAATTTAATAATAATTTAAAAAAATAATAATTTTCATTATGAACAAAACTAATTATTAATAGTTCAAAATTGTTAAATAAATCATTTATTTCTTTCTTATTTTGCTTTTTATTTAATATTTTTTCAAAGTATAAAATTATAAAAAGATGACAGACTGCAACTCTGTTAAAAGGTGAGAAGTAAAAGATATTCAAATTTAAATTATTATTAATTTCACTTAAAACTTTTGAATTATTTAAAGCAAATTCATTGTGGTATTTATTATTTAAATCAAAACAAATTTTAGAATTAATTGTATTACTATATAATAAATCGATAAGATTATAGACCTCATCTAAATAATCTTGATTATTAAATATACTTTCAGAACTTTTATAATATAAAAAATCATCTTTTTGCATTATGAATTATCTAAACTGAATTAATTAAAAATTGATTTTATTCCAGACCATATTTATATTGTCAATAGCATTTTTTGTTGTAAAACCAATATATTCTTCAAAACTACTTAATGTTCTATGACCAGTAACCTTCATTATGATAGCAGGTGTTAAACCAAATTCAAGTGATAATGTAGCAAAAGTTCTTCTAAAGCAATGGTTAGATAATAACTCGTATTTGTAATAAGTTTTTTCAATTCTAACTGGTTTGAAAACAACAATATTCACTTCAGTATCAATACCACATCTTTTTCCGAGTTCTTTGTAATAATCATTTAACTTTTGTGATGATATTTTATGAGCTGTCCCATCCAATAACTTCTCTAAATATGGTTTTACAAAATTTAAAATTGGAATTGTTACTTTCATTTGAGTTTTTTGAGTAATAATTTCAATTAAATTAGTATCAAAATTGATTTTCGATTTATTCAATTTAAGTGCATCAGATACCCTTAATCCAGTAAAACACATAATCATTAACCAAGTTCGTGCATTTTCAAGGTGACTTGGTAAATTTTCAATAGAATGGATTATCTGAATTTCATTCATCGTCAAGTAAGTTTTATGTTTCACTTCAGTAACTTTAAGTGTAAACTTTCTAAATTTTAGACTATTAGAAATTTCTTCTGCAATTGCCCAATTCAAAAAAACAAACAAAGAATTTGTAAAAAGTGGCTTAACTCCATTTAATTGAAAATTGTATTTATTAATCAAAAAAGTATGATATTCTGTCAAAAAATTAACATCAATCATTTCAAAAGTTAAATCAGGCTTATATTTTTCTAAATATTTTTTAGAGCGTTTATATAGTAGAATAACATTTTTACTAACCAATTTATTATTTTCTTTAAAATTAATAAACTCATCAAAGTAATGAAAAAAAGTTTTTTGTTTTGTAGGCAAGAAGACGTTATTTTTATCATCAAACTTAGATTTAACAAGAGACTTAAATTTATTATTATCGAATATTTGCTCTTTATTTAAATTATATACAATTTCTTCAACGAATTTAGTAATTTCATTTAACTTGGAATTAATCACCATATAATTACTAGTACCAGTTTTAGCTTTATAATTTTTTTTATCCCAATATTTAGGATTTATGCTTAGTCCAATTTGAATTTTATTTCTAATTTTATTAAAAGAATAGAACATAAAAATACTACTTGAAGTTAAAGCATTTGGATTATCAAGATAAAATTTAATGGATAGTTTCATAATTACGGACTATAATCGTACAAATAGAAAATATTAAGTAAATATAATATTGTTATAAGTACAGACTAATAGGGGAAATATATATTTTAAATATAATATAGGTTCAGGTCTTAATTGCACTACGTATGATTTACGATTAATAGCTCACACATAAAATCAAATAGAAAATATATAAATATTAGATGAATTGTAAAATAAATAAATAGATTTAAACTAAACGGTATTTAATAATATTTATCAGTACTGATGAGGTGTATATCTTAAAATCTGTACGGAGTTTTGTACGGAGGTAAGAAAAAAAAGGGTAAAAAAAATCCTTAAGTTGTGATTTCTCATATACTTAAGGATTTATGGGTTGTGGTCAGAGAGGGACTTGAACCCCCGACACAAGGATTTTCAGTCCTTTGCTCTACCAACTGAGCTATCTAACCATTTCAATTAAACTATTTATGTATTATCTAATTAAATTGAATACAAATTTACGATAAAATAATTTAATAAAAAAATATTATTTTCAAAAAATGTAAAAAAAAAGAAATAATTAAATTTGTTATAACTTACAACTTTAAATTTTGTTCAATTTCATTACGAACTGATGATAAAATTGATTTTTCTTCAACTTTTGTCATACTTTCTTTTAAATATATTGGTTTCCCAATTATTATCTTAATTTCACCAGAATTAAAATATTTCGATTTGTAAGCTAATACTTTGTTAGCACCTACAACAGTAACAGGTACAATAGGTTTATTTGATTTAATTGCCAACATCATTGCGCCTCTTTTAAATTCATTTAAATTACCATCAACTGACCTTGTTCCTTCTGGAAAAATGATTACTGAGTCGCCGCCTTTTATTGTTTCAATTGCATTTTTGATACTTTCCATAGCATTAGCGGCATTATCTCTTTGTATTCCTATAAAAGTTGACCTTTTTAGTGCATTACCAAATATTGGGATTTTTTCTAATTCTTTTTTATAAATAATTCTACAATTATTCTCAATACTTGATAAAAGTGCTGGTATATCCATAAGACTACTATGATTTGCAACAAAAATATATTTTTCATTGACATTGATATTTTCTTTACCAATTATATTTAATCTAACATTTGAATTTTTTAAAATTTTCTTTGACCATTTTCTTGAAATTGGGAAGAAGTAGTCTTTTCCAAAAAATAAATACTTAATTATAAAAATTGTAGCATAATATATAGTTGTTGTTATTAATTTTAGAATAATAAAATAATTTTTCATTAATATTTTTAAATTGTATATTTGATTATTTTTGATTAAAAAAGTGATTTTACAAAAAATGTTTAAAACAAAAATTTTGAGTATTAAAAAATATATGTTAAGTTTGTGTTAACATACTAACAAATATAAAACATTTTGCAATATTTACATTATTTATAAGAGATATTTTTTTAATTTGCAATAAATATTTGTTTTATAAATATTATTTTATATTATTTTAATATTTATTGTAACTTTTTATTCTTTTAAAACGTTATATACATATTGGATAACCAAGTATCGTTTTTATTTTTATTAGAAATTTAAATTCCTAAATTGTTTTAATTTATTATTTATTATATAAATGAGGTTATATTATGATTAAATCATATACTAAATTCCTAAAATTGCTTTTAGTTTTAGGTGTATTCTGGGGTTTTAGCCAAGAATCAAATGCTAATTATCCACGTAAGGTAGTTGTATTACAGTACACAAGTACTACCTGTCCACCTTGCGCAACTGCTAATCCTGGTTTTCACAAATTTTTAGGTGAAAATAGAGATTATATAGTTCCTCTGATATTCCATACAAATTACCCTGCACCCGGTGATCCTATGTATACTATAAATCCAGCATTTAATCAGTTTTTTATCACTGCTGCAGGTAACCCAGGAATTCCTGCTGCTAGTATAAATGCAGGACCAACAATTCACCCTGTAACTTTGTTGAACCAAAACTATCTACCAATCACTTCATTCAAAGGTACTACTTCTCCAGTCAACATTGAAGTAGATTTATCTAGAGAAGGAACTGATCTAATTGCTAAAATTACTGTTACATCAACACAAGCTCTAAATAATTACCTACTTAGAGGAATAGTTGTTGAAGAAGACATTAAATATTCTGCTGCCCCTGGATCTAATGGAGAGACTGAATTTCCTTGGGTACCCAGAACATCAGTTATTGACAAGTCAAATTATGCTGAAACAATAACTTTGGCTGCAAATGAAACTAAAACATTTACATATAAATTCGATAGAAATTCACAATGGCAAAGTGGTGGATTTTATGTTGCTGCATATCTTCAAAACGCTGGTGGCAACAAAGAAATTATCCAAGGTGGAGAATCTAACAATTTATTTGGTGTAAATGCAACTGCAACAAGCAAATATTTAAAAACTGCACCAGGTATGCCAATTGAATTTTCTTTCCAAGTTGAAAATAAAAATGCTTTTTCAATTGATAACTCTATCTCAATTGATAATTCTAAATCAAAAATACCAAACGGCTGGTCTGTTGAATTATCACAAGCTAATGTTTCATTAAACGCTAATGGTAAATCTACTATCAAGGCTACTATTACACCTAAAAAAGGTTCTAAAGGTATTGGTCAAGCAATTTTTAACATCATTCCAGAAAGTAAAAATAATGGTGGTGGTGATTTTAATTCTGTATCTGTTAATGTATTAAATACAGAAACAGAATTAGGTATTTATTATGTTGATAATGCACAGGCAGAAAGACTTAAAACTTCATTAAGTGTTTCTGAAAAATATAGTAAAGAATATGCTGGTATTCCATTAGATGTTAACGAAGCTATCGCTGCTTATACTCCAGCTGACTTTAAATATATAATGGTTGTAGAAAATCAATCTTCTAGATTCACTCTTGCAACCCATCCTAATTTGAATAGTATGTTAACTACTGCTGTTGCAAATAAAAAAAATGTTGCAGTGCTTTCTTCTTTTGCAGTTTTAGTAACTTTAAGCAAAAATTCAACTAATACTGGTTACCTAAATAACCTGCCACAAAGTACAAGAGATTTATACTTAAAAACTTTCAATTTTGATATGATTGGACAATTTAATTTAGTTACAAATAACGTTATTGGTAGATTAGCCACTATTGGTGTTAGTGGTGATCCAATAAGTAATGATATGTCGTTTAGTATAAATAGTGGTACTACGAACGAAAAACTTTATTATTTATCTACAGTTCCAGCTTTGAAAATTAATAATCCTTCTGATACAAAAGCTTGTTTTGTAGTTACTCAACAAGATGGAAGTTCTGTTCCTATTGGAGTAAGAAGAGAAGTTAATGGTTCTAGATTAGTTTATTTAGGTTTTGAAGTTGATAATTTATCATCTCCATTACAGAACGCTCAATTGATTAATAATATTTTAGAATATATTGCACCGATTACTACTACTCCAGTTGATAAACCATTAATTGCAGTAAGTACAACTAAATTAGATTTTGGAAAATTAAAAGTAGGAAACACAAAAACTTCTAATTTTACAATAAATAATGAAGGTAATGCTGAATTAATTATTGAAGAAATAAGAACTAAATTTGAAAACGAGGCTTATGTTATTAAAAATATGCCTTCTTTCCCTAATACTATTGCAGTTGGTGGATCTCTTGAAATAACTGTTGAGTTCACACCTACTGAACTTGGTGAAAATAGTGATTTCTTAGAAATCGTTTCAAATAGTGAAATTATCACTACAGAAGTTGAATTCAAAGGTGAAGGAACTGCTGAAGAAAATAATAAACCAATTATTTCTGCTTCTACAGATTTCTTAGCATTTGGTGGTGTTGAAGTTGGTGAAACAAAAGAAATGACTTTATCATTTACCAACATTGGTGTTGAACCATTATCAATAACTCAAATTAACCTAAATCTTTTAGATGGTTTCTTTGAAATATTAAATGTACCTTCATTACCTTTAACTATTACTGCTGGTTCTAAATATGACGTAAAAATCAAATTTACTCCAGATGCTGTTAAAAATTATACAAATGCTATAGTTGTAAGATCTAATAGCGAAACTAATGCACTTTATTCTATTCCTATAGCTGGTATTGGCGAAATTACATCTTCTGTTAAAGAAGATGGTATCGCTGGTGATTTATCATTATTTTCATATAATGTAGGTCCAAATCCAATCGAATCACAATCTACAATTACTTACACTGTTGCTTCAAACGTTGGAGCTCAAAATGTAGTAATGAATTTAATTGATTCAAGAGGTTCAGTTGTAAGAAATATTTTAAACTCTGAAGTTGAAGTTGGTACTTATTCAATTGATATTAATTCTGCAGGTATTGCTACTGGTAATTATTTATTAGTTGCAACTGTAAATGGTAGTTCTTATAACTTACCAGTTATCATTAAAAAATAATTTAACATTTAGTTAATTTATAATTAATTTTAATAAATATCATTTATTATTAAGAAGGCTATCTATGAAAATAGATAGCCTTCTGTTTTTTTACATTATTTAAAGAATAAAAAAAAAGATATTAGAGTTATGCTCTAATATCTTTTTTTAAGTAAAATTTACAAAATAGTCAGAAATATTGAAATTAAATGTAAATCAATATGTTATAAATTATTTCATAAATAATAATTCACGATATTTTGGTAGGGGCCAAACTTTATCATCAACTAATGTTTCTAATTTATCTGCATAACCTCTAACTTCTTCAAAAACTGGTTTCAACTTATAATAATAATCAATTGAAATTTGAGTTTCATTATGAGAACTTGTAATTGTGTCGTGTAAACTAATCAATTTATTATTAGAATTAATTAGATTTTTTAAATTTTGAGAAATTTGTTTTAAATGATCTTTAGTTGAGGTTGAAGTCTCCGTCAATCCAACAGATTCTAAACCTTGAATATTAGTAATTAAAGTATTTTGATATTCAATAATTGAAGGTACTATTTGAGTAATTACCATATCAGAAATCAGTCTATATTCAATTTCAATTTGTTTGATATATTCTTCTACAAATACATTATATCTTGAAACAACTTCCTTTTCTGTAAAAATATTATTATTTACAAATAAATCAATTGCACTTGGTTTAGTATATTCTAATAATGCCTCACCAGTTGAACGTATATTAGCCAAACCTCTTTTTTCAGCTTCGATTACCCAATCTTTGCTATATCCATTTCCATTAAAAATAATATTTTCTGAGTCTTTCAAAATTTCTCTTAAAACAAATTTAATTGCATCATCTGAGCTTTGTCCTTTATCAATTAAACTATCAACCTCTTTTTTGAAAGAAATTAATCTATCAGCGAAAATTGTATTTAATACAGTTACTGGATTAGATACATTTACAGATGAACCCACTGCTCTAAATTCAAATCTATTACCAGTAAAAGGCATTGGTGAAGTTCTATTTCTATCTGTATTATCTTTTTCTACTATTGCTACTTTTGGTACATTTAATTCCATTTCTTCATCAACTTTTACTAATTGATCCATAGTATCATTTTTGAAATGATTTAGGATATCAGCCAAATAATCACCAGTATAAACAGAAATTATTGCAGGTGGTGCTTCATTTGCACCTAATCTATGCTCATTTCCAGCATTAGCAATACTAGCTCTTAATATACCTGTATTATCTTTTACTGCTTTAATAAAATTAATAAAAAATGTTAGAAACTGTAAGTTACTTTCTGGGTTTTTGCCAGGATTAAATAAATTTTCATTTGTATCTGTAGCTAATGACCAGTTATTATGTTTTCCTGAACCATTCACACCTGCATAAGGTTTTTCGTGTAATAATGCTCTTAATCTATGACGTTTAGCTATTTTATCGATAATATCCATCAATAATTGATTATGGTCAGCAGCAACATTTGCAGACTCGAAATAGGGTGCACACTCAAATTGCATAGGGGCTACTTCATTATGACGCGTTGTGATAGGAATACCCATCATCAAACAGTCATCTTCAAAATCATGCATAAAGTCAACTACTCTTTCAGGAATTGATCCAAAATAATGGTCTTCTAACTGTTGTCCTTTTGCAGAAGCATTTCCAAATAAAGTTCTACCAGCCATAATTAAATCTTGTCTTGCATTAAATAATGCTTCATCAACTAAGAAATATTCTTGTTCCCAACCTAAAGTAGGATATACTCTTGATGCTTTTGTATTAAAATACTTTAAAACATCCATAGTTGCATTATTAACCAAATGAATTGACTTTAGTAATGGAGTTTTTAAATCTAATGATTCTCCATTGTAAGATATAAATATTGCAGGAATACACAAAGTTTTACCTTGGCTTGATTCCATAATAAAAGCATTTGAAGATGGATCCCATATAGTATAACTTCTTGCAGAGTGTGTTGCTCTTAAACCACCACTCGGAAAACTTGAACCATCTGGTTCTTGTCTAATTAATATAGACCCATTAAAACTTTCAACTGGTCTATTTGTTTTGTCTAATCTAAAGAAAGAATCATGTTTCTCAGCAGTTTTACCCGTCAGAGGTTGAAACCAATGAGTATAATGAGTAGCTCCATTATCAATCGCCCAATTTTTCATTCCAACTGCAATAAAATCTGCCGTTTTTTGGTCTATTCTATTACCGGTTTCTAATGATTCCATTAAATTATCATAAGCATCTCTCATAACATATTTTTTAATTGCATCAACGCCAAATACCAAACTGCCAAAATACTCAGAAATTGACTTACCAGCAGTATCACTCATAAACCTTCTATCAGTAAAAGGTTCATTTACCTTAGAAACAGAATTACTTCTCATATATATTAAATAAATTAGATTTAATGTAAAAAATATTTTTTTAAAATTAATGAAACTTTAACTAAAAAACAATTAATGTTTGTATTAATTAATGCAAATATTAATAGAAATGTAAAACTTATATTTCAAAATAATTAAAACAATAAAACAAAAAATATTTTGTTGTTTTTATCAAAATTTATTATTAATTCAAAATTGTTTAGATGCTTATGATGAAATTTATTTTCTCAACTGTAATATTATTTTTATTTTGCATTGATTTATTTGCTCAAGAAGTAAATAAAACAAATGCTATAGATTCTGTTGATTCTGCTTGGATGCTTATATCATCTGCTTTAGTAATATTGATGACACCTGCTGGTTTAGCATTATTTTATGGTGGATTATCAAGTAAAAAGAACTCATTAAACACAATAGGAATTAGCTATATGGCTTTTTGTGTTGCTACTCTTGCTTGGGTTATTTGTGGCTATTCATTAACTTTTTCGGGAGATAATTTAGGTGTAATTGGTAATTTAAATTTGTCTTTCTTAAATAATATTGGAATCAATGACATTTCAGGGAGTATCCCAACTCTTTTATTCGCTTGCTTTCAAGGTACTTTTGCTGCAATAGCAGTAGCAATATTTAGTGGCTCTGTTATTGAAAGAGTTAAGTTTTCAAGTTGGTTAATATTTTCATTTTTGTGGCTTATACTTGCTTATGTTCCAGTTGCTCATTGGATTTGGGGAGGTGGTTTTTTGAGTAAAGGTGGAGAATTAGATTTTGCAGGTGGAACTGTAATTCATATTAATGCAGGTATTTCAGGTTTAATTTTTTCTTTATTGCTTGGCAAAAGAAAAGATCATCACACTGAAAGTAAACCAATATCAATTAAATTATCTGTTTTAGGTTCTGCAATTTTATGGTTTGGTTGGTTTGGCTTTAACGGGGGTAGTAGTTTAGGAGCTAATGCAATTGCAGCCAATGCAATTTTAGTAACAAATATTGCAGCCTGTGCTGGAGGGATAAGTTGGTTATTAATTGAATGGTATGATGACAAAAAACCAGGTTTATTAGGTATGTCTTCTGGAGTTGTCTCTGGTTTAGTTGGAATTACTCCTGCTTGTGGATTTGTTAATTCTTTTGATGCACTTTTAATAGGTATTTTATCAGGATTGATTGGATATTTTGGAGCAATAAAACTTAAAAAATATCTAAAATATGACGATACTTTAGACGCTTTTGGTATTCACGGTTTAGTTGGAATTTTTGGTTCTCTTGCTGTAGGTTTTTGGGCAAATCCAAAAATAAATACTGGAGTTGGTGTATTTTATGGAAATATAGGTCAAATATGGATTCAATCCAAAGTAATAATAATTGTAACAATTTATTCAATCATTATTACCATAATTATATATTATATTACTTCTTTTTTGACTGGCGGAGTAAGAATTTCAAAAGAAGAGGAAGCTGAAGGAATGGATACATCATTTCATGATGAAAAAGGTTTTAATCTAAATGATTAACTTTGAATAATTGACAACTAATATTTAAAGCATCATAAGTATAATATTACTTTTGGTGTTTTATTCTTTTAAGCCTCTGCCAGATTTTTGAATCTTGTTTTGTGATTTTAAATCCTCATAAATTGTATCCAAAACTCCATTGATAAAATTACTACTTTTATCTGTAGAATAACTTTTAGAAATATCAATAACTTCATCCATACTAACTTTTATAGGGATTTCTGGAAAATCTATAAATTCAGCAACAGCTATTTGTATTAAAATTCTATCAACAGGTGCAATTCGAGTTTTATCCCAATTTATAACTAATGTGTCAATCAAATTGTCTAAATACTCATTATTATTTATGATATAATTAACTAAATTTTGACCAAATAAAATATCATCAGGTCTCCAAAGAATTTGTATATCTGCTTCTAATTCAATAATTTCATCAGGTCTATAAATTTTCTCTTCTTTCTTATCTTTCGTCTGATTTGAGTTTTTATAAGTATTTAGTGAACTTGATTTTGGCTTTTCAATTTCAATCTTATCAGTTTCCTCTATCAAAGAAATATCAGCTTCATCATTATCATCAAAATTAAATTCTCTTTCAAATATATTATTTATTAATGTTTCAATTGGTGTTTCACAAATGTAAAAAGCATATAATATTTGTAAAACTTTTTCTCTTACAAGATGTCTTGTTCCATTTATTTTTTTAATATTACTTAGAGGGTACTTTTCTATATTATTTAATTGCATTAAATCTCAATAAGTATTGATGAAGAGGTTATATTATTAAAAATCAAGTTTAATTTTTACAAAATTATTAAAAAAAAAACAATAAATGAAAATTATTACATAAAAGTTGAAAATAACTAATATGTGGTATAATAATTGTAAACTTTTGACTAATTCTTATATATTTGAATTTCAGTGTTAACCAAAAATTAAATGAATTATATACTTTACTTAAAAACCAATTTTTATAACAACTTAAATAAAATTCTAAATAGATATTTGAGTTTATTTAGAATTATTTTTATTTTTTGTTTTCTGATTACTTCCTGTCAAGATGAAAAATTAAATCAAAAAGAAGAAATAAATCAAGATTCTATAGAAACAGAAAAAAAAATAAAAAAACAAATTGATAAATGCTCCAATTTAAAGGATAGTTTGAATAATGTTTTTGACGATGTTATTTATGAAAAAAAAATTATTACTAATTTTGAAGAATTACAAAAAATAAAAAATGAATATCAATTAATTGATACTATTCCCGAACAGAAAATAAAATACCGCGCTTTTACTACATTAAATAGAAAAGAATTGAGATTTATCAGAATAAATGACACTATTTTAATTCCTTCTAAAATATCTGAGGATTTAAGAACATATAGTGTTTTTCCTTTAATTTATTGTGAAGCCTCACACTTAGAAAAACTTATTGTGGTTTCAAATGTTTATCAAGCTTATGCTTGTTATGAAAATGGAATTTTGGTTAGGTTTGCTGCAGCAAATACGGGCAAAGAGTCCACACCAACATATCCAGGAAGATATTCTTTGGTTTGGAGACAAAGATTAAGGATATCTTCACTTGACTCAACTTGGGAATTACCGTTTACATTTAATTTCCATCAATATGCTGGTAATGCTTTTCATCAATTTGAAATGCCAGGGAGACCTGTTTCACACTCTTGCGTAAGGCAATTTATGGATGATGCAGAGTGGTTATATAAATGGGGGAAAAGAGCTAAATTAGATACAAATAAAAGATTTATCACCAACTCTGGCACTCCGGTAATTATGTTAGGTATGTTTGATTATGATAGAAAAAGAGGTGGCGTTTGGATAGATGAAACTTCTAACAAAAAATTCCCAATTGAATTAAAAGGTAATCCATTGGAAATAGAAGAAGCTTTGATTCCCATTTCTCAGATTCCTAAAACTTCAAGAGGAGTCTTACCTAATAAAAAAAGATATTTAGAAGCAGAAAGTATATTAAGAGAAAGAGGCATAATCAGAGAAAAAGTAAATTTAATTCCTTCCGTAGATTTTAATAAACAAAGAAGAGAAAAAAAAGCGAATAAAGAAAGAAGCGATAAACTAAAATTAGAAAAAGAAAAAAATGAATTAGACAAATTAGAACAAAAAGTAGATGACTCTCAGAACTAAATCCAAAAGTCATCTTTAAATTTTATAATTAGTTTAGATTTTAATAAATCTTAAATATTTTTCTTGTCCTCTTATCTTAATTTTTGTATAATAAATCCCAGAAGTAAGATTTTTACAATTTAATTCCAACAACTTATTTTCGTTATCTATTTCGAAACTAAAGTTGTCATTAATTATTTGTCCAAATTGAGAATATAATTCCAACATGACTTCTTTAATTTCTACATTCTCATTTAATTTTATATTCAAATAATCTATAGTAGGATTAGGGAAGATATTGTCACTAATAATTTGATTAGAATATACTAAATTTTGCTCTACGCCTGTAGTCAAGTCTAAATTTTCATCTCCAAAATTATATGGAACATAATTAAAATAACAAATATACATTTCATCACTTGTTCCTTCACCCCAATATATGTCCTTAGGTGGTTGGTTAGGATTATTTGGATTTTCGGCTCTGTTATCATAAGTAGCTTTGGCGTAAACCTTACTTTTAGCGGGTATTTTTTTTAATTTATTTGAATAATAGAAATCTTGCCAGTTAAAATCCCATTTATCAATTTTAATAATATTTATAGTATCTTTGTTTGGTGTTATTGCTAATATCTCCCACAATTGACCTGTTAGGTGCATGTGTGGGAGTACAGAAACTAATGAAATATCAATCGGAACATTTAATACACCTGTAAATGACTTCACTTTATTTGCCGGAATTTTAAATTCTTCAAATAAGTTCTCCGGTGTTATTGCTGTAGTTAACAAATTCCTTTTGATTTGATTTTCTTTATCATAAAAAATATTTATTTCTGATTGATCATATTCATCATTTGTAACAGGTGCATAATGAATTTGTGCCAAAATTACTGAATTTTTGTAAAGATTTTTGCCAATATCAGCAGGATAAAATCTTGCAAAACTACCTGGTGCCCAGCCAGCCCAAGTATTTTCTAATGGTTCAAAGCCAAATCCACCAAATTGCTCATAACCATATCTCGGATCATCTGCATCTAATTCGAATGCAATAGAAGTTGTATCTATTCCTAATATAGCATGATGTACAATTTTTTTGTTATCTGGTCTAAATTCAATAGCTTTTATTTTTTTGTTTTCTTCTAAATTAACTGGCAAAACAAATACTTGATATTGGTCTTGATTATTACCTTTATGCAAAAATTTCTCTGACATTTTTAAAACTAAATCTGGCTTTCCTAATTGTGACCCTTCTGGAAAAATTGGTAAGTTAGGTTCATCTTCCATATTTCCTTGAGGCATTCCTCCATCAACCCAATCTTTTATCATATCAATCTCAGACTGACTTAGAACTCTTTCACCCAAAAAATTACTATAATTACTATTGGGAGACCAAGGTGGCATAAATTTAGAAGAAGTTACAAACTTAATCATTTGACCATAATTTTTCACTTCATTAAAATTAGTAAATGGCATTGGCGCAATTTCACCAGCTCTATGACAATTTGTACATTTGTTATAAATAATAGGTGCAATATCTTTGGAATAATTTGGTGTAGATTTAGCACTTTCAACTTTAAATAACATTAAAATTGTAATAATAATTAGCAAAGAATATTTATATATTTTCATAATATTTTAGTTAAATTAAATTAATTTTGTATTTATTTTATTTTTTCAATTATACAACCTATTGGTTTAATATATTTGACTTGGATTTCAAGTTTACTTAATATTGAGTCAATTTTATTAAAAGCAATTTTTTCGTAATTCCCTTGATTTCTTTTACCTAAATCGTAATACAAATCGTCGATTTTACCCGAATATTGAATATTATTGGCATTATCTACAATAATAATTTGTGGTAGTGTAGTAGCATTATATTTTTTAGTATAATATTGATTTGTATCAATTAAGCAAACAAATTGAATTTTGTTAGTTTTTTTGAAATTATTAATAGAAATAGAATCTGGATCAGGATTTGGAAAAATTCCATAGAATTTGGTGACATTAAAATCATTATTATTTTTGCTATAATGATTATAAATTCTATTAATCTCGGGTGTTGATGATTTGGAAATAGGGCAGTTATGTCCTAAAAAAAAATATACTGATATTGAAATTATATTAATAAAATCATTTTATAGTTAATTAAGTTAAATCTGATTGTAATTTATTTGTACCAATTGTACGTTTATTTTACCAAAAAGTTTAATTGTATTTAAGAATATTTTAAATTAAATAAAATTATTGACAATTAAATATAATTTAAAGAAAATAGTTAAATGGCTTTAATTTTTTCAAAAAATATAAGATACATAATTTATAATATTTTTTTGAATTAAAAGTTAATACTTTGTCAATCTTTTAATATTATAAATAAATATAATGTCTTTAAATCCAAAAATTAAAAGTTCCTTAAAAATTAAAGAAAATAAAAAAAATAATTTAAAAACTTTAAATGAAAAATTGTCAATAAATAATTGTTATTATAATGATTATGATAAACAAAATCTGACGAAAGATGAATTATTAAAATTGTATAAACATTTACTACAACCAAGATTGATAGAAGAAAAAATGTTGTTGTTACTTCGCCAAAATAAAATTTCAAAATGGTTCTCTGGTATTGGTCAAGAAGCGATTTCTGTAGGCTCAACTCTGGCAATGTTAGAAGAAGAATATATTCTGCCAATGCATAGAAATTTGGGTGTTTTTACTTCACGTAATATGACTTATGAATCATTGTTTTTGCAATTCCAAGGCAAAGAAGGTGGTTATACCAACGGTCGAGATAGATCGTTTCATTTCGGCAGTAAAGAGCATAATATCGTAGGTATGATATCTCATTTGGGACCACAGTTAGCAATTGCTGATGGAATAGCTTTAGCCCATAATTTAAATAAAGAAAATAATGCTGTTTTAGTTTTTACTGGTGATGGTGGCACAAGTGAAGGTGATTTCCATGAAGCTCTAAATGTAGCATCTGTTTGGGATTTACCCGTTATATTTGTTGTGGAAAATAATGGTTGGGGATTATCAACTCCGTCTAGCGAACAATTTAGGTTTAAATCTTTTGTTGATAAGTGTGCAGGTTATGGATTTGAAGGTATATCTATAGATGGCAATAATATAATTGAAGTTTATAATACATTTAAGGAAGTATCACAAAAAGTAAGAATAAACAAAAGACCTTTTTTGGTAGAATGTAATACTTTTAGAATGAGAGGGCACGAAGAGTCTTCTGGAACTAAATATATACCTCAACATTTTTTTGAAGAGTGGGGCAAAAAAGACCCTATAACAAATTATGAGAATTATTTACTAAATCATAATATCATTAATCAAGAACTAAAAAATGAAATAAGAAACAATATAAAAGAAGAGATAAATAATGCAATAGATTTCGCATTTTCTCAGCCGAAGATAAATGTCAGTACAGAGAAAGAATATAATGATTTATTTCAAAAAAATGATATAATTGAAGTTTTACCTAATTTTGAAAAACTTACTAAAAAAAGATTAGTTGATGCCATAAGTGATGGACTAAAACAATCTTTGGAAAAACATCAAAACCTAATATTAATGGGACAAGATATTGCTGAATATGGTGGTGTATTCAAAGTTACAGAAGGCTTTTTAAAGCTTTTTGGTAAAGATAGAATTAGAAATACTCCTTTGTGCGAGTCTGCTATTTTAGGCACTGCATTAGGTTTGTCTATCAAAGGCTATAAATCTATGGTAGAAATGCAATTTGCAGATTTCGTGAGTGTAGGACTTAATCAAATTGTTAATAATTTGGCAAAAATTCATTATCGTTGGGGTCAAAATGCAGATGTTGTGGTGAGGTTACCAACTGGTGCTGGTGTTGGTGCTGGACCTTTTCATTCTCAATCTAACGAGTCTTGGTTTTTTCATACACCTGGACTTAAAATAGTGTATCCTTCAAACCCAATTGATGCAAAAGGTTTGCTTAATTCTGCCATTAATGACCCTAATCCAGTATTGTATTTTGAACATAAATACCTTTATAGAAGTATTAGTGATAATGTACCCGATGATTATTATACAATCCCAATCGGAAAAGCAAAATTAGTAAAAGAAGGAAGTGATCTGACAATTATTACTTATGGAATGGGAGTCCATTGGGCTTTAGAGGCATTAGATAATATTGATTATATTTCTGCTGATTTAATAGATTTAAGAAGTTTGGCTCCTTTGGACTTAGAAACAATTTTTAATTCAGTAAAAAAAACTAATAAAGTTATTATATTACACGAAGATACTTTAATTGGTGGGATTGGTGGAGAAATATCATCACAAATAAATCAAAATTGTTTTGAATATCTTGATGCACCAATATTTAGAAGTGCTTCTTTGGATACTCCGGTACCTTTTGCAACAGATTTAGAAAACAACTTTTTACCGAAAAATAGATTTAAAGAAGATTTATTAAGACTTTATAATTATTAAATTATTTATATGAAATAATATATATATGTAATAAATTATATAGTTTAAAAAATTAAAATCTGTTCTCAGACGTTGAAAGCAATAAATATATAACAATACTTTAAGGTTTATTTTATGTTTAACAAAATATTACTCACTTTGGCTTTCTCATTATTATCTTTTAATTCTTTTAATCTATTTGCAATTCAAGATGATAGATTAGATGAATTACCTTTTGATGAAGAACCATTAGAAGAACCAACTAAAAACTATTTTGCAATTGGTGGTGGTGTAACTACATCTTTTTTGTTTTTAAATTTTGATGATGCTAATAGTTTTTTTAAAATTAAAGATGGTAATAAGTTTAAAGAACTAACATCTCCAATATTTATGACTGGTGGACAAGGTTTTACAGGTCTACCTTGGGTACCAAATTTAAGAATTGGAATACATGGTATGTCTGGTACATCTTCAGTTAATTACGAGAATTCTCCAACAGAAAAAAAACAAATTGATTATAGTGTTTCAAGTTTAGGTCTTTCTTTAGATTATGGATTTATAGTTACGAAATCTTTGGCAGTGTTACCTGGAATTGGAGTAAATTGGGGTACAACTTCAATTAATTATATTACAAATTCTGCTGATTTGGATTGGAATACACCTAATACATTAGTAAATTCCAATATCACAAATATGGAAAGTAATTATTTAGTTTTGCAGCCTTCAGTAAATGTAGAATGGGCAGCTTTGGATTATTTAATGGTTAGATTTGCTGGTGGATATAATTATCAATTAAGCTCTGGTGATTGGACATTCAATAAAAATGATAAAGTAAATAATGCTCCAAGTGGATTAAATGTTTCTGCACCCTATGCTCAAATTGGCTTATTTTTAGGATTATTTAATTATTAATTATAAGAGCAAACTACATTTTTATATTATTTTAAAAGGAAGTATTATTACTTCCTTTTTTATTTTGTATTAATTCGTTATTTTGATAATTATTAGGTTTCATAAAAATATTTTCTAATTTTATAAATAACTATCCTATGATAAAAAACTCTTTAAATAAAATAATACTAATACTAATTTTCTTAATATCATATAATGTTTTGAATACAGAGGAAAGCACACCTCTTAATAGTGACAGACCAGGTCAAGCAATGACGCCTATTACATTGTCTCCAGGTGGTTTTCAATTACAATCTGGATTTTATTATAATAAAACAAAATATACTTCGCCTTATAATGAAGATTTTCTAATCTTTGGATTCCCTTTTGAATATAATTACCAAAATTATTATACAAATCAAGTAGTAAGATATGGATTAACTAAAAATTTTGAATTTAATTTAAATTTAAGTTATATTAAAATTGAACAGAAAATAAGCGTTGCTTTTAAAAATAATAATAATTTAACTGATACAATAGTAGGAGAGCAAAGTTCCAATGGAATTGGTAACTTAGGTTTAGGAGTCAGATATAATTTTACAGATAATAGTAATGATAATAGTTTCGCAATCCAATCAAATTTAGGTATATATGAAAGTCGTGTTTTTAGACAAGAAAATATTTATCCTCTAAATATAACTGCAATTTATGTAAAAAAAATAAATGAAGATTTCATCTTAAATTTAAATTTGGGAAATTCTACTAACTTGAATTTTAACGACGATATTTTTATAGATAATACCACAATTAATTATGTAATCAATTTTGGGTATAATATAAATAAAGATTTTGGTGTTTTTGTAGAAAATTATGGTTACTACAATGTAAATAAAGTTGAAAATCATCATTACTCAAATTTTGATGCTGGTTTTTATTATTTGGTGAATAACAACTTACAACTTGATATTTATGGTGGAAGCAACTTAATTACTAATTCAACAAATATAGTCTTAGAAAATACATTTTTTATCGGCACAGGTATTTCATATCGTTTTAATCAAAAATAATTATTTATAAAATAATAAAACAAAGTTATGTCAAATAATAAAACTATAAATCTTTTAACTTTAATTTTTACTTTAACTTTTTTTCTAAATTATGATTTGTTTGCAATTCAAAATAATGAAGCTATGGATAGTATTGAAAAAAATAATTATGAATTAAAGTTAACAGAACTCGAAGCACAAACTTTAATTAATAATTCAAAAAGAATAGAATTAGAAAATAAAATTAATAAACTTGAAAGCAATGATATTTTGCAAAAAGAGAAACTTATCAAAGAATTAAATACCCTAAAAGAACAAGAACAGAATAACTTACAAAATAAAATCAACAAAATAAATCTTTTAAGAAATCATATAAAGTCTTATCCGGTTTATGGATTCCTTGCAGATACATTGTTTGTAGTTTATCATAACTTGGGTAGTTTCACTGCTGAAGATAGAGCAAATGCAATAAATAATAGAATTGATATCATTAAAAAGGAATTTAATACTTATACTGATAGTTTGTTAATACAAAACAATGAGTTAAACATTGATATTGTTTACAAAGATAAAACTATTATAACTATAACTGATAATGATGCTATATGGAACAATACTTCAAAAGATACTTTAGCCACAATTTATAAAAACAAAATTTATAAAAGTATTCTAAAATACAAATCAGAAACAAGTTATTTACAAATTAGTAAAGAAATTGGTTTAGTTTTAATCGTTCTAATATGCTTTTGGTATGCAGTTAAATATACTAAAAAAATATTAAAAAAAATAGAAATCATAATAAAAGAACAACAAGGAAAACTAATAACTGGCTTAAAAATAAAAGACTATACTTTATTTGATGCACAAAAATTAGTTAAAGTTTTAGTTTTTTTTAATGATAATTTATTCAAAGTAATATTCTTGTTATTAAGTTATTTAGCTTTAACTTTAGTATTCGGAATATTCCCTTGGACCAAAAATTTTGCCAATACACTTTTTGGTTTTATCATTACACCAATTCAAAATATATTTACATCAATTTGGGAGTATTTACCCAAATTATTTACTATTTTAGTAATAATTTTTGTTTTTAAGTATTTAATGAAAGCTATTGCATTTCTAAAAAATGAAATAAAGAATGGTAATCTAAAATTAATTGGTTTTTATAGTGATTGGGCAAATCCTACTTATCAAATCGTTAGAGTATTATTATACTCTTTTATGTTTATTGTTATTTTTCCTTATTTGCCAGGGAGTGATAGTCCAATTTTTCAAGGTGTCTCGGTTTTCCTTGGAGTTTTATTTACCTTTGGTTCTTCAGGTTCATTAAGTAATGTAATAGCTGGATTAGTAATTACTTATATGAGGTCTTACAAAATAGGAGATAGAGTAAAAATTTCTGATATTACTGGTGATATAATTGAAAAGAACCTATTGGTAACAAGAATAAGAACAATCAAAAATGAAATTATTTCGATTCCTAATTCCAATATATTAAATAGTCATACTATTAATTATAGTAGTGACGCTTCAACTAATGGACTTATACTTTATACTACAGTTACTATAGGTTATGATGTTCCTTGGAAAAATATGCATAATGCTCTTTTAATGGCAGCCGACAGAAATGAAATGTTAAATAAAGAGCCAAAACCATTTGTATTACAAACAGGCTTAGAAGACTTTAATGTTTCTTATCAAATAAATGCTTTTACCAGTGAACCGAATAAACAAGCTATTATTTATTCTATCTTAAATCAAAATATTCAAGATTGTTGCAATGAATGTGGAATTGAAATATTATCCCCGCATTACAGAGCTATCAGAGACGGAAATATGGTTACAATTCCAGAAAACTATTTTAATAGCGATTATCAATCTCCAAGTTTTAATATCAAAATAAATAATAATGATAAAAGTATTTAAGTTGGAAATTTAACAAGGTTTAATATTTATGATTGAAAAAATAATCAATTTTCTAAACTACACAATTTTTAGAAATGGTGACTTTAATGTAAAATTAATTAATTTAATAATACTAAGTTTATTTATTGTTGGGATATTTATAATATTACTTATTCTAAAAAGGAGTATTTATAGTCTGACTAAGTTTGATGATTCAAAAAAATACTCTCTTTATAGTCTAATTAAATATTTTACATACGTAGTATCTTTAGTTGTTTCCCTTCAAATTATTGGATTTAATTTATCTATTTTATTGGCTGGTTCTGCTGCTTTATTAGTTGGTTTGGGTTTAGGTGTCCAAAATCTCTTTAGTGATTATATTTCGGGTATTATAATCTTATTAGATTCTACAGTAAAAGTTGGCGACATAATAGAATTAAATGGAATAATCTGTAAAGTTCAAGAAATCCATCTTAGGACTACCAAAGTACTAACCAGAGATGACACTAATATCATTTTACCAAATACTGACCTAACAAGAAGTCGTATTATTAACTGGACATTAAATGATGTTGATGCAAGATTTGAGATTAAAGTTGGAGTGGATTATTCGTCTGACATTAATTTGGTAATGAACTTAATGGTTGAAGCAGCAAACTCTGTAAGTTTAGTTCAGCAAACACCAAAACCCTTTGTTAGATTTGTAGAGTTCTCAGATTCTTCAATTGATTTTACAGTTCACTTTTGGCTTGAAGAAGTATTTAGAGCAGAAAACATCAAAAGTGATATTAGAATTAAAATATTTGAATTATTTACCAAAAATAATGTAAAAATTCCCTTTCCACAGAGAGTAATACACTCAAAGTAAAATTTGTAATTGGTATTGTATATATAAATAATATATTTAAAATAAAATGAAAGAAATAATAGACTTAATTGGAAGTGATAATTTAAAAAACTTAATAATCTTATCAATTGGTTTTTTAATTATTTGGCTATTAGTAAATTTTATAAAAAAGAAATTAATTTCAAATATAAATTCAAATGAAAATAAATATAAAGCTAAAAAAATTAGTAATTTTTTTGGATATTTTTTTGCAAGTATTTTACTGATTATTATTTTTAATTCTAAATTTACAGGATTAAGTGTTGTTATTGGGGTTGTAGGTGCTGGTATTGCATTTGCATTACAAGAATTATTTGTTTCTTTTGCTGGTTGGATAGCAATTATGTTTGGTGGATTTTATGACACTGGTGATAGAATTGAATTGGGGGGTATAACTGGCGATGTAATGGATATTGGGCTATTGAGAACTACAATTATGGAAACAGGTCAGTGGGTTAGTGGTGATTTATATAATGGTAGGATTGTGCTTGTTTCTAACAGTTATGTTTTCAAACAACCAGTTTTTAATTATTCTGGTGGATTTCCTTTTTTATGGGATGAAATTAAAATTCCTATTCAATATGGAAGCGATTATAGAAGAATGATTGAGATATTGAATAATATAGGGAAGGAAATAGCAGGAGATTTATCTACAAAATCTAAAGAACAATGGACTCATCTACAAGATAAATATAGACTAGAAGATGCCAAAACAGAGCCAATAGTCTCATTGATTGCAAATGATAATTGGGTGGAATTTACACTGAGGTTTGTAGTTGATTACAAAAAAAGAAGAATTACAAAAACAGACTTATTTTTGAAAATCTTGGATGCTGTGGAAAACTCTAATAATACAATTAGAATGGCTTCCACGACAATTCAATTAGTTGATTTATCTGATCTGAATGTTAATTTCAAAAACTCTAAATAACCCTAAATAACTAAACATAAATAGATAAAATGAAATTAATATAAATTAACTTTGATTATTTTATAATGATTTATATAGATTTAGATCCAATGTAATTAAAATAGTCCAACATCCTTTCATAATTAATTGGTGTTTTATGTTTGAATGTAACTCCTTTTATCCATTTTCTTAAATGTAATCTTATTATTTCCTCAATTTCTTCTTTTTTAGATGGATTTTGTTTCAATTCAATTCTTAAATCTTTGTATTGTATTGGGTCAAATTTATCATCTTTTATTAGTAAATCATTGTATGCTTTATTATAACATTCTTCGCAACAAAATCCTAAATGTTTTCTAAATTCTTTTGGTTTTGCAATTATTTGTAAATTACAAGGTCCGTATCTACAATTAAAATAATCTTCAGCTGGCTCATTAGAATAATGGCATCTCGAAATAATTGTATGTGTATTTTCATCACCAACTTTTGTTGAGACTCTCCCATCAAAAGTATATAAATTACCTAACCAATTACCATCATTAAAATTATTTACATATTTTACAACACCACCATCTAACTGCTTTACTCCGTTCAACCCTTCATTTTCGAACATTACAGCTAACTTTTCACACCTAATTCCGCCAGTGCAGTACATTATAATTTGTTTATCTTTAAATTTCTCTTTAAAGTCACTAACGTAATCTTTTACATCTCTAAAATTTACCGTACCAGCCGGTATTGCATTTTTGAAGTGTCCTAATTGAAATTCATAGTTATTTCTCATATCCAAAACAACAAAATCATCTTGGTTTTTATCCAAAAGATTTTTAAATTCTTCAACTTTTATTTTGTTTTTAAATTTTTCAATTTCTTTTGCTTTGTAGGTAGTACCCAAAGTAACAATTTCTTTTCTATATCTAACAATACACTTAGGAAATTGATGAGTAGTTACATTTGTAATTTTTTCTTCAATATCAGCAATATCATTAAAGTATTTAGAACTATTTAAAAATAATTGATAAGCTTTATATTGTCCTTCATTGCAGCTCAAAGTTGCATTTATACCTTCTTCTCCAATAAATATTCTACCTCTTATTCCAATATCTTCACAAAAGATTTTATGTTCATTTACAACTGCTTGTGGATTCTCAATATCAACAAATTTATAAAAAGTCAATAGTTTAAATTTATTTTTGATTTTCATTTTATTTTTTAGAATTTAATTTTGTAAATATATAAAACGAAAATTAAGTTATTTAATTTAGTATTAGTTAGGTTTTGCAATAAAAATGTAACCAAATTGTTGTTAAATTTTATAAATTTACAATATAATTGTAAAAAATAGTCTAAATAGTTTTTAAAATATATTAAAAGTATTAATTATATGAAAAAGAATTTATTTTATTTAACGTGTATAATTTGCTTCACTTTTGTGATGCAAAATTTAATTTCTAATGAAAACAACCAACTATTCAAAAAAATAGAAATACCTAATAAGTCTTCCATTCTTACAATTAAAGATTTTGGAAATTATTTGGTAATTGGAACTCGAACAAATCTTCATATTTATAATAAAAAAAAGAAATCATTTCAAGATTTGACTATTTCTGATAATAGATATCCTACTTGTATATTTATTGACCAAAAATTTATGATAGTTGGTACTAATAAAGGTATTCTTTATTCTGATTTGTCCAATGATGGATTACAAAAGGGTAATGTTGAATTGTTCGAGTCAGATACAACTCTCACTTATTCTTACATTAATGACATTGCTTATGATAACCAATATCTTTACATTGCAACTAATAACGGAGTTTTCAAATCTGACATAAATTTTGAAAATGTAGAAAATATAACAAAAAATTTAGAAATAAAGTCAAACGAAAATATTGAATTATATGATAACAAAATTATTGTAGGTCAAAATCAAGGTTTATTTTATAACAAAAATGAATCTAACAATTGGAGATTATTTAAAACATTTACTCGTGATGTAAAATCAATTTGTGTCAATGATACTACTTTGTTATTTAGTGATTTGGAAAGTATGAAAATAGTAATTAATCCAGAAGCCGATGCAAAAGTTATTTCACTGCCAATGGATTTGGGAGAAATATTCAATATTTCTTCTAAAGATAATAAAATATTAGCAGTTGCAAGAAATGGAGTACATATTAGCAATGACAGAGGGAATGTTTGGAAAAGTATAAAATTTGATGAAAAATATATTAAAGCTGGTGATATTGGTGATAAATATTATTTCGGAACTTTTATGGGTAATTTATATTATCTAGATTTTGAAAATTATGATAAAATTAAATAAAAATTCAACACATATTCAACACATATTTACGAAAATGAAACATTTTATCTAATATGTTGATAAATATTCAATAAATTATACATAATATTTTGAATTTAAACAAATTATTTATAATTTTGTAATCAATCTTTTTTACAATTAATATATAAAGTAACTGGGTATTTTTTTATGAATCCAAGAAAATTATATGAAACGACCTTCATAGTGAACGCTGCTATGGAAGACCAAGATATCGACGAAGTCGTTTCTAAAGTAACCACATTTCTAACTAATAATAGTGGTGAGATCGTCGAAGTTAATAAATGGGGCAGAAGAAGACTTGCTTATCCTATTAACAAAAAATTTAACGGTTATTATATACATTTAGTATATTCTTCTTTACCGTCTGATATTCCTCAATTCGAAAGATTATTAGTTTTAGAAAATTCTATTATTAGACACTTAATTTTAGATTTACCTACTGAATTAATTGAATTAAGAAAACAAAGAGCTTTGGCTGAAGGTAAAACCGGATCTGGTAATAACATAAGTATTGATATTGAAGAGAAAACAGAGACTAAAACAGAAGATAAATAAAAATTATAATAATTAAAATTTTATACTTTTAAATTACTTTAAAATCAATATTTAAAATAAAAAACAGATAAATCGAATTCGGAGTTTAAACAAAAAATGAAAATAATATTAAGACAAGATTTAGAAAATTTAGGTAAAATGGGTGACTTAGTCAATGTCAAAGACGGTTACGCTCGTAACTTCTTAATACCTAGACAATTTGCATACTATGCTTCAGATTCTGCAATCAAAAGACTAGAAGTAGAGAAAAAGCAATACCATAAAAAATATGAACAATTAAAATTGGCTGCTGAATCTTTAGCAACTAAAATATCTGAATTACAAGTTTCACTTTCTATGAAAGTTGGAGAAGAAGGTAGATTGTTTGGTACCGTTACTCCTGCTGCAATTGCTAAGGAATTAACTATTCATGGTTATGAAATTGACAGAAGAAACATTACAATTGATGAATCAATCAAAACTTTGGGTGTTTTCACTGTTAAAGTTAAATTGCACCAAGAAGTAACTGCACCTCTTAAAGTTTGGGTAATCAGCGAAGATTAACTTTAATTAATTAATTATTTTAATCTTATTATAGAAAAAATTAAAAGATCACATTATTGTGGTCTTTTTTTTTGAATTAATGTTTCCTTTAATAACAAATAACTTATTTTATTATGCTTATTTAAGTGTTTAAAAATAATTTAAAATGTAATAAAATTAATGATTATGTGTTAATCATTGTAATAATTAATTTAATTTAAAAAAAATAATATTCAACAAATGATTTCTTCAACAACAAAAAGTATTTTAATATTTATAAATTTAATTTTATTCTTTAATTTAAATCTATCTTCTGAAGTTTTAGAAAAATTAGAGATTAGTTATGACAAAGAGTATATTATAAAATTAAAAAATGGTGATTTGTTTTCAGGATACATAGTTGAAAAAATCGAAAATGATAATGCAAAAGAAAATGAAGGATTAGGTATAAAATTCAAAACTGAATTAGGGAAAACTATAATTTATGATTACCAAATATCACAGATATATTTAAAAGAAAGTTATTATCGACATAAACATAGAGTTTTTTTACTACCGACTGCAGAACCAATTAAAGGTGACCACTTTGTAGGAAATTATGAACTTTTGTTTTTTTACGGTGGTGTTGGAATTGGAGATAATATTTCTATAACTGCTGGTACATCTGTTGTTCCTTTTATAAATAGAAACGAACAATTTACTACAATGAATCTAAAAGTAACAGTTTATGATGAGAAATTTGAAAGTATGGAAGGAAAAGCATCAATAGCAGTTGGTGGAAATCTTGCTTTTATTAATCACAATAATAATTTTCAACATTTATATGCTGTAGCCAGTTTTACGAGTTATAAATCTATTTTAACTGGTGGATTCTTTTATAAATTGGGTAATCAAGACCTTTATACTTTGAAATTTGCAAATGAAAGAATTCCAATAAGTTATTTTAATGGAAGTATGGGGTTAGGACTTGGCTTAGATACCAAATTTAGCAATAGTAATGACCTACATTTCATTGGGGAGATGTGGAATAGTGATATTGCTACACCTACAAATACAGCCGTACTATTAGGTCTTAGACTTACTAATTCTAAATTTTCTTCTGATTTTGGTATAATGTTTTTTACTCAGCCATTCGCTGTGCCTGTATTTAATTTTGTTTGGACTCCATTCTAAATTAAAATATCAATGTTTATAATTTATTAATTCATCAAAAGTTAAGTTTAATTTTAATTAAATTCACTTATGGTAATACTTTTTTTAATATTCTCAATAAAATTTATTAATTTTATAACTTAATCAATTGCAAATTCTAAATAAAATTAAATGAACGAAGTTGTTTATCACTCTAATTATCAAATCGAAAATAACTATTTTTGGTTTCTTTCAAGAAATTCTATTGTAAAAAATATTTTTGAAACTTTATGTAATAAAGACAAAAAAATAAGTAACTCAAAAGTTTTAGACATTGGATGTGGTACTGGTGGTTTTGCAATTAATTTACAAAATCAGGGATATGAAGTATATTGTCTGGATACAGAACCTATAGCATTGGACTATTGCAAAAAAAGGGGACTAATTAATTTATTTAATTGTTATATAGATGAATTAAAAAATAAACTTAAAAGCGAGGGGAAAAACGAGAATATCGAATTTTCAACAGCTTTTGCACTTGATGTAATTGAACATATAGAAGACGATGCTAAAGCAATAAATGATATTTATGACTTGCTACCAATTGGTGGATATTTTGTTGCTACTGTACCTGCTTACAAATGGCTTTGGAGTGAACATGATATTATACACATGCACTATAGAAGATATAATATCAATCAATTTGAAAAACTATTAAAATCTCAGGGTTTTCATATTAAATATTCAAGTTATTTTAACACTTTTTTATTTCCAGCTGTAGTAGTCAAAAGATTTTTGGATAAATTATTGAACAAAAAAAGTAATTCTCCAGTTGATGTAGTTTCAGATACCACTAATTCAATTTTGAAAAGTATTTTTGATAAAGAAAAGAAATTTTTACCTAATATTAAATTCCCATTTGGTTTATCTATAATTGTAATTGCTCAAAAATTAAAATAATAATTGAGTTATTAATCAATACACTTACAAATATTTATGAAAAACAAAGTAATTTCAAAAATTAATATCAATAATGAAAAATTAAGTAAATTAAGTAAATCTAACAATATCAAAACATTATTAGAAATTCATTCTTTGATTGCATTGTGTCTTTTCACAATATTTGCTATATTATATTTTAATAATATTTTCTTTGATGGCTTTTTCTGGGAAGATTTTACAGAATACGTTTTACCTCATCAAACTTATGCTGCAAACGAATTTGCTAAAGGCTTTTTACCACATTGGAATAATTTTTCATTTGCTGGTATGCCTTTTTTGGCAGATTTACAAGTTGGATTTTTTTATCCTCTAAATAGATTATTAGGTTTGTTTTTAGTTAATAATGAATTACCAGTATTTGCTTTAGAATTAGTAATAGTACTTCACTTTATTATTGCTCAATTCAATTTTTGGTTACTTAATAAATCATTCGGGATAAGTTCACTTTCGTCACTTTTGGGTGCAGTTACATATTCTTTCTCTATGTTAATGATATGCCACGTTATTCATCCTATGATGATATACCATTTGGCTTGGTTCCCTTTGGTATTAATGTATTTCAGAAAAGGACTAATTGAAACTGAATTATTAAAAAGAATAAAATACTCTATCATAAGTGGTTTAATATTTGGGTTTTCTATTTTATCTGGTCACCCACAAACAATGCTTTATATTTCACTATTTTTATTTTTTGTTTATATCTTTTATTTGATTTACAATTTAATAAAAAAAGGAAATGCAATTGAATATCTAAATATCTCAGTATTTTCTTTTATACCAATTTTAATTGGTATTTGTATTTTTAGTATTCAGTTACTACCCTCCCTTGAATTAGCAAAAGAATCAAGAAGAAATGAAAATTCTTTTGAATTAGCAACAGAAGGCTCATTACAAACAAGTCAACTAATTTCAGTATTTAATCCAGATATATACGGGGCTATCTCACCTAATGAACAAGTCAAAAGTTCGTTTTATTTAAATTACAAAAAAGACTTTAAATCACATTATTATTGGGAAACAGCTTTTTACTTTGGATTGACATCTTTAATTTTAACTTTATTCTATTTTATTTCTACCTATAACAAACCCAAAACTATATTTTTTATTTTTATATCAATATTTGCATTAATTTATGCATTAGGTTCTAATGGCTTCATTTTTTCAATATTCTATAATTTACCTTATTTTGGGACTTTTAGAAATCCAACAAGAATAATGTTTTTTATGATTACTGTGTTTTCATTATCTTCTTCATTAGGATTAGATTATTTATTATCCAAAGATGATAACCAAGTAAGTTCCAAAAAACTAAAAGCATTAATAATTGCTATATTTATACCTCTTTTGATGATAATTATTTTAAATTTAGGCTTAATGGATAGTTTGTTTGATGTACCAACTGACAACATTGATATAACAAGCTTTTTATCCTCTTCTTTTTCTTATTCATTAATTTTAGTATTAATTATTGGAGTTATATTATTTGCAATTTATAAAGATTTACTTAATCCAATAATTACTATTCCATTATTAATTTTGATTACTTTTTTAGATTTGTATATTTTCGGATATAATTTTAATAACAACAAATCTAATCCTAAAGATACTTATTTAGTCGATGAAAGAATTGAAAGTGCCTTTAAGGTGAATTTGGCTCAGAATCCTAATAAAATTTTCAGAATTAATAGCAGAATGTATAATCCATCTTATATGGCGTTACCACGAAATTTGGGCTTAATGAAAAGCATAATGTTAATTGAGGGATATAACCCTTTGGTTTTAGATAAAGTACATCCACCAGTGGCTACAAGAGAAGAAGTAAACGATTTGCATAATGTACAGTATGAAATTGGAATTGATAAAGTACAAAATGCACCAAGATTTTATGAAAATATAAATAATTTAGGTTTTGCTTGGATTAATAACAACTATATAGTTTTAGATTCTAAAGATATTGCTGGCTTTTTGAAAGATAATCCACAATTTGATTTTAAAAAGTGTGCAATAGTTGAGAAGAAATTAAATAACAAATCAAATGACAAGTTAAATGAATTAAATAAAAGTAATTATTTAACTTTTAACAAAGATATGAATGACACTAATTTAATTTCAAGTGAAAATAATACTAATTTTAAATATAATATTTTAAAATATAATTCTGAATATATAGAATTTGAATTAGAATCACCAAATGCAGGTATAGTTTGTTTGAGTGAAGTATATTATCCAACAATTAAATTGTTTGTCGACGATAAAGAAAGTGAATTACTGAGAACAAACTATTCACTAAGAGGCTTTGAAATAGGCAAAGGTAAACATATAATTAAAATGACTTATAAGTCCGATAAGTTTACTCAAGGTGCTTATATAAGTATATCTACAATATTAGTTTCATTATTAATTTTATTGGGCATATTTGCTAAGTCTAAAAGCAATAAAGTTTAGTTTTACATAATATTTAAACTATATTCAACTATATTTAACAAAACTTTATATATTTTTAATAGATTTAAGGCAAGTTACTTCTTTTCATACTTTGCAAATATACTTTTTAACTCTTTTGATTCTATCATTTCTCTTGGCGTTTCATAATCTTCATCATTTTCTAATAATGATTTTATATCTGGATTTGCACCTTTAGAAAGCAAAAATTCAGCAATGTCAGCATCATCCATAGCCACTGAATGGCTTAGTGCTGTCCAACCGATAGAATCTTGATAATCTATACTTGCTCCATTTTCAATCAATAAATTCAATAATTCTAGATTTAAATCTTCTGCTTGAATTGCAATCATAAGTACAGATTCTTTTTCTGTATCAATATAATTTATATTTGCTTTATTGTTTAATAAAAAATCACTTGCCTCAAAATGAGAATAATTCACAGCCCAGCACAAAGCAGTCCAGCTTTCTTCATCTAATATATTTGGGTCAATTCCTTTTGAAATGCCTAATTTTAAGTTAGTAATATCATTAGAGTAAGCTGCATCAAAAAATTGTTCGTTTGTCATATTTACTTTATTAGTTAATGTTATTTTATTATTTATTTTTACTTTTTACTTTTTTGTATTGTTATTACCAATTCATCGTTCTCTTTATAAATCAAATCAAATATTAAATAAAAAGGTAAAAATAATAACTTTTCAAATATAAGAAAAAAAGAAAATAAAGATTTAAAATATTGAATAATTTTATTTTTAAAATTAGGTTTTTGTATTTTATATTCTTTATGAGTTTCAAAATCAGATGATTTTATTTTAAACTTATTTCTAAACATTGAAATAAAAGAAACAACTGGATAATGATAAAATGATGGTATCTTTGAATTAAAAGTCAAAATGAATTTTTCACCAGTTTTTTCTTCAAGTTGTTTTAAAATATATATAATTGTTCTAATGTCAAAAAATCCAATGTGTTCCGAAGGAGCTAACCAACCATAATATTTTTTTAATAAATCTAATTTTTTATTATTTGCATTAGGTGTAAATAATAAGATTTTTCCGTCATCAGCTAAAAGATTTAATATATTTTCAAAAAATAAAATAATTTCATTTGGTGGTATATGTTCTAAAACATGAAAAGAAACAATATTATCAAATGAATTTGATTTTAGATTATCGAAATTATTTATAGATTGTACTTCTATATTATTACTATAATTTAGAGCATAATCAGATAATTCAAAATTTATACAGTGTAAATTCATATTATCCTGTACTATTTTGCAAAAATAACCTAAACTTCCACCTATTTCTAAAAGATTATCTTTAATTTTGATTATACTTTTAGTATAATCAAAATAGTTTTGTGCTAATTTTTTACTTTTATTGATTAAATTTACATTTACATAATCATTTTTATAATCAATTAATAAAGTATCTGGAATTCTGTAAAAATAAAAACAATTTTTACATCTATAATAATTTAAGATTTTATCTGTAAAGTTATTATTATCAATTTTAAACTGAAATAAAATGTTGTTACTAAAACAAACTGGGCAAGACATGTTATCCATTTTTAATAAAAGTTTAAATTTAACAATCTTAACCCAATTCCAAAGAATTGAGTACTATTTTGATCTACAAAAACTAATTCGTCAAAAAGAAATTGTTTTGTAAAATATAATTCAAACGCCATATTTTGTCCAGAGAAATTTGCACCAAACTCTAAATTGTAATTTGTTCTTGTTTGTGATTTTTCAAAAAACAATAATGTAAAATCAGTTTTTGTAAATATATTACAATTATTTTGTATTTCATAATCAATTCTAAAATTAAATCGATTTCCTAACACTAATTTATTCCAATCATAAGCAATTTCTGTTTGTGGATATCTATAATCTGACTTATTTAAATAATATTCAAATTCTACTTTAGAAAAATATCGGAATTTGTTTTTATAATGAGTTACAGTATCTGTAAGTATATTTTTATTCTTTACATTATTTATATCTTCAATGTCAAGAACATCATCTTCGGTTTTATTATTAATATTTTTACTTTGAAAGTTTGAATTATAATAAAATGGATTATTAGAAATTGTGAGTCCAGTAGTCAAACCAGTTAAAATAATTACCCGTTTTGTTAGGTTAGCTTCCAAATTGGGTATGTCACTATTTGCTGGGTCCAAATTATCAATATCGTGCTTACATCTATGAAACAAACTAACATTATAAATAAAATGTTTATTATTAAATTTACCTAAATTATGTAAATAAACTAAATTCTCTTCCCATATTGCCTGTCTTGGATTAAAACTTATATCATTCAAACTATTTGCATTTAATTCGTTATTTAATGATAATAATATTATATCTCGTTTACTTTTAAATATTTCTATTATCCCATTCAACCTAAAAATCCTATCTTTTTCATTTTTATATGAGTTATTATTTACTAATATTTCGGAGTTAAAATAACTATTAACCCCAAAACCATAACTATTCTCAACTAATTTATTGCCTCTTAACTGAAGTGAGTCAAAAATATCTGGTCTAAACTTAAAATTATTGCTTGGCATAATTTGTGCAATACTATTATTACAAAATATTATAATAGAAAATAGCAAGACTAAGATATTTCTAAAAATTTTCAAAATGTTTACTCTTCAAAAAATAATAATTTAACTAAACTTAAAATTAAAATGCAATCTAATAAACCAAATTCAAATAATACAAATAAATTTATTCAAAATTTAGATTTATTCAATGAAATATCAAATTTAACTACAGAATCAACAAATACTAAATCTAATAATATTGATATAATGAGTAGTTTGGATATTTTAAAGATAATTAATGAAGAAGACAAAAAAGTTGCCATTGCAATTGAAAGTGAATTAAACAATATTTCTAAGGCAGTTGATATAATTGTAGATAGATTCAAAAAAGGTGGTAGATTAATTTACGTTGGTGCTGGTACTTCAGGCAGATTAGGTATTGTTGATGCATCAGAATGTCCACCAACTTTTGGTGTGGACAACAATTTAGTTGTTGGCTTAATTGCTGGTGGTAAAGATGCAATGTTTGAAGCCAAAGAGGGAGTTGAAGATTCATTTGAACAAGGTGGAAGTGCTATAAAAGAAATGAATTTAACCCAAAAAGATGTTGTATGTGGTTTAGCTGCTTCTGGACGTACACCATTTGTTTTAGGGGCAATGAAAAAAGCTCTTGAAATTGGTAGTTATGTAATATTTATTACAACTTCTTCACAAAATGAATACTCTAAAGCTAATAATTTATATAATTTATTAATTAATCCAATTGTAGGTCCAGAGGTAATAAGAGGCTCAACAAGAATGAAATCTGGTACAGCCCAAAAAATGGTTCTAAATATGTTGACAACAGCTACTTTTGTTCAGTTAGGAAAGACTTACAACAATATAATGGTTGACCTACAGCTAAAAAATTCAAAATTAGAAGAAAGAGCTAAAAAGATATTAATGGATATTTGTGATATTAATTACGATACTGCAAATGAATTATTAAATTCCAGTAATGGGAAAGTCAAAACAGCAATAATTATGAATAAATGTAAATTAACTTATCAAGCCGCTAATGAATTATTAATTAATAATGAAAATAAAATTAAGTTAGCAATAATAAAATTTAAAAAATAAAATCAAGTTTGTAATAAAAAAACAAAAGAGTTTCAATCTGAAACTCTTTTGCAAAGTACTTAAAAATAATTATTTAAATTATTTAAATTATTTAAACTATGTTTAATTATCTAATTACATTTAATTGTTTTGTTGAATTAAATTCATTTGAAATTAAATTAACAAAATAAATACCAGATGTTAAATTAAAATCACTTATATTTAAGTCAAAAGTATTAAGCCCAGCATTAAACTCACCTAAGTCTTGAGAATAGATGACATTACCAGTGATAGTTGATAAAACTAATTTCACATTTGTAGCAAAATTATTTTTAAATACCAATTTTGTATTATCTACAACAGGATTAGGGTAATTCTGAATTAAACCTAATTGATTTGAATCGTCTTCGATGCTCAATGATATTGCAGATGTAACTGAAATAGTAATAGTAGCAGTCGAAACAGAACCACATAAGTTTGTAACTTTAATTTGGTAAACACCTGCATCTTCAACAGTCACACTATAAGAAATAAACTTATTAGTTTTAACTGTATCCATTACAACACCATCTTTTGTCCACTCATAAGACAAATCCCCATCGCCTTGTGCATCAACAGATATACTTAATTCTGTTCCAGTTTTCACATTCATATCCATAGTGTGAGAATTGATTGTTAGAATATAAAAAGTATTATATGCGACCTCAATAGTTTTGGCATTTAACTTATTATCTTTTGTAGCAATCATACACCAAATATAACCATTTTTGACTGTAGCAGTAAATAAAAGATTATTGGTGTTTGATCCACTTATTCCAGCACCATCAACCAACATTACACCGTCTGCGTACCATTGGTAAGTTAATGTATCGTTTGAAGATATAGAAGCATCAGTTGAGAAAGAAAGTTGTGTTCCGAAGCAACCAGATGCAAAAACTGGTTGTTGACTAATATTAATAGTAGGTAAAGGAACTGCTCCAAAAACAACGCTAGTATCATTTCCGCATTGACCTTTGATAACTACTCTATAATCATCAGAAAAATCAGAAACAATAACATTATTAATTGTTAATAAAGATGATTTTGTACCTGCATATTTATTATTATCAGTTAATCTTGTATTACCTTTCCACCATTCAACTAATATATTTTGATTATTAGCACCACCAACATATCCAAAAGTATGAGCTTCTACGTAGAAACTTGCTGTTTCGCCAATACTTATCATTTGTGTTTTTGGTGCTTTAGTTATAATTGTACTAGATAATACATTTACCAAAAAGCTATTTGTTGTAATATTAGTTGTTTGTATCCCATTTACACCATCACCTTTTGCTACTGTATATACTTGTGCATTATATACACCAGATATTTTGAAATCGAATCCTGTGAAATTATATCTTCCTTCATTCATAAATGGACCAGCAAACATTACTCCATCTCTATACCAAGTAGTATAATAATCTAATGTAATCAAATCAACATTAGCAACAAATTCCATAGAGTTGTTCATTGAATTCAGACAATTCGAAACACTTTTAGGTTGAGTTACTATACTAATTTGAGACATTAAAGGATTTGAACTTAAAAGAATAAAACAAGAAAACATAAGTAAGAAATATTTCATGAGAAACCTCAAATATTAATAATTAAAAAATAAATAAAAAACAAACAAAATCTTATTTAATAAACAGCAATATAATAATTTAAATATAAAAATAAAAATAATGTTAAGAATTATTAACAAAATATTAATTTTTTCACAACTTGTTTAAAAAATATTCAAATTAATATTTATAAAAATTTTAATATTCATTAAAATAAGTTAGTATTGAAGTTATCTTAATTTAAAAATTCAAAAATCATTTTTATTTCATTATTATGTACCTATCCGAATTAGAAATTTATGGTTTTAAATCATTTGGTCAAAAGACCAAATTTAAGTTTAATGGTGGTATAACAGCATTAGTAGGTCCGAATGGATGTGGAAAAACAAACATAGTTGATGCAATTAGATGGGTGTTAGGTGAGCAAAAGTCATCTGTATTGCGTTCTGATGTAATGGAAAATGTCATATTCAATGGAACTGCTACCAGAAAACCACTTGGTTTGTCAGAAGTAACTATGATAATAGAAAATGATAAAGGTATTTTATCATCTGAATATAATCAAGTTAACATTACAAGAAGATTATTTAGGTCTGGAGATAGTAATTATTTCTTAAATAAAACAAAGTGTCGATTAAAAGATGTTCATAATTTATTTATGGATACTGGTATGGGAGCCGATTCATATTCAGTTATTGAATTAAAAATGGTAGAAGCTATTTTGAGCGGAAAACCAGAAGAAAGAAGGCATTTATTTGAAGAAGCAGCTGGAATTACAAAATATAAATTAAGACGAAAAGAGACTACAAACAAATTAGTTAAAGTAAAAGAGGATTTGGATAGAGTAAACGATATTCTTATAGAAATTCAAAAAAATGTTAATTCTTTATCAAAACAAGCCTCAAAAACAAAAAAATATAATTTATTTTTAAATGAACTAAAGGAATCTGAACTAAAGTTGTTTTATTTTGAATTTATATTGATTAATCAAAAAGTAAAAAATATTGAAATCGAAATAAATAATCTTAACAAAGAATTAGACGAGCTGAACACTAATTTTGAAAACTTAAATGTATTAAAAAATACTAAAAAAGAAGAGTTAAGTGTAATCCAAAGTGAATATCAAATATGTTTGAATGATGAAAAAGAAATCAATTTAATTTATAATGATAAAAAGCAAAATTTAGCTATAAATAATGAAAGAATAAACACTACAATATCTCAACAAAATAGATTAGAATTTGAAATTAATAACTCAAGCACAGAAATTGAAAAAATTAAAGATAGTATAATTGATTCTAATAGAGACCTTTATTCAAAGCTTGAATTATTGACAAATATTGAAGAAGAAAAGAATATTTTATTTAAAGAAAGGTTAGAATTATCAGAAAAATTAAAGTTTCAAAAAGAAGATTATGACGAAAAAAATAATCATTTACTTAGTTTCAAAAATGACTTAAATATTAACAAAAATAATTTAAATTTAAACAAAAATAAATTAATTTCTATTCAAAATAAAATTAATGATTTTGAGTCAGAAATAGCAAATATAGATACAAGTCTTATAAATTTTAAAGAAAAAGAATTACAAATAAATCAAGAAATTGCTGATATTACAAAACAAAATGATGAATTGAGCTCCAAATTAGTTCAAGAAAAAGAGAAAAAAGAATTAATTGATAAAGAATTACAAAATTTTAATCAGGAACTAATCACACAAAAAAGTAATTTAAGTAGCAAAAAAGCTTCATTAGAATTTCTTAAAGGATTATCAGATACAGATTCTACAATCAGTTTTTTAATGAAAACTAATGAAATGATTACATCTAGTGATAAACAAACAATAATAGAAGCTATAAATATAGATAAAGAATATCAGACAGCATTGTTATCTGCTTTGGGAGAAAAAATACATTATTTTATACTCAATAATACCGAAGAAGCAAATATTGCTATTAATCTATTAAAAAAGAATGAGAAAGGATTCACAAATTTTGTAATTAAAGAACAAATTGAAAACTTGAATAATAAATCTTCAAATACAAATAAAGAAACAAATAAGATTAACCAAAACTTTCAAGATGTCATTTACTTGAAAGATAAAGTGAAAACTGATGTAGAACTAATCCCATTAGTTCATTTCTTATTAAAGGATATAATTTACATCAAAGAAAATTCTGATGCCATAAAATTTATTAATGAATTAGATGTAAATTCTAAATCAAATATTTCTGTAATTACCAACGATGGAACTTTTTACAGAAGTGATTTTTTGATTAAAGGTGGTAAATCAAATTCAAAAGAAAATGTATTAATCGGTAGAAATTTAAAAATTAGAGAATTAGAAAAGACAATCTCTGAAATTAATTCAATAATTACAGATTACAATATCAAAGTAATAGATTTAACAAATGAATTAAAAGAAATAAATATTAATGAATTGCAGTATAGTATTCATAATAATGAAATTAGGATTAATAGATTAAATCAAGATAATTCTAAAAATGAACTAAATATTCATTCAATTGAAAATAAGCAAACTAATATTATTGAAAATAAATTAAAATTAGAGAAAGAAATTGAAGAATTATACCTATCAATAAATGACCTTAACATTAAAGTAAATGATAGTGAAACATTTTTAAATATTGAAACAGAAAACTTTATTGTTCTAAAGAACATCTTAGAAGCTTTAGAAATTGAATTTAAAACTTTAGATAACAATTACAGAGAAAAAGAAATAAATTTCACGAGAACTAATTCTGATATCAATTTAGTGAAACTAATAATATCTCAATTTGAAACACAAATAACTAACTTTGATAAGCGATTATTAAATAATAAAAACGAATTAAAAGAAATTGATGGTAGTATTAATTCTTTGAATAATAATATAAATCTATTAAATTATGAATTAATAGATGTTGAAGGGAAATTGTTAGTTGTTAAAAATGAAAAAATGATTAAAGAAAATTCAATTCAAGATTTTAGGGTAGATGTTGAAGAAACAGAAAAAGAATTAGAAATTGTTAGAAAAAATATTGATAAAAGAAAAGAAAGCTTGCACAAATTAGATTTGAATTTTAATGAGTTGATTACCAATAAAAATATCATAAATAATAAATTATTTGAAACATATAATTTAGAAATCAGTAATCTTAAATATGAAAGTGAAGAATATAATTTTATTGAACATAAACATAATGTAGTTGAATTAAAAAAGAAATTGTCTGAAATCGGTAGTGTTAACTTTTTGGCTTTAGAAGAATTTGAAGAACAAAATAATAGATTGAATTTTACACAAAATCAAATCAATGACTTATTTGAAGCTGAGAAAACTTTAATTGAAACAATAAATGAAATTAATCAAAAAGCAGAACAAAATTTCAGCGAAACTTTTGAAAAAGTAAAAGAAAATTTCAAATATTTATTTACAAAATTATTCGATGAAGAGGGTTTTGCGGACTTAAAATTAGCTGACGGTAATATATTAGAATCTGATATAGAAATAACTGCAAAACCACCAGGTAAAAAACCACATTCTATTGAAATGTTATCAGGTGGTGAGAAAACTTTAACAGCAATAGCATTAT
>Ga0209284_10001194_pt1 | contig 40698 bp, 37 predicted proteins | sample FRY03_FD_187211 | JGI IMG/M metagenome (GOLD analysis project Ga0209284, IMG submission 187211) | Freshwater microbial communities from Lake Fryxell liftoff mats and glacier meltwater in Antarctica - FRY-03 (SPAdes) (version 2) | ecosystem: Environmental > Aquatic > Freshwater > Ice > Glacier... | reverse complement strand
TTGGACGCCTACAACTTCAACTTGTAGCGCGATTACACACGAAGGAATTCCTGAAGTTTGGGAAACAATATTGAATTTTATTGAGCTTACAAAAGGAAATAAATATTTCTTTGAAAAACGAAAAGAGCAGAATCAATATTGGATGTTGGAAACGATTAATGAGCAATTGAAAACCAACTTTTACAATCATCCTGAAATTCAAAATCTTTTGGATTCCACTAAAAAAGCGGTTTCAACTGATGAAATATCACCATTTGCAGCCGCTCGATTATTATTAGAAAAATATTTTAAATAATCGTTTAAGAAAAAAAAAGTCGGTATTACTTTTTGGGTTTATTCGATTTTACAGAAACACCGCTTTCGTTAATTGCTCTTTCGGAAGAAGCTGATGGAATACTATCATTTTCAAAACTAGCTTCATTTTTTTTAAGTCCGCCCTCTTTAATTCCTTTTGTAGGAGTTACATCTGTATTTGCATCTGCTTCATTTTTTTTGATCCCACTTTGTGTAATTCCTTTTTTTTCAGAATCATCGGTTGTTCCGCTTCCTTCTTGTGTCTTTGAATCAGGATGGTCATCTATTTTAATTTTTTTAATGTTTCCACGCGAAGTATTTATATTTGATTGCATTTGCCCATCTGTTTTATTTCCTTTCACAGAACCATCCCAACCTTTTCTTAAAGTTGGATTTGAAATAGTGTCTGGGCTTGCGCCAACATTTCTTCGAATATCTTTTTTGTCAATTCCTCTTGCCAATTTTACGTTTACAGCATTCAACCCTTTTTTTTCTGAATCGGAAGTAGGGTCAGATAAAGTATCCTTATTAACGCTAATCATTCCCGTATCGCTTGATTTTACTACTTTACCTTTCAATTTTCCTCTGGCATTTTCCTGAGCTTGTACATTTGTTAAGCAATAAAAAGCAATTATTACTGTGAGAATTCCTGTTTTTAAAGTTTTCATTTTTCTATTTTTTAAGTTTATTATATATCAATTGTTGTTTGATTTTGTTACCCTATATTTAAAAAAAAACAGGCTCAGTCAGATTAAATTTCAGCCTTTACAACCACTCAATTATTATTGAAAAACATTTAATTAATCACAGCTACAAATATCTGAAAACTGCGACTGAAGACTGGACATTTTTTACTCTTTCTCGTAGCGTTCCATTTCTCTGTCATAAAATTCATTGGCCAGAACAATAAGTCCTTCCATTTCAGCATTTAATTCGCTTTCATCAAGATCTTCAGCTTCTTCCATAAATTCCACTTCATCGTCTTTTAGATTGATGATAAATCTAGGATAATCCAAATGAATGATAAAAATATCTTCTGGAAAATCAGTGTTGTCGCCTAGTAAAAATTTTGGTAATTCCATTTTTAAATGTTTAATCGGTTATTGGTTATTCGATTAACCGATTAAACAAATAACCGATTAACCAAAAAAAAACTATTTATCAGACAAAATTACTGGCGCACTTCCTTTTCCCATAAAAATAATTTTGGTGTTGGCAGAAGTGGCAATTTCTTTTTGCGCTTTAATTTGTTCGTATTGTAATTGTTTATCGGTCAATCCCGAAGAAATAATCTTTTGGTAATCAGCAATACCTTGTGCTTCTACTCTTTTTCGTTCGGCTTCTTGTTTCTCTTTCTGCAAAACAAACTGCATTTTTTGTGCATCTTGTTCGGCATTAATTTTACTTTCGATAGTTGTTTTAACAGAAGTTGGAAGATTGATATTTCGAATCAATAATTGTTCTAAAATCAAACCCCTACTTTTAAAATCAGCCTCAATGGTTTTGAAAATTCGTTGTTGAAACTCGTTTCTTTTTGTAGAATACAAAGCCACGGCATCATAATAAACAGCATTGTCACGAATACGGGTTCTGGTAACGGGACGCACAATTTTATCAGTGTAATTAACGCCAATTTGTTTGAAAATTTTTGGTGCATCGGTAGGCGATATTTTATACAAAACCGTTAAATCAATTACCACTTCCAATCCATCATTAGACAAAACACGAATAGCATCATCGCCTTCTTGCGCACCTTCACTATGGTCAGCAGACATCGTATAATTTTGGGTTTGAATGTCAAAATCAGTAACGTCAAGAAGAGGGTTTATCAAATGCAAACCACTTTCCAAAACATCGGGTTGAACGCTTCCATAAAGTGATTTCACACCCACTTTTCCCGCATCAATTTGTTTGAACATCGAGGAGAAAATCCCCAAAGCAATAACTAAAACTCCAATAATTTTAAGCGTATTTGAAAACTTGAAAAAAGGACTACTGGCATTGCTTTTTATTGCAAAACTTATAATCAGTAAAATAACCCCAATAATAATAGATAGTATCATTTTTTTGAATATTAATTTGTTCGATAATTATACGACGAAACAGATTGAAAGTTACATTGCTTTAAGAAAAAACTGTAAATTTAATCATTTTCCAAAACCAACTTTTTTGTCAATCTCGCAAAGCGAATATACAAAAATAAAGCTGCCGCCGTCAATCCTGCCAAAAGTCCAATCCAGATTCCCGTTGCACCCAAATCAGTGTACTTTCCTAAATAATACGAAATCGGAAATCCCACAATCCAATACGCAACAAAGGTTATGTACATTGGGATTTTCACGTCCTGCATCCCTCGCAAAGCACCAAGAACCACAACTTGAATCCCATCTGAAATTTGGAAAACAGCCGCCACCAAAAGTAATTTGGACGCAATTAGTATTATTTCACTATTGTCCAATTGCTGAGACGCATCGGTCATATTCAAAAACAAATGTGGAAGAAAATTATGAAAAACAACAAAAACAAGTCCAAAGAAAGTTTCTACTATAATGGCCAATAAAAAAATCGAGCGGGCAACAGTAATCAATTGTTTGTAATCTTTCATCCCTTTGGCATTACTAACTCGAATCATAGCTGCAACACTAAAACCCATAGCCACCATAAAAGTGGACGAAGCCAGCGTTAGCGCAATTTGATTTGCCGCTTGACTATTTTTCCCAAGCGAACCCGAAAGCCAAATTGCCGCCGTAAACAAAGTCACTTCAAACAACATTTGCATCGCAGAAGGCAAACCAAGATTAATAATTTTTTTCAAGATGGATTTCCGAATTTCCTTGAAAGTAAAATTCTTGAAATATCTCCTGAAAGCCTCGTTTCGTCGAAGGATGTAGTGCAAAAAAACAACCATCATAATTCTGGAAATCACGGTTCCTAATGCAGCTCCAAGAATTCCCAGTTTTGGAAATCCCCAAACACCATAAATCAACACATAATTAAAGAAAATGTGGACTACGTTCGCCAAATAAATAGCGTACATCGAATATTTAGTTTGCGACAATCCATCCGCAAACTGCTTATATCCTTGGAAAATAATTACCGGAATCAACGAAAAAGCCACCCAATCAATATAAGGTGTAGCCAAATCGACAACGGCTTCGGGTTGGTTCATCAATTTCATTATTGGCTTTGCCAAAACTATTAATATGAATATGGCGACACCTAAAAAAGTACATAGCAACAATCCGTGATGAAAAGTAGTACGGATTTTCTTGTCGTCGTTCTCGGCATCGGCTTCTGCTATCAAAGGCGTAATGGCAGTAGAAAATCCAATTCCCAACGACATTCCAATAAAAATAAAACTGTTGCCTAGTGAAACCGCCGCCAACTCTGTCGAACCAAGGTTTCCGACCATAAAATTGTCAACAATACCTATCAAAGTATGACCCAACATTCCAAGAATAACGGGATAAGCTAATCTTAAATTATAGGAAAACTCGTTTGTATACTTGGAAAAATTCACTTTGTTTTTTTTTTAGTTGGCAAAGGTAATTAGAACAAATCAATTCTTTCAATACTATTTCATTAATAATGAAATATTTACCGATAATTACCCAAAAATTATATAACAAACTGACGTAATTCTATAATATCAGCAATATTATACTGTTATACTTTTGTACCGTTGTCTAAAAATACAACACAAAATTTAAAATTATGAAAACAACAGAAAAAATTAAGTTCGTATTGGTATTAGCAATCTCGATAATGTTCGCTAATAATTCAAATGCACAAGAAACACAAGCTGCAACAAATTATGATCAAGGATTTCGTTTAGGAATTGGTTTAAATGCTGGTTATGCCATTCACGATCCTTACAAATTGGCTTTAGGAGCTGATGCAAGATTGCAATATGACCTTTCAAAAAGATACTCTGTTACATTGACAACTGGATTTACGAATCTATTTGTAAGCAAAGTAGATGGATCCGATCTAGGATTTATTCCAGCAAAAGCAGGATTTAAAGCCTTCGTTTGGAATGACCAGTTTTATGTAATGGGAGAAGCCGGAGCAGCTTTTGCAGTTACAAATAATTACAACAAAACTTCGTTGCTACTAGCGCCAAGTATTGGTTATGCTACAAAATACATCGACATTTCTTTGCGTTACGAGCATTATAACGACTTTGCAAGATTAAATAACAATGGAACTACAGGCGAAGGTGTTGGCCAAGTTGGCGTTCGTTTGGCTTATGGTTTCGAATTGTAAAAATTCCAAATTATTAAAAAATGCGCTGAAATTCAGCGCATTTTTTTTATTCTTTCTTCAACTGATCTTTATAAATTTCAATATTAGCTTTCACTTTTGGGTCTAAATCTGGATTTTTAATATCAGTATGTTTTTGCATTTCTTCCCAAATAATTTTTGCAACTATGTAACGAGCCATTTCCTTATCATCGGCAGGAATTATATACCAAGGTGCATTTTCAGTAGAAGTATTGTTAATTGCCTCTTCATAACATTTCATATAATCCTCCCAAAGTTCCCGTTCTTTCATATCGCCTACCGAGAATTTCCAGTTATGAGTTTCTTCATCTAATCTGCGAAGCAAACGTTTCCTTTGCTCCTCTTTACTCAAATGAAAATAAAACTTCATTACAATAGTGCCATTTTGAGAAATATGTTTTTCAAAATTATTGATTTGCTCCATTCTGTTTTGCCAAAATTCTGGCGTAATATCATTTACTTTTTCAATTCTAGGTAAGTTTTCTAACAAAATATATTCAGGATGCACACGAGTAACCAAAACATTCTCATAATGGGTGCGATTAAAAACAGCAAACTTCCCTTTTTCTGGCAAAGCTAAATAATGTCTCCACAAATAATCGTGCTCTAACTCGGTCGAATTTGGCGTTTTAAAACTATGAACCACAACACCGCGTGGATTAAATTCCTTGAACACTTCACGAATCAAACTATCCTTTCCAGAAGTGTCCATTCCCTGCAAACAAATCAAAACACCATACCGATTATGAGCATACATAACATCTTGCAACTCGCTCAACTTAGCTTGAACCTTGTCTAGTTTTTCCTCTTTATCATCATCATCGGCATCAATAAACAAATTTGTAGCAATTTTTGACAATTCAATTTTGCCAACCACTTTAAAATCATCTGGATTAATTGACTTCATAGTAAATAATTTATATTTGTAAAAATAATATTTTTTTGAAGCTATTTGCTTCGCCAGTTCGCTTCGCTCGTTTCCGGCTATCCGTTGCAATCCACTCGCCGCGGCGTGTGGGATTTTCTCTTCTATCCGGGCTAAACTTATCAGCTAATTTATGGAAAAATTTCAACTTAGTCTATTTTCTGAAATCATTGGAATTGGTTCAGCTTCAGGATTAGTTTACAAAGACAATTCCTTATTTATAATTTCGGATAATAGTTCCTTCCTTTACGATTATAAAATCCAAGAAAACAAATTAACCAAAATAAAACTCTTCGAAAACAGCCAAGAAAATATTCCCAAAATAGACAAATTCGATTTTGAATCCCTTGCTTTAAAAGGAAATAAACTCCACCTTTTGGGTTCCGGTTCTACTTCCAAAAGAGAAAAAAGAATAACCTATAATCTTGAAACTGGAGCAATAATCGAAAAAGACTTGTCAAAATTGTACAAAAGTCTAAAAGAAACCACTTCCATTTCTGACGAAGATTTAAACATTGAAGGCGCTTTTTTCTATAACGAAAAATGGTATTTATTTCAAAGAGGAAACGGAGCCAATTCCAGAAACGGAATTTTTAAAACGAAATCACTCGAAACAGAAAGTCAAACACAGTTTGTCAAAGTGCAATTGCCAAAAATCAAACACGTCGAAACTTCTTTTACCGACGCCATTTTGGTCGAAGATAAAATTTATTTTTTGGCTACAGCCGAAAACACCACTTCCACTTATGATGACGGCGAAATATTAGGAAGTCTTATTGGAAGAATGGACAGCCAAAATTTCGAAATCGAATTCACTCAAAAAATATCCTACACCCAAAAATTCGAAGGCTTGACACTATACAAAAAGACAGCGTCCGAAATCCAATTTCTGCTTTGCGAAGATAATGATTCAGACCTTTTGATAACCAATATTTATAAATTAACATTTAATAAAGAACTAAAATGAACGACTTAAAAAATAAAAATGCTCTAATTACAGGAGCTGGAAAAGGAATTGGAAAAGCAATCACATTGGCTTTGGCCAAAGAAGGAGTCAATGTAATTTTATTGGCACGAACTCAAGACGAGATTGATAATGTAGCCGCCAAAGCACGTTCCTTAAGAGTAAAAGCACTAGCGTTAACTGCTGATGTAGCCGATATTAATTTGGTAAATTCTGCCGTAGAAAAAGCTTTAGCCGAATTTAAAACTATCGATATTTTAATCAACAATGCTGGAATTGCTGCTTTTGGAAAATTTTTGGAATTGGAACCAGCAGCTTGGGAACGCATTATTCAAGTCAATTTAATGGGAACTTATTATGTAACCCGAGCTGTTTTGCCCAACATGATTGAAAGACAAACGGGTGACATTATCAATATTTCCTCAACAGCTGGACTCAGCGGAAATGCTTTGACAAGTGCTTATAGCGCTTCAAAATTTGCCGTTTTAGGATTAACAGATTCGTTGATGCAAGAAGTTCGCAAACATAATATTCGGGTTACTGCGCTAACTCCAAGTACCGTTGCCACTGAAATGGCCAAAGATCTTAAACTTACAGACGGCAATCCAGAAAAAGTAATGCAAGCGGAAGATATAGCCGAATTAATCATTGCTCAACTAAAATTAAACCGACGCGTTTTTATAAAAAATAGCAGTATTTGGTCTACGAATCCTTAAAAGAAAAATCACCCTCTAAAAAATTAAACCATTAAGAGATTAAGTTTCATTAAGATTTTATTCTTAATTTTCTTAATCCCTTAATGGTAAAAAAAACACTTTAAACTTTTAAAAGATTTTATTTTTTAAACTTCAACATTCAAAAACTCCATTCTCACGCTTCCGTCTTCATCAATTTTAGTCAAATTAATTTCTTGCAAAGTGTTGGCCAATTCTGGGTTCCAAGGTGTTTTTACTCGCACATAATTTTCGGTAAATCCGTGAATATATCCTTCTTTATTTTCAGTTTCAAAAAGAACGGTTCTGTTCGTTCCAATTTGGCTTTCATAAAAAGCACGACGTTTTTTTACGGATAATCCGCGTAACATTTTGCTCCTTTTGGCTCGAACATTAGCAGGAATTACTCCTTGCATATCAGCAGCTTCGGTATTATCTCGTTCTGAATATGTGAAAACGTGTAAATAAGAAATGTCTAAATCATTCAAGAAATGATACGTTTCAAGAAAATGTTCGTCGGTTTCACCAGGGAATCCAACAATTACATCCACACCAATGCAAGCATCTGGCATTACTTCTCTAATTTTATTTACCCTTTCAGTATAAATTTCTCTTTGATAACGGCGTTTCATCAACTTCAAAATTTCGTTACTTCCGGATTGCAACGGAATATGAAAATGCGGAACAAAAGTTCTACTTTTAGACACAAATTCTATGGTTTCGTTTTTTAGTAAATTCGGCTCTATAGATGAAATTCTTAATCTTTCAATTCCTTCCACTTTATCCAATTCCTGAACTAATTCCAAGAAAGTATGTTCGTGTTTTTTGTTTCCAAATTCTCCTTTTCCGTAATCGCCAATATTTACGCCAGTTAAAACAATTTCCTTGATTCCTTGTTCCGAAATTTCTTTAGCGTTTTTGAGGACATTTTCCAATTCATCACTTCTTGAAATTCCTCTTGCCAACGGAATCGTGCAATAGGTACATTTGTAATCGCAGCCATCTTGCACTTTTAAGAAAGCACGCGTTCTGTCTCCAATGGAATAACTTCCCACATAAAAATCGGCTTCTTCAATCTCGCAGGAATGTACTTCTCCAAAATCGTTTTTGGATAAATCGTTGATATAATCGGTGATTTTAAATTTTTCGGTAGCGCCCAAAACCAAGTCAACTCCATCAACAGCGGCTAATTCTTCGGGTTTTAATTGGGCATAACAACCAACAGCGGCAACAAAAGCTTTGTTATTCAATTTCATCGCTTTTCGCACGACTTGTTTGAATTGTTTATCGGCATTTTCGGTCACGGAACAGGTATTAATCACATACATATCGGCAACTTCTTCAAAATCGACGCGGTCAAAACCTTCGTCCTGAAAACTTCGGGCAATTGTAGATGTTTCCGAAAAATTCAGTTTGCAACCAAGCGTATAAAAGGCAACTTTTTTTCTGTTTTTCATAAAATTCTTAATTAATGAAACCTGTCTGCCGACAGGCAGGTCGTTGTTAAAAAACTAAGGCTGCAAATTTACAAACAAAAAACTATATAAAGAAATCAATAATTTTGTTTGAATGAAAGGGAATTAAATAAAAAATTCGCAAATAAAATAATTAATTTGCGAATTTGTTATAATCAAAATATGTAATATTCTATTCTTTTCTCCATTTTTTAGTTACCTCAAAAACGTGTTCTAAAATTGCAGCTTCTTTTTCATCGAAATCAATATTTCTTCGGCTCATTACTAATCGTGAAGTTTCAAAAGCTTTTTTAGTAATATATGTGGTAAAACCTGAAGCGCCGCCCCAAGAAAAACTAGGTACAAAGTTGCGAGGAAATCCACTACCAAAAATATTAGCACTAACTCCAACCACTGTTCCCGTGTTGAACATCGTGTTGATGCCGCATTTGCTGTGATCTCCCATCATTAGTCCACAAAATTGGAGACCTGTTTTTTCAAAACTCTCGGTCTCGTAGCTCCATAATTTCACTTCTTCGTAGTTATTTTTCAGGTTTGAATTATTGCTGTCCGCACCAATATTACACCATTCGCCCAGAACGGAATCCCCTAGAAATCCATCATGTCCCTTATTGGAATAAGAAAAAAGAACAGCATTTTTAACTTCGCCACCAATTCTGGAATAAGGCCCAACAGTTGTTGCACCATAAATTTTGGATGCCATTTTAATCTGCGCATTTTCACACAATGCTAGTGGCCCGCGAATGACGGAACCTTCCATTATTTCGGAATTTTTCCCAATGTAAATTGGACCCGAAGAAGCGTTTAAGGAAACAAATTCAAGCTTTGCTCCTTCTTCGATAAATATATTTTCTTTGGCTATGACGTTAACACTTTTAGGAATTGGCTGTGATTTCCTGTCTTCGGTCAAGAGCTCGAAATCCTCCCGAATCGCGGCATCATTTTTGGAAAAAATATCCCAAGTTTGTTCTACTCTTATACAATCGCCTTCGAATTCTATAATTTCGTAGGTATCAAAATCTACTTCTTCTTGATTTTCGTTTGTATGAAATGCTACAACATCATCTCCTTTAAAAATAGCCTGATTCGATTCAAGATTACTGACCATTTCAGCCAAAATTGTATTGGGAAGAAATGAAGCGTTTATCATAACATTTTCCTCCATTTCCACCATTGGAAATTTCTCCGATAAATATTCCTCGGTTAATGTTGTCGTGGTAGAACCCAAACGCATCTCCCATTTTTGACGAATCGTCATAATGCCAATAAGAATATCGGCAACAGGACGGGTGAAAGTAAAAGGCAAAAGTGAATTTCTTGCTGGTCCGTCGAAAAGTATATAATTCATAAATTGTTTGTTTTTGTTAGAGACGTTGCACTGCAACGTCTGTACTTTGTTAATTGCACTGCAACGTCTGTACATTTTTAATTATTTTGCAACGTCTGTACATTTTTAATTATAATGCAATGTCTAAAATTTAGAAATCCAAAGTTACAAAGTTTTAAATTGCAATAAAAATAAAAAAAGCCCCACAAATTGTAGGGCTTTCTATTGTTATTAAACTGATAAATATTATTTACCGTGTTTAGCGTATTTAGTTTTGAATTTATCGATACGTCCTGCAGTATCAATAAGTTTAGATTTACCGGTGTAAAAAGGGTGAGAAGTTCTAGAAATCTCCATTTTTACAACTGGATATTCAACACCGTCAACAGTGATAGTTTCTTTAGTATCTGCAGTTGATTTAGTAATAAAAACTTCTTCATTTGACATGTCTTTGAAGGCTACTAATCTGTAATTTTCTGGGTGTATTCCTTTTTTCATCTTTATTTTATTTATTTTTTTGAGCGTTTTGATTTTGAAGCTTTCTCGTACTTAGAAAAAGGTATAAATGCAACTACTCTTTTTGTTTTAAACTTTTAATTATTTTGAGTTTGCAAATTTACACTAATTTTTCAATAAACAAATCATTGCATCGCTTTTTTTATATAATTGTAAAAACCGAATTTTTACTGTGAATATATTGGGAATTGTTATATTTGTAGATTAATAAATAAAACCTTTCAACTATGAACGAAATTATAAAGAAAAATGGAATTTCCTACGGGATCATTACAGGTGTTGTGAGTGCATTAATCACAACCGCTATTTATTCAATTGATTTAAATCTTTTTACAAAATGGTGGCTAGGGATTGTTATTTTTTTAGTTTACATCATTATTGGAATAGTTTTATTGTCAAAAACAAAAAAAGAATTAAAAGGTGTTTTTTCATTTAAAGAAGCATTTACTACTTATTTTATCTCTGCAGTTATTGGAACATTGATTTCGGTAGGCTTTAATATTCTTTTATTTAATGTTATAGATCCTTCTGCAAAGGACACTTTAAATGAAATCATCATTAACTATACTGGTGAAATGATGGAAAAATTTGGCGCACCATCAGCAGCAATTAATGAAGCCCTGAAAAAAATGCAAGAAAACAATCCTTATTCTACAATTGAATTATTAAAAGGAGCTGTCTTTAGCATTGTTGGAAGTTCTATTTTTGGATTATTATTAGCCTTAATCTTCAAAAGCAAATCTACACAAGAATAAAAATATAAATGAATTTATCCCTACTTATACCGCTTCTTAATGAAGACGAATCAATCAAAGAACTCTATACTTGGATTATTTCGGTAATGAAGTTGAACAATTATTCTTATGAAGTCATTTTTATTGATGACGGAAGTACTGATAATTCCTGGGCAATTATCGAAGAATTAGCATCCGAAAACCCAAACGTGAAAGGCATTCGATTTATGAAGAATTTTGGAAAATCGCAAGCCTTGCATGCCGGTTTTGCAAAAGCTCAAGGCGATGTCATTATCACGATGGATGCCGACTTACAAGATAGTCCCGAAGAAATTCCGGGATTGTACAATATGATTACTTCTCAAAATTTCGACTTGGTTTCCGGTTGGAAAAAGAAAAGATACGATTCTGTGGTTGCTAAAAATCTTCCTTCAAAATTATTCAATTGGGCTGCCAGAAAAACATCTGGTGTGGAATTGAACGATTTTAATTGCGGATTAAAAGCTTATAAAAATGTTGTTGTAAAAAACATAGAAGTTTCGGGCGAAATGCACCGTTATATTCCGGTTTTGGCAAAGAACGCTGGTTTTGGAAAAATCGGAGAAAAAGTGGTGCAACACCAAGCTCGAAAATATGGCGAAACCAAATTTGGAATGGATCGTTTTGTCAATGGTTTTCTGGATTTAATAACCATTTGGTTTCTTTCCCGTTTCGGGAAAAGACCGATGCACTTGTTTGGAGCTTTGGGTTCGATGATGTTTATTATTGGGTTTTGCTCGGCTGGATATATTGGAGTTTCAAAATTATACCACATGTACAACGGGATGAGATACACTTTAGTCACGAACAATCCTTGGTTTTTTATAGCCTTGACAACAATGATTTTGGGAACTCAATTGTTTTTGGCAGGATTTCTGGGGGAGATTATTTTGAGAACGAAAAATAACGAAGAACGTTATAAGATAAGCAAAACAGTTTAATTCTTTGAGGTCACAAAATGTGACCTCAAAGAATTAGAAACAAATGGCATCACATTTTGTGATACCATTATAATTACACAAATTGCGACTCAAAAAAAGAGAACTTGAGGACGCAATTTTCGTCCTCAAGTTGAGTAGGTTTAGGACAAACGTCTTTTGTCTTTACATAACAAGGGATTTCAAGGTTTTAAATTATCTAGTTGACCAAGAAAAAGTACAGAAAGAAACAAATTTAGGTTATAAAAAATAAGCAACTGGATTGACTTAACTAGCCCTGATAGCAGCGTAAATCCTTTTTGAGAAACGACTATTTTTTGTAAAATAAAAAAAGCGACCAAGGGAAGCTCTTTTTTATTTTAACAAAAAAAGGTGTTTGAAAAAAGATTGTAGCGGATAGCAGGACACGAGCGAAGCGAACTGGCGAAGCAAGTAGCTCCTGAAAAAAAATAAATATAAAAAATAAAATAAAATGGAAATCAAACAAAACATTTTAGACGCAGTAAACGAATGGCTTACACCAACATTCGACAAGGAAACACAAGAAGCAGTTATTGCAATGATGACTTCGTCTCCAAAAGATTTGGAAGAGAGTTTTTATAAAAACCTTGAATTCGGAACAGGCGGAATGCGCGGTGTTATGGGTGTTGGGAACAATCGCATCAATAAATATACCCTTGGAAAAAGCACTCAAGGTCTTTCGGATTATTTGAAAATTGCATTTCCAAACCAACCTTTGAAAGCTGTTATTGCTTTTGACTGTCGTCATAATAGTAAATCGTTGGCCAAATTGGTTGCCGATGTTTTCTCTTCAAATGGTATTCAAGTGTATTTATTTTCGGATTTGAGACCCACTCCTGAGTTGTCTTTTGCATTGAAATATTTGGGTTGTCAATGTGGAATTGTATTGACTGCATCACACAATCCACCGGAATACAACGGATACAAAGTATATTGGGAAGATGGTGGACAAATTGTTCCTCCGCAAGATGACGCTATCATTAACACTATTGAAAATTTGAATTACAACCAAATCAAGTTTGAGGCAAACGAAGATTTGATACATTATATAGATTCAGAAATTGACCAAGCTTTCATAAAATCGACTATCGAAAATGCCAGTTTTGGAACATCGGCTGAAGCCAAAGAAAAATTGAATATTGTTTTTACCTCTTTGCACGGAACTTCGATTACGCTTGTTCCCGATACTTTTGCGCAAGCAGGTTATACAAATGTGAATATTGTTGAAGAACAAAGAGTACCAAACGGTGACTTTCCAACGGTAAAATCTCCAAATCCTGAAGAACCGGAAGCATTGACATTGGCATTGGAATTGGCAGACAAAACAAACGCTGATATTGTTGTTGGAACGGATCCTGATTGCGACAGATTAGGTGTTGCAGTTCGAAATAATGAAGGCAAAATGATTCTGTTGAATGGAAACCAAACGATGATTTTGATGACTGCCTTTTTATTGAAAGAATGGAAAAAAGCGGGGAAAATCAGCGGAAAACAATTCGTAGGTTCGACTATCGTTTCAACTCCAATGATAATGGAATTAGCCACCGCTTATGGTGTGGAATGCAAAATTGGGTTGACAGGTTTTAAATGGATTGCCAAAATGATCATGGATTTTCCTGAATTGGAATTCATTGGCGGTGGCGAGGAAAGTTTTGGTTATATGGTTGGTGATGCTGTTCGTGATAAAGACGCTGTTGCGGCTACTTTATTGATTTGCGAAATGGCGGCTCAAGCCAAAGCCAAAGGAAGTTCCGTTTATAAAGAACTATTGCAATTATATGTAGAACACGGTTTTTATAAAGAACATTTGATTTCGATTACCAAAAAAGGGATGGAAGGTTTAGCCGAAATCAATCAGATGATGGTTACTTTACGTGAAAACCCAATGAAAGAAATTAATGGTCAAAGGGTAATTATGCTGGAAGATTACAAATCATCAGTTGCCAAAAATTTGCTTACTGGTGAAGAAGAAACTATGAATATTCCGAAATCGGATGTGTTGATTTATTATACTGAAGATGGTTCTAAAATTTGTGCCAGACCAAGTGGAACAGAGCCAAAAATTAAATTTTACATCAGTGTAAATGCCGAATTGGAGAGCCTAGAAAATTTCACGAAAGTGGAAAATATTTTAAACGAAAAAATAAAAGACATTATTGAGTCAATGCAATTGAACTAAAGCAACAAATGGACAAACCTGACACAAATGACGCTCCAAAACTATTAAATTCGATTATCGGTTTAATAGATGAAACACGTCATATTGTGGCCAAAACAGTCAATCAAGAGCTGACTTTGTTGTATTGGAATATTGGAAAAACCATCAATGATGAAATTCTAAAAAATGACAGAGCCGATTATGGAAAGAAACTAATTTTAAATTTAAGCGATGAACTTTCTATTAGATATGGAAGTGGATTCAACAAAAGAAATCTTCATAGTTTTATTAAGTTAAACACTGTCATAGAAGATATTACAATTGTGCACACAGTGTGTGCACAATTGAGTTGGTCGCATATCCGAAATATAATTTATATAGACAACCCAATAAAACGGGAGTTTTACATTCAAATGACCGTTCACGAAAGATGGAGTGTTCGAACATTGCAAGAAAGAATAGACAGCATGCTTTTTGAAAGAACCGCTAGTAGTAAAAAATCCGAGCAAACTATTGTCAATGAATTAAAAACATTAGAAACCGAAAAGAAAATAAGTCCCGATTTAGCCTTTCGGGATCCTTATTTTTTTGACTTTTTAGGTTTACACGACAGTTATTCGGAGAAAGATTTAGAAAGTTCCATTTTAGCACAACTTCAATATTTTATTACAGAAATAGGTAGCGAATTTGCTTTTCTTGCCCGTCAGAAAAGAATAATAATTGATAACGAAGATTTTTATATCGATTTGCTTTTTTACCACCGAGGTCTAAAAAGCCTGGTAGCCATCGATTTGAAATTAGGAAAATTCAAAGCAAATTACAAAGGTCAAATGGAATTGTACCTTCGTTGGTTAGAAAAAAACGAGCAAAAAGAAGGCGAAAACAAACCCATAGGTTTAATTCTTTGTAGCGAAAAATCTCCGGAACAAATCAATTATCTAATGCTTGATAATGACGAACAAATCAAAGTTGCAGAATATCTAACACTATTACCCGAAAAGAAATTATTGCTAGAAAAATTGGAAAAAGCAATAGCTATAGCAGAAAACATCAACAGAAAATAAATGGACAAGAATTTAATAAAACTACTTCCCTTCACAAAACCGTATAAAAATCACATCTTTTGGAATGTGATATTCAACATTTTGTACGCTTTTTTTAGCACCATTTCTATGTTAACGCTACTTCCTGTCCTGCAAGTACTTTTTGGCAAAACCAAAACAATAAATAATGCGCCAATATATACTGGAATTGGTAATATAAAAGATTACGGAACTGACTTATTATATTTTAAAATCTCGGAATTAACCAAAGAAAGCGGCCCGCAACTCGCGCTTTTATTAGTGGTTTCATTGGTTATAATCACTTTTTTATTCAAAAACTTATTTAATTATTTGGCATCACACCATATTATGCATCTTAAAAATGGTGTTTTGCGAGATTTGCGAAAATCAATGTATGATAAAATTATAGAATTGCCTATTTCCTATTATTCCGAAAAAAGAAAAGGTGACATTATGGCTCGAATGCTTGGCGATGTTAATGAAGTTCAAAATTCATTCTTTTCGGTTTTGGAGCTTGTGGTCAAAGAGCCTTTAACGATTGTTTTTGCAATAGTTACAATGTTTTTTATAAGCGTAAAACTAACCTTTTTTGTTTTAGTTTTTATTCCTCTTTCGGGATTTATCATTTCAAAAATTGCTAAAAATTTGAGAGCTCAATCCTTACAGGCACAAAGAGAAAGCGGTTTCCTTATTTCTATAGTGGATGAAAGTTTGGGTGGTTTAAAAGTGATTAAAAGCTACAATGCGGAAGCTAATTTCAAAAGCAGGTTTAACGATTCAGTAACTAGATTGTTAAATTTATCGAACAGCATTGGAGACAAAAATAATTTGGCAACTCCGTTGAGTGAATTTTTAGGAATTACGACTATTGCAGCCTTACTGTGGTATGGTGGAAATTTAGTATTAATTGACAAAACATTAGAAGGCGCCTCTTTTATTGTTTTTCTTACTCTAGCTTTCAACATTCTTACTCCTGCTAAAGCGATTTCAAAAGCATCGTATGCCGTAAAAAATGGGTTGGCTGCAGCGGAACGTGTTTTTGAAGTTTTAGAAGTTGAAAACGAAATTACTTCAAAGGAAAACGCTGTTACCAAAACTAGTTTTGAAGACAAAATATCCTTAAAAAACATCAATTTCAAATACGAGGAAGAAGCCGTTTTAAAAGATTTTTCGCTTGACATAATAAAAGGGCAAACCGTGGCACTCGTAGGTCAATCCGGAAGTGGAAAAAGTACTATTGCTAATTTATTGACTCGTTTTTATGATGTGAATCAAGGAACGATTTCCATTGATAGTATTGACATAAAAGACCTCAGTTTGCATTCGCTCCGCGGTTTGATGGGATTGGTAACCCAAGATAGCATTTTGTTTAATGACACCATAAAAGCCAATGTTTCTCTTGGAAAAATAGATGCAACAGACGATGAAATTATAGAAGCTTTGAAAATTGCCAATGCTTATGAATTTGTAAAAGATTTGCCAAAAGGAATTCATACTAATATTGGCGATAGCGGAAACAAACTTTCGGGTGGCCAAAAACAACGATTGTCTATTGCTCGTGCGGTTTTGAAAAACCCGCCAATAATGATTCTGGATGAAGCCACATCAGCATTGGATACTGAAAGCGAAAAATTTGTACAAGTTGCTCTAGAAAATATGATGCAAAACAGAACTTCGATTGTGATTGCGCACCGACTTTCTACAATACAAAAAGCGGATAAGATTGTAGTTTTACAAAAAGGAAAGATTGTTGAACAAGGAACTCACGAAGAACTTATTGCCTTAAACGGAACATATAATAAATTGGTGACATTGCAGTCGTTTGAATAGCCCCCTAACCCCCACAGGGGGAATTAGCGTTTATTAAATATAATGATACATGTACCTCAACAACAAAAACATAAAAATTCCCGAAGATCCAGACACGGTTGTTTGGAAATACTTGGACTTGTCTAAGTTTCTCGATTTGTTGTTATCGAAGAAGTTATTTATGTCGCGCTCTGATAAATTCGAGGATCAATACGAAGGTACATTTAGTGAACCAACTTATGAAGAAATCAAAAAACTATCCGTTAACAACCCTGAATTCCTCACTTACTATAAATCACAGCGCGAAAAAGTAGTCGTTAGCAGTTGGCATATCAACGAATATGAATCGTTTGCTATGTGGCAAATTTTCACAGGAAACAGCGAAGGTTTAGCCATACAATCTACCATTGGAAGATTAGAAAAAGCGCTTATTGCTGATAAAAAATTCAAGCAATACATTGGCGAAGTAAACTACATTGATTACAAAAAAGAATACATTCCGTTTGAAGATATGTTTTTCCCTTTTTTATTCAAGCGAAAAAGTTTTCAATACGAACGTGAAGTTCGAATCATTTCGGACATTTCGTCAAGTAATTTGAAAATAAATGATGGGATGAAAATCGATGTCGATATCAAGCAATTAATCGAAAAAATCTACATTCATCCCAAATCCGAAAACTGGTATAAAAATCTCGTTATTGAATTGGTATCGAAATTAGGATTCGATTTCACGATTGAAAAATCAGATTTGGAGAGTGATATTTTGATTTAAAAGCAAAAAATCAAAACAGCATATTCACCTTCACATTAAAAACTCGTGTCGTCATATAATTAGGAATAGCGTATTGATTTTTGGAATAAACATCGCGAACCCAAGTATTTGTAATCGCATTTTGATTGTCGAAAAGGTTGAAAATTTCCAATCCAATGGCTAATTCTTTGAAAGGTTGCAACCATCTTTTTGTAGAAGGATTTTGTTCATCAATCAAAACTTTAGAAAAACCTACATCGGCGCGACGGTAATCTCTCAATCTGTTTTGGTACAAATAAGGATCCGAATACGAAGGTGAACCTCCTGGTAATCCTGTATTGTAAACTAAATTCAGGTATAATTTTATGCTCGGAATCTTTGGCATGTAATCTTGGAACAAAAGAGCAAATTTCAATCGTTGGTCGGTTGGTCTTGCAATATAACCTCTGTCATCGCTATTTTCTTCGGTTTTTAGATACCCAAAACTAAACCAAGATTCGGTTCCTGGAACAAATTCGCCATTTAGTCTAAAGTCAAATCCTTGCGCATACGCTTTGGCATTATTGGCGGCAGCGTAGCGAATTCGAACATTATCCAAAGTATATGGATTCACGTCTGTCAATGCTTTATAATAAATTTCGGAAACCATTTTGAATGGGCGTTCCCACATTTTGAAACTATAATCATTACTCAAAACAATATGTATCGATTGCTGTGCCTTGACATCTGATTGTACTACTGCATTGGCATCTCGCAACTCACGATAAGACGGTGGCTGATGATATAAACCTCCTGAAAGTCGGAAAAACATATCCATATTCCAATTGGGTTTTAAAGAAAATTGCGCTCTTGGGCTAAAAGTAAATTGGGTTGAACTCGTAATATTATCGCCAGAAACAGTCCAATTTTGAGAACGAACTCCAGCATTCATCCAAACTTCGTTGTCGCCAATATATCCTTTTCGGCTCCATTGTACATATCCTGAAAAACGATTGATATCAACAAAATTGGTCGCTCTCACATTATTATAAGGAACCAGCGGTCCAGTGTAAGGTGAATACGGTTGGTCATTTCTTGGTAATATAGCAATGGGTGGATTTAAAGAAAATCCTGCTGAATCAATTACTTCCCATTCTACCACTCGATCCCGAATGGATTCACGCGTGAATTTCGCACCCCATTCGAATTGGTTTTTTTTGAAATTATGAATCCCTTTTAGTTCCATATTTAAAATTAGGGCATCTAAATCATTTCGAGCATGATTAAGTTGCGAACCAATTCCTCTCGTAAAAGCAACATCGCCAAAAGTATCTGAACCAATATTGGCATCCACTTCGCCCAAACGATATTGTGCCAAAATATCAAAATATTCTTGTTCTTGTGTATTATAAGCCGAAGCTATCAATTTGTATGTAGAGTTTTTAGAGGCGGTATAAGTTGACTTTAAGGCGCCAAAAACAGTCGTATATTTGTCTTTTTCCTGACCTTCATAATAAACTAACAACGCCATTGGATCATCGATAGTTCCAAAATTAGTTTGACGCGTCAAAGGTTGGTATTGATAATCATTGGAAGAAATATTTCCCAGAAAACTGAATTCCCATTTATCCGAAGGCTTGAAATTGACATTCGTTTGAAAATCGGCAAATATTGGCGTAAAATTGGTTTGCGTTTCCTGGCTATTTACCAAAAGTGAATTGTTGCGATAACGAATTCCGGTAACTTCAGACCATTTACCATTTTTGGAAACTGCGTCAACGGCAAGGCTTGCACCCAGAAAACTGGCTTCGGCAACAGCTCCAAATTTGGTTGGTTTTCGATACGTAATATCTAAAACCGAAGACAATTTATCACCAAATTTTGCCTGAAAACCTCCTGCCGAAAAATCAACATTTTGAACCAAATCAGTATTGGTGAAACTCAAACCTTCTTGTTGACCGGAACGTATCAGAAACGGGCGATAAACTTCGATTTCATTGACGTAAACCAAATTTTCTTCATAGTTTCCACCTCGGACGGCATATTGTGTACTCAATTCATTATTGGAGTTTACTCCTGGCAAGGATTTCAAAATATTTTCGACGCCGGCATTGGCACCAGGAATTTTCCGGATCAATTCTGGTTCAATAATCGTGATTCCCTGAACTCTTTTTTTATTGTTTACCGTAATTACAACCTCGCCCATTTGTTCGTCACGGTCATTCATCACCAAATTCAACTCATAGTCTTCGTTTGGTTTTAAGGTAACGGCAACTGTAACTTTTTTCAAGGAAACGTGCGAAAAAATAACGAGCAATTTATCGTTTTCAGGTACGTTGATAGTGTAAAAACCATTGGCATTTGATTTTGTTCCAATGCCTTGACACGAAACGTTTACGTTTTCTACAGGCTGATTGTCTTTGTCAAGAATAACACCTCTGATATGGGCAGATTGAGCAAAAGCAGCAGACCCAAAGGAAAAAAAAAGGAAAACAAGTATTATTTTATTTAGACTCAAGGAATTTATTTTTTATTTTTTTGGACTTCTAAAAAACCGAGTTTCAAAGATAGTAGAATTCTCCATATTATCCATAACAATTATTTTTAAATCATTTGAACCCTCGGTTGCAATACCATCACTAAAATTATGCGTTATTTTCCTAGTTTTATTGTCATATTCGAATAATATCCACTTGCCGTTCAAATAGCCATTATAGGATTTTATACCTGATAATCCATCGCTTATCGAGAGTTGAAGTAACTTTTTGTCACTTATCCATTTCCCTTCAATGGACTTTGCAATTGAAATTATTGGGGGAATGGTATCCAAAACCAATGCAAATTTCCCCAAAGTTTTTACTTTAGCAGTAAAAACATTGTCCTTTCGATAGGATGAAATATAACCTGTTTTTTTACCATTAATTGAGGCTAGAAACAATTTTTCTCTTTGAACTTCAGTGTATTTACTGTCTTCAATTGAAATCGTAAAGTTTGTATGAGCGGGAACAGTGTCATCGTGAAGAAACAAAGTGTCATTTTTAACATCAAAATTCAAATAGAAATCTTCATAAAAAGTTCCAGCCGGAAAAAAAACCGACATATTTTCCTTTGAATAGTTACTATCGTTATTTGCCTTGACCAAGTATTTAGAAAAAATGGGTTCTTTACCAATAATAGCCGTTAAGGACTGCTGTTTTATTGGAATGGAAACGGTAGTCATATTGCCATAGAAATCAGACACTTCAATCCGATAAATTGTAGTTAAATTAGGTGCAACACTAACTACTCCATTGGTTTTATCCGTTTTGATTATACTCAATGTATAAGGGTTTTTCATAAATAACTTTTGGACTCTCTGCTGCGTTTTCTTGTATCTTGAATAATCAATAAATGCATTAATGTAGCGCATTTCATCAAAGGAATAAGTGTCAAATTGATAGCCAAAAATAGATATTCCGTTGTAAAAAGACTGGACTTTATAAACTCCGTTTTTGTTATAGGAAACATCGTCATAGTCAAAAGCATTGATGCCAAAACCTATTTTACCATTGGTAACCACTTTATCAGACTGATATGTTCCATCTTTTTGCAAAGACAAATTGAGCAATAAAGGGCGTTTTGATTGGTTTACTGTAGTTTCATCATCCAATGGATAAACATATATGCTTGAAAGTATGGGCTTTTTAGTGTCCTTCAACATTTTGTCAAAGCCAAAAAGCATTGGGTTTATAATATTTTCGGTGATATTATCGCGAAATTCAAAATGTAAATGTGGCCCTTCGGAAGCGCCAGTATTTCCGGAGAGGGCGATAATTTGTCCTTTTTTTACAACCATTTGACCGGGTTTAAAAAACATTTCTATTTCGAAAGATTGCTCCGCATAATGCGTTTTCTTGATGAAATCTTCAATAGAATCTTTGGTTCTCAGCAAGTGACCATAAACCGAGGTGTAGCCATTGGCATGTGTTATGTAAATGGTTTTTCCGTTTCCAAAAGTAGAAATCTTTATTCTGGACACATAACCATCGGCGACTGCATATACGTTTAAACCTTCCTTTTGCAACGTTTTTAAATCAAATCCAGCGTGAAAATGATTCGGCCTCAACTCTCCAAAATTCCCAGAAAGCTGCATTGGGATGTCCAATGGAGATCTGAAATAATCTTTTGGATAATCAGTTTGCGCAAAAATAGAACTGCTAAATAATAGGATAAATAAGTAAAATCTCATTGAATACATTTTTGCTAAGATAAATATAAAGTAGTTAATAAAAAAGATAAAAACACAACTAACTGTATCATAGTAAATTGCATATTTTAATGCAAAAAAACAGATAAAATATTGCAATAATAAAAAGGAATACTAACTTTGTAAGATTATGTAATACGTAGGATAAATTATGAGTGTAATTGCAGAAATAATTGATGCTCTTGAAATTAAGGTTGCGAAACTTTTTACAAAGATAAATAGTTTAGAGAAAAGCAATCAAGATTTGAAAACAGAATTAACAAACGCGGCAGCTACCATACAAAATCAATCCAAACAGATTGTTGAGTTGAAATCTCAGTATGAAACACTTAAAATTACCAACGCATTATTAGGCAGTGACGATAATAAAAGAGAAACAAAGCTTAAAATAAATTCATTAATTCGTGAAATTGATTACTGTATAGCCCAGCTATCAGATTAGTAAAAGATATGGACGAAAAGCTTAAAATTAAAATATCAATTGCAGACAGAGTCTATCCGTTAACGGTTGACCTCTCTCAGGAAGAAGGACTTAGAAGTGCTTCCAAGAAAATTGACGTGATGATCAAGCAATTTGAAGAAAATTATGCTGTTCGTGACAAGCAAGATGTATTGGCTATGTGTGCCTTGCAATTTGCTTCTCAAGTAGAACAAAAACATATTGACAACGCCATAAATGGTGACGAAACTATTGAAAGAATTAAAAAAATCAATGCGGTTTTAGATCAATATCTCGACAAATAAACGTTCTTTACAACAACTAAGATACTGCCTACATTAGTTCATATTTGGTAAACTCAACACTAACAATTTAGAATGAGCAAATCATCGTTACTATAGCAAGCCAATTAAGTTTGGAAGCTTGAACAACGAGTTAGCTCAAAACTTGTCTTTCCGAGTTTATTCAAGCAATCTAATGTAGGCTTTTTTTATATATAAATTTTTAATAAATATGGACATTTTAACAATAATTATTTCAGCAATAGCTGGTATTGCAGGAGGTTTTGGTATAGCTAAAACAATAGAAAAAAGCAATATTTCCAACTTGATCAAAAGCGCAAAAAAAGAAGCAGCATCGATATTAAAAGATGCAAATCTTGAAGCCGAAAACATTAAAAAAGATAAAATCCTTCAAGCCAAGGAGAAATTTATCGAATTGAAATCAGAACACGAACAAGTAATTCTTTCTCGTGATCAAAAGATGGCCGAAGTAGAAAAAAGAATTCGCGACAAAGAATCTCAAATTTCGAATGAATTGTCTAAAGCCAAAAAAGTAAATGACGATTACGAAGCAAAAACTATAGAGTATAACGCCAAAATCGAAACTTTAGAAAAAAAACAATCTGAAGTTGACAAGTTACACAAAAGCCATCTTCAACAACTCGAAGTTATCGCTGGATTGTCTACTGAAGACGCCAAAAATCAATTGATTGAAGGTTTGAGGGCTGAAGCCAAAACCCAAGCGATGTCTCACATTCAAGACACTATTGAAGAGGCAAAATTAACCGCACAACAAGAGGCCAAGAAAATAATTATCAATACCATTCAAAGAGTTGGGACGGAAGAAGCAGTAGAAAACTGCGTGTCTGTGTTCAACATTGAATCTGACGATGTAAAAGGTAGAATCATTGGTCGTGAAGGTAGAAATATTAGAGCGATTGAAGCAGCAACCGGAGTTGAAATCATTGTTGACGACACACCGGAAGCCATCATTCTTTCTTGTTTTGACCCAGTTCGTAGAGAAATAGCTCGTCTTGCTTTACACAAATTGGTTACTGATGGACGTATACATCCAGCCAGAATTGAAGAAGTTGTCGCTAAAACTACCAAACAAATTGACGACGAAATTATAGAAGTTGGAAAACGTACCGTAATCGATTTAGGAATTCACGGTTTACATCCAGAGTTGATTAAAGTGGTGGGTCGAATGAAATACCGTTCGTCTTATGGACAAAATTTATTGCAACACTCCCGCGAAGTTTCCAAACTTTGTGGAATTATGGCTGCCGAATTAGGATTAAACGTGAAACTAGCCAAAAGAGCCGGCTTATTGCACGATATTGGTAAAGTTCCAGATGCCGAAAGTGATTTACCTCACGCTTTATTAGGAATGCAATGGGCGGAGAAATATGGCGAAAAAGAAGAGGTTTGTAACGCTATTGGAGCACACCACGACGAAATCGAAATGAAATCTTTATTATCACCTATTGTTCAGGTTTGTGATGCGATTTCTGGAGCAAGACCAGGCGCAAGAAGACAAGTTTTGGACTCCTACATACAACGATTGAAGGACTTGGAAGAAGTGGCGTACGGATTTAACGGAGTGAAAAATGCCTATGCTATCCAAGCCGGTAGAGAACTTCGTGTAATTGTGGAAAGCGAAAAAGTTTCTGACGATCACGCGGCTACTTTATCTTTCGAAATTTCACAAAAAATTCAAACAGAAATGACTTATCCTGGTCAAGTGAAAGTCACCGTTATTAGAGAAACGAGAGCGGTAAATATCGCTAAATAGTTTAGAGTATTCAGTTTACAGTCGCGATATGATTCACTTATGTGATTTATATCGCGATTTGTTTTTGGATACAACAACAACTGAATACTAAATACTGCAAACTGAATACTATTTTCTAGGGTGAAAATTATTAATGACTTCGGTTAAAAACCTCCTATCCAAATGCACGTATATTTCAGTAGTAGTGATTGATTCGTGCCCGAGCATTAATTGAATCGAACGCAAATCGGCACCATTTTCTAGAAGATGTGTAGCGAAAGAATGGCGCAAAGTGTGTGGACTGATGTTTTTATTTAATTCTATTTTGGTTGCCAAATCTTTGATTATCGTAAAAATCATTGCTCTAGTAAGCTGACTTCCTCTCCTATTCAAAAACAAAGTATCTTCGTGTCCTTTCTTTATATTCAGATGTGTTCGTATGTTATCCTTATAAATGTGAATGTATTTTTGGGTCAAATTTCCGATAGGAACAAAACGTTGTTTGTTGCCTTTTCCGGTAATTTTAATAAAGCCTTCATCAAAAAATAAATCGGAAATCTTTAACGAAACCAATTCCGAAACTCGAAGTCCGCAACCATAAAGTGTTTCCAGCATTGCGCGATTTCGTTCTCCTTCATTCGAACTTAAATCGATAGCCGAAATCAAAGAATCAATCTCTGCCACCGCTAAAGTATCGGGAAGTTTTCTACCTGTTTTTGGAGATTCAATCAATTCCATTGGATTGTCTGAACGATAATCTTCGAAGATTAAATAGCTGAAGAAACTTTTCAAACCCGAAATTATTCTGGCTTGCGAACGAGGATTTACTTCTTTAGAAACACTATAAATGAATTGTTGAATGGTCTCTTCACTTATTTTTATGGGCGAAATTGAAATGGAATTCTCCTCCAAGAAAAGACACAAACGCTCCATATCAAAAGTATAATTGTCTATGGTGTTTTTAGACAAGCCACGTTCGATCCGCAAATAGGATTGATAATTTTTGATATCTGTTTTCCAATTCATTGGGCAAAGTAAAGCTATTTTTGGACATAAAAAAACCACGCAATTAGCGTGGTTCTCCATATTTTAATTATAAATTATTAGAATTTATATCCAACAGAAAGTGAAAATACACTATTTTGAGATTTAGAATTATCTCCCGCTTCAGTTTTCAAAATATTAGATAAACCAATATTATAACGTATTCCCGCAGAAATATTATTTGTAAAATCATATCCCGCTCCAAGATTGAAACCAAAATCTACCGATTCAAAATAATTTTTTGCGTTTTGATCTACTGTTTGATTAAATCCTTCTAATTTTGTTGAAGTCTCTGCTGAAGTTAAAAAACCAATTTGTGGACCAACTTCAAAATTAAATTTATCTGCAACATAATACTTAAACATAACAGGAATATTTATATAGGACAAATTAAAATCAATATCTGCCGTGTAATTCACGCCATTAACATTCGCATTAACATTTTCCGCTTTTGCTCCCTGAGTAGAAAATAAAATTTCAGGTTGTAAAGTAATTTTTTCAGAAAGTTTAATCGATGCGAAGGCGCCAATATTAAATCCAACTTTAGGCTTAAAATCTATACCTTCAGTATCTCCACTAAAATTAGAACTGTTCAATCCTCCTTTTATTCCAAATTCAGCTTTTTGAGCATTGGCAAATCCAAATACAAGAACTAATAACGATGATAAAATAATTTTTTTCATTTTTTTGTTAATTTTTTTTGTTAAATTTTATGATTAAATTTTACACAAAAGTAGGTTACTTTTCTCACTAAAAAAAACAAAAATTATACATTTAAATATTAGAACAGTTATTTATTTTGATTCCAAAGTAAGGCGAATTATTTTGACAAAAAAACCACGCAAAAAGCGTGGATTGAAATAACCTCCAAAAAAAAATAGTATTTTACTCCAAGAAAAGACACAACCGCTCCATCTCAAAAGTATAATTTTCTATGGTGTTTTTAGGCAAGGCACGTTCATTACTTATATAGGATTGAAGATTTTTGATATTCGTTTTCCAATTCATTTTTAAATGAAATAGAAAAATAAGGATATAAAAAAAACCATCAGCCTAAACTGATGGTTATATTTTTTTCAATCGCATTATATTCTATAATTTATAATTAAATCCTAAATTAATAGAAGAAAAGGTTCCTCCAGTAATAGAAATGCCTTTATATCCGGCATAAACTTCAAATTTTTCTGCTTGATAACCCAGTTTTGGTTGGTAATAAAAACCTCCATCACCATTACCAGATCCTACATAAATTGCATATCCTAAATCAGCACCTAAAAAAAAACTTTCTGATAAAGAAAATTGCCCTGTAACAGCAATTGGAATGAATCCAACAGAATCAAAACCTGATTTACCCGAGTAATTCGTGTAACCAGTTGCGGCTCCCGCCGAAAAACTTTCTGCAACTTTCCATACGTAAGCCGCATCAACACCAAAATTAAACGAACTAACGTCTTTAATATCTCCCATTGGAAGACCTAAATGAGCTCCTAATTTAAAATTTCCATTTTGTGCATTAGTAAATCCAAAAAGAAACACCAATACCGATGATAAGATAATTTTTTTCATAATTTTATATTTAATTAGTAATTAGTTAGCAGTAAAATTAACAATTTCATAAAAAAAAGAACAACTGACCTGATAAAGTTATAAACAATATTATTAACACTAAAACCCTGACTACCAATAACAAAAGCAAATACAATTTACCATTTAACGTTATTCGTTTATTACTAAGGATGAAAAATTTATATATTATTTTGAGTCCATAATAAATAATATTACGTTTTTGAGCATAAAAAAACCATCAACCTAGGCTGATGGTTTTTTTATGTAATTGGAAAATTTATTTACCCCATTTTCCTCCACCAACATAAAATCCTAAATGAATTCCAACATAAGAATTAGAGACTGTTCCTTTATTAACTCCATTTAAATCTTGCAAATCAGAATCTGGTATAAGGTTATATTCTAAACCCATTCGGAATTTTCCCCATTCAAAACCACCTCTTACTAATCCTCCCATTTTTCCTTTGGCATCTAATACAACATTATCCGTGTTAGCCGAATCATCAAATTCAACATTAGCCAGCGTATAATAACCAGCACCTGCTCCGATATAAGGAACGAATGATTTGCCTGACCCATTAAAATAATAATCATAAGTTCCGACATAAGAACCATTAGCTGCAACTTTGGCACTTGATGTGGATCCTGAATTATTGATATCACGGACAACAGCTGCGCCACCTATTCGCAAACCTACATTCATATTATCCTTGATGTTGTATTTTGGTTCAATAGAAAACATAGCTCCTCCTCCTCCACTTGCAGGAACAAAACCAAAATCTAAGCCTACCCGAAATCCACCTTCTTTTTGAGAATAAACACTAGTGGATAACAATAATACAATAATTGATAAGGCAATTTTTTTCATAATAAATTTAGTTTAAAATTAGAAAAGTAAAATTAAATATTTAAAATTAATTAATCATTTAAATACTACTAAAAAAAATGGAATGTTGATAAATTATAATAAAATACTTATGATTAAAAACAATTTTTTAATTAACCTTGGACATTTTACACTATTTTTACAAAAAAAATGATTTTTATTTCGCCGAAAAAAGCAATAATATTTAAAATAAAGAGTTTTAATTAAAAATCTAAATCATTCATCGAAATTAAAAAAGTGTAAATTATGTAATTATATCCACTAAAAACACAACACAATACGCTAAGTATTTTTTCACCTTTACATATAAATAATTTATACAATTAAAAAACAATATTATGAAAAAGACAATTTTGGTTATCGTCCTACTTCTTGCCGTATCAGTTCAAATGCAAGCACAATTATTACGAATTGGGGCAAAAGTCGGTTTAAATTATGCAAATTTCTCTGGTGCTGATATACAGACAGACGCCATAACAAGCTATCACGCCGGATTAATTGCAGAAATAAAACTATTAGATAAATTTGCTATACAGCCGGAGTTATTATACTCAACTCAAGGTGCCAGTTACAATAATGCTGGGCAAGAATTTAAAAACGAGCTGGGATACATTGCTATTCCTATTTTGGCAAAAATCTATTTAAGCAAATCATTTAGCTTGGAATTGGGCCCTCAAGCCTCCTTTTTATTGAGCGAAAAAAATAATTTTGATGCCAACGATGCCAACACATTTGACTTTGCAGTTGACGCTGGATTAAGTTTTAAAGTTACCAAAAACATCTTTGTACAAGGAAGATATGTTCTTGGTTTGACGGAAGTATCATCCAACGCAGATGCCAAAAACTCCGTACTCCAACTTTCGGCGGGTCTTATTTTCTAAAAAATTAAAAAATAATAAGTGTTTCAAAACCGTTCTTAATTGGAACGGTTTTTTTATTTTTACAAAAATATGAATTATGAAAATTTGCATCATCAACGGGCCAAACCTCAACTTATTAGGAAAACGTGAACCAGAAGTTTATGGCTCACAAACTTTTGAAGCGTATCTAGAAACCTTAAAAAGTAAATTTCCACAAGTAGAATTGACGTATTTTCAATCTAATATTGAAGGTGAATTGATTGGTAAAATTCAGGAACTCGGTTTTTCTTATGATGGTATTATTCTCAATGCCGGTGCTTATACTCATACTTCCATAGGGATTGGCGATGCCATTAAAGCCTTAACGACTCCTGTAGTTGAAGTGCATATTTCGAATACTTTTTCGCGCGAAAGTTTCCGTCATCAATCTTATATTTCAGGAAATGCCAAAGGTGTTATTCTTGGTTTTGGAATGAAAAGCTATGAATTGGCAGTAACTTCTTTTTTGTAGTTTAAAGTATTTTGAATATACATTAATATAACAAAATTTTAAGATTGTAATTCAATCCCACTTGTATATTTGTAGGAAAAAATTACTGTATGAAATATTTCTATTTGCTATTCCCTCTTTTAGTTTCGTTTTTTTCTTCCGCACAAATTAGGGGAACTATTACTGACAACAAAGGAATTCCGCTTTCACTTGTAACTGTTTTAGAAGAGAATACCTATAACGGAACTTCCTCAAACGAGCAAGGCAATTATGAATTAAACATCAAAAAACTGGGGAAACATTCTATTGTTTTCCAATATTTGGGATTCAAAACCCAGAAAATTACAGTCACAATCGACAAATTTCCGTTCACCCAAAACATAAAATTAGCTGAAGAAAACCTATCGCTTTCCGAAGTTATAATCAACACAAAAGACAATCCAGCCAATGCCGTAATTAGGCACGCCATTGCCAACAAAAAAGAAAATTCCGAAAAAACCGCTCATTTCAAAGCCGATTTTTATTCCCGTGGCATTTTTAAAGTCAAAGATTTACCCAAAAAAATTCTAGGTCAAAAAGTAGGCGATTTAGATGGTGCTGTCGATTCGACCGGAACCGGAATTATATATTTATCGGAAACTGTTTCGAAAATTATTTTTGAAAAACCCGACAATTTAAAAGAAAGAATTATAGCTTCAAAAGTTAGCGGAGACAACAAAGGGTTTAGTTATAACACAGCAAGATCAACAATTTATGATTTTTATGACAACACTTTAAGCTTTAACAGCAAAATGATTTCGCCAATTGCTGACAATGCTTTCAACTATTACAAATTCAAGTTAGAAGGGACTTTTCAGGATGAAAACAACTTGATGATCAACAAAATAAAAGTCATTGCCAAGCGTGATGCCGAACCCGTTTTTGAAGGTTACATCTATATTGTGGAAGATTCTTGGGCAATTTATGCTGTGGATTTAGATATCAAAGGCTACAGAATGCATCAAGAATTTGTGGATGTAATGAAATTAAAACAAAATTTTAGTTACAACAAAAACAATCACATTTGGGCAAAAAACACTCAAAGTCTTGAATTTTCAGCCGGTATTTTTGGAATAAAATTCAGCGGGAAATTCTCTTATGTTTACAGCAATTATGAATTTGAAAAAGCATTTGCCAAAAAGACCTTTACCAATGAAATTGTAAGTTTTGAAGACAATTCCAATAAAAAAGACACTTTTTTTTGGAATAAAATCAGACCCATTCCCCTGACTATTGAAGAGAATACTGATTACATAAAAAAAGATAGCGTTCATACTGTTCGGAACTCAAAAAAGTATTTGGATTCCATAGACAAGAAAGAAAATAGATTCAAATTTCTCAGCCCAATAACTGGTTATTATTGGAAAAATAGTAGCCAAAAAAAATCGTTTCGATACGATGGTTTGCTCAATTTATCGTCGTTGAGTTTCAATACGGTTCAGGGCTGGAATCTGGATTCGGGATTTTCATTCCGGGATTGGAAAGAGCAAGAAGAAAAAGGAAAATCGACTTCTATCAGCACCAAGTTTAATTATGGTTTTTCCGATGATAGATTACGAGTTACAGCCGATTATTACCATCGATTCAACAATCAAAATTATGCAACCTTAATTGTTTCAGGAGGAAGCAAAGTAAACCAATTCAATCCAGAGGAACCCATTACAAAATTCATAAACACCGTTAGCACCTTGTATTTCAAAGATAATTATATGAAATTATACAACAAGGAATTTGTCGGCCTCACGTATAGTCAAGATGTGGGTAATAATTTTTATCTAAAAGGAAAATTAGAATACCAACAACGGAAACCTTTATTCAACACTACAGACCAAACTTATATCAAAAGTGATGACGTTTATAGTTCCAATAATCCGTTGTTGCCAGACGATAATCTGGCTCCTGCATTTGAGCAAAATCATCTCACGAAGGCAACAATTTCGACCAGAATAAATTTTGGAAACAAATACATTTCAAGACCTGACGGAAAAATAAATATCCGAAATGAAAAGTACCCAACTTTGTATTTTGGCTATGAAAATGCTTTTGCATCCAATGAAAACAAATACGAATACCAATTGATTACGGGCCAAATCAAATATGATTTTAATGCCGGAAACAAGGGAACATTGGGAATAAACCTGAAAGCGGGAACTTTTATTCACGGCGAGAACATCTCGTTTGTAGATTACAAACATTTCAACGGAAACAGAACTCACGTAGGAACCAGCGACCGCTATCTGAATGTTTTCAACCTAATGCCTTACTATTCCAACAGCACAAATGACGCTTATTTTGAGGCACATTTAGAGCACAACGACAAAGGATATATTATGAATAAAATTCCTTTGCTGAACAAATTGAATTCCACTTTGGTATTAGGATTTCACGCTCTTGCAGTTCCAAATATAAAACCTTACACCGAAGTTACGGTTGGATTGGACAACCTTGGTTTTGGAAAATTTAAGGTATTTCGTTTTGATTATGTGCATTCTTTTCAAAACGGAATTCAAGAAAATGGAGTCCTTTTTGGTTTGAAAATTTTAAATGTATTGGAATAGAAAAAACAAGTAATTTAATAGCTCGTAGGTTCAATATGAATCAAAACTTGTCCCAATTCCGGAATTTCTGCTCGCAAAGTATCTTTGAGCAAATGTGATATTTCGTGACCTTCTTTTACGCTGATTTTAGCATTTACAATGGCGTGTAAATCCACATGGTATTTCATTCCTGCTTTTCGAATGAAACATTTTTCGGTGTTTACTACTCCATTTACTTGTAGGGCGACTTTTCTAATTTCGATAATTAAATCTTCGTTAAGATGTTCGTCCATTATTTCTCCAAGTGCAGGTCTAAATATTTTATAACTGTTATAAAAAATAAATCCCGCTGCAAAAAGTGCTGCCCAATCATCTGCCGATTCGTATCCTTTTCCCAAAATCAAGGCAATGGAAATTCCTATAAATGCTGCCACCGAAGTAATTGCATCGCTTCTATGATGCCAAGCATCGGCTTTTAGCGAAGAACTATTAGATTCAACACTTCTTTTCATCACCAAACGAAAAGAATATTCCTTCCATAAAATTATGGCTCCCAGAACAATAAGCGTCCAAGATTTTGGCAATTCGTGTGGGGTTCCAATATTGTTGATGCTTTCATAGGCAATAATTGTTGCTGAAGTAATTAAAAAACCTACCACTAAAAAAGTGATTAATGGTTCCGCTCGACCGTGTCCGTAGGGATGATTTTCATCGGCAGGTTTATTCGAATATTTGATTCCAAACAAGACCAAAAACGAAGAAAAAATATCAGTAGTAGATTCGATTGCATCTGCAGTCAAAGCATACGAATTTCCAAAAAAACCAGCTAATCCCTTAATTGCTGCCAATGATGCATTACTAGCAATACTAAAATAAGTTGCTTTTACTGCGGTTTGCTCGTTTGTCATTTGGGTATTATTTTAAACTAATTTGAGTGTTTTTTAGAGACTCTTTTTTAAAAATAGATTCCACAAATTTTCACAATCAAGGTATTTACTACATCAAAAATCTGTGTCAATATGTGGAATCTGCGTTACTGTTTTTTGTTTAAATAATTGTTATGCTCTTACAATCTTGGCGCCAATGGCTCTCAATCGTTCGTCTATGTGCTCATATCCACGATCAATTTGCTCAATATTTTGAATGGTGCTTGTTCCTTTTGCTGAAAGTGCAGCAATCAATAAAGAAATCCCAGCGCGAATATCAGGCGAAGACATTGTAGTTGCTTTTAATTGTGATTTGAAATCGTGACCAATAACAACGGCTCTGTGTGGATCACACAATATAATTTTGGCTCCCATATCAATCAATTTATCCACGAAAAACAAGCGGCTTTCGAACATTTTTTGATGAATCAAAACATCGCCTTTAGCTTGAGTTGCCACAACAAGAACAATACTCAATAAATCTGGGGTAAATCCTGGCCAAGGCGCATCTGAAACGGTAAGAATAGAACCGTCAATATCCGTTTTTACTTGGTAACCGTCTTTGTGAGCAGGAATGTAAATATCGTCGCCTCTTTTTTCTAAAGTAATCCCCAGTTTTCTAAAAACATTTGGAATAAGTCCCAGATTTTCCCAACTTACGTCCTTGATGGTAATTTCGCTTCTAGTCATAGCAGCGAGTCCTATCCAGCTCCCTATTTCAACCATATCTGGAAGAATTCTATGCGTGCAACCTACAAGTTTTTTAACCCCTTCAATAATCAATAAATTGGATCCAATCCCAGTAATCTTGGCTCCCATTGAATTCAACATTTTACACAACTGTTGCAAATAAGGTTCGCAAGCGGCGTTATAAACTGTTGTTTTCCCTTTGGCCAAAACCGCAGCCATAACAATATTTGCTGTTCCTGTTACCGATGCTTCGTCTAGTAACATATCAGCTCCTGTTAAACCTTCTGGCGCTTCAACTCCATAAAAATGGTCTTCTCTATTGTAGCGAAATTTTGCTCCAAGACTGATAAATCCTTCAAAATGGGTATCTAATCTTCTTCGTCCAATTTTATCGCCACCCGGTTTTGGAATATATCCTTTTCCGAAACGGGCCAAAAGTGGGCCAACAATCATAATGGATCCTCTAAGTGAGCCTCCTTCTTTCTTGAAAGCTTCAGTCTCCAAATATTGAACATTTACATCATTAGCTTGGAATGTATAAGACCCGGGCGCGTTTTTTTGAATTTTCACCCCTAAATTCCCCAAGAGTGTAATCAGTTTATTAATGTCGATTATATCTGGAATATTATTTATGGTCACTGCTTCAGTAGTCAATAATATGGCGCACAAGATTTGTAACGCCTCGTTTTTTGCTCCTTGTGGAGTGATTTCTCCTTTTAAGGCAACGCCTCCTTCTATTTTGAAAATTCCCATTTTTTATTTACGAATTACGAATTACGATTCACTAATTAATTGTCTTGAATAAAACTCATTATTTATGACTCATAACTAATTTTACAAAGGTTTTCTGTTTTGGTTTTTATGTGCCGGATTTGATTTTCCAGCTTTTATATTTTTGTTGCTCTGAATTTTTGGCGGACTGGCTGGAGAAATTTTATTGGAAACTCTCTTGTTTGTTCGCAATAAATCTGTGGTAGTCAAAAGTTCTTCGGTACTTTGAAGTAAATTCAATTTTCCGTCGGACAGTTCATATAAATGTTCGAAAATAACGTCATCTTTCACGGTGTCTTTGTTCCAACTCAAATAGGATTTTTTCATGTGATTGGCGATTACTTTCACCAATGCATTTTTCATTTCGCCTTCCTCCCACTTATTGGCAACATCAATCATATACTTTATATTATTACCATAAAATCGATATTTTGGAAAATTTTGTGGATACTTCAAAACATCGGGTTTCAACTGCAAAACTTCACGAGTTGGAACAGGATAAGGCGATTCTACATCCAATTTAAAATCCGACATTATAAAAAGCTGATCCCACAATTTGTGTTGAAAATCAGGAACATCACGTAAATGAGGATTCAAACTTCCCATCACTTGGATGATGTATTTTGCTGCTTTGTTGCGCTCTTCCCCGTCTTCAATCGCCGTGGCTTGATCAATCAATTTTTGCAAATGACGACCGTATTCCGGAATAATTAAATGAGGTCTTTCGGCATTATATTCCAAATGATGAACAACATCGTTTGAATTTTCTTTAATATATTTTGAATTCATGTTCGAATAAATTTATTTATTTTTTAGCCATAAGTACTATGCCTGTTTGTAGCGAAATCCTATTTCGAGAATCGAATAGCTCCAGTGTATTTTTTTTGAATTTATAGGGAAATAATACCTTCAATTGTAGAAACCTCTATGTATTTGTCAACTATTTCCTGAGCATCTTTCATAGTAACATCTACAGATATGCTCGTGAATTTTCCTGTTTTGGATTTTGTTGTTTTTATGACAGCCCCCATACAATCAAAGGCTTCTTCGACGCGCAAAACATTATTATCTACAGAGGGTACAATAAATTTATACAAATATAAAGCGGGCCATGTATTGCTCATATCTAACTCCACTTTTAATCTTTCATAAAACTCCCTAGTCTCTTTTTCTTTTTCTGTTTCCATTCTAAAATTAAAATAAAAGCAAATATACAGTTTTGATTTTAGATTTGGGATTTAGGGTTTGGATTTTTAAAATAAAGAAACTTATTGGTCAAATTAATAGGACTAACATTAAAATATATGACTCTCCGTTAAGCGGACTAAGTTTTATTTTTAGCCACGAATTACACCAATTTCCACGAATTAGTCTATAATTTTAAAGAATTAATAAAATAGTGATTTTAGTTTTTATGAATTAGTGCTAATTCGTGTAATTCGTATTGAAATTTAAGGTACCCTATTTTAATGCGTTTGCCCTATAAATTAAATTTTCAGAATCCCAATAACTTTAGGTAAATTTGCGGCTTATTTGTAAAACGTGAACAAAGAAATTATAGTCATCATTGGCGGACCGGGAACAGGCAAAAGTACTATCATCGATGGATTGATAGAAAAAGGATTTTGCTGTTATCCTGAAATTTCCAGACAAGTTACCTTGGAAGCAAAACAACAAGGCATTGAACAACTTTTTCTTGAAAACCCTTTGCTTTTCAGCGAATTATTATTAGAAGGACGGAAAAAGCAATTTAAAAGTGCGCTTGAAGAAACACACGAAGTGGTTTTTATTGACCGTGGAATTCCTGATGTATTGGCTTATATGCATTATATTGGCGACGGATATCCAGCACATTTTGATATGGCTTGTCGTGAAAATTTATACACAAAAATCTTTATTCTTCCGCCTTGGGAAGAAATATATGTGAGCGATGAAGCACGCTACGAGAACTTCGAGCAAGCAAAACTGATTCACGATCATCTCACGGAAACCTATCAAAATTATGGCTACGAACTCATAGAAGTTCCAAAAGACACGCTTAATAATAGAATTTTATTTATCTTAGATGAAATTTCTAGATAATTTAGGAGATTTAAACTTTGAGTTTTAATTTTTTAATGGCTAATCAACAACTCCTATTTAATGTCTGAAACGTTAGCAATTCTCCAAAAATATTGGAAACACGACACTTTTAGGTCGCCACAAGACGAAATTATAAATTCCGTTTTAGATGGAAAAGACACTTTTGGGCTGATGCCAACGGGTGGCGGAAAATCGATTTGTTTTCAAGTTCCCGCCCTGATGAAAGACGGAATTTGCTTGGTCATTTCGCCATTAGTAGCCTTGATGAAAGACCAAGTGCAACGGTTGCAAAAGCTCGACATAAAAGCCATTGCTTTGACTGGCGGTATTCGATCTGACGAGATGATTACGCTTTTGGACAATTGTGAATTTGGCAATTATAAATTCTTGTATTTATCACCAGAACGCTTGCAATCAGACTGGATTTTAGAGCGCATAAAAAATCTACCTATCAATTTAATTGCTATAGATGAAGCACATTGCGTATCACAATGGGGACACGATTTCCGTCCTGCTTATCTAAAAATAGCCAACTTAAAAACCTATTTTCCAAAAGTTCCTTTTCTGGCACTTACAGCTTCGGCAACAAATCGAGTTCTTGAAGATGTAATTCTTCAATTAGGACTCGAGCAACCGGCGATTTTCAAGAAATCATTTGCCAGAAAAAATATTGCCTATATGGTTTTTGAAGTCGAAGACAAGTTGTATCGAATAGCCCAAATCTTGAAGAAGAATCCGCAGCCTTCTATTATATATGTCCGAAACAGGAAATCATGTTCGGAAACTGCCTCGCAACTACAATCCTTGGGATTCAAGGCGACTTTTTATCACGGCGGATTATCCGTTAAAGAGAAAGAGAAAAACATGAGTCTTTGGATGAATGAAGAAGTGCAAGTAATGGTTGCAACCAATGCCTTTGGAATGGGAATTGACAAATCGAATGTAAAAACGGTGATTCACATTCATCTTCCTGAAAGTATCGAAAGTTATTACCAAGAAGCAGGTCGAGCAGGAAGAGAGGAACAAAAAGCGTTTGCTGTCCTACTCACAAGTCCTTCCGACAAGGCTCAGGCTCAAAGTCAATTCATCAATGTGCTGCCAGACAAAAATATTCTTACGCAGATTTACATTAAGTTGTGTACGTATTTTCAAATCGCTTACGGAGAAGGAATTAACGAACAATTTTCGTTCAATTTGAATCATTTTTGCCAGAAATATGGTTTCGCAACCTTGAAAACCTTCAACGCTATCCAATTTTTGGATCGACAAGGAATTTTGAGTTTGTCCCAAGAATATTCAGAGCGAATTACGATGCAATTTATCATTCCGTCCAAAGAAGTGATTCGCTATATGAGTTTGAATCCTAATGAGGAAGCTGTTATTTTATCGATACTCCGAACCTATCCTGGAATTTACGAATCGCAAACGGCTATTAACTTGTCATTAATTGCCAAAAAAGCAGGTTGCGAAGAAGCTATAATTCATTTTATTTTAGAAAAAATGAAAGGTCTTGACATCATCGATTATCATAAAAAAAATAATGACGCCACGATAATTTTCAATGAAGTTCGCGAAGACGAAAGAACCATAAACCGGGTTTCAAAATATTTGGAAAACCAAAACAAACAAAAAGTCGCCCAATTTGAGTCGGTTTTACATTATATCAATGAGAAGAACGTTTGCAAAAGCAAGTTGATTCTGGATTATTTTGGAGAAAAAGCAGCTTTAGATTGTGGAATTTGTTCCTATTGTATTTCAAAAGAAACTAAATCCATTGGTAGTTCCTTGATTTCAGAAAAAATAATGGGTTTGTTAAAAATGCAAGAAATGAGTTCAAGAGAAATTCAAAAACTGACAAAAAACAGCGAAGACGATGTTATCTTTGCCTTGCAAAACTTATTGGAAAACAATAAAATTGTAGTAAAACCAAATAATAAGTACACATTAAAATCATAAAATCCCCTCCCCGACCCTCCCCGAAGGGGAGGGAGCCGAAACCGAACCAACACAAGTTTTTTATTATAATAACCCGTTGGGTGCAATTAGCATTATTCTTATAAAAAATAAATTTTTAGCTTATTTTCAAACCAGTTAAATCTAAAAATGTCAGTCTGAGCTTGTCGAAGACCTTTTTGTAAAGCACTTCCACAAGCTCAGTGTGACAAACTACAAATAATTAACCTTAAAAAATAATTGCACCCAACGGGTTATAATATGTATATTTCGTAGCTAAAAAAAATCAAAATGAATCAATTAAGAATCGTATTTATGGGAACGCCCGAGTTTGCTGTTGGCATTCTGGACACCATAATCAAGAACAATTATACTGTTGCGGGCGTTATCACCGCAGCAGACAAACCAGCTGGCCGCGGTCAAAAAATAAAATATTCGGCGGTGAAAGAATATGCTTTGTCCAATAACCTGACTTTATTACAGCCAACGAATTTAAAAGACGAAAGTTTTTTAACAGAATTAAAAGCCTTAGATGCCAATTTGCAAATTGTCGTAGCGTTCAGAATGTTGCCCGAAGTGGTTTGGAAAATGCCAAAATTGGGAACATTCAACCTTCATGCCTCTTTATTGCCCAATTATCGAGGAGCAGCGCCAATAAATTGGGCGGTTATTAACGGTGATACGAAAACTGGAGTGACCACTTTTTTTATCGATGATAAAATAGATACGGGCGCGATGATCCTTAATTCAGAAATAGGTATTGCTCCAAATGAAAACGCGGGACAATTACACGACCGATTAATGGATTTGGGCAGTACGACTGTTTTAGAAACTTTGGCACTGATTGAAAAAGGAAATGTAACCACAACCATTCAAAAAGAAAATCTAGAAATAAAAACGGCTTATAAACTAAACAAAGAAAATTGCAAAATTGATTGGACAAAACCAGCTGTTGAAATATATAATTTGATACGAGGGATAAGTCCCTATCCTTCGGCTTGGTGTTATATTAGCGATAAAAATATAGAGTGGAATGTAAAGATTCACGAAGCACAATTGACATTGGAAGATCACAACTTCGACATTGGAAGTATAATTTGCAGCAAAAAAGAAATGAAAATTGCGGTAAAAAATGGTTTTATTCAGGTGTTAAGCATCCAATTTCCGGGAAAAAAGAAGATGAGCACAACTGAATTATTGAATGGAATCACTTTTTCGGAGAATTCGAAAGCCTATTAACCCAATAAAATGGGTGTTTTTGAAGTTTTTTAAGGAATTTTCGCAACTTTATGAACAAAAAAAACAAGTTATCAACAAAACAAGCTAAAATTAAACAAAACGCTTGTAAGGGACGTAAATCCTACTAAATTTGTTATTATTAACAAAGTTTTTTTAACCAACATTTAATAACTAAACATTATGAACAAATCAGAATTAATCGACGCTATCGCTGCTGACGCAGGAATTACAAAAGCTGCTGCAAAACTAGCTTTAGAATCTTTTTTAGGAAACGTAGGTAGTACTTTGAAAAAAGGTGGAAGAGTATCTTTAGTAGGTTTCGGATCATGGTCAGTTTCAGCTAGAGCTGCAAGAGACGGTAGAAATCCTCAAACTGGAAAAACTATAAAAATCGCTGCTAAAAATGTAGTAAAATTCAAAGCTGGAGCAGATTTAGAAGGAGCAGTAAACTAATTTAAGTTTTCTTAAATATAAAGAAAACCTTCCTTTGGAAGGTTTTTTTTATGCACTGTGATTTATTATTAAGTTCAGGCAACCGATTAATATCTAATACCTATTAAAAAACAGATATAACCATAGCCGCGAAAAAAATTAAAAATAACACATAACTAACACTTTGTGGATAAATTTATGCCGTTCATCGATAAAATTTGGAATAATTTAATTTTTCTAGTTAAATTTATTTAAAATTAAAAAGCCATGATTTCAACAAAATTAAAAAAAGGACATCTCCTCATTGCAGAGCCTTCTATAGTTGGGCTCACATAAAAAAGTTGGGGAGAAGTTATAAATTTGCCTAAAAAAAGCAAATGGATTTTAGTATATTTTCTTCTTTTCTGCCAGAGGGTCTTTTATCTCATTTTGATATTGTTGGTTTTAAGGAG
>Ga0209284_10001191_pt1 | contig 40764 bp, 30 predicted proteins | sample FRY03_FD_187211 | JGI IMG/M metagenome (GOLD analysis project Ga0209284, IMG submission 187211) | Freshwater microbial communities from Lake Fryxell liftoff mats and glacier meltwater in Antarctica - FRY-03 (SPAdes) (version 2) | ecosystem: Environmental > Aquatic > Freshwater > Ice > Glacier... | reverse complement strand
GCGTACCGTTGTCCCCAGAGGTTGCGGCAATCGCATCGTTAATATACTTTTTGGCATCGTCATATTTACCAAGCTGGTACAAAATCCAGCCATAAGTGTCCAGGTAAGATGGGTTTTTAGGCTCCAAGCTCAGCGATTTGCGTGACATCTCTTCGGCTTTTGCGAGATTCACTTTGCGCAGACTCAAATAATAGCTGTAGTTATTCAGCACCAGGGCGTTGTTAGGATTCAGTCGCAACGAGCGGTCGTAGCTCAAATCGCTTTCCTCATGCTTGCTGATGGCATTGTACGCATCGCCTAGGCTGGCGTAAAACTGCGACTCCAGCTGCGTATTACCGTAAACCACTTTCGCACCAGCGCGCAGCAATTCGATTGACGCATCGTACTGCTTTTCTTGCAGCAAAGCCACGCCGCCCAAGAAAAAGGGCACCGGTTGGTTCGGAAATAGGCCTACCGCCTTTTGAGACTCACTCGCCAGCAGCACAAACTGCTGTGTTTCTAGCAAACTAAGCAAATACTGCTGCCATACAGTGTACTTCTGTGCTGCCTCATCGGTATCAATGGCTTTTTTATAAGCAATAACAGCGCCTTGATAGTCGCGACCGTGGTATAAAAAGTCGGCGCGTATGGCCCAAGACTTGGCATCGGCTGGATGAATTTTGGTTAAAGTTTCGCTTAAATCAAGGGCTAACTTTCGCAGTGCCGGATCTCTATCAAACTCTTCGAATAATTTAAGGAGCACCTGCACTTTTAAATCAATGTCTACATCTGAAAAGCCGAACGCTTTGCGCAGGTAGTCAAAAGCTTGCTCATCTTGCTTCAAAACACGTGTAACATCGGCCAAGGCAAAATAAATTTTACCATTTTCTGCATCAATGGCCAAGGCCTTTTCAAATTCTATTTTTGCTTTAGCATACTCCTTTTGCTCAAAATAAAGTTGTCCCAAGTACAAAATAAAGTCAATATCACTAGGAAAAGCTTCGTTAAGCTTTTTGATTTCTTCAACGGCTTTGTCTGGCTTACCCATTTTGGTAAAATACTGCCGTTTTTGTTCAGAGAGCTCTGGCGCTGGGCCACTAATTTTTTCAATTTCATTGAGCACTTTGATGGCCTCGGCGTATTGGTTGATTTCGCCGTACATCATAGAGATGTCGAGGAGCACCGCGAGTTCTTCTTGTTTTGGCAGCTTGCTTAAGCGCCGTAATACAGGAATGGCTTCTTTTTGTTGGCCCAACTGCCGCAATAAATCAGCCTCTAAGCGTAGGTACCAACCATTTTGGGGATCTAAGCTGCTGGCTTTGGAGGCATAGGTATAGGCGCGGAGCACGTCTTGCCTAGCTAAACTGGTGCGTGCCACCTCGTAGTGCGCCTGTGCTTGGGTTGGGTCACGTTTAAGGATCTCCAAAAACAAATTTTCGGCCACACCCACGTTGCCAATGAGCTTTTCTTTTTGCGCGTTGAAGAATAAAAAATCAATTTCCATGCGCTCACTTTCGCTCAGCACACGTGCGGCAGGGGTTTTTTGTTGCGTTGTAGGGCTGGTTTTCTTACTGGCACAAGCGCTGCTTAAAAGCAAGATGGCCGAAAGTCCTCCTATTAAAAGTATCCTCATTCAGTAATTACATTGTAGTCGCCAATACTCAATTCGCGTGAACGACCTTTCCATATGGCATGGTTACCCACCAGTGTGTTGTGCAGCAACACCGCGGTCAACTTACTGTTGGTTTGTATGATGCTGTTGCTGATAACGCAGCCGTTGATATGGCTATTGTCGCCAATAGACACATGTGGACCGACCACCGCGTTTTCGATTACCACATTTTCGCCAATATAACAAGGTGGGATGATGGTGCTGTTGCTAATTTTGGCCGATGCGGCTTGCAGCTTATGGTCTTTTATAAACTCTAAATACCGCTGGTTGGTATATACAGTGGCATCTTTATTACCGCAATCGAGCCACTCTGTAACGCGACCCGGAAAAAACTGAGTGCCTTTTTGCTTCATATTTTCCAAGGCATTGGTAAGTTGGTACTCGCCTTTGTCGCGGATGTCGTTGTCGAGCAGATACTGCAACTCCGACTTCAAATACGCCCCGTCTTTAAAATAGTAAATGCCGATGATGGCCATGTCGGAGATAAACGTCTGTGGTTTTTCGTGAAATTCATTGATATGACCATCTGCTGCAATCTTAACCACCCCGAACTGGCGCGGATCGTCCACTTGGTTTACCCAGATGATACCTTCGTGGGACGTATCGAGCTTAAAATCGGCTTTGAAAAGGGTATCGGCGAAGGCCACCACTACCTTGCCATGGAGGGCCGACTGCGCGCACATGATGGCATGAGCGGTGCCTAAGGCTTCTTCTTGATAATGAATGGTGCCAACAGCCCCTAAATTACCTGCAATGTCTTTTAGTTTTTGCTCTACCGCGGCACCAAAAGTAGGGGAAATGATGTAAGCAATTTCCTCTACCGTTTCGTTGCAAACCTGCACAATGTCTTCCATCAAACGCTCCACTATGGGCTTACCGGCAATGGGCACCAACGGCTTAGGCACGGTGAGGGTGTGGGGGCGCATGCGTTTGCCGAGACCGGCCATGGGGACAATAATTTTCATAGGTAACTGTTTTTGATTGTCGAAATTAGTGTGCTACGAAGTTACGGATTTGAAAAGCTTTTCTGTAATAAGGCCTTGCAAAGCATACACAAAAATCAGCAGCACACGTAAGACCCACATTGCGGGTGTCGCCAAATAGGCTTGCAGCCAGCCTTCTAACCAGAAAAAAAGCACTGCTAAGGCCAAATAACGGCCGATGCGTTTGAGATTGTAAGGCACAGGATAATATTTTTGCCCCAGCCAATAGCTCGCCCCCATCATCATAAAATAACAAGCCAGCGTGGTGTAAGCTGAACCGGTATACCCGATAACCGGAATCAGCAGCCAGTTACCCAGCAGCGTGATGGCCGCACCAAAAAACGACAAATACATCCCCCAGCGCGTTTTATCAGCCAGTTTGTACCAAACCGACTGGTTGTAATACATCCCCAAAAAGAGGTTAGCGAGCAACAAAATAGGCACCACATGAAGTCCACTAAAATAGGCTTCCGAAACAAAGTGCTTAGCCACATCCATAAACAGCGTGACCCCCAAAAAGATGGTGCCGCCGGCCAGTACAAAAACATGCATTGTCTGGGCGTAAATGCGCGTGGCGTCGGGGTTTTTAGCTTGTTGGAAGAAGAAAGGTTCGGCTGCGGTGCGGAAAGTTTGCGTAAAAATGCTCATCAACATTGCCAGCTTGTACACTGCCCCATACACACCCACCTCGTGCAAGGCTTCCTCGCGAGAGAGCGGTAACAGGTATTTCAGCAACACCCGGTCGATGGTTTCGTTCACCATGCCGGCCATGCCTGCAAACACCAACGGCAGGCTATACACAAACATACTCCGCCAGATGCTACCGTCGAAGCCTGCAAAAGAGCGCGGAAAATGCGGCAGCAGCCACAACAATGTAACGCCATTGGCTAGCAGGTTACTTAAAAAGATGTAACCGACGCCTACATCCGGCCGATAAACCAAGTCTGTGAGTGGTGTAAAAAAGTTGTTTTCAATCAGCCAAGGACACAACAGCAAGAAAAAAAGATTTAACCCGATGTTTAGTCCAATGTTCAGGAGCTTCACTCCTGCAAACTGCAAGGCTTTTTGCAATTGTCGGAGGCGGGCAAAGGGCATCACTGCCAAGGCATCGAGTCCTAGGATCAAGGCAAACCAGCGTACATATTCGGGATGATTGGGGTAGCGCAAGCCCGTGGCGATGGGTTGGGCGAACAGCAGCAGCAGTCCGGTAAAGAGCAGAGAAGAAAAAAGCAGCGACCAAAAAGCGGTTTGATACACCTTTTCGCCTCTATCTTGCACGTTGCGGAAGTAGGCGGTTTCCATCCCGTAGGTGAAAACAATGTTCAGGAAGGCCACCATGGCGTACAAATCGGTAACTACCCCATACTCGGCGGGCACAAAAAGCCGCACATACAGCGGCACCAATAAATAATTAAGCATGCGCCCCACGATGGTGCTGAGTCCGTAGGTCGCAGTTTGCGAAGCGAGTGATTTAATGCTGCTCAAAACAAGATAGAATGGGCTAAAAATAGGGAAAAAGCCGGCGAAGCAATTCTTTTGGCAAAGGCCATTGGCGTTTTTTAACGGAAATGGGTTCTGAGTCCGTTGGTCGAGAGAACTTTTAGGACTTCAACGGGCCAATATTCGGACAATTTTGACTAAAATTTACGAGGGTGCTGGAACTTTGTGCGGCGTTCCGTACTTTTGTCTTTTTAAAACAATTCTAAATAACGTGCGACTCAGCGAACTCCGAGCCGGCCAAGTAGCGGTCATTAAGTCCTTAGGCGAGCATCCGATTTCCAATAAATTGCTGGAGATGGGTTGTTTACCTGGCGAGTTGTTGCGTGTGCGTCGTGTTGCGCCCTTTGGCGATCCGATTGTAATAGAAGTATTGGGATATGAGCTCGCCATGCGCCTCGATGAAGCGGAAGCGATTGAAGTAGAAGTGCGACCGAATTTTGTACATCCGTGAAAAAAGACTTACAAATAGCCCTAGTTGGCAATCCCAACAGTGGTAAATCGTCGCTATTTAATGCCCTTACTGGCTTAAATCAGAAAGTTGGAAATTTTCCGGGCGTGACGGTCGATAAAAAAAGCGGCTTTTTAAAATTGGGCAATCGACAAACCGTTGAAATTACCGATTTGCCGGGTACCTACAGTCTTTACCCCCGTTCAGAAGACGAGCAAGTAACTTTCAATGTGTTACTCGACCCACTAAATGCTTCGCATCCCGATCTCGTTTTTGTTGTTGCAGATGCAACAAATTTGCGCAGAAATTTACTTTTCATCACCCAGATAATCGATTTGGGGCTGCCAACAGCTCTCATTATCAACAAAATAGATTTAGCTACAGCCCAGGGGATGGACCTCAACTTACCCGCTTTATCGAAGCACCTTGGCATACCCGTGCTCGCCACCAATGCCCGCAAAGGGGTAGGCATCACCGAAGTAAAGCGTCTCATGGCCGAAAATGGTGCGGCGCAGCCCCTGCCGTTTTACCTGCCCAGTGAAGAAGTACAGCCGATTTTACGGGAATTAGCACCCATCAGCGGCATTCAACCCGGCTACCGTTCCTTCATTTATTTGTGCAATCACGACCATTTACAAGGCATTAGTAACGAGCAACACCGCGACATTGATGCCCTCATCAGCAAGCACAACATTCAAATAACGCAGCTGCAGGCCCGTGAAACGGTTCGCCGTTACGAGCAAATTACCGGCGTACTCGGCAGCATCGAAAAACGCAGTAGCAAGGAAGCTGGCAAGTCGCGCACCGAAAAAATAGACCGCATCCTCTTGCATCCTGTTTTGGGCTACGTAGTTTTCTTAGGCATCCTCTTTTTCATTTTCCAGTCCATTTTTTCGTGGGCCAGCTGGCCCATGGAATTCATCGAAACCGTTTTTAACAAAATCGGCAGCTTGGGCATCGCGGTACTGCCTGATGCTTGGTACACCGATTTATTGGTAAACGGCGTACTGGCAGGACTCGGCGGCATTATTATTTTCATCCCCCAAATTGTGCTTCTGTTTTTATTCCTCAGTCTGCTCGAAGAAACCGGTTACATGGCCCGGGTGAGCTTTTTGATGGACAAGCTTATGCGCAGATTTGGGCTCAGCGGCAAATCCGTTGTGCCTCTCATTGGTGGCTATGCTTGTGCCGTGCCCAGCATTATGGCCACGCGCAGCATCAACAGCTGGAAAGAGCGGATCCTCACCATCATGGTGCTCCCTTTGATGAGTTGTAGTGCCCGTTTGCCCGTGTACACCTTGCTCATTAGCCTTACTGTGCCTGAAGACCGTTTATTGGGGCTTTTCAATTTGCAAGGATTGGTGATGATGGCCTTTTATTTATTAGGATTTGTAGCAGCGATAGGCTCTGCAGTTGTCCTAAAGTGGTTCATTAAAGAGCGGAACAGTTCGTTTTTCTTGTTAGAAATGCCTATTTATCAGTGGCCACGCTGGCAAAATGTGGGCCTGACCCTTGTAGACAAAGCCAAGGCTTTTGTATTTGGTGCAGGTAAGGTCATCATTGTTATCTCCATTGTGTTGTGGTTCATGAGTAGTTTTGGTCCTGGCAATGCCTTCGAAAAGCTCGAGCAGCAATTCGCTGCTGAACGGATTGATGGGAATCTTTCGCCCGAACTTGAAAACGAGCTGAACAAACTCAAGTTGGAGCATTCTTACGCTGGCCGGATGGGCAAGTGGATGGAGCCGGGCATCGCGCCCTTGGGTTTTGATTGGAAAATTGGCATTTCCTTGGTTACCAGCTTTGCGGCGCGAGAAGTTTTTGTAGGCACCATGGCTACCATTTACAGTTTGGGCAGCGCAGATTTTGAAGAAACCACTTTACGAGAGAAAATGCTCGCAGACGTGCATCCCACCAGTGGTGAGCCCCTTTACAGCACCGCCACCACCTTTAGCTTGATGCTGTTTTATGCCTTTGCCATGCAATGCATGAGCACCTTGGCCGTAACCTTTCGCGAAACCAAAAGCTGGAAATGGCCGGCGCTGCAGTTTTTTTACATGACTGGCTTAGCGTATTTGGCGAGTTTACTAGCCTATCAGTTACTTTCCTAACGCTTCCTCTGACTCACATTCCCTTAAGTGGGATGTACATTGCCGACCTTCTGGCCAAAATACTACCTAAGAGCCCATGGCGTATGTATTACAGGGCGCTGGCCAAAAGCCGCAAGCCTTAGTGGGCAGCAGTTGTGGTTAGCAGCTCCTGCTCTGTGAGCTCCTTTGCATCGATCACGGCGTATTCGTCTAAATGGCGCTTTTTCAGTTATTCCACAGGCAGTGCGGCCGGTCGTTGAGCGGACAGGGTACCGAATTGCGCAGTGGCCGCCAGAACTCGCTAGGTACGGCCTTGGGGTTTCCCGCTACCACCCGTTCGCTGGCCATAAAATAAAAAACCAATTCTTTTGCTTCTCAAACCAACCCCTTCCCTTAGCCTCCAACGCCAAACTTTTGCACGCTAGATACTCCCAAATTTACAAACACCACCCGCAGCTATCTACCCATTCCCTATTTTTGCTGCGTGAATAGTCCGCTCCATGCGCAGCTCGAGAACGCGCTGCGCCCTTTTATGCCCGAAGCCGCTTTGAGCTATACCACTGCCTTTTTGGTAGAGCACCGGGTACAGCTTACGCTCACCCGCGGCAGGGCCACCAAACTGGGCGACTACCGCCATCCTTGGCAGGGCAAAGGCCACCGCATTTCGGTGAATCAAACGCTGAATAAATACGCTTTTGTGGTTACCCTTGTGCACGAATTTGCGCACTTGCTGGTATGGGAAAAGCACAAAAACAAGGTGAAACCGCATGGCGATGAATGGAAAAAGACCTTTATGGGGGTGATGGGGCCGCTTTTGGGGCCTCCTGTTTTTCCAGAGGAATTACTGCCGGTACTGCACAACTATTTCGCTTCGCCCAAGGCTTCGAGTTGCTCAGACCCTGATTTACTGCGCTCGTTATCGGCCTACGACGAACGCCCCGCCCATGTAAAATTACTGGAGCAACTAGCGGAAGGCGCCATTTTTGCCACGCGACAAAATCGCATCTTCAAAAAACAAGAAAAACGCCGTACCCGCTTCTTGTGCACTGAACTAGCGAGCGGCAAACAATACCTTATTCACCACTTGGCTGAGGTACGCGTGTCCCCACATAACGCACAATGAGCCACAGGGCCGGAATTGCCAGCGCATAGCTGAGATAAACGGGCAGGCCAAAGGCTGCTGGAATGGTGCCGAATACAACGGCCACTGCCCCCACGGTGAGCGCATAAGGTAACTGACTGCGTACATGGTCGATGTGGTTGCAGCCAGAGGCCAAGGAGCTCAAAATAGTGGTATCGGAAATGGGTGAACAATGATCGCCGAGCACGCTGCCTGCTAACACACAACTTACTACGTTGTGAAAGATGGCCAAGGCGGCTTCGTAGTCCATGCCTGCCTCCATGCACAATTTCCAGCTGGCAGGTAGCATCAACGGGTACAAAATGGCCATGGTGCCCCAGCTCGATCCAGTGCTAAAAGCAACTACACCCGCTAGTAAAAAGGTGATAACGGGTATCCAGCCGGGACCCACGTCAAGCGACAGCAAGGCGTTGGTGATGTAAGTGGCGGTTTCTAATTCTTTGGTGATGCTTGCCAGAACCCACGCTAAACTTAAAATCAGCACTGCGCCGAGCATGGTTTTAAAGCCAGTGATGGCCGCTTCTACACTTTTTTCAAGCGACAACCGCCTGCTGACCAAGCTCCCCATTACGGCCACCAGCAAGCCCGCAAAAGATCCCCAGAGCAAAGCCGTGTAAGAGTTGGCGTTACCAATAATAAGTGAAAGACGGCGGTAAAAAGGCAAACTGCCATCCTCCCAAACCGATTGGTCCCAGCCCGTTTGCAACAAGCCTCCGATCACCACTCCAATAACCGTTAAAACCGGTAAAAGCGCCAGGGCTGCCATGGGCTTTAACCCTGGTTCCATCTGAAAAGCGTTGGCTTCGCCGCTTAAATGCGCTTGTGCCTGCTCTTGGCCGGGTTTGGTGGCACGGGCTTTGGTTTCTGCCGCCAGCATGGGTCCATAATCGCGGCCTTGCTTAATGAGGATGAGCATGAATATAAGCGTGAGGATGGGGTAAAAGGAATAGGAAAGGGAGTTTAAAAAGACCGTGTAGGCGTTTTCATCGAGGCCGGCAATGCTGCTGATACCGTCTTTGATGTAGCCCAGCTCGGCCCCAATCCAAGTGGTTATAAAGGCGATGGCCGCCACTGGCGCGGCGGTAGAATCGACCAAATAGCTCAGTTTTTCACGCGAGATGCGGAGTTTATCGGTAACTGGGCGCATGGTATTGCCCACCAGCAAGGTGTTGGAATAGTCGTCGAAAAAAATGGCTATACCGAGTAGCCAGGTAACAAGTTGTCCTGATTGCGGGTTCCGCGCCTTGCGTGCGAGGATGTTCACTACGCCTTGCATGCCGCCATTGCGACTGATCACCGCCACCATACCACCAATCAACATTGAAAACACGATGATGGCTTGGTGGTCACCATCACTCAGCGCCTCAATTAAATAGGTATCGGCAAATTGTCGTATTGCGAACCAAAGGCCTGGTACCAATCCAAGTTGGTACCCGCCGATCACCCAGCCGCCCAGCAGAATGCCCGCCAGCAGCGCTGAATACACTTCTCGAAATAGCAAAGCAATAAAAATGGCCAGCAAAGGCGGCCAAATGCTCCACGCCAAGGGGATGGGCTGGTAGCGTTGCACGAATGTTTGTCCGTGCACCTCCAGCCTCAGTTCGGTGGTCGCACTTAGTTGTTGTTCGATTTTAGCCACCCCCAATACCACTGGTACCACCAGCTTACGACCATTGAGCAGCAGTTCTACGCTGTCGCGTGCACCTAAATCTTCCAAAACCACGTCAAATGCCAGGCCTTGCATGACGTGGGTAGGCCATTGAACACGTGGTTCGGCCCCACTTTCAAATCCAGCTAAAACCAACAGGCCCCCTAGCAGCAGCCCCAAACAGCTTTTATGCAATTTCATCAGCGCTAAACTAATAGAAATTTTTCAGCTGCGTGGCTTCAAATTTACGTGGTTGGCTTTGCGACAGGGCCGTCCAAGGCTTTTTGAGAAATTTGCTTAGCATTTTCGCTGGCTTGCTGGTGTGAAAAGCTTAATTTTGCGCTGCTTTTCAAAACCTTTACGGCCAGATAAGCATTGTAGTTTCAAACTTGTAATACAATGAACCAAAGCATGGGAAGTACTGAATTTCAATCGCGCCACATCGGTCCGCATTCGTCTGACTTACAACATATGTTGAGCATCATTGGCGTCGAGAGCTTCGACACCTTGATCGAGCAAACCATTCCGGCCAACATTCGCCGCCAAACGCCCATGCAAATGGCACCTGCCCTCAACGAATTTGAGATGTTAAAGGCATTGCGTCAGATGGCCAATAAAAACCAAGTTTATAAAAATTACATCGGCTTAGGGTATTACGAGGTGATTGTGCCGGGCGTTATTCTCCGCAACATCCTCGAAAATCCGGGTTGGTACACCCAATATACCCCCTACCAAGCTGAAATTGCGCAGGGGCGACTCGAAGCGCTCATCAATTTCCAAACCTTGGTGTGCGACCTCACTGGCATGGAAATCGCCAATGCCTCTTTGCTCGACGAAGCCACCGCAGCTTCTGAAGCCATGCTCATGCTGCACGGCATGAAAGGCAGCGACAAAGGCAGTCAGTTTTTTGTTTCCGACAAATGCTTCCCACAAACCAAAGCTGTACTTGAAACCCGCGCAGAGCCTTTGGGCATTGAGTTGGTGTATGGCTTGGTAGAAGATTTTGACTTCAGCGCCAACTACTTCGGGGTGTTGTTCCAGTATCCTGACGGCTATGGTTGCGTGCGCGATTATGCCGATTTTTGCAGCAAGGCCAAAGCCAAAGGCATTTATGTGGCCGTGGTAGCCGACCTGATGAGCCTCGTGCTCCTCACCGCGCCAGGACAGTGGGGTGCCGATGTAGTTATTGGTTCCACACAGCGTTTCGGTGTTCCCATGGGTTACGGCGGTCCGCACGCTGCCTTCTTCGCTACCCGCGACGAGTTCAAGCGTCAGATTCCTGGTCGCCTCATTGGGGTTTCGGTAGATGCTCAAGGCAACATGGCCTACCGCATGGCGCTGCAAACCCGCGAACAGCATATCCGCCGCGAAAAAGCCACTTCCAACATTTGCACGGCCCAAGTGCTGCTCGCCATCATGGCCAGTATGTATGCCGTGTATCATGGTCCAGAAGGCCTTCGTGACATCGCCAATCGCATCCACCGTCGGGCCAGCTTGCTCGACAAAGCCCTCACGAACCTTGGTTTTAACCAGTTAAACGACCAGTATTTCGACACCTTGCAGGTGAAGTTATCAGCCGAAGAGCTCGAAAAGCTGCACAACATTGCTGATAGCAAGCAGTTAAACTTAAATTATTTTGTGCCTGGCCAAGTGGGCATTTCGTTAGATGAAACTACCACCGTGGCCGACATCGCGCAGGTTGTTAGTGTTTTTGCCGCTATTACCAACGGACAGCAGGTGCAGGTAGTCGAACTTGACCAGCAGGTAACAGCCAACATTGACGCCAAATTCCTCCGCACGGATGCTATATTGAGTCACCCCGTTTTTGGCAAGCACCACAGCGAGCATGAGATGTTGCGCTATATCAAATCGCTAGAGGCCAAAGATTTGTCGCTTTGTCACAGCATGATTCCACTCGGGTCGTGCACCATGAAGCTCAATGCCACCACTGAAATGGTGCCTGTTACTTGGCCAGAATTCGGCAACATACACCCCTTTGCACCGCTTGCGCAGGCACAGGGTTACAAGCAGTTGTTTGAAGAACTCACGGCCGATTTAAAAGAAGTGACCGGTTTTGCAGGCATCAGCTTGCAGCCAAATTCTGGCGCTCAGGGCGAGTACACTGGTTTGATGGTGATTCGGGCGTATCACATGAGTCGCGGCGACCATCACCGCAATATTGCGCTCATCCCTTCCTCTGCCCACGGCACCAACCCTGCCTCGGCGGTAATGGCCGGCATGAAAGTGGTGTTAGTACGCTGCGACGACCATGGCAACATCGACATTGCAGACCTCAGCGCTAAAGCCATCCAATACAGCAACCAGCTAAGCTGCTTGATGGTTACCTACCCCTCTACCCACGGTGTTTTTGAAGAGGGTATTGTTGAGATTTGTGAGATCATTCACCAACATGGCGGACAAGTATATATGGACGGCGCAAACATGAATGCGCAAGTGGGACTTACGAGTCCGGCTTTAATTGGTGCTGACGTATGTCACCTCAACCTCCACAAAACTTTTTGCATTCCACATGGCGGTGGCGGTCCTGGCATGGGCCCAATTGGGGTTGCTGCCCAATTAGTGCCCTTTTTACCCGGCCATCCCGTAGTAAATATCGGCAGCAAAACCGCCATGAAGCCTGTTTCTGCGGCTCCATGGGGAAGCGCGAGCATCCTGCTTATCTCTTATACTTACAGTCGTATGATGGGTGCAGAAGGTTTAACCGATGCTACTCGCTATGCTATTCTCAATGCCAACTACATCATGGCACGTTTGCAAGCGGAGTTCCCGATTTTATACACAGGTTCTCATGGCCGCTGCGCCCATGAAATGATCATTGATCTTCGGCCGTTTAAAACGTCTGCAAACGTGGAAGCCGAAGATGTGGCGAAGCGTTTGATGGACTACGGCTTCCATGCGCCCACCGTATCGTTCCCCGTGGCTGGCACCATGATGATTGAGCCTACTGAATCAGAAAGCGTATCGGAGCTCGATCGTTTTTGCGAAGCCCTGCTCAGCATCCGCGAAGAAATTCGGGAAATTGAAATGGGATTGGCCGACCGCAACGACAACCTGCTTAAACATGCGCCGCACACCGCGAGGGTGCTTGTAGGTGATTGGGATAGGCCTTATAGCCGCGAAAAAGCTGTATTTCCAGCGCCTTACGTATTTAACAACAAATTCTGGCCTTCTGTTGGCCGCGTAAACAACACCTACGGCGACCGCAATTTAATGTGTGTTTGTCCGCCAATAGAGGCCTACGAAGAGGCTTAAATCACCATAAAAATTAGCTTTTTTAAGGCTTGAGTACCCTAATAGCGGTATTCAAGCCTTTTTTTTGCGGTTTTAGCATCCTCTTCTCGTCAGTTCTTGCTAATTTTATTTATATTGCATTTTAAAATTTAAATAACATAAATGAAGAAGTTACTACTACTAGCCCTTATGGGCGGCCTTGCTTCGACGTCATTCGCACAGAACGGCAAGCCTTTGAAAGTGCACGATGAGCTAAAAACCAACAGTCCTTACGACTTTGGCACCACTCGCCCTACCAGCAGCAGCCCCGAAAGCGGCGCTACCCTTTGGTCACAAAACTTCAACGCACCGCTTACTGGCGTATCCTTTGTACGTGGACCAGGAGCTGGTGGTGGCAGCGCTCCATGGGAGATTGTTTCTACGCAACCAGCAAACTTGAGTACCCAAGGCTTCCCGATCATTGCTTCTACCTCTGGTGCACCTTTTGCGCTCATCAATTCTGACCTTTTCGCTTCAGGTACTCAAGATGATTATCTGATTGTTAAGGTTGGAACAAGTCTCACCAGTGCTACTGGGGTTGTATTGTCATGGCAACAGTACTTCCGTCGTTTCCAAGAAACACATAGAGTAGAGGTGAGCAACGACTCCATTACCTGGACGTCGGTTTACAACTCTGTGGGTACTGTTCCAGTAAATACGACCATTGCTAACCCAACCACTGTAAGCGCTAACATTACCTCTATTGCTGCAGGCCAAGCTAACGTCTGGGTTCGTTTTCATTACGTTGGCGCTTGGGATTGGTTTTGGGCCGTTGACAATATTTCCTTGGTTGAGCCGCCAGCACACGACTTGATCCTAGAAGATTATGCTGTTGGTTTTCAGGACCTCCTTGGTTTTTATGGCCAAATTCCAATTTCTCAGTTAAATGATTCGCTTTCAACCTCTGGTGCAGTTTACAACTTTGGTATCAACACACAAACTACGGCACGATTCAACACCAGAATCAACCGTGGTACCACAACCCTTTTTAACAACAACACGCCAAATTTCACCATAGCCAGCAACGCACGTGACACGGTAGGTTCAACTGCTAACTTCCCAATGGAGGGATTAACTGTTGGTGCGTATACCTTGGGCATGGCCATCCGCATGGATTCAGTGGATGCAACTCCTAGTAACGACAGTGTTTCTCTGCCATTTGCCATTACAGATTCTGTATTCGGTGGAATCACAACTACAGCAACCCGCTTTGCAACCCTTGGAACTTCTTCATTCACCGGAAATGAAGACGGCTTTATTGCTGCTGGTTTGATTGAGCTCGCCAATGCAGATACAATTACTGCTGTGCGCATTCGTTTGGGCAGCACCTCAGTGGCTGGTGGTATCATTACTGCTGCAGTGCGTGATACAAATGGTTTGGCGAACGCTGAATATACGAATAGTTCTTCTTTCACCCCTTTGATTTCGAGCAACGACTACACCTTGACTGCCGCAGATGTTACTGCCGGTTTTGTGGATATTGAAATCCCAAGAAACTTGTTTGGAACCCCACAAGATTTGGTATTGCAGCGTGGTGCTTATTACGTTTCTGCCGAACTTATCAGTAATGCTGGTGCATCACACATTCGTATCATTGACGATTTAACTTACGATGCTTTCATTCCGCCGTATCAGTCTTTAATTTATCTTCCAACGCCTCCTAATGCTACTGCTCGCTGGTACACCAATGGTTCTAGCATTGGCGTTAGCGCAGTATTCGGAGATGCTCGTCGCTTAGGCTTGAGTGTTAACGACTTGAACAAGAACCTTTCTTTGAAGTCTGTTTATCCAAACCCTGCAAAAGACGAAGTAAATGTTAGCTATCAGTTGATTAAAGCTGCAGATGTGCGCATTACCATCCGCGATATCGCTGGCCGTACTGTGCTGCAGTCTACTGAAGGCTTCCAGTTTGAAGGCGCGCAAAAAGCCACTTTGGCATTGAGCGGATTAAACGCAGGAATGTATTTTTTAGAGCTCAATGCTGGTGGCGCCATTGCACAACAGAAATTGATCATCTCTAAGTAACTTCCATTAAATAGTAGCTAAAAAGAGGGCTTTGGCCCTCTTTTTTTTGTCCTTTAGCGCCAAACTCAACAAGGGCGCTTTCACATACTAATTAGAAATGATTACCTTAGGGGTTCAAACAACAGGTTATAAGATGAAAAAAACACTTTTACTCCTCTCGCTTGCTGCCATTTTTGGCGGAGCGAGCAACGCTCAAACACTGGTGCCTGCAGCTACTGATGCCAATTTGAGCATCCCAGCTAACTTGAATGTGCAGCCCAAAGGCATCAAGTACAGTGCGCGCGTGGCCAACAACGTTGACCTCCGCATCAGCCACACCGATGCCATCGTAAACGCTTTCGGTGTAAACAACTTCAGCAACTCTAGCTTTATAGATTATTATTGTGATACGACCCTGGCGGTTTCGTTTAGTGGTCAAATGCTCACCACCGGATTTAATGGTGTTGGCGGCATGTTTAACCCTTACCAATTGTTTTTTGATGAGCCCCTTCCAATTGGCACTCCTTACCGTTTAGATACCGTGTGGATCGGTGGTATTTACCAGCGAATTGTTGAAAACGCCGTTGGCGACACCCTCCGTGTACAAGTGAGTTTTGGTGCAAGCACGGCCACTGGCGGCAGCGCAGCGAGCGGTGCTCCTTGGGTAGCTTTGCGTTTCAACGCTACTGCTCCTCCTACTATCGCTAACCGTGGGGTAAGAAGTCAAATTTTCGCAGGTGCTCCTGGTCAAGGTTTGGCTGGCAGCCTCAGTGCCGCCACCGTAACTGTTAACTACGTTTTAACAACTGCTGACACTATCAGTAATCTTTCGATCAATCCTAACTATCCGTACATTGCCATCGTAATGCCAAACGGCGGTTTGCAAATTCCTGCCAACAATTGGGTAAGCACCTTGGCTCGTTACCGTACGGGTAACCCGGTGACACCTGGTGACATCTATTGGAGCAACGTCCCAGCCGATACTGCTGTTCACAACTCCTTCCGGCCTTTGGCTTGGGTGGAAACTGCTAGTCCCGCCGGGCATGTGTTCATGTTTGACTCAACCGGCTTGAGCACTATCTTGTTGCGTGTTCCTCGTTATGCTTCTAACCCTGGCCAGTATTGGGCTAACCCACTTACCGACCGTGGCTACTGGGTCGACTTCTCTATCAACGCAACCTTGCCTGGTGTAAGTGTAGAAGGCATTGATGCGGGAATTGCTCGCATTGGCAACGCCTATCCAAATCCAGTAAACGCTGGCGGCACCCTTATTTTGCCAGTTGATCTTAAAAACAGCAGCAATGTAAGCTACAGCATCAGCAATTACATGGGTCAGATAATTACCCGTGAAGATGTTGGTCAACTTTTTGAAGGTGCCAACAAAATTGAAGTAAACACCCAAGCCCTCAACGCTGGCGTATATTTTATGACTGTTAACATCAATGGTGCTACACAAGCGGTTCGCTTTGTAGTTAACAAATAACTTCTCCGAACAAATTAGCGCCGGTGCCCGCAAGGGTACCGGCTTTTTTATTGCCCACAATCCTCATCTCCCCTTATATTTGTTCTATGCAGCTACACAAAGACTTCGACCTTCAACCGTTCAACACCTTTGGTATTTCGGTTAAATGCAAATACCTGATCGAAATTCAGGAAGAAGAGGAGCTGCCTCGCGCTGTTGAAATGGCTACGCATTTTGGCTATCCCTTTATGGTGTTGGGTGGCGGCAGCAATCTGTTGTTTACCGAAGATTATGAAGGCAGCATTTTATACATGCGCATACTTGGCATTTCGGTTGAGGTTTTGGATGCAGAAGAGGTGCGTATTACCGCAGGTGCTGGGGTGGTTTGGCACGATTTGGTGGCTTTTGCGGTGGAAAATGGCTACGGCGGACTCGAAAACCTGGCTTTGATTCCTGGAACCGTAGGGGCTTCACCCATCCAGAACATTGGGGCCTATGGCGTAGAGTTGCAGGACACTTTTGAGAGTTTGCGTGGTTATCACCTCGAACAAGGCTTCTTAGAATTCGATAAAAAGAGTTGTCACTTTGGCTATCGGCAATCGGTATTCAAAGGCGCTCTCAAAGGCAAGTTTATAGTAACCCAAGTACGTTTTCGTTTATCAACCAAACCAGTGCTCAAGCTGCATTATAGTGCCCTGCAAGAAGCTTTGGCCAAGCGCGGCATGAGCACACCCAGCATTGCACAAGTGGCGGAGGTGGTGAGCAGTGTGCGCGTGAGCAAGCTACCCGATCCCAGCAGCATCGGCAACGCAGGCAGCTTCTTCAAAAACCCAGAAATCCCTGAAGAGCAATTTCAGCGTTTAAGAATCGATTATCCCGACATGGTGGGTTATCCTGCTGACGAAAGCATGATCAAAACTTCGGCGGCTTGGCTTATAGAGTCGTGCGGCTGGAAAGGCAAAGTACTTGGCAATACCGGCACCTACGCCAAACACGCTTTGGTTTTGGTAAATCATGGAGGAGCCACTGGCAGCGACATTTGGGCCTTGGCACAAAGCATTCAGCGGTCGGTACAAGAGCGTTACGGCATCTATTTGGAGCCAGAAGTGAACATCATCGGACAAGTTTATCGAACGGATTAGAGCTGCAGTAGCTTGCCCAAAACCAGCGCTTGGTTCAAAGGCTGGTGCCCAGCGGGGAAGCCGAAAGCCACGGGATAGTCGTAAGATTGCACGGCGTCTAGCATGATTTCTTCTGCGGTTTTGCCAAAACCAATGGCGTTGTCGTTCATTTTGGTAAGACCACCAACGAGCAATCCCGCCAAATTCTCCAGCAGTCCTCCCCTTTTTAGGCACATCAGCATGCGGTCGAGGTGGTACAGGTATTCGTCTAAATCTTCCAAAAACAAAATTTTACCAGCGGTGCTCGGTAAGCTACTACTGCCCATCAGACTGTACAATACCGAAAGATTTCCGCCCACCACTTCGCCCTGCATACTTTTTCCTCGAGCAAAATGTACATTATTGAGGTCAAAATCGTGCTTTTCACCTTGCAAAACGTGGTGTAATGACTTCCAACTTTGTGTGCTTTCAACGGTACCATCGAAGTTCAGCGGCATGGTGCTGTGGATGCTGGCATATCCCATTTGCTGCAACAGCGCGTGTAAAACCGTAATGTCGCTGAAGCCGCAAAGCCATTTGGGCTGCGTACGGAAGGCCGTCCAGTCTAACCCATCTATCAAACGAACTGTACCGTAGCCTCCACGGGCACAGAGGATGGCCTTAACCTGGACGTCGTTGAGCTGGTGTTGGAGGTCGGCACGGCGCTCTATATCGGCACCTGCAAACTGGCGGTCGGCCAGGCCTATGCTGCTGCCCAACCGCACTTGGTAGCCCTGTGCTTCGAGCCAAGCTTGGGAGGGCGCCACTTCTTCGGTAGTAATTTTGCGCGCCGTAGCTACAATGGCTATGAGGTCGCCAGCCTGAAGGAAGGGGGGTTGTATCATTTTTGAATTAAATAAACCACGCCAGTGCGATTCTTAGGGCCCAGCTGGGATTGAGTGAGTACATAGATGTTGCCGGCTTGGTCTTCCCCTAAACTGTTGATGTAGCCAAACTCGCTGTTGCTGCGAAAGCGAACCGCCTGCTGTTGCCAGCCGTTTCCTTGCTGTTCGAGCAACATGACAATCCCTTTCCAGTCCGCAAAAATGTATTTGCCCTTAATTGTAGGGATGTTTGTGTTGCGATACACATAACCGCCAATAACGCTCACTTTGTCGGCACTGTGACTATACGCGTGAACGGGTTTTTGGAGTGTTTTACCTTGTTCACAGTTTTTTTCGGGGTTATAGCAGGCCAGGCCCTCCATTAAACGCCAGCCGTAATTGCCGCCATTTTCTACGATATTGATTTCTTCGAATTTGTTTTGACCTACATCGGCCACAAAAAGCCGCCCCTCTTTATCGAACGAAAATTTCCAAGGATTGCGAAAGCCGTAAGCGTAAATCTCAGGTCTACCGCCGCCATTCACAAAGGGGTTGTCGGGAGGAATCGCGTAAGGAGCGTGGTCGATATCCAAGCGGAGGATTTTTCCCAAAAGGGTGTTCAGGTTTTGGGCATTGCCTTGGAAACCGTGGCGATCGCCAGCGCCACCGCCGTCGCCCAAGCCAATGTAGAGGTAGCCATCTGGACCAAAAACAATGGCGCCTCCATTGTGGTTGGAGGCTGGCTGATCAAAAGTTATCACGACTTTGTGGGAGCTGAGGTCACACGCGTTTGGGTCGTAGGTAGAGGTGGTGAGCTGCGCAATAACCGTTTGATGGTCGGATGATTGATCGGACTTCGGCGCCGAATAATGCACGTAAAACCGGCCATTGCTTTTAAAATTGGGGTGAAAAGCAAGTCCTAACAATCCCATTTCGCTGTAATACGGACTAATATTTGCCAGTTTGCTTTTAATGTCGAGGAAAGGTGTTGGCAACAAAAGTCCATTTTCGATAATGCGGATGCTGCCGCTTTGTTCCACCACAAAAACGCGGTTACTGCCATCACCGGCATGGGTAAGGGCTACGGGTGCGGAGAGTCCTCCAACAACCTTGGTTAAAGTGAGGGTATATTGTGCCCAGGAAGTCGTAGAAAAACACATCAGCGAAAGGCTGACGATTCCCAACAAGTGCAATCGCATACTCAAAGCTACTAAAAAGCCTCGAATGTAGGTAGTACTTAGTGCGGGATAGCGAGGCGTTGCCGAACGGCTTCAAAGAGCAGCACGCCTGCCGCTACCGATACGTTTAACGAGCCTACGGTGCCTACGACAGGGATTTTAGCCAGATGTGTGGCTTTGCGGAGGGTGGCTGGACTGAGTCCGTCCTCCTCCGACCCCAATACGATGGCCAGTGGCCCGGTCATGTCGAGTTGGTAATAAGTTTCAGCTGCATGTTCCGAAGCCGCTACCACTGAGAAGCCACTTTCGAGCAGGAAGTCGATGGCTTGGTTGAGGGTTTGCACGCGGCTTACGGGCAGACTGGCGAGGGCGCCAGCACTGGTTTTGATAGCGTCGCCGGTTACTTGCGCGCTGTTGAGCATGGGTAGGATGAGGCCGTGTGCGTTGGCACAGCTGGCGGAGCGGGCGATGGCACCCAAATTGCGCACATCGGTTACCCGGTCGAGCAACACGAGCAGCGGGGTTTCGCCTTTTTCGTAGATGTTAGCCACGAGTTCTTCGAGCGGGTGGTAAAAAACTGGTGATATAAAGGCGATGATCCCTTGGTGGTTTTTACGGGTAAAGGTATTGAGCTTTTCCTTAGGCACTTCCTGAACGGGTACGCCTGCTTCCCGTGCTTGCAGTTGCAGGGCTTTTACTTCTTCATCGCGGCGCTCGCGGGCCACCATTATTTTGTTAATTTCAGCGCCAGAGCCGAGCAATTCGGCCACGGCATGAAATCCAAACGCCATTTCGAGTGGCTCTCTTTTTTCGGTATGGGATCGTATCATAACAAAAGCGCCCCATCGCTGGGGCGCCGTTTAATTTTTAGTTGGCTCTGGCCATGGCATCAAAACGCGTTTGGAAGTCTTGCGCCAAATCGGGTTGCTGGTACGTATTGGCCATGCGTATCATTTCTTGCATAATGGCCATGGCATTTTGCATGTCACGCTCGTAGAAACTGGCATATTTTCCACGCAGCTTGCTGTAATAGCGGGCTTCATCTTCAAACATGTCAAACAAATCGACGGCCAGCGCATTGGCTTTATCAGAAGCCTCCGCTTGGTAGTACAATTCTACCATGCGGTAGTTGAAAATCATCAAGGGCACTTTGTCGTGCGGCATTTCGGCCATAACCAAATCGAGGATATCGATGGCTTTTTCCTTGTCACCTTTCATCAAAAACGACTCCGCTAAACGGGTGGCGTTGCTGCGCAAATTGATGGTCATGCGGTTGGTTTCTGGGTCAACGTAAATGCCCTTGTTCATGCCACCCCACTTGAATTTGTTCATCATGTTGTTGTACATAATGTCGGAGGCAACGCGACTCGACTGCCCGCCATTGCTGCGCGAATAAACTGGCACGAAGCGGTAGGCTAAACCTTCGAGCTGGAAATAGTCTTCTAAGCCCAAATATTGCTCAGAACCCATACTCACAGTCCAGTAAATAGGTCGTTCCCAGCCGTTGCTGGCAATGATATCAAGCACTACCAAGTCGTTTTTCATGATGGCTGTGCGGGGATATTCCCACTCAATGGCATCGAGCATTATGGCTGTATCGGCTTCGCTGAGCGCTCCTTGCGCCACCACTGCTGCTTTATCGACCGGCACACGGAATTTGCGGGTCGGGAAGTAATTGATCATAGCGCCGCCTTGGGTTGGCAGCTGCGAGCCTTTGTCGTCGCTGCTGAGGAAGGTGAGGATTTGGCTCAAATCCACAGCTCCTGCCAGTTTACGGTCGTAAAACGGCACATAATCACGCGTGCCCGGTACGAGCTTTTCGGCACCTATGCTGAGTTTGATCTCTGGCGAGTTGTTCATCGGACGACGCAGCTGGTTGATGTACCAGTCGGTGCCCAACAGACTTAAGTTTACCACACGCACGTCGGTGCGGATGCCTTCCACTTCCTGGGCGTACCAGAGCGGATAGGTGTCGTTGTCGCCCATGGTGAAAATGATGGCGTTTGGCGCGCAACTCTCGAGGTAATTGATGGCGAAGTCTCGAGCGGTGTATTTGCCCGAACGGTCGTGGTCGTCCCAGTTTTCGGCTGCCAATATGCCTGGAACTGCAACTAAACAAATCGCGGTCACTGCTACCGCACTGAGGGTTTCTGGCGCCTTCTTACGGAGCATCTCCCACAAGGCCATCACACCTAAACCTATCCAAATAGCGAAAGCATAAAAGGAGCCTACGTAGGCGTAGTCACGCTCGCGCGGTTGTAGCGGCTCAGGGTTGAGGTATACGTTGATGGCGATACCGGTGAGGACAAATAGCATGGCGACCACCCAGAAGTCTTTGTTGTCTTTACGCATGTGGTAAATAAAACCTATCAAACCTAAAAGCAGCGGTAAAGCGTAATACACATTGCGGCCTTTGTTGGCTTTTTTGATGGCTGGATAGTTTTGTTGTGGCCCTACGCGGCTTTTATCGATGGCCTCGATGCCGCTGATCCAGTTACCTCGCTCAAAATCTAGCCCTTGGCCTTGGATGTCATTTTGGCGACCTGCGAAGTTCCACATGAAGTAGCGAAAATACATATGACCCAGCTGGTAAGAGAAGAGGAAATCAAGGTTCTGTATAAAGGTTGGCTTTTGCCCATCGCGTAGGTTCAGCCAACGCTTGTAAAAATCGATGTGGCGCTGTGCTGTGCCTGCTCGTTTGTAAGCCCGGGGGAAAAGCGTGATTTGGGCAGGATCGTAAACGGTAGTGATGTCACGACCGATTTCTTCATATTTATCTGCTCCTTTGCGGTATTTCATTTTACCCTCTACTTGGTCGATGGCCTGGGCAGTAAAGTATGGCCCTTTAACTAAGGGGCGATCGCCGTACTGCTCGCGGTTGATGTAGCTCACCAACGAGAAGATGTTCGAGGGATTGTTCATGTTGATAGACGGCTGCGCATGCGAGCGGATCACAATCATGGAGTAAGAACTAAAGCCCACAATTACAAAAGTGAGGGCCAACAAGGCGGTGTTGAGCAATACGAGCTTTTTCTTCTGGGTGTGCCAGATGCCGAAAGCAATGGTAGCTACCAAAAGCGTTAGGAAAACCGCGTTGCCAGTACCAAATGGAAGGCCGAAGTTGTTTACAAATGCCAAATCGAAGTAAGACGACACGGTTGGAATACCCGGAATAATGCCATACTGGATGAAGACTAACATGCCTAGTGAAATCAACAAGGTATAAATGATGCCTTTATTAGTAACATCAAACTTCTTGAAATAATACACAAAGCAAATGGCAGGAATGGCCAACAAATTGAGTAAGTGAACGCCAATGGACAAGCCCATGAGGTAGGCGATGAGCAATAACCAGCGGTTGCTGTCGGCTTGGTCAGCCACGCGCTCCCACTTCATGATGGCCCAAAATACGATGGCCGTGAAAAAGCTAGAATAGGCATATACTTCGCCTTCTACTGCCGAAAACCAAAATGAATCGGTGAAAGTGTAGGCCAAGGCCCCTACGGCACCAGAACCCATGATGGCAAATAAACGTCCACCCTCCACTACTTCGCCGCCTTTTTCAATGATTTTGCGCCCGAAAGCGGTGATGGTCCAGAATAAAAATAAAATGGTAAACGCGCTGGCTAATCCACTCATGAAGTTGACCATCCAGGCAACTTGCTCGGGATTGCCAGCTAGCAAGGTGAACATACGACCTGTGAGCATGAAGAAAGGCGCCCCAGGAGGGTGCATTACTTGCATTTTGAAGCAGGCCGAAATAAACTCACCGCAGTCCCAAAAGGATGTAGTGGGTTCTAAGGTCAGGGTATAAACAACCGTGGCAATCAAAAACACGATCCAGCCGGTGAGATTGTTGATGCGCTGATATAAATTCATGTGACTAGGTTTAATGGCGTCGAAAATACTTAAAAAATAGTTCTGCTCAAGATAAAGCTGGGGGCATCTCGAAAAACTAACGTTTTTTGCAGCAAAAAAGGGGATTTGCTGCAACCTGATAACAAATTTAATCGTTTTGCATGCGCTCCTCAATCTCTTCAATCAAGCAATGGATAATTTTGATATGGATTTCTTGGATGCGGTCGGCGAAGCCAAGGTGCGGCACCTGCAACGCTACGTCGGCCAAAGCAGCCAACGCACCCCCTTCTTTGCCTGTGAGGGCGATTACTTTGATGTTTTTGGCACGAGCCGCTTCGGCAGCCCGCAGCACATTGGCTGAATTGCCGCTGGTGCTTATGGCTAAAAGTACGTCGCCACGCTGACCCAAAGCAGCTACACCTCGTGCAAACACCTGTTCATAGCCATAATCGTTGGCTACGCAACTGAGGAAGGCAGGGTCGGAAAGCGCTATCGCAGCGTAAGCGGGTCTGTCGTTGCGAAAACGGCCGCTCAGCTCTTCTGCAAAATGCATGGCATCGCTCATGCTACCACCATTGCCGCAGCTGATGATTTTTTTGTCGTGGCGCAAGGCATTGGCCATAATTTCGGCGGCATACACAACACGCTCTAGTTGTTGTGGATCGCTCATAAAACGATCGAGCACAGCACGTGCCTCGGTTAAGGCGGCTAAAACCCGGGCATGTCGTGCGTTCATCGGCCGGCTTTTTGGTAAAACACTTCCTTACCGCTGTCTAAGAACTTAATGTAGGCGGAGATACTTGGGTCGTACGCAGTTGGAGGCACGAGCAAAGTACGGTCGTGGTCCATCAACACATAATAAGGCTGCGAATTGATGTTGAAGGTGCTCGCTTGGTAGTCGCTCCACAAATTGCCCACGGACTTGATTTTTTTGCCACTGAACTTGCTTACAAATTGCTCCTCAATGGGCATCGGGGTTTTGTCGTCCACATACAAAGATATCAATACATAGTCGTTGCGCAAACGGCGCAAGACTTCTTTATCGGCCCAAACGGTAGCCTCCATTTTGCGGCAGTTGACGCAACTGTGTCCAGTAAAATCAATCATTACAGGCTTGCCAACCTTTTTGGCGTAAGCCAGGCCTTCTTCCAAGTCGAAAAAGCAATCGAGGTTGTGAGGACAATGCAACAAATCGGCGTATTTGCGGGGCTCTTTACTGGCATCGGTTGCTACAACGTAACCACCACCGCTTGAAAGGTCGAAGTCTTGCGTGGCCATCGGTGGCAAAAAGGCGTTCACTGATTTTAATGGAGCGCCCCACAAGCCCGGCACAAGGTAAAAGGTGAAACTGAAGGCGGCAAGGGCAAACATGAGTCGTGGAACGCTCAAGTACGGCAAAGGCGCGTCGTGCGAAAACTTAATGGTCCCGATCAGGTACAAGCCCAGCATCAAGAAAATGCTGATCCAAAGCACAAGAAATACTTCGCGGTCGAGTATGCCCCAATGGTAAGCCAAATCTACATTACTCAAAAACTTGAGTGCAAAGGCCAATTCGAGGAAGCCGAGCACCACTTTTACGCTGTTGAGCCAACCGCCAGACTTAGGCAAGCTTTTCAACCAGCCCGGGAAAATAGCGAAGAGGGTGAATGGGAGCGCCAGGGCGAGAGAGAAGCCGGACATGCCGATAGCGGGACCAAGTAAAGCGCCGCGGGTGGCGGCATCTACCAGCAGGGTACCGATGATGGGGCCTGTGCAGCTGAAAGAAACCAATGCCAAGGTAAAGGCCATGAAAAAGATGCCCAGTACGCCCCCTTTATCGCTTTTTGCATCCATTTTATTCACCCAGCTCGCAGGCAACGTAATTTCGAATGCACCGAGAAACGAAGCGCCAAACACCACTAGCAACACAAAAAAGGCGAGGTTAAACCAGATGTTGGAGGCCAGTGCATTCAACGCATCGGAGCCAAAAAACACGGTGACCGTAAGGCCTAGGGTAACATAAATTAGGATAATGCTGAGTCCATACCCCAGCGCTTTCATCACCCCAGCGCGGCGACTACCGCTCTGTTTGGTGAAAAAGCTCACAGTAAGTGGAATCATAGGAAACACACAGGGCGTGAGCAAGGCGATGAGTCCGCCCAAAAATCCCGCTATAAAAATGGCCAACAAACCATCGCCGCTGGCGCCACTTAGACCGGTCACCGGCTCCTGCGTTACTGTGGCACTGATGCTTTGTTCTACGGTGCTGTTATCGGTATTTTCGACTGACAACGTAGCCGTATCAACGGCGTCAACCACGGGCGCTGCTAGGGCCGCACTGAAGCCGGCAAGTTTGAAGCTGAACTCCAATTCATCGGGCGGCAAACACTGCTTGTCGTCGCACACCATGTAATACACATTGCCTGTTACTACGGTGTTTTCGGCCGACACCCGCACTTTTTGGGTGAAAGTGACTTTATCGCTGAAAAACCGCACCAAAATATTATCGAAAAGCGGGGTAATTTCTTCGGTGAGCTTGCCTTTTTCTTCCACCTTACCCAACAGTTTGATGTTTGGGTTTTTGTTGAAGGTGAAAAGGGTTACTTCGGGCCCAAACTGATCAGGCGTGAGCTCAATAAACTGCGAGTACAAATGCCAGCCTTTGTCGATGGTGGCAGTAGCTTTAAGCAAGGCCTCCGCGTCCGAGGTTTTTTCAACCTCAAACTTCCATTTAACGGGCTGCAAAATTTGGGCCTGCGACAGCAACGTGCTCAACAAGAGTACGCTGCTTAAAACAAATTTTCTCATGCTATAATTAGGGTTTTTAGCGGGAAAAGGTTCAGCTTTCCCAAGCATTATATTCAGTAATTTCAATGAGGTGGCCGTCTGAATCATGAATAAAAAAAGCTCTTTTTCCTGATTCGCGTACCGTTTCGGCAATTATTGCAATATCGTGGTACCCCATGTCAACCTTATTGCTTTCATACTCCTCTTCCTTCGACTCCAACACAATGTGTTGATTGGGATAGCCCATTTGGATGAGCTGAACGCCTTCTTCCGAAACAGATTTGGCCGAATGACATACCAACATGGTGCTACCCGCCACAAATACCGCATGCTTTTCTTTCACATAACTCTGGGTACGAAATCCCAGGATATCCTGATAAAACGAAATCGCCTTCCGTAAATTTTTTACATGAAGATGGGTTTCCTTGAGCTTGGTAAATTGCATAAGGGTTTGTTTTGAACGGTGATAAAGATACGCTTTTTGTATACCCACATCACCCCGGCTGCTGCGGATGGGGTAATTTTCTCTATTTTTGAGCGTTTTGCAAACGCATGATCCGAAAAATTTTTCTTTTTGCCCTATTCCTTTGCTTCGGCTTGTCACCTGCGCTTGCGCAGGAAAATGCCTATGACGAGTATCTTAACGGAAAAAAAAGAAGTGCCAAGACCTCGAAAAACGACAAAAAACCGTCCAATTATCGGGAGCGTTATTTGCAAGACGCGGGTGTTAGTTTTTATTGGTTTGATGTGAACTCTGTTTTTGGTCCCGTCACAATCGCCATGCCCGGCATCAATTACATCGGCCGGTTGGTCTTGAACCAAAATCCTGACAAATACAGCCTAAGCGTTGGCACGCATCCTTCCTTGGGGCTGCAGTTTGGCAATCTTGGAAGCTTTTTTATGCTCACCATTCCTGTTATGCTCGAAGGCACCATTGGCCTGGGAAGCAGCCTTTTCAATGAAGCTCCGATCGGAGCCTTTATCGGCTTCGGCCCCGAGTACAACATTGTCCGAAGTTGGGGTGAATTAGCTTTGCCCGTGCGTATCGACCAATTAGCCGCGGTAGCCTCCGCCGGCATCCGCTTCCGTATCCGTGATCGGGGTTATTATTTGCGTTACAGTGAGGCTTTTTGGGCGCCCGTGCAGGGCCAATACTTCCGCACCGTTTCTTTCGGCAATTCCTTGTTTTAATTTGCAGTCATACGCATGAAACTGTCGGTCATTATTGTTAACTACAACGTCAAGTACTTCCTTGAGCAGTGCTTGTTATCGGTACAAAAGGCCGTGCAAGGACTTGAAGCCGACATTTGGGTGGTCGACAATGCCTCTAGCGATGGCTCCGTGGAAATGCTACGCAGTCAATTTCCAGAGGTAAAGCTGATTGCCAACGCCGATAATCTGGGCTTTTCGCGTGCCAACAACCAAGCCATTCGGGCTTCGGAGGCCGATTATGTATTGCTGCTGAACCCCGATACGGTGGTGGCAGAAGACACCTTCACCAAATGCCTCTCCTTTATGGATGCACGGCCGCAGGCGGGAGGACTTGGCATTCGCATGTTAGATGGGGGCGGTCAATTTTTAAAAGAATCAAAACGCGGTTTGCCCACGCCTAGAGTGGCTTTTTACAAGATGTTTGGCATTTCAGCCCTCTTTAAAAACAGTAAGAAATACGGCCAATACCACCTCACCTTCCTCAGCGAAAAAGAAAACCACCCCGTCGACATCCTCGCAGGCGCCTTTATGCTGATGCGGAAGTCGCTGCTCAACCAAATCGGCTTGCTCGACGAAAAGTACTTTATGTACGGTGAAGACATCGACCTCAGCTACCGCATTCGCTTAGCGGGGGCCGAAAACTGGTATTTTGCCGATAGTACTATCATACATTACAAGGGCGAAAGCACCAAAAAGGACTCGGTAAACTATGTGCGGGTGTTTTACCAGGCCATGGCCATTTTTGCGCGGCAGTATTTTAGCGCCAGAAATGCCCGAATTTTTGCTTGGCTCATCCAATTTGGCATCTTTTTCCGTGCTGGGATGGCCTTGCTGCGTCGCTTGTCTAAAATGGCTTTCCACCCGCTTTTGGATGCGGGTTTAATTTACGGCGGCATGTTTTTGCTCACCACATTTTGGGAAAACAACGTTAAAGTAGACGAGGGGCTCGTTTATCCGCCCATTTACATGCAGCTCATTGTGCCTATTTATGTGCTGCTTTGGGTGCTCGGCGCTTATTTTAGCGGGGCCTACGACAAGCCCTTTCGCGCTGCCAAGCTGGTGCGCGGCCTGTTGGTGGGTACCATTGTTATTTCAGCGGCCTATGGCTTTTTTCCGGCTGACCACCGTTACTCACGTGGCTTAATTGTAGTGGGTGCGGCCTGGAGCATTTTGCTAACGGTATCGGCGAGGGCGCTCCTCAATTTGGCCATGTACGGCCGCACGGGCCTCACCGCGCCGCCTGAAAAAGGCACCTTGGTAGTAGGTTCTGCCGTTGAAACCGATCGGGTGCACGCCATTTTGCAGCGTGCCGGGGTAAATCACAAGTTTTTGGGCTTCGTATCAGACTTGACGGGCGATGAAGAAAATGAGTTTTACGTGGGTCGCTTTTCCGATTTACCAGCCGCCGTGCGTGCTTTGCGGGTAGAGGAGCTTATTTTTTGCGGTCGAGACCTTAGCAACAAACAAATCATACGTTATTTTGAAAGTCTGGGCAGCGAAGTAGAAGAGCTCAAAATTGTACCTGCGGGCAGCGATTATGTGATTGGCAGCAGCTCGGTTGAATACCCGGGTGATACTTACACGCCCGACTTCAACCTGCGGATCAGTCTGCCTGCCAGCAAACGCAACAAAAGGGTAGTAGATTTAAGTGCTGGTTTACTGCTGTTACTTGCATTGCCCCTGTTTTTTTGGCTGTATCCTGGCGTTTTGCGACAACCTTTGGCCTTGCTCCAGTTACTTGTCGGGAAGCGCACCCTTGTAGGCTATCCTCCCCACAGTCAATTGCCAAAGCTCAAACCCGCGCTGCTCGAATTAGCAGCAGCGCAGCAACAGCTGGCGCTACAACTGCGTATCCGCAAAAGTTATGTGAAGGATTACACTGCTTTAGACGATGTAAAAATCTTGCTCGGCAGTTTCTTCCAGAAAGCTTAAATGCCTTAATCGAGGTCAAAACCAATGTCTCGGCGGTAGTTTTTGCCTTCAAACTGCACCATTTCGGCTGCCACAAAGCTCTTTTGCAAGGCGTCTGCCTTCGTGGCCCCGTAGGAAGTTAGTGCCAGCACCCGGCCTCCATTGCTGAGCACTACGCCGTCTTCCGCCTTGGTTCCGGCATGAAAACAGAGCGTGCCACGCAGCTCGGCCATGCCCGTAATCACCTTGCCTTTTTCGTAAGCCCCAGGGTATCCGGCCGACACCAGCATTATTGTACAGGCATAACGTGGATCAAAAACGGCTTCTTCGGCCCCCAAGCGGTCTTCGCAAGCCGCCAATAAATGGCCTAGCAAGTCGCTTTTTAAACGCGGAAGCACCACTTCGGTCTCAGGATCGCCCATTCGGGCATTGTACTCAATCACAAAGGGTTCGTTGCCCACTTTAATCAAGCCAAAAAAGATGAAACCGGTGTAGGCAATACCCTCCGTCGCCAAGCCGGTAATGGTCGGCTGAATGATGCGCTTATCTACTTTATCCATAAAGGCAGCATCGGCAAAAGAAACGGGCGAAACCGCTCCCATACCGCCTGTGTTCGGACCTGTATCGCCTTCGCCAATGCGTTTGTAATCTTTGGCTTCGGGAAGCAACAGGTATTCCTTGCCATTGGTAATCACAAACATCGACAATTCGATGCCGTCCAAAAACGCCTCCACCACCACCTGCGCGCTGGCCTCGCCGAATTTGAGATCTTCAATCATTTCGCGGAAAACCTGCACGGCTTCTGCGGTACTTTGGCAAATGACTACGCCCTTGCCGGCGGCCAAACCATCAGCTTTGAGCACAATGGGTAAATCGTGTTGCTCGAGGTAGGCAATGCCTGCGGCCAAACTCTCGCGGCTAAAAGTTTGATATGCCGCTGTGGGAATGTTGTGGCGGGCCATAAAACGTTTGCTGAAATCTTTGCTGCCTTCTAGTTGGGCACCTTCGGCACCTGGACCAAAAAAATGCAGCTTTTCCAGCTCTGGATCCGCTTTCAGCTTATCTGCGAGGCCGCGTACGAGGGGTTCTTCGGGACCACAAATCACCATGTGGATGTGGTTTTTCTTCACAAAAGCGGCTATGGCAGCAGCATCATTGGGGTCCAGTGCCACATTGGTGGCCATGCTTGTGGTGCCCGCATTACCTGGTGCCACATACAGCGCTTCACAAAGGGTACTCTGTTTCAATTTCCAAACAAAGGCGTGTTCGCGACCGCCACTACCGAGGAGTAAGATGTTCATAAGGCTGCTATTGAGGTTGCAAAGGAGTAGTGAATGGCTGGTTTAGACCAGATATCGGGTTTTAAAATCAGCATATGCCAAGGCAATGCCACTTTTAAGATCCATTTTAGGTTGGTAACCGAGTGCCATCAGCTTGCTCGAATCCATCAATTTACGTGGCGTGCCATCGGGCTTGTCGGTATTAAAGCGTAATTTGCCTTCAAAGCCTACGACCGCTGCTACCGTATTTGCCAGTTCGGCAATGCTCACATCGCTGCCGTAGCCGGCGTTCAGGAAGCCCCTTTCGTTAAAGTTGTCCATCATCACCAAACAGGCTGCCGCCATATCGTCTACGAACAAAAACTCACGCAGGGGTGTGCCGGTGCCCCAAATCTCTACCTCAGCAGCACCCGAAACCTTAGCTTCGTGGCATTTTCGGATGAGGGCGGGCAGGACGTGACTGTTTTCGAGGTCGTAATTATCGTTGGGCCCGTATAAATTAGTAGGCATGATGCTCGTAAAATTGCAGCCATACTGCGCTCTGTAGGCGTCGCACATTTTGATGCCGGCAATTTTTGCAATGGCATAGGGTTCATTGGTAGGCTCGAGTAAGCCAGTCAGCAGCGATTCTTCGACCAATGGTTGCGGGGCCAATTTAGGGTATATGCAGCTGGATCCTAGGAACAAAAGCTTCTTAACGCCATGCACATAACTTTGGTGGATGACGTTGTTTTGAATCATCAAGTTATCGTGCAAAAACTCCGCACGGTACACATTGTTGGCATGAATACCGCCCACTTTGGCTGCCGCCAGAAACACATATTCAGGCTTTTCGGATGCAAAAAAATCGGCCACCGCCTGTTGGTTCCGCAAATCGAGCTCTTTGCTGGCGCGCAGTATAAAATTGTTGCAGCCGCGTTGTACCAGGGCCCGGTGAATGGCCGAGCCGACCATGCCGTTGTGACCGGCGATGTAGATTTTTGCGTTTAATTCCATGCTAAAGGGGGATGAGCTGGGTGTGAAAGTACCGCTTTTTGAGCGCATCCCAAAGTGCGGAATAGGGTTGAATTGTCGCAAGTTTTTGATTTTCCCTTCATCAAAAGCAATATGCGTCGTCCGCTCAAGCCTTTTTCTTGGTAAATTCCTGCAGGTGACACTCCCTTTTCTTTGTGCTTTCCGCTGCCGGCACAGCCTCATGGTGTGGTTCCGCCAAGCTCCTCAAGCGATTTCCTTGCCTTTTTGGTTGCTTCGTACTAGGCGCCTTTGTCTTTTTGCTTGCCAGCTATTTTTTTCGCTTCCCCTTTTAGCAGCTTTGGGTGGCACGAAATACATTGACTGCCAATTCCGCGGTTCCCATGTGGGCGAGAATGTTCTGCTTCTTTAAAGTCCTTTTTTGCTGCGCATTTCTTTTGCCCCCAAACCATTGTAAAGCGCCACATAACCGTGATTTTGATGAACGACATATTTCCCCGGTTGAATGACGCCTGCTTTTTTGGCCGCAACTGCCAATTGCTTGTTGTGCTCAGCCATCTCCTTTAGCAGAAACAGTCTTTTTTCTATGTCGGGCTGCCGTTTATGGAAGCCGTCCTCCAGAAGCTCTTGCTTGTTTTTGAGTTTGCATGGCAAAATAGGTTTTACCTGAAGCCACCTCTTCCTTTGGCAGGATCCGCATTTTGTAAAATCACGAGCTGGCGTATCGCGTGTAATGGAAACGAGCAACCTCTCTGTTGCTTCCTAAACCCGATGGTGCCTTTTTCTCCGCTGGGAGGTTAAAGGCTGATTCACTCAGATAGGCTTTTATCGGGCTAACTTGGCCTTTTAGATGCCCTGAACCAAATGTCCCGTTTTGCATATGCTAATACCACTTGAAGCCCTCTTGCGCTACAAAACGCTTGTCCAAACGCCTTGGTTCTTCTGATGGCTTCAAAGATTGTTTCTCCTGACTCCACAAGCTTTACGCTTTGTTGAGCACGCAATCATGTTGCGTAAGTTTTAGCAGCCTACCGGCATAGGGGTGCCTGTTTTCGCAAATAAAACCCTTTTGATAGCTTGCAGGACTTGCTTTGAGCCGTTTAGAGTGGCCGTTTGGAGTGGCTGTTTTAATGGTCTAAAATAGACGAAACTAAGCTAGGACGAAAACAACTCCTTTAAATTACCACGGCTAAAAGTGAAGATTTGGGAAGCCCACGGGTCGGAGCATCGCTCATTGACTCTGGCTTAATTGAAAAAACATTGTTTAGCTAAAAAGCTGTGCTACAAAAACTAGAAGCACAAATGGTCAAAGATCAATTTGGCAACCGCTTCAACACCCGATCTTCGAGCTGTACTACTCTTTTCAGCAGCACTTCAAACTCCACTGCCTCGTGTCGCAAGAGGTCTTTTTCGAGCAATGCCAGCTCTTTGTATAGGCTCCGCTGCATAATGCCTGCATCGGCTGGTGGTGTATAGTGGTTGGTGAGATATCTGGCTTGGTCAAAAAACACCACATCGTCGTCGGCCCGTAAAGCGTGGGCTACAGGCGAAGGCTTTTCAAAAAGCGCGCGTGCTTCCTCTTCCGTTAAGGCACCTTGCAGATACTGCTCTAATTGCTCTGCATACGGGTAAAGTGTGTCCTGCTCCTGTAATATATGATCGCTAATGTCAGCTCTAAACGTCTCAAAAAGGTCGCGCAACTCCATTAAAACAGGTTGGTCTTCCCCTTTTCGGACTACTAACTCTCGCAAAATTACACTCATGCGGGGAATGCGGCGCACCAAAAAATCGTGGTGCTCGCCACGTAATAATTGTACCATTTCTAAGATGGGCAAGAAAACAAAAGTAGCCTCGTTGTACACGCTGCCGCTTTCGAGCAAGGTCAGCTGGCGGGCCCATTCAGTCAAAGGCACGCCGGTAACGGCAACCACTTCTCCCATGTCAACGCAATTTGTGAAATGCACTTCTCCTACACCACGCTGGCGCAAAACCGCTGCCATCATAGGAACCAGCCGTAGCAGGTCACAAATGCTTGTAGATTCTTTCAGTTGCATCTCCTCTTTCCGTTCATCCTTAAGGACAATAAAGCGGGTCGAAAGTTTTTATAACTCTAAAAAAAGACGCTTTTAGCCTAATTAAAGGGATTAAAAACGCATTCGCACCAAAATTCAGCGGCAATGGCCCCTGCCAAACCTGCAACCAACACAACAAACAGCTGAAAAAATAAACTCCTGAAAATGAACCGCCTTCGTTTGCTAACATTAAAAACAGCCTGTTGTACCTGCGTTGTATACACCCTACTGAAGGCCCTGCCGATTGCAAAGCATTCAAACTGCATAAACAGCGGTAGCAGCAGCAAAACAAGCGCTGCCCAGCTGGCGAGTATCGTGGCGTAGGCGAGCACCGCCGCATGTTCTACCCTCTTGGTTTCGCTTTTCTACGCACTAAAACAAAAAAGCGCTCATAGCGGGATCATCAAAAAGGTGGTCCACCGCTGGTCAGAACACAACTGCTGGTCCAGCTTTTCTGAAACTTCAGATTCGCCCTCTTCCCCTGCTACAAACGGTTTGTAAAATCGCTCCTTTTTACTCCCAAGCAGTCAAACGACAAAACAGAAAGCGTGAGAAGGCGGTAGGCGCCCCGATTAAGGTGCCGCAGCTGGTTGCAAGAGCAGCTCGCTTCCACTACCCTTTGCGGCCGAATGGGACGGTCGATGACGGTTCATACAAAGGGATCATCGAAGCCCAAAAGGCGTTTTTTTACCCCGTTATGCCACTGTTTCCAGCTAATGCACGGCACTACTGCCGGCTGGCCACAACGGAAACAAAACTTGTCCTCATGCTCTGTGGTACGATGAATGCCCATGATTCTATGAAAATTCAAAGTATCTCCGATTGGTTACCGTATAAATGGCCTATTTTTGCAGCATGCAGTTGTATTTTCAAAAAATGGGCAGCGGTTCTCCCTTGCTTATTTTACATGGCATTTTTGGATCGGGCGATAATTGGTTGACGCTCGGTAAGCGCTTTGCGGAACATTATACGGTTTACCTCATCGACCAACGCAACCACGGCCAGAGTCCTTGGAGCGACGACTTCAGCTATTCGTACCTCGCCGACGACCTCAAGGCGTTTATGGACGAGCAAGGCATCAAAAAAGCCCACATACTGGGCCATTCGATGGGTGGAAAAGTCAGCATGCTTTTCTCACAGCGGTATCCCGAGTGCATCGAAAAGCTCCTTATTGTAGACATTGCGCCCAAGTCGTACCAGCTCAGCGAGCACAAGCACATCCTCGAAATGCTGCAGCAAGTAGATTTAAACGCGCACCAAACCCGTACTGAAATAGACCAGGTCCTTAAAGCGTCGCTACCCGACTATGGCACCCGTCAATTTATCCTCAAAAACATTTATAGAAACGAAGAGAAAGCCTTTGCTTGGCGTTTAAATGTGCAGGGTTTGTACAAAAATCTCCACGAAATAGGCAAAGGATTAGATACTGAAACCACTTACGACGGTCCGACCCTCTTTATCAATGGTGGTAAATCGCGCTATATTCAGCCCGAAGACCACGTTAAAATCAAGCGGATTTTCCGCCGCAGCGAGTTGCTGACCATTCCCGATGCCGGACATTGGGTGCATGCTGAAGCTCCTGACGCTCTTTTTACAGCAGTTACCCATTTTTTAGAAGCCTGATGCGCAAAAAAAAGAAAATAGAGATCCAGTACCTTGAAAGCGCTGTGATCACCGACATGGCCGCCGACGGTTTGGCATTGGCCCGGGTAGAAGACAAAGTATATTTTATCGAAGGCGCGGTGCCTGGTGATGTGGTAAATGCCCGGGTGCTCCGCGACAAAAAGCGCTATGCCATGGCTCAGATGACCGAGCTCATCACCCCATCACCGCAGCGCATCGATGCCGTTTGCGAGCACTTTGACTATTGTGGAGGATGCAAATGGCAGAACTTAAGCTACTCCACCCAGTTAGAATACAAGGGCAAGCAGGTTTATGATGCTTTAACCCGTTTGGGAAAGCTTGAATTAACCAAGCAGGTGCGTGTTTATGGCTCCTCTCAGCAGTACCAATTTAGGAATAAGCTCGAATTCACCTTTTCTCCTAGCCGCTGGCTCACTCCCGACGAACTGGCAGACGAAAGCATCGTCAAGCCCCAAGCGGGTGTAGGTTTTCACTTGCCCGGCCGTTTTGACAAGGTATTGCACGTAAATAAATGTCATTTGATGGACGATCGGATGAATGAAATCCGCAATCACGTGCACCAGCTTTTGAAAACGCATGCCCTCACGTGCTACAACGTCCGCGAGCACCACGGCTTTTTACGCACCCTCACCATCCGAAACACCAGCTTAGGCGAGTGGATGGTGCTGTTGATGGTGGGCGAAGACCAACCCGAGAACCTGAAGTTAGTAATGGACAGTCTGGCCGAGCTCTTTCCTTGGATTAACAGCCTCCTGTATGTTATCAACACTAAGAAAAACGACACCTTGCAGGACCAAGACGTGCTGGTTTGGAGGGGCAGTGAGGTCATTGTAGAGGCATTAGAAGACCTCCGATTTGAAATTTCCGCCAAATCCTTCTTTCAAACCAACAGCAAACAAGCTTTAGAGCTTTACAAAATCACCCGCGATTTTGCAGGTTTAACAGGTAAAGAGTTGGTATATGACCTGTACACTGGCACTGGCAGCATCGCCCAATTTATTGCCGCCAAGGCCAAAAAAGTAATTGGCGTAGAGTACGTAGAAGCCGCGGTGGTAGATGCCCGCAAAAACGCCGAAAAAAACGGCATCACCAATTGCGAGTTCTTTGCTGGCGACATGAAAGACCTGCTCAACGATGCATTTTTAGCGCAGCATGGCCGTCCTGACCTCATCATCACAGACCCGCCACGTGCTGGCATGCATACCGACGTAGTAGAAATGTTGTGCCGCATTGGCGCCCCACGCATTGTGTACGTCAGCTGCAATCCCGCCACCCAAGCCCGCGACCTCGACCTGATGCGCGCGCACTACCGCTTGGTCAAATACCAGCCGGTGGACATGTTTCCACAGACGGCCCACGTTGAAAATGTGGTTTTGTTAGAAAAGATTTGAGCATGGAAGAGCAAGCCGAACAGGGCGCGAACCCTTTATTAGAAACGTTGCAGAACGACCTCACCTATTATGCCGACTATTTGCAGGGATTGGCACGCGAAATTCTCGACAGCGGCACCAGCAAATACCCGGTTTTTGTTGCGCATCAGCAAGAGCGTGGCTTAGACATTGGCAAGCCAATTTTACAGCATGCGCAAATTGAAACCCGGTGGAGCATCAACATTTCTTTAATGGAAGAATTTGTAGCCAAGGGTATTATAGCGCGCGAAAAATTTGCTGATTTCAAACAGAGCTGGAAGGATCCGGAAGATTTTATGTGCGTTTTTGTATACGCAGGGCCCGCAAGTTCGTTTGTTTATTTGCCCTATGAGCGGCCAGCGCCTGCAGAAGAGTGAAAATGCCGCAATTGGCAAGAAGCAAAAAAGCTAAGGACAGCTCTAGCCCATATTTTGCAGCCCATTGACGTTGATCTTGGCGCTTGCTTGGGCTTTGCAGCATCGTTTTTACTAAAATCATCAGAAAAAGCTCTTTTTCTAGGAGGCCTTTCAGACAACTATTGGTTGGGCGCCGCCAGCTATCTGTGGGCCCTCCTTCCACTGCCTTTATTTTAAAGGCTTTATACATTCCCTTTTTCATCATTCTCGTGTTTTTATCGTTGGGGTAATCTTCTCAACACCTTGCGGTGCCTTTGTCAACCATTTCTTTATTTAAAGCGATCTTTAATCATCATACCTTAAAAATCCCTTCACAATAGGGGCCTGGCAGGCGCACAACTTTGCACCATAAATTTATCCTGCTATGAAAAAACAATTACTCAGTTTGACTTTGCTCGCTTGCACCATTGCAGCGACTGCACAGCAACAGCATGTGCCTACTGCACCTTCAACCGTAGGGAACAACACTGTGGTTGTTCCGCAAACACCCCTTTTAAAGTACCAGGTGCTTTTTATTGGTGGACATGACGCTGTAGCCACCGTAGATGCGCAAGGCAACCCTAACGGACAAGCTTTAGCGAAGCAGTGGCACGACTTTATTGGGTTCACCAAAGACAACAGCGTTGGTGCCCAAGACTTAGGCTGGGTAACGGTGAACCACGAAATGATTACTGCAAACCTTAAAATAGGTGATGGTGGAGGCATGACCATGTATAAACTACGTAAAAGTGGCGACAGCTTAACGCTTGTAAACCAAACGTTGCCGGATGGGCGTACAGGTAAATTCTTCAACGTCGATTTCAATACAACCGGTCAAACCGGCATGAACTGCGGCGGCATTACCTCTGCAGATGGTCGTATTTGGACCGCTGAAGAGTGGTTTCAGTCGTCGCATACGCAGATTTTTGCTGGTGGAAACGGCATCACCGATACCAGCCACTTCATAATTGGCACCACCTCTCCTGCTGGTTTCGCTGGCTTCAATGGCACCACGCTTAAGCGTTTCCAGAACCTCAATTACATGACCGAAATTGATCCTAGAACGGCCAAAGCAGTTCGCAAACAGTACAACTGGGGTCGTGCTGGCTTTGAAGGCGGTGTAATAATGGCCGTGTGCTTGTGTTTGACCCTGCAACCAGCAAAGATCGTTTAGTTATACTTCGGCAGCCAAATAAACCAGCTCCTCTTCTTTCTCCCACATCCTCCCTTGCTGTGCCTCCACGCAGCAATGGTTGGGCCCGTCCGCCGCGCCATCCGCTACCAAGCAATGCTTTTAAAGCTGCCCGTATGTTGTAACCTGCCAAGCAGGTCTTATCTTGCAACATGCAAAGAGCCCTTAGCCCTTTTCTCTTCCGCCTGCTCTTGCTCAAGATGCTGCCTTTGGGCTTTTTGGCAGGTCTACAGCTGTTGCGGAGCGACGAACAAGCTTGCTACATTGGCCTGCGCTACAGCTACCTCACCAAAAACCCTTTTCGCTCCGTGTACTTTGCTGCCCAAGCCATGGCCGCCGAAATGAGCACTGGTCTACCGGCCTTGCTTTATTTGCGCGCCAATAAAAGCAATACCTCTATGCTCGTTACCGATTTTGAAGCCCGCTACTTTAAAAAGGCTGTTGGTAAAATTCAATTCCGTTTCGACGACGTGGCGGCCCTGCAACAAGCCATCAACCAAGCCGGCGCTGAAGGCACACAGTTTCTGGCCATTTCGCGCGGCTACAACGCCCAAAACGACTGTGTTGCAGAAATGCGCGTGAGCTGGAGCTTCAAAAAACGCTAAGCCAGCCCTTTTGCAGCTTTTTCAGCCAATTTAACATCCCCCCACTTGCCAAAACCTACCGTCCGCTTGCTTGTTTCCTCTATCAATGTTTAGACTTTGATCCGTTGAGAAAACTCCTGTTTTATTCTTTGCCACAAGCCTTTCGGCTATGCGCAAACGCAACAACCCTTTAGTTACACAGCCGGCGATACTCCATTCGAAGGTTTCATAGCCTATCTCGAAAAAACCGTCGCCAATACCATGACCATTTTAATTGTAAACGAGTGGCGGAAACTCAACCTTACCCCAAAAGACAGCGCATGCACCTGCCTGGGCCGGCTATGTAGCGGTTTGTTTAGACATCGTTTGGGAAAGGTTCCGGAGCTTCCAACCACCGTGCAAACGCAGCCCACCAAGCTGCTATTGACCAACTGATACAACATCCATGGCTTCAGAAACCCTCCGCGAAGCCAAACACGTTAGCGCTTTTCGGTTTTGAAGCCCCATCCATTGACCGCAGCAGCTGATCGGGCGACGGCCTTGTGCTTCCCGATGTACTTTTAACAAATAACAACACTTCTCAAAAGAGTGCTCCTTAGCGCTCTTTGGGACGAATTCTGTGTTTTCTAATACGCATTCCGAAAAACGTTTGGATTCTCTGCAATCCAACCTCAAACCTTCCGCCGTATAGGAGGTTACATTAAACGAAACTATAAAGTTATGATACACAAAATTCTTTTCCGTAGCCTGGCCATTGCCGCCGCTACTTTCACCCTTCAGGCCAACGCCCAAACCGTTCAAGTTGGAGGCGAAGCCATGTATCCCGCCAAAAACATCATAGAAAACGCGGTAAAATCAAAATCCCACACCACCTTGGTAGCTGCTGTAGTAGCCGCTGACTTAGTTGCCACCTTACAATCTGCTGGTCCGTTTACCGTATTTGCCCCCGTTAACAATGCCTTTGAAGATTTACCAGAAGGTACCGTTGAAACCCTTTTGCAGCCCGACAACAAAGACAAACTTAGCGCAGTGCTTACCTACCATGTAATTGCTGGCAAATATGATTTTGACGCTTTGTCTAACGCCATCAAAGCCGGTAAAGGCACCGCCAAAATCAAAACAGTACAAGGTGGCGCGCTCTCCTTTATGATGAACGGACCGCGTAACATCACCATTACTGACGCCAAAGGCAATACAGCCAACATCAGCACCTATGACGTTTATCAATCGAACGGAGTGATCCAAGTGATTGACAGCGTGCTCCTGCCGTAAATTGGCAAAAAACAACAAAGGGCTGGGCAAGGCGTTGGAATATATAGACCAATCGCTAAAACTCGGCCCTTTATTTCTAGATACACCACATGTAACGGTCATCGGAAACCAATCCACCCTCTTAATCGTTTATTACTTTGATCAAGTCAATCCTCCTTTCTATTAGTTTCCTGCTCGCTATAACCGCTTGTGAGGCACAAGAGAAACAACAACCTACCCCTAAAAACAAGCCCATGAACAGCGAAAAAATGGATTTTGTGAATTTAAGTGACAAAGAATGGGCCGAGCGCTTAAAGCCTGAAGAATACCGAGTACTGCGCCAACACGGTACCGAGCGTCCCTACACTGGCCAATACGACCAACATTGGGAAGCAGGCACCTATGTCTGCAAGGGCTGTGGTGCCGATTTATTTACCTCCAACACCAAATTTGACGCCGGTTGCGGCTGGCCGAGCTTTTACGAAGGCATCGATAAATCGAAAATTACAGAAGTAGCCGACAAAAGTTTTGGAATGACCCGCATAGAAGTGCGATGCGCCAACTGCGGTGGCCACCTTGGGCATGTATTTAACGATGGTCCAAAACCCACCGGCATGCGCTATTGCATCAACTCGGTGAGCTTAGGCTTTGTAAAAAAATAATTTCAATTTTATGCTGTTTAGCACATCGCGAAGCGGTTTTGTGGTGCTTTGTCTTTTAAAAACCAATAGCTAGTATCGTTCGCTATAAAAAGCCTTGCCTTTATTTAAAGAACACAAGGCAAATGGCAGTTGGTACGAACCAATCACACAAAAATACAGCTGGTTTTATTAGCTTGGTT
>Ga0209284_10001190_pt1 | contig 40766 bp, 33 predicted proteins | sample FRY03_FD_187211 | JGI IMG/M metagenome (GOLD analysis project Ga0209284, IMG submission 187211) | Freshwater microbial communities from Lake Fryxell liftoff mats and glacier meltwater in Antarctica - FRY-03 (SPAdes) (version 2) | ecosystem: Environmental > Aquatic > Freshwater > Ice > Glacier... | reverse complement strand
AGTGAGAACGCCGTAATGATCCAAATATGGACGGCATTAATAACAATCTTAATTCTAAAAGCACTCAAAGCTCAATCAAAATATGGTTGGTATTTATCCAATCTAGTAGCATTCATTAGATTAAATTTGTTTACAAAAATAGACCTGCAAATTTGGCTTGATAAGCCCTTTGAAGAGCACATTGAACCACCACCTATATCAATGCAGGGGGTTCTGTTTTAAAAAAATGCATTTTTAATGATGAAATCCACTAGAATCAATCTACTTTTTTGATTTTTGATTTATTTAGGACGCTATTGTCTTCCAATTATCTCACTTGATCTAAATAGCGGATTTGTAATCAATCATCATGCGCACTCCCAAACTTTCAAGGTAGAGTGTGATTTTGTTTTTTTTAATCTGAATAACTTCGGCTTTCTGACCTTTGAAGTTTCCGAAATTGATTTCTATTTTGTCCCCTATTTTTTCTGCTTGCTCCGCTGTTATTTTTTCTGCTTGCTGCAGACCTTCGATCTCCTCTTCTCTCACAATCGCTGGTTTTCCTTGCCAAAAAACGAAATTTACAGCGCCGGGGTCTTGTAACACTTGATTTCTTTCTCCTTCATTCACATGAACAAATACGTATGAGGGTATAAGTGGCATTTCGACTTTTTTTTTGCGGTCGCTCCATTGTTTAAGTGTTGTGTAGGTTGGGCAATAGGCCTCAATTCCGATTTTCAACAAACGTTCTTCTACTTTTTTCTCAGCGCGCGACTTCGTGTATATGGCCAGCCAATTCTTCTGCATCATTAAGGCGCATAAATCAATAAATATTCCGACGAGCCGAAGTTTTTCTTCTTGGCCTCGGCTCCGCTATACACGATGTAGCGTATTTTTTTGCCGATACCGTTTTCAATTTTCGCAATTTTGCTCAACAAATATTCTTGGTTCAAGTCGCCAACCATTACTATGTCGATGATATCTGTCGACAAACCTTTGGCCAATGAACCTGTCAAATATAATTTCTCTATTTTACCTAGGCCTTTGATTACATTGGAAATAATTTCATCAACACCCACATACTGCTTAATTATCGTGTTGATAGATTCATACAGCGGATGCTTATCGTTCACTTGATACAATAATTTGTTTCCTTCCTTTACCGAACTCAACATGCTGGCTTCGGTGAGTCGATTCAATTCAACGCGCACTGCATTCGACGATTCGTTTAGCTCTGTTGCCAAAGCACGCAAATGAGTTTTGGTTTCTGGATTCAGAAAAAACTTGAGTAGAATCCGAATCCGGGTCTTTGATGTAATAAGCGTTTCTAGCAAATTTATTGAGATTGTTCACGACTGGACACAGCTTCGCCAGGTCAGTCACAGCGCAAAAGTAAACTTTTTTCAAGAATGAGCAAATTTATTACTCATTATAAACTCAAAATTTGCGCATAAAAAAACCCTTTCATCAAATGACGAAAGGGTTTTTTGTAATTATGGAGTTTATTAGCTCAATTTAAAATTTATTGGAATTACAACATAGGTGCGCACTGAGCGACCTCGTTGTTTTCCTGGTTGCCATCCTGGCATGCTCTTTACAACGCGCAAGGCTTCTCTATCCAATTCTGGAGAAACACCACGTGCGATTGATACATTTGTGATGCTTCCATCTTTTTCTACAACGAAACGCACAAACACTTTTCCTTGATCGCCCATTTGAATGGAGATTTCGGGATACTTAATGTTCGATTTGATGAATTTTTGCATCGCTTCTTCTCCTCCAGGAAACGTGGGCTCTTCCTCTACCACCTCAAAGATTTCATCAACTGGTGGCGGTGGCGGTGCTGTTGTTATTGGTGGTGGTGGTACGTCTGGTGGCGCGATGCTTACAACCGTTTGATCATCTTCATCATCAACCTCATTCACATCGTCTGTTGGTGGAGGCGGAACTTCAGGCATATCAGGTGGTATAATTTCATCTGGCGGTGGTGGCTCGTCAAGCTCATTGAGTTCAAACTCAACATCTTTTGACTTAGAATCGTCGGCACCAGACCCAGCGATACCATCACCGGATCGGTAAGAAAACGCCATTAAAACGAATACTGAGGAAAGAAATAAACCGAGCAATACCAGAGGTATTCTTTGTTTCTCCACTTCAACGTTTGGGTTCTTTTTAATTTCCATAAGGCTTAAATTTCGATGCTAATTTAATACTATTTTTCACAATGCTTTTCAAAGTTTTTTTTTCGATAAAAATATAACATGTCAAACCAGTAATTGTGCCTGAAATGTTCGCTAGTATATCAAAAAATGAAAACCGCCTGCCAAGTTCCATTATTTCTTGTAAAACTTCAATAACTGTGCCAAGAAAAACACAAAATAGGAGTCCATAAAAAAGAGGCTGAACATCACTTTTTCTCTTATTCCTTGCCGCAGCAATCAACAAGAAAAGAACAAAATACAAGAAAAAATGAACTATTTTATCTGAATGCGGGATGCGCTGTGTGTGGCCTATTTCTCCAATTGGATACAAGCTCGCAACAACAACAAGCATCACCCAAAGTGCAGGAAGCACCCATTTTTTCAAAATAAAACCTTAAGAAACCAAGTCTGCGTATGCTTCAGACGAAAGTAATTCTTCCAATTCAGAGGCGTCTGACATTTTGATCTTAATCATCCAGCCCGAACCGTAAGGATCGTTGTTTACCGACTCTGGGTTAGACTCTAAATCGTCATTGAATTCTAAGATTTCACCGCTGATTGGCATAAATAAGTCTGAAACTGTTTTTACCGCTTCAACCGAACCGAAAACATCTTCTTTCGACAAGGTTTCGCCAATAGTTTCTATTTCTATGTAAACGATATCTCCAAGTTCTCCTTGAGCAAAATCTGTGATTCCAACTGTTGCAATATCACCATCAATTTTTATCCACTCGTGGTCTTTTGTGTACTTTAATCCTGCAGGTATGTTCATTGTTCTTATTTTAGTCGTCAAAAGTAAATTTTTTTCACTTACCTAATCTGTTCAATAAAATTTCAATGCGATTTTATTTGTTGTAAAACATCAAATCAAGCGTTTAAAACAGCGACTAATAAAAGAGCATCACATTTTTTTTTACATTCGCTGACTCAAATTTATCGCCATGCTGATTCGAACGCACCATATTTTTTCATTTTTGATTCTTCTCATTGCCTTTTTTTCGAAAGCACAAGACTTGAGTCCAAACAACGGTGCTCCACCATCTAGGAGCGGAAGTTATGGAATAACAAATGCAACAATTCTTCTTGAAAACGGTCAGGTTCTTGAGAACGGAAACATCCTAATTACCGGAAATCGAATTTCTAAAGTTGGAGGAAAGTTTAATTTCCCGGAAGGAATTCCTGTTTATGATTACAGTGGGAAAACTATTGTAGCTGCGTTTGTAGAATTGTCGTCTAATGATGGCATAGAAGAATCTCACAACCACCAATCGAATCGACCAAGTTTGCCCCAGTTTTTATCAAACAAACTCGGGCCTTTTTATTGGAACGAAAGCATTGCTGCCGAATACATTGCTTTGAATCATTATGAATTTGGTGATGCGCAATCAAGAATTGAGGCTATGGGCTTTGGTTTTGTAGTTCCGCATCATGCGAATGGAGTGGCTCGTGGCACTGCTCCATTGATTGCCATTGGCGGTAATGTGAGTGAGGAACAAGCCCTTCGAAATGCGGTTGTTGCTTTTTTTAGTTTACAAAAAGGCAATTCAGACCAAACTTATCCATCTTCGCAAATGGGGGCCATTGCGCTTCTTCGACAAGCAATTATTGATGCTTTGTGGTATGAAGTTAACGAAGATTTGCCCTTGAACTTTTCTTTAGATGCATTGGCTCGACAATTAAAAGGCCGTCTGATTTTTGAGGTTCAAAATAAATTAGAAGTATTGCGTGCTGCAAAAATATTAAATGAATTTAGCCTTCAGGGCATTATTCGATGCGGTGGAGATGAATACCAGCGCATGGAACAAATAGCCGAGTTGAACCATGATTTTATACTTCCCCTAAGATTTCCCGACCCGATTGATGTAAGTAGCGCTTTTTTAGCCAAAGAAATCCCAGTTCATTTACTTAAACATTGGGAATTGGCACCTTCTAATCCTTATGCCTTTTATAGAGCGAAAAAGAAATTTTCTTTTACAGCAAAAGGGTTGAAGTCTGCCGATGATTTTTGGAAATCGATTCGCAAAACTATTCAACGAGGTTTGCCTTGGCAAGAAGCATACCTTGCGCTTACTTCAAATCCTGCCCAACTCATTGGCTCACAAGACATCATAGGTTCTTTAAAGGAAAATGCTTTCGCAAGTTTTACTGTGTATTCCTCAAACCCGTTTTTAGATTCTCAAGCGGAATTGCTTGAAGCGTGGCAAATGGGGCAAAGAAAAGTCTATAAAGAGTCAACCTCGCTCGATTTACGCGGCAATTATAACATTAACCTAAATGGCAGCTATTATACCTTGTTTGTTAAAGGGTCAATTAAAAGATTTGAGGCGCAGGTTATTAAAGGCGCTGATGTAACAGAAAAGGCAGCGAAAGACCAAACCACCCCATGTGCAATTGCGCAAGATGGAGCGAGCGTTTCATTGTCATTTAAAATTGCTGGAGATGCCAATGGCGGCTTGGTGTTACTCAACGGACAGTTTTATCAAAAGTTTGGAACCATCGAAGGCCAGGGGATTTTGCCTGATGGCACTAAGTTGAAATGGTCGGCTATTCGACATAAGACATTTGAAGAAAAAAGAGAGGAAACTCCATCTTCCACCGTCGATTCTACTATTTTGAACCAGCTTTGGTTCCCAAATACGGCATATGGCTTAGACTCAATTCCAAAACACAACAATTACCTCATTAGAAACGCTACAATTTGGACTGGCGACGAGCAGGGTGTTTTAGAGAATGCAGACATACTCGTTCAAAACGGTAAAATTAAATTCGTGGGGACAGGAACTTTTAATGTTCCAAAAGGCACAAAGGTGATTGAGGCCAAAGGAAAAATTGTGACGGCAGGAATTGTCGACGAGCATTCGCACATAGCTATTTCGAGCGGTGTGAATGAGAGCGGGTTGTCAATCACTTCAGAGGTGTCGATTCAAACAGTCGTCAACCCAGATGACATTAATATTTATCGCCAAATGGCAGGGGGTGTCACTTGTTCTCAACTTTTGCATGGCTCTGCAAACGCCATTGGTGGACAATCTGCTCTTATCAAACTTAAGTGGGGTTACGATGCCGAAGGTTTATTGCTCGACAACCACCCTAAGTTTATTAAGTTTGCTTTGGGTGAAAATGTGAAACAAGCGAATTGGGGAGATTTTAATGTTACTCGCTTCCCGCAAACCAGAATGGGGGTAGAGCAAATATATTTTGACGCTTTTTACCGAGCCAAATATTACAAACAAGATTGGGAAGAAAGCAAGCGCAAGAAAAAACCATTCAGACGTGATTTGCGCTTAGAGGCCTTGTCAGAAATTTTAGATGGAGACAGACACATTACCTGCCACTCATATGTGCAAAGCGAAATCAATATGCTTATGAAAGTGGGCGATAGTATGGGCTTTAAAGTAAATACTTTTACCCACATTCTTGAAGGATACAAGTTGGCTCCGCAAATGGCTCAACACGGAGCGGGAGGCTCAACTTTTTCAGACTGGTGGGCTTTTAAATATGAGGTTATTGATGCCATTCCGCATAACGCATGTATGATGCATCGCGCTGGAATTGTAACAGCAATTAATTCAGACGATGCGGAAATGGGTCGTCGCTTGAACCAAGAAGCGGGTAAAGGCGTTAAATACGGAGGCATGAGCGAACAGGACGCATGGCTCATGGTTACGTTAAATCCTGCTAAATTGCTGAAAGTAGATAACAGAATGGGTAGTATAAAAGTGGGGAAAGATGCTGATATTGTAATCTGGTCCGATAATCCACTCTCGATTAATGCTATTTGTGAAAAAACATTTATAGACGGCATCTTGTTTTTTGATCTTCAACAACAAGAAATGAAGCAAAAGAAAAATGAAAAGGAGCGCATGCGCATCATTGCTATGATGTTAGATGCGGTGAAGAACGGAGAAAATCCAGTCAGTTTTATTATGACACGCCAACCATTGTATCACTGTGATACCGAGGAACACCACACGCATGAACATGGACATTAAGAACAACTCTCTTTTTATGAAAAGACACAACCACAGCATTACCAATTGCTTTGTTTATCAACTTGCAGTATTTTTATTTGCACTTGGGCTAAACACAAGCTATGCTCAGAACAAAATTTTAATTGAAAATGGATTCCTACATGCCGGAAATGGAAATGTAATCGAAACTGCATCAATCGGTATTGAGTATGGTAAAATTGTTCATATCAAAAATTCGCTCGCATTTCAAGTTGACAAGAGCCAATATGACTTGGTGATTGATGCTAGTGGTCAGCATATTTACCCTGGGTTTTTCGCACCTAATAGCACTTTGGGGCTGACAGAAATTGATGCTGTTCGAGCAACTTTAGATTTTTATGAGGTAGGAGAATACAACCCACATATTCGCGCTTTGATTGCCTTTAATGTTGAGTCGAAGGTAATTGGTACTGTGCGCACCAATGGCGTTTTGTTTGCTCAAGCTACTCCGCGTGGTGGAGCAATTTCCGGAAGCTCCTCTTTAATGCGTCTTTTTGGTAGAAATTGGGAAGACGCAGTAGTGAATGCTGATGAAGGGATACATATGAATTGGCCGCGCTTTATTAATTATGGATGGCGCGAGGTCCGTGTGAACAAAAATTATCGTGATGAAATCGCTGAGCTGGAACGTTTTTTTGCCGAAGCAAAGAATTATGCCCTTTCTAAAGACAAAGCCAAAAGAATTGACCTTCGTTTTGAAGGGATGAAACGCGTTTTCACCAGCAATCAACGGGTTTATTTGAGAGCGGATAGGGCCCAAGAACTACTTGATATCCTGATTTTTGTAAAGAAATTTGAAATCAAATATCCAGTGATTGTTGGAGGGTACGATGCCTATTTGATTTTGGATCAATTGCGCGATGCAAAAATTCCTGTCATGCTCGGACGGGTGCACGAATTGCCTAAATCTGACGAAGATGATATTCACTTACCATTCAAATTACCCGGGATTTTACAAAATGCTGGGATTCTCTTTTGCCTTCAAAATGAGGGTGATATGGAAGCCATGGGTGCGCGAAATCTACCGTTTTTGGCAGGAACAGCGCGCACTTATGGATTGACAACCGAACAAGCCGTTGCAGCGATTTCATTAAACGCTGCAAAAATTATAGGTGTTGACCAAGTTTATGGCTCAATCGACGTTGGAAAATCGGCCACGCTTTTTATTAGTAAAGGGGATGCGTTGGACATGAAGACGAACCAGGTAACCACAATTATCGTGGATGGCAAATTGCAATCTGTGCGCAACCACCAAGATGATTTGTATGAAAAATACAAGAGATAGCTAGTCTTGTATCATTCTATTCTGAAACCAAATCGAAGCTTGTAGTTTATAGTTAAGAATATTTATTTATCGACCATGAATATGAAAAATTTGTTTTTTGCCCTTCTATTTTTGAGTTTTTGTTTTTCTTCAACATCCATGGCTCAAAAACGCCGCCGTTCTGATTTTTATGGCAAATCGAATATAGATATGCTCCGAACAAAGTACAGCCGCCATGGGATTATATTTTCTCTTGGTGCAACCACTATGTTTACTCTTGACGAACTTCGTGCAACTGTTTTAGAAGCTGACACAACCTTGGAGTATTTCTTTCGTTCTGGCGGCGATTGGCGTTTTATGGCCGAGATAGGGATGTTGCACTTTACCAAAAATAGAAAACGCAAATTTTTGATAATAGACCATTATGATTGGGCTATTGGAATCAAAACTTTTCACGCTTGGGAAGAAACCCGATTGTATACCAGAGGTGACGACCCTTCAACAGGCCTCACTGGTCGCGGAGAATTCTCTTTGGGCTACTTTACTGGGCGTTTTGGTGTGCACAACATGATAAAACTGAACAAGCGTATGGCGATTGACCATGGGCCAGGGATCAACTTAGATTCCCGAATTTTTGGCAATTCACCAGGAGATAACTCTGAATATACACCTGTTGTATTGCCCATTACTCAGAGGTTTGAGCGCAATTTTATGGCGCAGATCCACTATGAATTAGGGTTAAGAATTCGCGTATATAAAATGTGGCATATCACACCAATGTTGCAAATGCCTGTATTTGGTATATATGATTGGGATGGCGGTCGCGCATCAATCAATTGGTTTTCATCTCGTTATCAACCATTAATTTTTAAGGTTAAGTTTTATCATCCTTTGAAAAGTCGTGGAAAAAGTACTTGTCCTGCAGTGTATGGCAGCCCTGATGATGAACGTAGAAATCAGGAATACATGGAGGGTAAATAAGTATTTTCTATTGTTAGAAAAGGGTTTATTTTCCTTTGTAAGATGATCTTCTAATTTCCTCAAAGAGTTTCGTTCGCGCATCTTGAACGCTATTGATTGAAATAAATCGCCCATTCCCCATCTGCGCAACTTCCGTCATTTTGGCCTCATCGTCTGGTTTGTTTTTAATACCGACAACTGTTAAAACGTAGCCTTTTTGAGCGTTCTTTTTCACGGTTCTTTCGTAGTCGTTAGAATCCTTATTAAATGCGCCATCTGTAATTACTATGACCTGATTGTTGCCTTCCGGTAGATACGATCGCACGGCCATTTTGTAACCTAGTTTGATGCCTTGTCCGCCAGCGGTCATTCCAGCCGCTTTAATTTTACTAACCTTATCTATAATTTCATCCTTCTTTGTCCCACTGGTTGTGGGTATGAGTACCTGCGCATTGTTGCCATAAGACACCACCGTAATCATATCTTCTGGTCGCACGTTTTTGAGTAGCTCAATTAAGGCCAACTTCATAAGTTCCAAGCGGTCTGTGGTATTCATGGAATAAGACACATCTAAGACAAAAACAATGTTGTTTGGTAAAAAATATGTTGGATCGAAATTCTCAATCGGAATATTTTCTAAAGCGGGCACATCTACAACCACTGGATTTGTGGGTTGCACTGCGGGTGTGTTTGGTCTTGTTGGATTTGGGCGTACTGGCTCGTTGACGATAGTCCATTCAATTTCTTCGGGCTCAGGTTTTGTAGGAATGGGTTCAATTGGTTCATCAACAATCACAACTTCTTCAATTGGATGCTCAATAGGCAATTCAGGATTAGGAAGAGGCTCCAATTCTATGATGACTTGATTCCGCTGCATGTTTACGTAAGCCCCTAGTTCATTCGGTAAATAACCTTCTTTGGATGCGTAAAAATAAGTGAAACCCAAAGGAATTTTCTTTAGAACTCGCCCATCTTTATCGGTGCGCCAATCGCCAATTGTGAGTCCCTGTTGTAAAACTTCAACACGCGATTTTTCAATTACTTGTCGCGTGTTTTTGTCGATTATCAAAACGGTCAGAATGAAGTCTAAAGGATTTCCATCAGATGGTCGACGATTGAAATTAGGACAATCTGTAAGTGAATTCAAATCGGGTGTAACCTCTTTAATGTTTCCGCTAATTTTGAGTACAACAGGCTCAGTTCTATCGCTTAAATACACGGGAATTTTGTATGAAAACGGACCTTTTTTCTTTTGTGAAACTTGAATGCGTACTACTGCTGATTGGTCTGCCTCCATAGCAGAAGAGGATAGTTGATAAACGATGTTTTCTTGTTTTTCTACGCGTAAAATGAAAGCACGAGCTTCACCCGTATTCTTAAAATGAAAATCTATGAACCTTTCACTTTGAGCATAGAGGTCTCCAAAATCATACTGCGTTTTGTCCACACTGATTTGACCAAACAACAATTTTGGCATCAAGAATAACGATGATATGAATAAAACACGATTCATATGTATAGATAATCAGTTGAAGGGGTTTTGGTTACAAATATAGGGTGGACGTGGCAATTGACGTGCCAAGTTTGTGAATAGAGTTGCTTTAAAGATGCCCGTCTGCGACAACCCCACCAAAAGCAATGTCTCCACTCTACGAGAACGACGGGTGGCACGCTTTTACTCATTGAACAATATTAGCATTACTCGTAATTTTTGAAAGTTTTGCTAATCCTAAAAGAAAGAGGTTGATTTTGAATGAAATACGATTGGTTTTTTTCTAATGGCTTAACCTTTAAAACTCTCCACATGACGCTCCTTTTTCTCTTGGTGGATGTCTGCTATGGATACCAAAATACCTGTTTCTTCTACATCTCCGAAGTCGTGGTTGTCTGTGGTGCCAAAGGTCTTCATCGTGGGTGAAAGTCCCATGTAGATGTTGAACAGAGGAGGAATAGTTTCATCCAAATTGCGCACGTAGTGGTTGAGGATTTTAAAGCCTTCTTTATAATCCGTGTCTTTTAAAAGGGCCTCAAATTCTTCAATACTGCCGTTATAGCTTTTTTCGTTTTTTGGCTGCATTAGACTTTCTAGGTCTGGAAAAAAATGATTCATGAAATAAAGAAGAAAATCGCGTGCTGATTTATGGAAACTCGGATACATGGTTATTTTCCCAAAGAAATATTTGACATCTCTGAGCACAACAATAGCTCCTAGGCCATCCCAAATATTGTCTAAGGCGAAAATTCCTTTTCGTGGGTTAACACTCGGCTGGAAATTGGGTTGCACCCATGATCGACCTAACTCAATGGTGTAGGGCGCATAGTTTTTTACAAAATTCTCAGAAAAATCAAAGTAGGAAGCAGTAGAAACAGCAATTGAACCATCTTCTCGTATGGCGTTGTTCATTTCAATAAATCGATAACCACCAATAATTTCTTTGTCTTCAGGGCTGTAAACGATGAGTTGCTCGTAGCAAATTTCATCGGTGTCATAATGATCAATATCTACAGGTTCTCCAGTGCCGCCGCCTGAATGTCGGAAAGAAATTTCACGTAAACGACCAATTTCGAGCATAACGTTTGGTGCATTGTGATGCGTAATAATATAAATTTCGTTGTTGCCCTTGTTGGTTTGGCGCACAAAGAGTTCTTGGGTCAATTCAGACTCCAGAAGATCTCTATCAATAGGGTCAATGACGGGTTTCATGCGGATATTTTAAATGCGGTATGCGTTTTGTTCTTGGTCGTAAAAGTAAGGATTTAGTTTTATTGGGAAACCTTTGGTCACTAATCCGATGATTTTTGCTTCATACGAAACATCACCATAGCCCGGAGGTGCGTGTATTGAATAAACATCCTAGCGCATAAAATGCGACATCATGTGGGCAATTACCCAAAGCATAAAAAAATTATTTTAATTTTCCGAATCTTTCGCGCCCCATGTTATGAACTAAGCTATGCAAATAGTCGGCCCATTCTTTGTCAGTCTTTTCATCAGTAAAAAAAGATGCAGGTATTGGCTTGCCAAAAATCACTTCGATTTTCTTGTTTCTTTGCTTAAAAAGTTCATCGGACAAGAATAGCATTTCGAAATTCATCTTGATGCCGAGACGTTTTCTCCAACGTGCCATTCTATAAAATCGGTTTGTTAAACCTCCGCGAATGAAAATGGGCATAATCGGCTTGTCGTTTTTCTTGGCCAACATTACGAATGTTTTTTTCCACTCTGTGTCTTCAATTTCGCCAGTGAAATTCCGAGAAACTAAACCAGCTGGAAATATGAAAACCGCATTGTCCGAAGCAAATAGCTCGTTCACTTTATCTCTAGATTCCGATGAAGATTGGCCATGCTTGTTGACACCTACAAACAAATCACTCATGTTACTAATGCTCAATAGCAAGTCGTTCACAATGAATTTGATGTCGTTTCTGATGCCGTTCAACTTAGAAACAATGGCAATGGCATCAAAGCCACCAAGTGGGTGATTGGAAGCAAAAACAACACCGCCTTCTTTTGGCACATTTTCTAAGCCATGGATCACAACTTCGCAGTTGAAATAGGTCATAACTGATTCGCAAAATTCGGCATTTTTCTTGTCTTTATTGGCGACCATAAAATCGTTGATTTCATCTTGATGTATGGTTTTTTTTAACCAAGAGATCACAAATCGCGGCATGCGCTTGTGTAGTTTGGCGTTTTTACTTTTGATTAGCTCAGATACATCCACAAATTTCTTCATGATTCAGTAATTTTCGGGTTATAGTATTTAACAAAATTTGAGAATAGATTCGAAAATCATTTTGCCGTCAGTGTTGTTTAATTCCCTATCGGCAGCGCGTTCAGGGTGTGGCATCATGCCAAAAACATTTTTATTTTTATTGGTAATTCCGGCTATGTTCATCAAGGCACCATTCGGATTGCTTTCTTCCGTTATGTTTCCAGATTCGTCACAATATTGGAAGATGATTTGGTCATTGTCCACAATGGATTTCAACATGTCGTCAGGCGCAAAAAATCGACCTTCGCCATGTGCAATAGGGATTTTATAGGCGCGATCCTCTAAGCCTTTTGAAATAGTAGCGCTTTTCGAAGTAGGTTTGATGTGTACATTCTTACAAATGAAAGTTTGAGATTGGTTGTGCAACAAAGCGCCTTCTAATAAGCCTGATTCACAAAGAATTTGAAAACCGTTGCACACACCCAAAACATAACCCCCTTTGTTGGAATGCGCCACAACTTCTGTCATAATTGGAGAAAACTGAGCAATGGCTCCAGAACGCAGATAATCGCCGTAGCTAAATCCACCAGGAAGCACAACAAAATCAACCCCTTTTAGGTCGGTGTCCTTGTGCCATAATTTTTCCACTTTCTGTCCCAGTTTAGTTTCCAAAACGTAGATTGTGTCTTCATCACAGTTCGAACCGGGAAATGTTACAACGCCAAATTTCATTTTTTGTGTTTTTTGAGAGCGCAAAAGTACAAAAATAAAACGATGCAATATTTGTGTTTGTTGCTTAATTCATCTACCAAAAAAATGATGATTCCATTTAATTTACGATTACAGTAAGTCTGTAAATCGCAATATACCAAATGCCAGTACTCCATAGACCAAGAATCGATAAAGAGATTTGGTTTTTGAAATGGAGTAGACGTAGCTCAAATAAAGTGCAGGAAAGACAGCGTTTTGCCAATTAAAGTGTTGAGTTATCCAATAAATCAGAAAATTGGAAAGTAATAAAAGCACGAAACCGATAAGCCAAATGCTGATAATTTTTTCAATACGAATCCCTGGATTAGAAACATTTTTGTTGCGTGAAATAATGGCACTCAACATTAAGAGTGTCAGACCAATTATCACCAACCAAGATTCAATTTCTGCTGCAGTCGGAAGAATTATAATTGAAGCAAAGTTGAGTTCGTAATAAAATGAGTAAAATCCAAAATAGGCAGCTGCTACTGTAAAAGCAAGAAGTATTAAGGTAAATTCTCTCCAAACAAATGGCCGAATTCTAGAAAGTGTAATAAATGGCAAGAGCAACAATAGAAGGTAGTTTAAATTGAATGTTGCCGCAAACCCAAGCAACAAAGCTGCTTTAAAAATGGACGATCTTGCATCCAAGTTATTTTTAATCTGTGCTATCTGAATAAGTGAAAGGATTAGAAAAAAGTCGCTTATAAGAATTCCGATGTCGTTTAAATCTATTGAACTAAAAGAAAATAAGGCATACAGCATCCCTGATAGGAAAATGTTATTGTCAAGAATGTTGATTCGGTTGAACAGTATGCTGATTAATATCGCATTCGTTGCTACGATTGCAATAAAGCAAAGCTGTGTGATGAATGAAGAGGCTTGAAAATTAGATTTCCAGAATCCTAGGTTCCAAATTTGCTCAACTGGGTCTCCAAAGGCATAGTGAACAGCCCCTAAAGCAAAGGCTAAGGGGGCCATTAATAAAATGGTGAACGGATGTCGATTTTGAAAAAGTGAAAACATTTGCGCGAAGATACTATTGAAAACAAAAAAGTTTTAATTTTGTAACCAAATTAATCGAATATGAGCTCTTCAACTATTTTTCACGGCATCGGAGATTTTCTAACTTGGACCCTCGGGATTTTTGAAGTTCTAGGAAACACTGTCAATTATGCAGTGATTGTTCTTGGTTTTGTTGGATTATTCTATTGGTTGAATCTTCAACGTAAATACAACGCTCAGGCAAACGCCAAAAAGTTGAAATAAGCTTACAGTTGTTCCAAATACTTGATCACGCCAGCTTCATCAGTTGTTTCTAAAGTCGTGTGTGTTATTTTTTTCGAAATCAAAAAATCACCTGTAGTTTGTCCAAAGCAAGCCACTTTTTTTTGACTATCTATTTCCTGATTTTTCAAATAAGCCTTGGCGTTTGATGGACTTGTAAAGATTAACACGTCTGGCTGCAAGTCCAATTTTTTGTCTAACAACAGTGTTTTGTAAACTACAATTTCATGGAATTGATTGTTTGGCAAAACGGCTTGTATGGTTTGGTTAGAAATGTTTGATATTGGAAACAAAACTTTTCTTTGTCCAAGCCAAGATTTAAATTCTTCTGCAACAACCTTAGGCTTGTTTGATTGCGAACCGACAAATGCTGTGATGTAACCGAATGATTCTACATGCTTTTGCGTTGAATGGCCAATACAGGCAAGAGCAATATCCTCATTGATTTTTTCTTGGGAAACATAAAAGTCAAATGAGCGTGGTGATGTAAAAAACACGATTTCATGTTCAAGGTTCTCAGTAGTAAAAGCTACAGATTCAAATGCAATAAAAGGCTCAGCAAGTAGTTGAAAGCCGCGTGAGTCACAAAATGCCTGAATTGCTTTTGACTGTTCAGGTTTTCGACTGTAAAACACCACCATGGCCTTAGGCATTTTGAAGCGCATCAACAATGAGTTGTATGTCTCCTAAAGATTGAGGAAAGGCGTATTGATAAACTTGCGCTGCTTCATTGGTGTTTTTTGCAAAACTTACAAATACAGTATCTTCATTCGGGCAATAAGCACCCAAAGGCAATTGACATCCACCATCCAACAGGTTCAATATTTTCCGCTCAACATGAATGAGTCGCTTCACCGAGTCGCAGTTCAACTCTCTCAGCAAATCAACTAATGCTCGGTCTTCTTCACGCACCTGTAAAGCTAATACACCCTGCGCAGGGCATGGAACAAATTCTGTTGGGTCAAATTCTACGACTACGAATTCGGATAAATCAATATTCAAACGAAGTACACCAGCATGGGCCAAAACAATAGCATCATATTGACCATCGCGCAGTTTCTGTATGCGGGTTGGCACATTCCCGCGCAAATCTGTAACTTCAATCTGTTTCAATAATCGAAGAAGTTGTGTTCTCCGTCGTGCGGATGAGGTTCCGACAATTGCGCTAGGGTTTAAGGAATAGGGATGGTTTGAATCGGCTTTTTCTTTTCTGATCAATAAAATATCGGTTGGGTTTTCTCGCTCCGATACTGCTGCAACAACTAATCCTGCTGGCGACGTGGTTTCCAAATCCTTATGGGAATGCACGGCCAAATCAATACTTTTATCCAAAAGGGCGTTTTCAATTTCTTTGGTAAAGAAGCCTTTGCCCTCCATTTTGTCAAAGCTCAAATGTTGTATTTGATCGCCCTGAGTTTTAATTATTTTGATCTCAACCTCGCATTTGAGTTGTTCTAGCTGACTTTTTACGTGATACGCTTGCCACAATGCCAAATCACTACCACGAGAGCCTATTACAATTTTCATTCCCTTAGATTTTGTTGGATTAATGATGAACGAGAATTTCTTTAGCCATCTTCATGGGTACAGAGAGGTATTTTTTCTCCATGAATGAAATCATCTTATTCAGAACTTCTAATGCTTTTGGATCTAATTCTTCTAAGTCTTTGGCAAATACAGCTTGGGCAGTTGCACGAATTTCTTTGACTTTTTCGGGAACATTTCGCATAGCCAATTCGACCTGACGCATACGATAAATTTTGTTGAATTCTGTCAAAGCATCTTCAAGCATGTCTTGAACGTGTTTCACTTCCTGAATTCTACGTTGTAAATTGATTTCAGAAATCTCCTTCAAATCAGAAACACAGATGTATTTTACATTTTCTTGTGCTACAATTGTTGGGTCGGTATCACACGGAATGGCAAGGTCAACAATTACTTTTTTGGAACTTTCACCTTGAAGCAAATTTTTATAAGTCGATGGGGTAATCACGGGCTCTTCCGAACCAGTGCAGGTGATTATGATATCGAAACCGAATTTATAATTTTCGAGCTCATTCAACGGGTAAGCCGTACCATTTATTTCTTTGGCCAGTTTTTTGGCATTTTCAATCGTTCTATTGAATACTACAATATTCGTGAAACCATACTTTAATAGGAACTTACTAAAAGTAACGTTGGTAGACCCTGCGCCAATAATAATTATGCGCGAATCCAACGCACATGAAGCATCACGTAATTTGTTGTATGCCAAAGACACAATCGATACAGGGTTGGTCGCAATGGCTGTATGTGTGTACACTTTTTTCGCCGTTTCAATGGTGTGGCGCATCAATATTCTTATGGCATCACCAGTTAAACCCATCGTTCTGTTACTTTCAAAAGCCGATCGCACTTGCGTGATGATTTCTCTTTCACCTACCACCATAGAGTCGATTGACGTTGCGACACGAAGAATATGGGAAACTGCCTCCGTTCCCTCGAAATGCTCAGAAAAGTCAACAAAATGATTGATAAGATCTTCATCAAATTGGCCATAAAGCGTTTGTAAAAACCTTCTTGTGAAGTTCTGGTTAACGAAATCATTCGTAACAAAGAGGAATTCAACGCGGTTGCACGTCGACAAAAACATGATTTCGTCAATATTCATTTCTTTTTTCAGCCCATGTAAACGCTCAGAGAGTTGTTCATCGCCAATATGCAAAAGCCCAATGACGTTGACCTCCAGGTTTTTATGAGTAAAAGCTAAGACATTTATGTTGTTCACGTCAAATTTTGAATTGCAATTCGGATGCAAAAATCGTGATCAACTGCCTTGTGTTTGTCATGAAATTGTCAAAAACCGTAATTTAAAATGAGTTTAAATAGGGTTGTTGACTTAATCGTATAAGGGTTTGTAAGTACTTGCGAATTGTGCGTTGTATTTTTTAAATAATTTTGAATTCAAAAAGATTGAAGAAGATAAACCGGTAAAGTTGACAACTGGGTTTGTTCCGAAATGATATTGATAGTGGGATTTTAAGAAACCAACCGATTGATCAAAATCTTTTAGTTTTTTGTCTGACATGAAATTGTCGCGACTTGATTCAATGGCATGAATAGTAAGAAACATTGTTTTTTGACTTTTAAATTTCTCTGTAAAGTAGGATTTGAAAAAGTAGAAATCGGTATTTTTATAATCCTGATAAATGGCGTCATACGTTTTTGAATATCTGTGTAACATATCATACGCTTCTTTTACTGCTTCACTGAGGTCATAAGCAGATTTGAAACATGCATTGAGTAAATCTCTATAGTCTACGATGTTTAAATATTCTAAGTGTAATGGAACTTTTTCATTGAATTTTGTAAGTATTCCGTCGGGAACATTGGTATAATCATTGGCCGAAGCTAAGTGATTAACCAAAGCAACAACGTCTGATTTTTCTTGATTTTCAAACAATTTGTCTAAATCGGTATGGCTATTTGGAAACGTCGTTTTGAGAAGATCTTTCATTTGCTTTAGTTCGCCAGGCAGAATGGTTCTATTGCGTTGTTCTATCCAAGTACCAGATTGACAGGCATCAGTAATCATAAAAATTCTTACATGTGGCTTAAAAGCTTTGAGAAGAAAATGAAATTGATTTTCGTTAATCTTCTGATTATACAAGAGAAGGGAATTTTTTTTATCATTCATTAATCCATGAGTGGATATAGTGATAGTTACTACATCTCCTGGTAAAGTTCTTGCAGCCAAGGACCAAATTGCGCACATGAAATTTTCTAAAGTTGCTTGATCATTGATTAGTGAATTAATCTTGTCGTAATCATACTTGAGCTCAAACTCGTTTTTCCAGTAATTTACATCATCTACGCAATGTGATAGATTGTTACCAGGATTTGAAAACTCATTTATGCCTACAAATAAGGCATATCCTTTTGGGTTAGTGAAGTTGTTAGGTTTAGCACGGTTTGACATAAACTATATTTTATTGATGTTCTCTTTGAAAAGCGGGGCTGTTCTTTGCAAATGAATATTGATGTTGAAAGGCCAAGGATTTTTTTCCGTGAAAAGACAAAACTGGAATAGCTTTAAAATTATATTTGGCATTATTTATTATCGAATCTAATGTGCTGGCATACAGATTTTCATTATTCTCATCCAAGTCTTCATAGTTAATATTCCGCAATTTTTTTACTAGTAAAATAGTTTTCTCATAGTTAAGCAGGGTTATTATTAAAAAGGAGTATAAAATTGAATGACCCTCTTTCTTTGATTCTGAAATTAGTAATTCTTTAATTTCGTGTTTTTTTTCTGCATATTTAAGTATGTTGCCAACGCTTGTAAATGGTTCATACATTTTTTCCCTGAATTTTTCTTGCATAACTGATCTATATTCTTCTAGCATCTGCCATTCCAAACCCCATATCCTGAGTTCTTTGGTGCATTTTACTAATATTCCATCCTGAATATTTGAGTCGTCGGAGGAGGATGAAAAGTGCGCGATGTAAGCAGCTAGTGGTGTCTCTTTTGAGGTGTTGATTAGCGTTGTTAATTCATTTCTTGCATGAGGTAGTTTCGTGCAGAAGAAATTTATCAATTCGTTTTTCGAATTTTCAGAGATATCTCTCGGGGGTTTGTAGTCTACAAAGGTGCCAGATTGACAAGTATCAGTCAACACAACAACGCGCACTCCTGGTTTAAAAGCCCTTAAAAATAATCGAAACACCGACTCACTAATCTTACCATCGGCTACTGTGACTAGATTTTCACTTGCATTAGTCCCGTGACTAGCAAACATAATAGTCACAATATCTCCGGGCAGTGAATGTGCAGCAAGACACCACAGAGCCATAAAAACATTTTTTTTCGTGGCTTCGTTTTCTTTGAGGTTTCTAACAATGTTGTATCTACAGGTAGACGAAAGAAAATTTGACCAAAAATCTACATCGTTTAAACAATGAAAGAGGTCCTTTTCTATTGAGAAATTATTGATTCCAATGCATAGTGCATATCCCTTAGGATTGTTATAGTTATTTTGAGGTGGCATTTTAGTTCATGTTTTCTTGTGTGAATGCGGCATATTTTTTTGCGAAAATGAATTGATTTTGGAAGGCTTTTGATGTTTGACCATGGAAACTCAGCACGGGTATGTTATTCTTTTTCAACCGGACGGAGTATAATATTTTGCGCAAACAAAAATCGTAATAAACACCCTTGTCATTATCGAAACTTATGGAGGTATCCATTAAAACGTAAAAAAGTTTCATCATACTAATTTCATTTCCTAAACATTCCATTAAATAGAACAAAAAATAAGTTCCTTTTTCAAAGGCCAATTTGTCAATGGATATTTTAACATGAGGGGAAATCGATCTAAAATATAAAATTTTCTCAAGCGATTCCTTCTCGTCCCAATTCGAAGATATAAACGCATCATTAATTGTGTTTCTGTACCTTGCTGCGCTTTGATACTCAATAGGGAAGAGCATATTTTTTGTAGAATCCACCAAAGCTCCGTCCTTTACTTGAGTATCATCTGAAGACGAAGAAATAAATCCTGTGTGTGCGCTAAGGGGAGTGGTTTTTTGTGCTTTAAAAAGCGTGTCTAATCTTGCCTTGTCATTTGGAAACTGAGACAAAATGAGCTGTTTCAGGCTTGGAAAACGATCTTCATAAACGTATTTTTTATCACTGGGGTCAATAAAAGTTCCTGATTCGCATGCATCTGTGACAACAAAAACACGAACACGTGGTTTAAACGCACGAAGTAAAAAGCGAAAAATTTTTTCATCTATGGATTTATCATATAATTTGATGATGTTTGTGTTGATATCCATTTCTCCGTGGCTTGAGATGGTAATAGTTACAATATCGCCAGGTTGGGCTCGAGCGGCTAATCCCCATATTCCCCATACGAATTTTGAATAGGTGGCGTTCTCATTGAGAAGAAACCTAACCACCTCATAGTTGTAGTTTGTTTCAAATTTCCATGTCCAAAATTCAACGTCATTCTTACAGAATTTCAGCGGAGTTATGTTGGGAGAACTAAAATTGTTTACTCCCACGCAAAGGGCGTATCCGACCGGGTTAGTGAAATGATTTCTTGTTTGAGTCATATTAAAAAATAGATTGATTCGTTATTCTCCGGGCGCTGCATTAGTATTGTTGTTCGAACCATCATCATCATCTGATTCGTCAGGTTCGTCATCATTTGTTGTTGGCTCTCCAGGCGCGGGACCATCGGCCTCAAAAGTAAACCCAAGGTGTTGCTCAAAAAGGGGAAGCAAATCGCCCAAAGCAGCATCCATAATGGCACGTTTGCTAATGAAGTCTGGATCGTCAAGGTCAATGCTTTCAGTTAAATCAATAACCCCAGGATCCATAGCAGCCTCATCATGCTCTATTTCTTCTTTGTCGTTTTCTTCTTTATCGTTTTCTTCTTTGTTGCTGTCAAATTCAATTTCTTCTTTTGAGCCATCGGCATTTGTTAAACTGTGTCTGCCTTTGTCTGAATCCACTAATTTGTCTATGAGTTTTTCTGAAGTTCCTGTTTCTTTATCTCCCGAACCCTTGCCTCCAAGCGCATTAGAATAGTATTGTTCTATAAGTTCTTTTTGCTTTTCTGAGTCTTGTACATTGCGCTTGATGCTTTCAACAACCATATCCCCGTTTTTTGGAATTTCCATTGATTTGGCAATTTCTGCTGCTGCTTTTGCATAAGTTTGAGCCGCAGCTGTTTGTGAAGCCAGAGCAAATGCTGCATTCTTTTGATTGGCTGCCAATCCTGTGTAATCGTTGAAAGAACTTTTATTCAGGTTGTTAAATGCCGCTGCCAAAGAATTGGGGTCAGTTAAGGTCGCACCAGTTTGTTGTGAAATTAACCCCTTATCGCTGAATGATGGATCAGTTAGGGTCATCACACTGTTGTTGTTTTGACCTGATAGAGCTACCTCTCCAATCGTTGTAGGATTATTTGGTATCGGATGCTCCTCCCATTTCCAATAACGCGTGTTGTCGATTTTCTCGCATGAATTGCAAGCGCCCATTACAGCTTCTGCAAATACACCTTTGGTTGGTATGCTGATTCTGAATGGCGTGTCTTTGTATCCTTTTTCGGGCATGTAGTGCAGCAAAAGTCGAGATACTTTTTTGCCGTCAATTTCTACTTCGTCATTGATGTACCTGAAATTCGGATTTAGATTAAATCCTTTTGCTACGGGCATCACCAAACTGTTTCCTGCGATGCTAATAAAGCGGTTTTCGATGACTGACGACAAACTCATGAAATTTGGCACTGTTGGGTTGTCTCCAAACAAATATTGAGGCTCGCCATTTCCATGCGCATAGATTGGATTTTCACGTGGGGGAACTTGAATTTGAAAGCCTTCTAGCAGCATGAGTCTTCTGTCTTCATCCATTTGCACCCAAATGGCTTTGTGATAGTATTCTAAATTGCCATTGATGTGGTCTAAAAGCTCGTTGCGCATGCGTAAATCTTCTGCTCTAGGCGAAACCATTTCTGCCTCTTGCATAGGCGTTCGAACCAAGGCTTCTTGCAGAGATAAATCCAAAATAGGGCGCTGGTCACAAAGCAGAGCGTTGTTAAAGTCTGTTTCATATTCCGCTCTAATGTGTTCCATTGTGACAATGCTTCCTAGTGGCAATTGTCCTGACCAGTTCATTCGAACGCCAAAAGAAATAATATCTTGTCTGTCCGAGATTAAAGTGTTGCGTAGCGTGCTAAATGTCAGTTCGTAAACTACTGCTTCTCCGCGCACTCTCATAGTGGTATTTCTATTCAAAACTATTCGAGACGGCAGTTCATTGACGTCAGGCGTGCCAATGACTAATTTCATACGTTCAGCCAATTGACCAATGCCATTTACTTTTGCCAATTCCTGTTGAAAAACCATTTCACGCTCATGATCTGCAACTCGATTTACCCTAAGTCGTATATTTTCAACTTCTGAGATAAATCCGAGTTGATCCTGCCAAATTCGTCTATCCTCTACCTGATCTATTAGAATATCTGATAAATGCATGCCGCCAAGCAGAAGAGGATTGGAATTGTTGCTCGTGAAGTTTTGATAGAGTTGTGATAAGTTCGCATCCATAGGACGCAGTGTTTTCACCGGACAACTTAGTTTGATTTTCAATTTTAAAGAGCCAGAAATTTTTCTAATTTCTTCATCACAATACCTGCCTCTTGGAACATTGTAATACACCTCAGCTTCTGGCCTTCCCAAATAGTTCAATTCATAAAATCTGCGAACCGCCTCAAATCCAGTTAACAATCTATTGAACTGATACATTGGCGCACGTAAGGCAGGCTTCAACAAATCGCCCCAGCGGATAATTTTCTCGTCATCAAACATGGAAACAGACAAAGGAATAAACAAGCATTCTTGTACATCCACTAATTCTGAATGAACAGCCAAATGACGTAATACCTCAAAATATTGAATGGTTATGGCATGACAGTGATTGTAGTTTCCAACGCTTTCGGTAGTTACCATACTTCTTTCGCTTTGTTCAATTGTAGAAACTACAGTGGTTCTTTGTGAACGAACAGACGATGCGTTTTGCATGGTTTTCATGCGTAGTTGGTTCATGTTGTTGCCTGAAAGATTTCGAGCAGCTGTTTGAGAGGCTTCAGAAGACCCCGTGCCAATACCCATGCTCATCCCACCTGAAAAACCAGCTTTTAGATTTACAGGAACGCCACCGACAGGAACTGCTGCTGCTGCGCCAATTGAACTTCCAGCTCCAAATGATGCTCCTTTTGTTGTTGCTTTGCTACTTGCCTCAATGTTTTCAGATAAATTGGCAGAAACAATTTCATTGATATCTCTATCCTGACTTAAAGTGTTAGAAAGTGAGTCTTCTGCGGTAATTTCTCCTGATCGAGAAGCAGAATCTTTTCTATCCCAATCTTTGATGGCAATCTGTTTCTGTTGACCTGGCGCTAATGGCAGCGAGTACAATAAATCACCCATGGAGTATCCATCTGCACGCCATACTTGACGATAGGTAAGTAAATGACCGTGTGAAATGGAAGCTGCTTGTACCAAAGGCATCGGCGCATCCCATTGTATCTGATTACTTACATTTACTTGTCGCCTCGAGTGAATGCTGTGTTCTCTTGATAGTGCATCGTCAAGCAAAAGCTGTAAACGGCTCAGTTCATTTTCCATCCAAGATTCGTCAAGCATCATGGCTTGCATTGGGGCTGCACCCAAATTTTGATTTGCTCCGTTATTTGGATTCGAGTTCGTTGATTGACTTGAAATTAACTGATTCAGGAGATAGACTCTTTGGCGAAACATATACATGTTTACTGTACCAATCACACGGTCAATTTCTTGAATGAAGCTATGACTGAAAAGTCTATGTTGGTTTGCCAATGTTCTAAAGTTGGCAGTGAATCGATTCACATGGGAGGGAGGGAAGGGGGTGAGGGTAACAATATCAGGGCTTAAGGCTTCAAAAAAGTGTCTTGTTGCACTTCTGTTAAATCCTGTGAAAAAAGTTTCTGTGTTAGGAACACTGTTTACGATTTGTAAGATTTGATTTTCAATGCTTTGCATGCTAACAAAAACTGTGTTTGTTTTGTAAGAAGTTAAAGCGTCTTTGAAAGTTGACAGTGCTGTAATAAACTGTGAATTGACATTTGCGGTTGCAATTGTTGCCTGCGTCGGATTGGTGGGTAAGTTTAGAAACTGGTTTTGGGCATTTACAATAAAATCTATTTTTTGTGTAATTGAGTTTACATAATTTGATCTATCTATCAAATTGTTGTAAAAAGAAGAAATTAAGCTGTTGAAAAATCGATTGTTGACTACAGTTTGTTCTGTTTCGTTATGAAAAAAGGGAAATTTTGTGAAATCAAATTGTGAAGTAATCGGTTCTTGTGCTTGAAGCGCGGAAGCTACTATTTCTAATGCCCGCAATTCAATTTCTCTTCTGGTGATGCCATTGGCGCCTGTGCCATTCGCCTTGCTTATAATGTCATTTTTGAGCTGTGTGAATCCAGTTCTAAGTATTGAAGAATTTCTTGCAGCTCCAGGACTTGCCTGATTTGCTTGGCTCGATTTCAAATCTTTCAACGCTTTATCTAATTTTGAAATTCTCATCCTCAAATTTTCGACATAACCAGGAGCATTGATGATTTGAGGGTCGCTTAAGCGGACTACATTGTGATAGGTAAATTCCTCTAACGCTCGGTTTGGTGTTGTGAAATTCACGCAAGAACCTCCAATGTCTTGTTGATAGCGCCCTGAAAGTAAATCTTCCATTTCGGGCAAACGGTCTGTTTCTACGGCATCATCACAGCCGCAATCTTCATGTGCCTCACCTTCGTGAATCTCTTCATTTTTTACTTGTGTCACCAAAAGCGCAAATTCAGGCAGATGATTGTTGTCTAAAAAGATTTCAAGCAATATGTCCGTGTCCGTGCCAACAGTTGCCCCCGCCTCTGCGTATTGTATTGAAGGGACTTTTAAGCTGAACGAACCGAGAGCATCGGTTTTAGAAGATAAAATTGGAATCAAGTCGGCACTTATCTTTTTTGTTTTTTCTGTCTCTCTCTGTCTAGCGTATATTATAAAATTTGTATTTTTTCTTGGCGCGCCTGTGTTGTCTAAAATCCTTCCGCGCATGTTACGTTCAATGTGTATTGGCGGCACCGTAGTTGGCGCAGCAGAGGGTTCTTCCGGAAATTTTATTATATCTCCAAGATCAGCGACGAAGTCCATTTCGGCGCCTGCCTCTTGCATCAATGAAATTGACGACAAGTTGCTGATATTCGAACCTGTATTGGTGTTTGCGATTAGTCCTTTGTCTGGAGTAGCCATTGGAGCAGCTTCTTTATTTATTAATTTGTCTTTGCTTGAATCCATTTGTTTTTTGCTTTTCATAGGTTCTTTGAAATATATATTTGTTTGTTTTAAAGTTTCATTAAGATCAATAACGATTATGTTTTGCAAGCTTGGCTCAAACTCATAATTTTTGGCTTGGCTCAAGAAGTGTTTTTGAGGGATAGAAATTGTAGTTATGTTTTTAGTCTTTTGTCTAATCAACATGTTGTACGGAAAATATTTAATCAATGCGCAAAACGCATTCTTAATTTCGATATTTCCATTTTCTGACACGGGTATTCCATTACCTGTGATGAGCTTCTTGTTTTCGTCGTAGAAATAAAGTTTCAAACCAGTTGGCAAAGCCTGTTTGACGTTCAATTGAATATATACGGTATCAGGCATAAGGAAAGTTTTTAATTTCGAGAGCCGAAAAACGGCAATTTTTTAAAATGACAAGCAGGCCAATTTATGATGTTAGCTTTTGAGTTTATGAAAACGGCTTTTGAGTTTATGAAAATGTGTTTTACCGCTTTAGATGGCAACTTTTTTTGAATTAATCATTAGCGGTTGGCTTTAGATAGCTTAAGCACTCGAACACACGTTTTTTGACTAAAAACTAAATAGATTGTTGTTTTCAACATTTTTTTCAACTATTGTGTTGTGAATAAAAATAATAAGATATATCTTTGCAGCCCCAAAAATGGGTACTAGTGTTGTATAATAAAGTTAGAATAACGTGAAAACATTAAGTTACAGAACATTGTCGGCCAACTCGGCTACTGCAGACAAGCAGTGGATTTTGGTTGATGCAGAAGGTCAAGGTTTAGGTCGTTTGGCCTCAAAAGTGGCTAAAATTATCCGTGGTAAGCACAAGCCAAATTTCACACCACACGTAGATTGTGGCGATAACGTAATTGTTATCAATGCTGAAAAAATCCAACTTTCTGGAAAGAAAATGGAAGACAAACAGTACATACGTCACACAGGTTATCCTGGTGGTCAACGCTCATTGCTTGCAAAACAAGTGATGGAAAAGCATCCGGAGCGCTTGGTTGAAAATGCCGTGAGAGGTATGCTTCCTAAAAATCGTTTGGGAAGACAACTATATACAAATCTTAAAGTTGTTGTTGGTGCAGAACACAAACACCAAGCACAGCAACCAACATTGATTAACCTAGATTCAATCAAATAATTATGGAAGTTATCAACGCATTAGGTAGAAGAAAAACTTCGGTTGCACGCGTTTACATGTCTAAAGGGACAGGTAAAGTTATTGTAAACAAAAAGGACTTTAAAGAGTTTTTTCCTATCGACACATTACAAGCAAAAGTTCAACGTCCTTTTGAATTGACAAACACACAAAATCAATTTGACGTTAAAGTCAATGTTGATGGTGGTGGATTCAACGGACAAGCGGAAGCTATCCGTTTAGGAATTAGCCGAGCTTTGTTAGAAGTAGATCCTGAATTTAGAGTTGCATTGAAAGTTGAAGGTTTATTAACGCGTGACCCAAGAATGGTTGAGCGTAAAAAACCAGGTCAGCCTAAAGCACGTAAGAAATTCCAATTTAGTAAACGTTAATCCCTTTTTTGACGATTGTTTAGAATCTAAGCTTGGTGGAATCGAGTATCTCCACCACTGCTGATGTCTAAAAGAAGGTAAACAATAAATAAAAGTAAAATGTCAAAAGTAAGTTTCGAACAACTATTAGATGCGGGTGTACACTTTGGTCACCTCAAAAGAAAATGGAACCCTAAGATGGCTCCGTACATTTTCGATGAAAGAAAAGGTATTCATATCATCGATTTGAATAAAACTGTTGCCAAATTGGAAGTCGCTGGTGCTGCTATGAAGCAGATTACTAAGAGTGGCAAAAAAATTCTTTTTGTTGCAACGAAAAAACAAGCAAAAGACATCATAGCTGCTGGTGCCGCTTCAGTGAACATGCCTTATGTTACTGAACGTTGGACAGGTGGTATGATGACAAATTTCGCTACCACAAGAAAGTCTATCAGAAAGATGGTGAACATCGATAAAATGAAGACTGATGGAACATGGGAGACTTTGAATAAACGTGAAAGATTGTTCAAAACTCGTCAGCGTGAGAAATTGGAAAAGAACTTTGGTTCTATTGCCGACATGACACGCCTTCCAGCTGCAATCTTTATTGTCGATGTATTGAATGAAGAAATTGCAGTGTTGGAGGCTATCCGTTTGGGTATCCCAACTTTTGCAATGGTAGATACCAACTCCAATCCAGGAATGGTTGATTTTCCAATTCCAGCTAACGACGACGCAAGCAAATCAATTGCCGTAATCACAGAATACCTTATTTCTTGTATCAAAGAAGGTTTAGCCGAAAGAAAAGTTGGTAAAGACAAAAGTGATGATTCTGACGACAACGAAGAAAATGATGTTGAAAACACTACGCCGTTAGTGGCTGTTGTTGAACAAAATGTAGACGCTACTGAGGAAGCCCCTGAAGTTGTTGCTGAAGCAGCCCCTGAAGTTGTTACTGAGGAAGCCCCTGAAGTTGTTACTGAGGAAGCCCCTGAAGTTGTTACTGAGGCAGCTTCTGAGCCGAATGAAGAAGCCGAAAAGAGCGCAGAATAATATGGATTACAACGCTCGAAAGAGCGTTTGTTTTATATACTAATTAAGTAAAGATTACATTATGGCAATTACTGCAACGCAAGTAAATGATTTGAGAAAGAAGACCGGTGCTGGTATGATGGATTGTAAAAATGCATTAGTTGAAGCAAACGGCGATATGGAGCAAGCAATTGACTTGCTTCGTAAAAAAGGACAAAAAATTGCTGCTAAAAGGGGTGATAACGAAGCTAGAGAAGGTTTGGTTTTTGCTCAATCTAGCAATGATGGTTCATATGGGGTTTTGCTTGCATTAAATTGTGAAACAGACTTCGTAGCGAAAAATGATGACTTTATAAATTTTGTTCAGTCTCTTGTAGACATCGCATTGTCAAACAAAGCTGAATCTGCTGAGGCATTGAAAGCCATGAAGTACGACGAAAGACTTACAGTTGAAGAAAAAATCATTGAGCAAATTGGTGTTATCGGTGAAAAACTTGATTTATCCAAGTATGAATTGGTTTCAGCAGCGCAGGTAGTTCCATACAACCATCCAGGAAATCAATTGGCAACTTTGGTTGCTTTGAACAAAGCGGGTGATGTGTCAGAAAATGCAGGGAAACAAGTGGCTATGCAAGTTGCAGCTATGAATCCTATTGCATTGGACGAAAGTGGAGTGGATTCTGACACAATCCAACGTGAAATTGAAATCGGTCGTGAGTTGGCTATTCAAGAAGGTAAGCCAGCAGATATGGCACAGAAAATTGCTGAAGGGCGTTTGGGCAAATTCTTCAAAGAAAACACTCTATTGAGCCAGCCATTTGTTCGCGACAACAAATTAACTGTTGATCAATTCCTCAAGCAAGAGGACAAAGAGCTTTCGGTTGTTGACTTTAAGCGAGTAGCATTAAGTAATTAATTTAATAAAGAGAGAATTTAGGTTATCTCTTTTTTTTATCCTGTAACGTCGTGAAATACAAAAGAATCCTTTTAAAGCTTAGTGGTGAGTCACTTATGGGCGAGAAACAGTTTGGTATTGATAATGCCCTTTTGGGTATTTACGCCAAGCAAATCCGAGAAGTCGTAGCGGCTGGCGTAGAAGTAGCAATTGTGATTGGTGGTGGTAATATCTTTCGTGGTGTTCAAGCTGAACAAGGCGGCATGGACCGCACACACGGCGATTATATGGGCATGTTGGCAACCATGATCAACAGTATGGCACTTCAATCATCTTTGGAAGCAGCGGGTTTAGAAACACGTTTGCAATCGGCCATCGAAATGCAACAAATCTGTGAGCCTTATATTCGCCGGAAAGCAGTTCGTCATCTTGAAAAAGGTCGTGTAGTTATCTTTGGCGCAGGTACAGGAAACCCATTTTTTACGACCGATTCAGCAGCATCATTGCGCGCTATCGAAATTGATGCTGACGTAATTCTCAAAGGGACACGTGTTGATGGCATCTACACTGCCGATCCAGAAAAAGACCCGAACGCAGTTAAGTTCGACACCATTTCATTTGATGAGGTTTATGAGAAAAATCTCAACGTAATGGACTTAACTGCTTTCACTCTTTGCAAGGAAAATCACTTGCCCATTATCGTTTTTGATATGAATAAAGAGGGCAATTTGATGCGTTTGGTTAATGGAGAAAAAGTTGGAACGATTGTGAATTAAGGCTTATTGCTTGTAGCCTTTTCTTTATTCGTCAAAGTCAGTGTTTTCTATCAATCGCTGCTGTTTTCATAATAATGTCCAAAGTCAGTCCATTGATCAAAATCGGGGGCAGGCTGTCTATGCCTCGAAGTATCAGCGAAGTTAAACCTCACTTGCTCTGTCGGAAATGTTGTTTGAATTAAGGTCTTTGGAAATACGAAAATTTGCATAGGTTATAAGGGCTGAAAAGGGATATTAAAGAGCCAATTTTGAAAAAAAACAAGGGCAAAACCATTTCTAGACATTATGAAGCTCATTTTGCAGATTCAAACCAAAAATCACCCTGCCAAGTGGAAAAATAACCCAAGAAAACAAAAAAAGTCACACCGTTCTGGAATGACATTTTGTAGCAAAAGCAACAAAATAGTATTAAACCACGAAGTCGCGCTGAAAGCAAACCCATACTTCGACTTTGCACAGCATGAGTTTATTAAATTTGTTCGTGGCATAGCGATAGCCACTGTCAAAGGCAAACTAAAGACGAACAGCGAAGCAGCAGTGCAGCTAATTTAGCTCCTTCTGCCGTTGAGAAAAGCTCGCTGCGTTACATTCACTTCGTGGCTGCTCATGCGGTGCGTTTTAGCCCTTACATGTGATCACTCGTTTTTTTATTGGGTTTTACTATTTTAGTTCGTCAAACATTGCTTTCATTGTCGGATTACCGTGAGTTAATTTTTTAATGGTTAAATCCTCTGTTTTTTCATTTGCAAGGCGAAGATTGTTATCGGATGATTGCAGTGCCGCTTTGGTTTTCTCCAATTCTTTTATTGTTTTATCTATTCCATCAATTGCATCTTTAAATTTGCGACTTGCTAAATCATAATTTCTTGCAAACCCATCTTTAAACTTGTCTATTTTTTCTTCAAAATTTGTAATGTCGATATTTTGACTTCTTACCAAAGCAAGTTCTGATTTATAGTGCATTGAACTCATTGCTGCATTTCGAAGTAATGTAATTATTGGAATAAAGAATTGAGGTCGTATAACATACATTTTACTATATCTGTGCGATACATCAACAATACCAGTGTTGTAAAATTCACTTTCTGCTTCCAGCAATGAAACAAGAACTGCATATTCACATTTTTTTTCAGTTCGATCTTTGTCCAGTTCTTTTAAAAAATCTTCATTTTTCTTTTTTGTAGCAGTTTCTTCGCCTTCATTTTTCATTTCAAACATTATGGAAATTATTTCATTTCCATAATCATCTATTTCCCTGTAAATAAAATCTCCTTTACTACCAGATTTTACATCGTTGTCCTTTTCAAAATATGCTTTTTGAAAAGCTGTTGCACGAAGTTTATTAAATTCAGTTTCGCAATGTTGTTCAAGCGTTTCGCCTAACATTTTTGTCGATTGTTTTTGCTTCATATCTTTAACACGGGCAATTTCATCGTCTTTAAATTTTATAATTACATCTTTATTTTGTAATTCAGTAGAAAATTGTTGCTTTAAAGAACTTTCAAGATTTTGCTTTTCTAAATCTTTGGTCTTCAAGTTATTTACTAAATTGTCACGTTCTTTTTCGATTCTTGATACGGCTTCGTTTACAGCAAGTTTCTTCTCAATTTCAATATTGTCAATTTTTGCTTTTAGCTGTGTTATCTCAGTTTCTTTTGTATTTAGTTTCTCTGATAATGCCAACTCGCTTCGAGATTTGTGCTCCGCAAGTTCTTTGTCTTTTTTTGCAAGTTGTTCTTGTAATGAATTTCTAATATTCGCTTCTGCCAATTTTATGGCACTTTCTTTTTCTCTATCAGCAAGATTTAGTCGATTTTGTAATTCTTCTTCAAATTTGTGGTCACGGACTTGTTTTAAAATGTCAGCAAATCCAGCTTCATCAACTTTAAATGCTTTTTTACAATTGGGGCAAATTATTTCGTTCATATCTTTTTGTTTTGTTGGTCGTCCTAAAATGCCCTATAACGGTGTGTGTATGAAGCGTTGGGCATTTCGAAGCACTTCATTTTCAGTTTACCGTAAATTTTATTTATATCTATAATTTTCATTTTAACTACTTATTGCCCAATGACTTATACACTTTGTTGGGGGTATGTGCTTTCTTTTCCGTTTTGTTTGTAGCGGTGGCAAGACATACTCTTTTGCAATTTTTGGCTGTGTGTCGGCTTGTGCGAATTGCAAATGTGTATGGCTTGTACGTGGGCTTTTCATTCTATGCAACTTTAACATCGTAAATACTTTTCCCTCCTCCATAATAGTTCGTGAAAATGTGCTGATAAATCACATTCGTTTTTTCATCAACTTCATTCTCAGAATAAGGTTCTTGCGGCAACCATAATAGTGTGTCGTAAATGGTTGTTTTTACTTGTGCTCTCAATTGAGTGCTTTCTCTCCAACGCTCTACTTTCAATTTTTCTGCTTTCAAAGCTTCCAAAGTCTGTTTCGATACTTTTTTTACTTCGTCAGTTTCTTTATCGGATAAAGTGTCTTTTTTAAGCAAATCAAATATTGCAAGCGTTTCTTCGTCAAGACCTTCTCGCATTGCTCGACTATCCTCCTTCGATAAGTTATTAAGGAAATCCGTTAAATCGTCAAATGCTTTTTTAGTTGCATTTATATCTTTTCCATTGTTGTATTCCTCAATAATCTCCTTGTATTGTTCGTAAAATTCTAAACGCAAAGGATTTTCTTTCACCATCTGCTTCAGCTTCTTTTCGATTGCTTTTTGTAAATCAAAAACAATGGTATTTTTCCTTTTTATCTTTTGAAAAGCAGCTTTTAGTTTGTCAAAATCTAAATTGCTTAAATCAATATAATCTGGCGCGGGTTCTGCAACTTCATTTATAAACACACTATCATTCACAACAGCTTGGAGCTGCATCATAATTTCAGTAATGTCTGCCGTTTTTACCTTTTGGTTTAAGGCGTCATAAACGGCTTCAATTGCATTGAATTGTTTAATGAATGGCTTTATTTCGTCTTCTGGATAAAGTGCTTTGTATTTTCTGAAAACATCTCTAGCCATTATTTCAAATTTGGTTCGAGTGGTTTCGTTTAAGGATACTTTATCAGTTGCATCCTTTATTTCACGCAATTTCTCCATTGGTTTGGCATTCATCAAATCGGATAGATTAAATCCCAATTCTTTTAGATAGCCTTTTGTTGCTCGAATACTTTCTTTTAGCTCATTAGCAAGTAATGCTAATTTTTCAACAGGACTTCCGCCTTCTTCTCCGCCACCTTTTGCACCACTACCAGAACCGCCTTTTTCTCCTTCGCCATAAACTGAATAGGCTTTTTCTAATTGTTTGTAAACATTGCCATAATCTACAATCAATCCGTTTTCTTTTTCATCATCGTAAACTCGGTTTGCTCGGGCAATAGTTTGCATTAAAGTATGACCTTTAATTGGCTTGTCAAGATATACGGTGGAAACACAAGGGGCATCAAAACCTGTAATCCACATTGCACAAACAATTGCGAAACGAAACGGATTTTCTTCATCCTTAAATTCTTTTTCTAAATCTCGTTCTACAATCTTTTTGCGGTGCGGTGCAATTTCCAATTTTATTTTTCGGAATTTATCCACCTCGTTTTGCTCGCTGCTCACTACAACACAAACTTCGGTTTCTTGAACCTTTGCCAATTTACGTTTTAGTTGTAATTCCTCTTGTTGGTCTTCTGCGTTTTTTATTCTCTCTTTTAATTCTGCAACATAATCAGGCCAATATTTCATCATTAAACCATACATCCTAACAGCAGTTGGTTTATCAATTGCCACAAACATTGCTTTTCCTTGATAACCTCTTTCGTTGAAATGCCAAACCAAATCTTTTGCAATAGTATCTAATCGTTTTTCGGAAGTGAGAATAGGATAATCTCTTTTAAATTCGCGTTCTAATTTTCTGCGTTGGTCTTCGTCTAAATCTTCGTTTTCGATTAGCTCCGCCATTTTTTCATCTAATTGCGGATTTTCAATATCTAATTTCTCGCCTTTGTTCAGATAACGCAAAGGAAGTGTGGCACCATCATCAATGGCTCGTTTAAAATCGTAAACAGAAACATACTCACCAAAAATATTCTTTGTAAGCTCTAATTCTTCTTTTATTAATGGCGTGCCAGTAAAACCAAGATAGGAAGCATTTGGAATACCGTGAAAACGCATATTTCGGGCAAATGTTCCTGCTTGTGTTCTGTGGGCTTCGTCTGAAATTACAATCAGGTTTTCTCTGTCTGTGATTAATGGATATTCACTTTCCTTTTTCTTGTCGATTGAAAATTTATGAATTAATGAAAAAATGTAACGGTGATTTTCTTTAAGTAACTCACGCAAATGGTCTCTGCTTTTTGCTTTTACATTTTTTTCGGTAACAGCTCCAACTCCTGTAAATGTATCGTAAAGTTGGCGTTCTAATTCGGTACGGTCTGTAACCAATAAAAAGGTATAGCTACCGCCAAATTTTCTGTGAATTTTTTGAGCAATAAAAACCATTGAATAGGATTTACCGCTACCTTGTGTATGCCAGAATACACCAAGTTTTCCTTTTAGTTCTTCAATGTTTTTAGCTTTATTCAGAACTTTATTTACTCCGATAAACTGATGATTTTTTGCCAATATTTTTATGCTGTCTCCTGCCGAATTATCAAAAAGAATATAATTTTCAAATAAATCCATCAATCGGGTTTTGTCACAAGTTCCCCGAAGCATTGTATCAAGACTTACAATTCCTTCTTCGTCTTCTTCAATTCGTTTCCACTCTGCAAAAAACTTGTAAGGACTTGTTACCGTTCCAACTCTTGCATCTGTACCATTACTTAAAATGATAAAAGCATTAGAATGGAAAATATGAGCAATGGTGTCTTTATAATCGGTTAGATTATCTGTATATGCATTTCGTAAATCGGTATGGTGAGCTTTAAGCTCGAAAAACACTAATGGAATACCATTTACAAAACCTACAATATCGGGTCTGCGGTTGTATAAATCACCTACAACTTCTAACTGACGAACAGCTAAAAAATGATTTTCAGAAGGGTTATCAAAATCAAAGACTTTTAGTTTTTTCTTTACAAGTTCGCCTTTATCATTAGTAAAACTGACATCTACACCTTTGGTTAATAACGCGTATTTCTCTTTATTGATTTGCACCAACTTTTTATCTGCTGCTTTTTCACTTATTTGGTCAATAGCGTGTTGATAGGCTACATTGGGCAAGTTGGGATTAAGCTGCTTTAGGGCTTGCAATAAATAGCGTTTTAGAATGACTTCTGATTTATCTTCTCTACCCAATAACCCATCTTCACCAAAAGATTCTTTTTTCCAAGCCTTTTCCACCTTCCAACCCAAGTCCTCTAAGGCTTGTTGGGCTGCTGCTTCAACTAAATTATCTTCTGAATATTCGTAGCTCATAATTTTAACTCTATTTTTTCAACATCTATCGTTCCCGTCATTAGCCGTGGTAATAAAATATCTCTGGCTTCTTTTAGGTGTTGGTTTTGATTGACTAAAACACTTATTTCCTCAATTAAAGGCAAGGTTTTAATTCCATATTTCTCAATTATTTCTATTGTTGGCTCTGGAGTTATCATAAATCTCATTGATTCATTATTTAACGATACTTGTGTTGCTCCAGTCGCATAAATATTTTTCATTTCGTGAAAGAAACTACTGTTAATCGTAAAATATAAAAAAGGTAAACACAAATCATTTGTTGCCTTAAATCCTGCAAAGCCCGAAGATAGAACGCTGTTATTTTGCAACTCAATATTTTTATTATTAAAACACAGAACCTTATATGTATTACTCATTCTCGCGAACCATACCGTATTCCTATTAGGTTTTATTTGTGCTCTTGAGGGTTTATTTTTCCAAGTAATAATTTCTCCTTTTGAAGTTATTTTTGTTTCATCAACATCAGCAGTTGCAAAATATATTTTCGTATTTATAAAGGGTTTCAGCTTAGACTTATCTTGTTTAAAAGACGAAAAATTTGTGATTGATTTTTTCTTCCACCCCTCTGGCAAACCACTTTCTTTATCAAAAACAGCGTTTTCGTGTTTAGGAAATTTAAAGCGTATAAACCACTCCTCATAAGTTTTTTGTGCCATTTCCTCCAACAGCTTAATGCGTTTTAAGTTGTTTTCTATCAGGTCATCGTAGGCAGATAGAATTTGGGCTATTTTGCGTTGGGTAGGTAGTGGGGGTAGATTTATTCTAAGTCTTCCAATAATGCCATTGTTTAAACTTGCTCTGGTTGTTAAGGTAGAATATGCTGTGATTTCTGCTCTGAATTGCGGACTTCGCAAATAAAAACCAATAAATTTTGGTTCTAAGTCTTTATCGTTTTTTGGTCGTAATCTTTTGGCAAAACCATTGAATGTTGCTTTAGGATAATCTTTTAAAGCAACACAACTCATTCCTAATTCTTCAACCGTTTCACTTGTCCGTGTTAAAAATACATCTCCTTTTTTTACAGAACAACTTAATTGCTCTTTCTCACTTGAATTAACAAGTTGTGTTAATTCATTAGGTGCAAAATAATTCCAAAAAATATCTGAAAAAGATAAGAAAGGATACCCAAACCCAAACTCTTCAGCTGATTTTGATAATCCAGAATGTATTTTATAATACTCTGCAAGTTTAACTTGTTTCCATCCTTCCATCATAATTTCACACTTTGGATTTGGTTCATTAAATCATAGGCTTCTGTGTTAAGTTCTGCAAGTTCGCTGTGTATTTCTTTTATTCTTGATTTATAATCAAAGTTCATATCAATATCAACTACAACACCAACATATCGTCCTGGTGAAAGACTATAATCTTGTTCTTTTATTTCTTCAAGGTCAACTATTTTACAAACTCCAATTACATCAACATATTTATTATCAGGAAACCATTCTAAAAGTTCTTTCCAATCGCCAAGGCGTTGTTTTGTCTCTTTTAGAAATTCGGCTGTTTCACTTTGGTAAGCTTTTAACGGTTTATTGAGTTTGTTTAGCTTTTCTTTAAAAGGTTTAATTTTTGCAGTTGCCGATTTTCTTTCAATCTCTTTGTCTTCAACTTGCTTATTGATTTTTGCGATTTCAGCTTCCAGTTCTTTTGTAAACTCATAAACCTTTGGTGTAGGTTTATCAAGAGAGTTCAATATATCTGCGGCTTTCTCGCTGTTTTCAAAATCATTACAATCAACACTTTCCGAAATTACTAAATCGTCTTTATTTAGTTCTTTGGCAATTTGTTTTATGTCTTTTGCAAGTGTTTTGTAATGTTCGTTTATAGCTTCAAAGTGCTCTTTTAGTGCTTTTTGGTGCTCGGTTTCGGAAATAGTAATCGCTTCGTTATTTCCTCTATGAAGTTGAACAATGGTTGTAAAGTTTAAAAGTTGCCCATCAGAAAAGTCGTTAATAGTTGAATTTACAACACGATAGGTATTTCGGGCATCAAGCATCAATATTTTATTCTTGTTTGCTTGTGGCTTGCCTTTGTCAAAAAACCATAAATTACAAGGCAATGAGCGAGTGTAAAAGAAGTTGTTACCCACCGAAACAATTACATCTACATTTTCGGTCTCAATAAGTTGTTGGCGTATCAGCTTTTCAGAATTTCCTGCATCGGTAGCCGAACTTGCCATAACAAAACCTGCACGCCCTTTTTCGTTCAGATACGAATTGAAATACTGTATCCACATATAATTTCCATTGTCGGCTTTTGGTACACCAAAAGGCAAGCGTGGGTCTTCTTTTACATAGTCTTTGCTTTTGTCAATCTTCTTTACATTAAAAGGCGGATTAGCCATTACAAAATCGCATTTACCTATTAGCTCGTGCGGATTGCTGTAAAAACTGTTGTCCTCAATTATTTTCCCTTCAATTCCGTGAATGGCAAGGTTCATTTTTGCCAATCGCACATTGTTAGATTTTAGTTCTGTACCGTAAACAGTAATGGCTTCATTTACTTGCTTATTGGTATGGCTTTGGATAAAATGTCCTGTTTGCACAAACATACCTCCAGAGCCACAAGCGGGGTCGTGAATAATTCCGTGGTCGGGCTCAATAAAGTTTACAATCATTTGCACCAACGAAGGCGGTGTAAAGAATTCGCCACCCTCCTGAGCACCCGCACCACTCATTGAGAATTTCATCAGGAAGAATTCGTAAATTCTACCGAATACATCACCACGAATATTTTTTACGGCATCTTTATTAAAGACACGGATAAGCGAATGCAATAAATCAGCATCAAATTCCTGATAGTTTTTTGGTAAAATTCCTTCAAGATCTTTGTAATCAGCTTCAATTAATCGCATTGCATTGTTTACGGCTTCTGCAATATCTTCGCTTTCGGGTAGGTTTACCAAATGGTCAAACTGTGATTTGTCTTGCAAATACATTGCACCTGCACCCAAAAAGTCGTTTTTTGTAACTTTCCTTTTTTCGTTGGTTCTTGGGTTTATAGGTAAATCTTTCTCTATCTGCTTTTTGGCTTCTTCAAATTTGTTTTGAGCATAACGTAAAAGGATTAAACCTAAAACAGGGTCTTTATATTCTGCTGCCGTCAATTTAGAGTTTGCACGCAAATTATCAGCTGCTCCCCACAATTCCGTCTCTAATCTTTTTAATTGTTCATTTATCATATTCAATATTTTACTTCGTTGCTTCTGCTCCTACAGGATTTACAAGTTCTTCTATACTCTCTTTGTGCATATTGTCAAAAAACTCAATAATATCGAGTGCGTCAGTTGCAATCTCCTTTAATGTTTGGTCTGATATAAAATTGCATTCATCAAGCTGTTGCATATTTCCGTGAGAGAAATTATCACATACTCTATTAATGCTGTTTAGTTTACTTTTTATGTTGGCTTTTGTAATTCTACCAATTGTTTTATCTTCAATGTTATCGTAATTAATTATACCAAAAATAAAATCCGGCAAGCCAGGCGTTTGACCTTTATTGTTAGATAGTTTAGCATATTTAAAACCAAAAAATGTTTCTAAGATTCGTCTGATATAATTTGGTAAAAATTTCCGTGCATCTTCATAGTCTGGTGCGGCTTCATTGTTGAAGTTCAAAACACTTTCAAGCATATAGAAATAAGGGCTTTGAAAGTTTTCTAATGAAAGTGGTAAATCTTCAATTTGTCCTTTACTAATAAAATATGTTTCTTTCTCTTTTTTAAAAAGTGGATTGATATATTTTAAAAACAGCATATTATGACTTAAAACAAAAAGCTGTTTGAAGTCTTTAAATTCTTCGTGTATCAGAAAAGCTGTGCTGTATATACGATTATCATCTAGACTTGAAATAGGGTCATCAATTACAATTATTGTTTGTCCATTATTGGTAACCTCAGTTGTTACCTTGCTCATAAAGTAGGCAAATGCCAATGCTGTTTTTTCGCCCTCGCTTAATGTATTTTGTAATCGCTTTTTGGTTTCGTCATTTCCTTTGTATTTGATAAGGATATTATTTTCTTTTTCTCCTTCTCTCAAATCAATAGTAAAATGTGTAATGCCGAGTTTCGCCAAATATTCACCAACTTTTTTGGCTTCCATTTTTAACTCTTTTAAACGCTCAACTTTCTTGTCGGTTAAATCGCTAACCGTAGTTGAAATGGCTGAAATTTCAGAAGTTGCTGTATGGAATTTTTCAATTCTCTTTTCTTCTGCCGATCCGTTTAAGTCTAAATAAATTAAATCAGTGTAACGGTCTCGTATTTCTTGGTCAATTTTTATTGGGTCAATTTTTTGATTTCTTAAATTGGTAAGCGTATTGTCTTTAAAGCTGTTCAGCTTTTCAATATTGTTGTTATAGGTTTCAATTAGCGTTTTAATCGGCTCTATATCAATTATAATATTCTTACTTGAATTTCCTTGTTTTGAAACAATGTGTTTTTGAAGGTCAGCTAAATCAGTTTTGATTTCAGCTTTGTCAAGTTCAGGGAATTTTATTTCAATGAAATTGTTGTATTTGTCACCGTAGGTTTTTAGTGAGCTTGAATTAATATCATTGGTTTTCTGAAAGGAAATAGAACTCTCAATATTACCTTTCAATGTTTTTAGTTTTTCTACAAAGTCCAGATAACTTTTATCGAAGTAGTCAGCAAATTCAGCAATTAAACTATCAATTGAAGTCGTTAGGTCAGTTTTGCAAACAGGACACTGATTTTGATTTTTATGCTTTGATATTTTCAGAAGTTCTTCTCCGAGTTCAAACCAAGGCTCAATTTTATCTGTTTTATCTTCCTCAATTTCTTTTTGAAAAAGCCCAATTCTGTCTTTAAGATTATCTGTTGCATTTTCTTTAGCTGATTGTTCTAAAAGCTTTGATATTTTTGCAAGGTCAATCTCTATTTTTTCAAGCGTAAGCTCTGAAATTTTAATAATGTCACTTTCAAGTTCAGCTTGCTTTTCACTCAATTTGTATTCGGCAATTTTTTGAGTAATTGTTTGCTCTATTTCAGTTTTTGATTTTTCTGGTAGTGCAGTAACAGCAGGAATTACATTGCCAGTACGTAATTGCCTGTTAGGGAAGTGTTCTCTGTAAACAGCATTGTATGTTCTTTTTGTTTCATCAAACTTTGCTGTAATTGTTGTTTTTTCTGTTTCTTTATTTGTTTTCTCAATTGTTTTGGCTTCAATGTCCGTGTTTAGTTTTTTTATTGTCGGGTCTTCCAAAACTGTTTCTTTAACATTGAATTTTGACATTTTCCCAACAGTCCCATCGTAAACGTGGTTAGCTATAAAGTTTGAATTAAAAACATAAATCTTCTTGTTTTCTGGGTTTGGCTTTGGCGGATAGGTCAGATTGTTGTTGAATTTGACCTCTGAATCGTTTTCGGTTGTTTTTAAGTCCTTGAATAATTCCTCTTTTTGTTCTGTTGTGAAAATTCCATTGGTAGCAATCAAGTTAAAGAAATTGGATAATGTAGATTTTCCGCTTCCATTAAATCCGAAACAAATGTTGTATCTGCTAAATTCTTTCGAGCATTTCCAGCTGTAGTTCTCAAATATTCCGAGTTTATTTATTTTTTCAATTTTCTTAATCATTGTCGGTCTATTTCTGTGCGTTGGCTAAAAGCATACTCTTTTGCAATTTTTGGTTTGCGTGTCGGCTTGTGCGAATTGCAAATGTGTATGCTTGTGCGGAGGCATTTCCTTTCAATTCTCTATCTAAATTAATTCCTGTCATTCTCGGTTTTTTTGCATTACCCCCAACAATGGGCTATGTGCAATTGCACATAGCCCATTTATATTTTATCCCAAATTTATTATATCTATTGGACTTACAATCTTTTGTACGTGATTTATCGCAAAATGTGTATAAATTTCTGTAGTTTTCGAGCTTATCAAAGGATTTAAACGAAATTTAAATTACCAAAAATCAACTTGGTTTCGATGTAGATCAGTGCGTTTGTTGCAAAAAAGGTCGCATGATTACCGTGATGCAATTTATGGCCAATGCGCCGCCAAAACAAATCAATGACAAACGTAAGAA